>Ga0247727_10016033_pt1 | contig 12167 bp, 13 predicted proteins | sample WisWelCaveWW1625_FD_202498 | JGI IMG/M metagenome (GOLD analysis project Ga0247727, IMG submission 202498) | Biofilm microbial communities from Wishing Well Cave, Virginia, United States - WW16-25 | ecosystem: Environmental > Aquatic > Deep subsurface > Groundwater > Cave microbial mat | place...
CTGTCGGATTTGCTCACGATCCGGCTGCCGCTGGCACTGCTCCTGGCGTTGCCCATCCTGGCGCCGGCGCTCTTCCCGACGTCTCGTCTGCTCAGCCTCGCGGTGACGGCCGCGATCTACGTCATCGTGGCCAACGGGCTGCACATCATCTTCAGCTACGCTGGGCAGCTCTCGCTGGCGCACACCGCCCTCTGGGGCGTGGGGGCGTATACCGCCGCGCTCCTCTCCGTCCACTACGGCCTGCCGACGCCGGTGCTGATCCCGGCGGCCGCGGCGGCCGGGGCGCTGGGAGCGGTGGCTATCGGGATTCCGGCGTTTCGCACCGCTGGCTTTAGCTTCGCGATCATCACCTTCGCCTTCGCCGAAATCCTGCGCACGGTCGCGAACAACTGGAGCAGCCTGACGGAGGGATCGACGGGCGTAACGGTCTTCGACCCGCCCAGCGCGCTCGGCTCGATCCAGTTCGAGACGTTCGACCACCTACCGAACTTCTATCATCTCACGCTGGGCCTGGCCTACCTGAGCCTGGCCGCCATCTTCCTGATCCGGCAGTCCAGCCTGGGGCGCGGCTTCATCGCCATCCGGGAGAACGAGGCGCTGGCGCGGTCGGTGGGGATCAACGTCTACGTCCATAAGCTGCTGGCCTTCGCCATCAGCGGGGCCTTCGCGGGCGTGGCGGGAGCGCTGCTGGTCTATCATCAGAAGCACATCGAGCCGGGGCCGCTCAGCCCCTTCAGTGCCTTCGGCACGGTGCAGTTCCTGCTCATGATCCTGATCGGGGGGCGGTTCAGCATGCTGGGGCCGGCCGTCGGGGCGGTGATCGCTGTGTTCATGCCGGAGATCATCGAGGCGGGCTTCGGGGACATCCTCGATCCCGCGCGGGTGCAGATCATCTTCGGCGTCGGCCTGGTGTTGACCGTCCTCTACTCGCCGAACGGCGTCGCGGGCCAGACGAGCAGCAACTTCCGCCGGTTCGCCGGACTCGTTCGACACCTCACGCCCCGGAAGGCGGGCGCGGGCGCCGGAGACGGAGGCAAGAGCTAGGGATGGCGCCTCTCCTCCAGGTCCAGGGCCTCGGCAAGAGCTTCAGCGGTGTGCGCGCGCTCGACGGCGTGGACGTCGAGGTGAACGAGGGAGAGATCCTCGGGTTGGTGGGACCGAACGGGTCGGGCAAGACCACGCTGTTCAACTGCGTGACCGGCTTCGTGCGGCCGGGCAACGGTCGTGTCCTCTGGCAAGACCGCGAAGTAACACAGCTCGCGCCCGACCAGATCGCGCGTCTGGGCGTGGTGCGCACCTTTCAGCACAAGATGGTCTTCCCGCGCGCCACCGTGCGCGAGAACATCGTGATGGCGGCCCAAGGCCGGCTGGGACTGCTGAACGACGCTGCGTTCCGCACCTGCGACGATTTACTCCTGTTCCTGGGGCTGACGCAGATGCAGGACAGCCCGGCGAGCGATATCCCCTTCGGGTCCGCGCGCTGTCTGGGCCTGGGCCTGGCGCTGGCCACCGGCCCGCGGCTGCTGCTCCTGGACGAACCGGCGGCCGGCCTGAATCAGGAGGAAACGCAGCAGCTGGCCGAGATGATCACCAGGATCCGCGGCCTCGGCATCACGGTGTGGGTAATCGAACACGATGTGCCGTTTATCATGGGGCTCTGCGACCGGCTGATCGTGCTCCACGTCGGACGAAAGATCGCCGAAGGCAAGCCGGCCGGCGTCGCGAACGAGGAGAACGTGATCTCGGTGTTTCTGGGAGAGAAGTTTGCTCGAGATCGAGAGCGTCAGTAGCTTCTACGGCCCGATCCAGGCCCTACGCGAGGTCTCGCTGCGGGTCGGAGAGGGCGAGGCGGTAGCGCTGCTCGGCCAGAACGGCGCCGGCAAGTCGACGCTGCTGCACACTATCTCCGGGCTGGTGCGGGCGCGACGAGGCCGTATCCGCTATCGGGAGCGCGACATCACGCACGCGACGACGCACCAGATCGTCCGCGCGGGGGTCGTCCACGTGCCTGAGGGCCGGCGCATCTTCGCCCAGATGACCGTGCGCGAAAACCTGCTGGTTGGCGCGTTCACCCGGCGCGGCAAGCTCGCGATCGAGGAGCACCTCGACTTCGTTTTCACGATGTTCCCGGACCTGGCCACGAAGCGCGGCCAGCTGGGCGGCGAGCTGAGCGGCGGCCAGCAGCAGATGCTCGCCATCGGGCGGGCCCTGATGGCGGCGCCCTCCATGCTGCTCCTCGACGAGCCGTCGCTCGGCCTATCGCCCATCGCCGTCGAGCATCTGACCGAAGCGATCACCACGATCCGAAACGACATCGGCGTCTCGCTCCTGCTCGTCGAGCAGAACGCGGGGCTAGCGCTGGAGCTGGCGAGCCGCGTCTACGTGCTGCAGAACGGCCGGGTGGCGCTCAGCGGCTCGACGAACGAAGTTTCCCCCAACGAAATACGCGAGGCGTACCTGGGTAACATCGCCGCGGCGTCGTGAGCCCGCCGCGAATTGCTGGAGGCGGAGGTTCCTGATACAATCCGCGCGCTGCGCTGGCACGGGAGGGAGAGATGTCGCTGCTGGAGGGGAAGGTCGCCATCGTTACTGGCGCCGGCCGCGGTATCGGCCGCGGCGAGGCGCTGCGGCTCGCCGCGCACGGCGCCCGGGTCGTCGTGAACGACCTCGGCGTCGCTGTCGACGGCTCGGGCAGCGACCGCGCGCCGGCCGACGAGGTGGTCGAGGCGATCCAACAGGCCGGCGGCGAGGCGGCGGCGAACTTCGATGACATCTCGACCTGGGACGGCGCCGAACGTCTGGTCCAGCAGGCGCTCGACACGTGGGGCCGGCTCGATGTGCTCGTGAACAACGCCGGCATTCTGCGCGACCGCATCATCTGGAATATGACCGAGGACGACTGGGACGCGGTGATCCGCGTCCACCTGAAGGGGACGTTCTGCCCCACGCGACACGCCGTTGCCCACTGGCGGGCGCAGCACAAGGCCGGGCAGCCGGTCTACGGACGGGTCATCAACACCACCTCCGCGGCGATGCTGGGCAACCCCGGCCAGGCGAACTACAGCGCCGCGAAGGGCGCCATCGCCGCGTTCACGCAGACGGTGGCCGTCGAGGTGCAGTCGATGGGTGTGACCTGCAACGCAATCCGCCCCAGCGCGACCACGCGCATGACCCAGCAGTTCGACGCTCAGCCGCCGGCGGGCGAAGGCCCGTCGTTCGACCCGCGCGACCCGGCCAACGTGGGCGAGTTTGTCGCCTACCTGGCGTCGCCGCAGGCGGGCTGGATCTCCGGCCAGGTGTTCGCGGCCTACGGAGACCGCATCATGCTCACCAAGGGCTGGCACAACGTCGAGACGATCGCGAAGAAGGGCGCCGCCTGGACGGCCGAGGAGCTGGTGACGGCGATGCCGAAGCTGGCCGGCATGGCGCCGGTCTCGATGATCGAGCAGCTCGGGTACGGATAGCGATGACCAGCTACGATTACCGCACGCTCCTGATCGAGAAGGCCGGCAAGGTCGCGACGATTACGCTCAACCGCCCCGACCGGCTGAACGCCGTCGGCGGCGGCATGCACGAGGAGCTGGAGGACGTCTTCGGGCGCATCAACCACGACGGCGAGGTCAACGCGATCATCCTCACCGGCGCCGGACGCGCCTTCTGCGCCGGCGGCGACATCCAGGACATGGCCGACCGGCCGCCCGCCGGCGCCAGCGACGGCCCGCCCGCCATCGCGCCCACGTTCAGCCGCGGCCCCCGGCGGTTGATCCTCAACCTGCTCGAGGTCGAGGCGCCGGTAATCGTCGCGCTCAACGGCGATGCCGTCGGCTTCGGCGCGACACTGGCGCTCTTCGGCGACATCATCGTCGCGGCCGAGACGGCGCGCATCGGCGATACGCACGCACGGATGGGCCTCGTCGCCGGCGACGGCGGGGCGGTGATCTGGCCTCTGCTGGTCGGCGTTCATCGGGCGAAGGAGCACCTGATGCTGGGCGACCTGATCCCGGCGCCAGAGGCGGAGCGCATCGGCCTGGTGAACCACGTCGTGCCAGCCGACGAAGTGCTGCCGAAGGCGCGCGAGCTGGCCGAGCGGTTGGCGAACGGCCCGACCTGGGCGATCCGCTGGACGAAGGCCTCGGTCAACAAGGCCGTCCGGGAGCGGGCGAACCTGATCCTCGACACGTCGCTGGCGTTCGAGGCGCTGAGCAGCGGCACGGAAGACCTGCGCGAAGCGGCGCGCGCCTTCCTGGAGAAGCGCAAGCCGGAGTTTAAGGGGCGGTGACCCTACAGTACAGGATCATACGCTGGTCCTACTGGACTAGCACACTTGGCGGCGAAGACGAGACACGACAAGTTGGGAGACTCACACGTTGGTAGACGAGAGGCCCGACACTATCCCGAAATACATAACATGGCTCGCGAAGGAGCACGATGTGCATGTGAGCGCGCGGACGAAGAACCATTACGAGTCTGCCGTGGCGCGCATGCTTTCTGAAGTTGAGTCGTCAAGTTTCTGGATGCAGCTTTCTACGGACTTGCGCAATTACCACGAGAGGTATCTTCTGGATACCGGATATGACCTCTTATTGCAGGCCACGCCCGTCAAACTAGAGCTACTAACGAAACCGTACGAATCGCTTCTCCTAAAGTCGTTCAGACGAAACATTCTGGACAACGCTCTGTGGCCAGGAGAACCGAAGGACGGCTGGGTGCTGCCATCAAACTGGTTTTCGCAGGTCGGCGATCTTGTCCGTGCGAGGTTAGTCGTCAAGTACCTCGATGGGATAACATTTGTTATTGACCGAGTGAAGGAAGTAGCTGATAAGACAGGCTGCCCGTGTGATGTGGCCCTTGAAGCCAGAGAGGAAGGGTATTACGCAGCCCACCTCGGTATCGGGCAGAAGGTGGAGATACCAAAGGTCAATTGGGACACGGAAACCATCACGACATCGTTCGAGATTCAATTGACGACCCAATTGCAGGACGTGATTGGGCGGCTGCTGCACAAGTACTACGAAGAACGCAGGAGCCGAAGTCCGGCCGCCCCTCAGGCATCGAAGTGGCAATGGGACTATCAGAGTGAGGAATTTGTCGCAAATTACCTCGGTCACATACTTCACTACGTGGAAGGAATGATAATGGACGTACGAAGTCGACAGGCTGCGTCCGCTAGTGGCTTGCTTACTCCCAAGCGAACGGAACGGAGGTTATAACATGCGACCTGACTTCGTGGAGTATCTGAAGGGGCTCGGGATGGGAGATGTCCTCGTTGAACGCGTCGAATCGATAGAGCGTTCGGTGTTGGCCGTGTGTCCAGAAGACACGCTCGACCTGTTTGTAGGAGAGTACATTGATGAGGACGGAAACAGACAGTACGAAAAGGTTTTCTTTTTTACGAATCATTATGTGGTAGAATCAAGGGACTTCAAGAATACGAATCAGTTTGAAATCGACTACGTTAGAGGCTCCATAATCAATCTTAAGGTTACAGCTGATTCCTTCGATTTCCTCCAGCCCACAGACCAGTCCCGACTCAATGTACAACACTACGCGACCGGCGAGCTAAGAGCGGAGTTCAAAGCCTCGAGAGAAAACTGCTCCCATCTATTGGAGATCGTTCGTCGCTACCTAGTCCCCAATCTGGGCGCTACTACAGAGGAGATGGCACAGTGATGTCTGAAGCGACCTCACAATCTGCCGTCCGCTCCGTCGAACGCGAACATCACCTTCACGGCGCCGGTCTTACCCTTGTCGTGGAGCGCCAGGAAGGCGTCCTTGTACTGCGACATCGGGAAGCGGTGGCTGACCAGCGGCGTCACGTCCAGCCCGCGTCCGATCAGCTCGAAGTAGACCTCCATCGCGTGCAGGCGGCGCCCCTCGAACGTCTCGATGCCGAAGGCGTTCGAGCCGATGATCGAGATCTCCTTGAAGTAAAGCGGCGTCCACTCGAATCGCCGGGGCGCCTCGACACCGCTGACGACGACCTTCGCCCGCGGCCCGCACAACCGCAGGGCGAGCTCGACGCTGCGCGGCGAGCCGACGGTGTCGTAGACTGCGCCGGCGCCGCGCTGCAGCCACGGCTTGCCCTGCCACGGCTGCAGCACCTTCGTGCCGGCCATCTGGGCGATGCGCTCCACCAGCGCCTCGCCGTCCGAGAGCACCTCGTGCGCGCCGAGGCGCTTCGCCAGCTCCGCCTGGTGGGGGTAACGCGCGAGTGCGACAACGGTGACGTCGGGGTAGAGCGTCCGCAGGACGGCGACGGCCAGCAGCCCCAGCGTCCCGCAGCCGAAGACCAGCGCCGGCCCCTGCGAGGCGTTCGGCGGGCTGAGGAGGATGCTGTGGAGCGAGACGGAGAACGGGTCGGCCAGGGCGGCAGCCTCCCAGCCCACGGCGTCCGGGATCGGGAACGCCTGCGATTCGTGCAGGGCGATGTAGTCGGCGAAGCCGCCCGCCACGTCGCGGCAGTTGCCGGCGTGGATGCCCGCGGAGATGTGGCCCTCGGTGAAGTGGTCGCATTGGGGGTACTCGCCGCGGGCGCAGGCGTCGCAGGGCGGGTTGATGCCGCGCGGCCCGCATGAGAGCCACGGGTTGATCACCACGCGCTCGCCCACCCGCCGCTCGCGTACCGCCGGCCCCACCTCTTCGATGACGCCCGCCGCCTCGTGGCCGAGGACGTGCGGGAAGGAGAGGAGGGCGGTGAGGGGGTTATCGCGGTCGCCCTTGAGGAAGGCCTGCTTCGCGTCGCTGCCGCAGACGCCGCAGCGCACCGTGCGCACCACCAGCCAGTCGTCGGCCACCGGCGTCGCGCGCGGCACGCGTTCGAGCCGGATCGGCGACCACGGCCCGAAGAAGCCCGCGGGTGAAACCATGCTGAGCAATCGCGTCGCGGCGAGACGCGGCACGCTGTAGTGGAAGACCAGGGCGTCCATCTCTGGCATCGAGCTGCTCCACTGCGACCGGCCGTGGCACTCCCGCGAGGGCTCGGGCCGCGCGCTGCGCCATCATAGGCACGGCGTCAGACGAGGCGCAACGAACGTCAGGGGGCGCGAGCGGCGTGTCGCGCCGTTGCCGGCCTCGCCGGTCGCCCGCTATCTGTCCTTCCGGCTTGTCGGGCTGCTCTCGTTCGCCAAGGCCGAACGGCACGGAACCACAGTTCACGAAAGTGACTTCCCAGCGGCGATGATCATGCCCGCCAGTCCGCAGATCGGCGACGCGTACCGGCCCAAGAACAGCCCTGGCATCGTCTTCGAGGAAGTCACGTCAAGCGCATCGACGAGATGGTGGATGGCCCTCAGGGCGCGGTCGACGGCGCGATCGTCGTCGAGGAGCTGCACATGGACGGCACGCTGGAGGACAAGACCTTTGCCCCGGCTACGGAGAGTTCTTCACCGGCGGCGGGGGCGATGTCGAAGCCCTCGCCCTCGCCGTGCCTACGGACCTGCTCTCCGGGCCCTGCCGACCGAGCTTGGATCGTTGTTGACGGGCACGGCCGATGTCTCCGCCGCAGCCGAAGCCGGCGACCGGGATACTGCGTCGCCCGCGTTCGACGGGATAGCTGCCGCGTGGCGACGTTGCAGGCGGGCGGTGTGCGCCCTGGTGGACACGCAGATGGGCGACTCCGTCGAGACGCTCGCCGAAGCGGTCGCTGGCCAAGACGCGCCGGAAGCTCGCCAGGCGGCCATCGATGTTGCGCAAACGACGCTGGATCTCCAGCTCCGCCACCAACCCTCGGCCGAGATCGACCTCGCCCGCTTCGACCTCTGGGCGCGCCAGCTCCTCGTCGACGCCGACGCCGGCGACGCAGCTGGGGTCACCGGCGATGTCACCGTGCTAGTGCGCTGAACCAGAATTAGCTTTCATAATGGCCCTTCGAGCCAGTTCTTCAGGTGAATCTGGGAATCAGTCAAGGCATTTGCGATACGGTGCACTAGAATGGGTGCGCGACCGGATCGCCCACACGCTGCAAAGCGTTGAAGTGACTAGCATGACGCCACGATTGCCGAGCTCCGCGCCGCGGCCAATGACGAAAACCTGAGCGCGGCGACCGACGCTGCAAGGCGCCTGCGCGATACTCTGGCCGGTGCTCAATGTGACGAGCCCGTCGGCTTGACCGTGCTGTCCGACCTGGGTTGGGAGCTCCGGGTCCAATTTGCCAGCCGCTACCGCTTCGTCCAGCAAACGGGTGCGAACGAGAGACTCAATGCGCCCAATCGCGAGCGGCTCGGTCAAACTGAACAGAGCAACGACGCTAAGCGAGTGGAAGCCATCTTCGCGTCTGATCCTGACTACTCAGCTGCCGTCACGGGAGTCTTTGAGCTCTCATCAAGCCGGAGAACATCCTCCTCTAGGCCGAAGACGCCGTCAAGATCTGTGACTTCGGCATCGCCCGCCAGTCCGCAGATCGGCGACGCTCGCGAGCATCGGGCCCGCCAGCTCGAAGAGCGGCTCCGCGCAGGCTCAGCGTGGCAGGGTCAGGAGTGGGTCGAGCTCGTGTTTTACGATTGCTGGGACGGCCACTGTCCGGGTTCCACGTTCTACGCCGGTTCAGGACCCTACTCGCGAGCGCGAGGCTGCCAGCGATGCGCTACCATGACCTACGCTACGGCGCCGCAACGCTTATGGCCGCTCAGGGGGTGCCGGCGAGGGTCGCGATGGAGCTGCTAGTACACGAGCAGATCAGCACGACGATGAACAATTGCACGCATGTCGCACCCGGGCTGCAGCGCGACTTCGCAGAGCGCGTCAGCGCCGCGCTCTGCGAAGTTTCTTGATCCGCGTGGCTGTCAAATTGGCTGTCGAACGACGCGGTTTCGGCTAGAATGCGTCAAGTCTAGATTCACGGGCCCGTAGCTCAGTCGGCAGAGCAGCGGACTTTTAATCCGATGGTCGTGGGTTCGAGTCCCACCGGGCCCCCAGCAATCGAAGATAAACAAGGCGAAGGCCAACTGGCCCGCAAGGAGGCACCCAAGCCGAGCGCGAACGGCAGCGAGTCGGCTGGGCGCTTCGCCTGCGGCGAGTGCGGCTAGATGTTCGCGCATGCGCGGGCCGCACCGGCGCACATGCGCGATGAGCACGGCTCGGTCGAGGCGGAGGCCAGCCCGGTGACCTAAGGCTCGGCCAAGGCAAGCGTCACGCCGCCAGCTTGCGCCTCACCCTACCCCCAGGGCCCATTCGTGCCACCAGTGGCTGGTACTCTACCCACGTCAAGGTGGACTGTCAATGGCCCCTCGACCCGCCATGGCGCGCCCTGTAGAATGGGGCAGACTCCGATCAGCTGCGAAAGCAAGGAGAGCGTATCGCCATGCCTACCGCACTCATCACCGGCATCACCGGCCAGGACGGCTCCTATCTGGCGGAGCATCTGCTCTCCCTCGGCTACACGGTCTACGGCCTCGTCCGCGGTCAGGCGAACCCCAAGCGCCCGCTGCTCGAAGCGCTCCTCCCCGATGTCCGAATCGTCGAAGGCGACCTGCTCGACCAGGGATCGCTGATCAACGCCGTCCAGCAGATCGAGCCGGATGAGGTGTACAACCTCGCGGCCATCAGCTTCGTCCCCCTCTCCTGGAACCAGGCCGATCTCACCGGCGAGATCACCGGCCTGGGCGTCCTGCGAGTGCTAGAGGCGATTCGCCTCGTCACCGGCGCCACCCCCTCGCGCTCGAAAAGCGGGCGCGACATTCGCTTCTACCAGGCGTCCAGCAGCGAGATGTTCGGCAAGGTGCGCGAGACGCCCCAGAGCGAGCGGACGCCCTTCTACCCGCGCAGCCCCTACGGCGTCGCGAAGGTGTACGGCCACTACATCACCGTCAACTACCGCGAGAGCTACGGCATCTTCGCCTGTAGCGGCATCCTCTTCAACCACGAGTCGCCCCGCCGTGGTCCAGAGTTTGTCACTCGCAAGCTCAGCCTCGGCGCTGCCCGCATCAACCTTGGTAAGCAGAAGGAGCTGTTGATGGGCAACCTCGACTCCAAGCGCGACTGGGGCTTCGCCGGCGACTACGTCCAGGCGATGCACCTGATGCTCCAGCAGCCCGAGCCCGACGACTACGTCATCGGCACCGGCGAGGCGCACTCGCCCCGCGAGTTCGCCGAGCTCGCCTTCAAGTACTTCGGCCTCGACTACCAGGACTTCGTCCGCACCGACGAGCAGTTCATGCGCCCGGCCGAGGTCGACCACCTCCTGGCCGACGCCGCCAAGGCCCGCGAGCAACTCGGCTGGCGGCCAGAGGTCAGCTTCTCGGAGCTCGTCGGCATGATGGTCGAGTCCGACCTCCAGGCCGAGAAAAAGGCGAGCTAGATGGCTTGGGTCCAGGGGGCCTGCTTCAAAGTTGGCGGCGTTGGTGTTGAAACACGTCCGCGGACCGGAAGCCCGCGACTCCTCCGATTCGCGACCATGCCGCCGACTTCAGTCGGCGGTGCTGTATACGATGCGCCCACCGCTAAGGGGCCCGTCACGGTTCCACGGTTCCAAGGTTCAGCGGTTCATGGTTTGTAACTGAGGTGATTCGTGCCTACTGAAGTCATCCCCGGCATCTTCCAGCTCAAGGTACCCATCCCCAACAGTCCTCTCGGCTGGGTACTGCCGTACCTCATCCCCGGCGAGGACGGCTACACGCTGGTCGACTCCGGCTGGAACACGCCCGAGGCGTTCGCCGCGCTGGAGCAGGAGCTGACGGACCTCGGCCTCGGGTTTCATGACCTGAAGCGGCTCCTGGTCACCCACGTCCACCCCGACCACTACGGCCTGGCCGGGCGCATCAAGGAGGCCTGTGGCGCCCAGGTGATCATCCATCAGCGCGAACGCGACTTCATCCGCAGCCGCTACCGCCACCCCGAACAGCTCCTGGAGCGCATGGCCACCTGGCTCACCGAACACGGCGTCCCGGACGAGGAGCTGGAAGACCTGCGCTCGTCCTCGATGCCCATGCGCGACTATGTCGTCCCCGCCGAGCCGGACGCCGTCGTCTGGGGTGGCGAGACGATGGACTTCGGCGAGTTCAAGTTCGAGATTTTCTGGACGCCCGGCCACTCTCCCGGCCACATCTGCTTCCTGGAGCGGCAGAAGCGCTTCATTCTCACCGGCGACCACGTCCTGCCGACGATCACGCCCAACGTCAGCCTCCACCCCCAGCAGACCGGCAACCCCCTGGGCGACTACATCGCCTCGCTCCAGCGCCTCGAGCCCCTCGACGTCGACGACGTGTTGCCCGCGCACGAGTATACCTTCAAGGACCTGCGCGGCCGTCTCAGCGAGATCGTCCAGCACCACGACGAGCGTCTGGACGAGATGCTCGCTATCATCGGCGAAGGCCGGGCCACCGGCTACGACGTCGCTTCGACCATCGTCTGGACGACCGGCCGGTACGAAGATTTCTCGTTCTGGATGCGCCGCGCCGCCATCAGCGAGACGCTGGCCCACCTGGAGTATGCCCTCTACGAGGGCCGCCTCCGCCAGGTGCGAGAGGACGGCGTCATCTACTACGAACGCGTCCGTGAGGGCGAGGGCTAGGCAGAGAGGTCCACTACGATGGAGCTAACCCCGCTCAGGGCGGCTTGACCTACCCGGGCAGCGACCGCAGTCGCAGCAGGACGTCCCGCCGCGAGCCACACAAGACCGCTGCCTAACGCAACCACCACAACAAGGCTGGCCACTTGGACAGGGTGCTCTCGCCCGTAGCTCCATGCGGACCTTGCGGCCGTCTTGATCACCTGATCGGGAACTTCAATCTGCAACAGCCCGAACTTGATCGTCAGTCTACTCCTCATTGCGCACCTCCTTGAAGAGTCGCCGCTACCCCACCCGCGTTAGCCCGACGATGGGCGAGGGGCGCGCGGTCGGCAGTCGCTCCAGGTACTCGTGGATCGCCTCGGCGGCCCGGCGGCCGTCCGCGAGCGCCGTGACGACGAGGTCAGCGCCATTCACGCAGTCGCCCCCGGCGAACACCCCCGGTCGGCTCGTCTCGAACGTCTCCGGATCGACCGCGACGAGTGAGCGGTTCGTGCGAATGCCGTCGGCGGAGCGCGCGACCTCCGCATCGGCGTCGTAGCCGATGGCGATGACGACGGTGTCCGCATCCACCGAGAACTCCTCGCCGGTGGGCAGCGGGCGGCGCCGCCCGCTCTCGTCCGGCTCCCCCAGCTCCATCCGCGCGAAGTGGACACACGACACC
>Ga0247727_10016034_pt1 | contig 12166 bp, 17 predicted proteins | sample WisWelCaveWW1625_FD_202498 | JGI IMG/M metagenome (GOLD analysis project Ga0247727, IMG submission 202498) | Biofilm microbial communities from Wishing Well Cave, Virginia, United States - WW16-25 | ecosystem: Environmental > Aquatic > Deep subsurface > Groundwater > Cave microbial mat | place...
GATAAGAAAATGTTTGGATGGAAAATCAGCCAGAAACTTCCAGATAGAATGGATATGGCTTTATTTGTTAGAATGGTCTGGCACAATTTAATTCTTATCTATAAGTGATATCTGTCCCACTTTCTAAAATTCTAAATTTTTATGACTCTTGAATATAATTTTGGCAGGAATACATTAGACATTCCCACAAGGTTGGAGCTTCCAAAAGATCCAAATAAAAGAGAGGAAAAATTAGAAGTAATCAAATTACTTAGAGACCAAGTAGAAGATAAAGATAATTTAGGTTTTAGATTGAATAACGTGCCCTGTGCCAGGTCTCCAGTTATTGCCCATTATGTATGGACAGCAAATGGAAAAGGAGAACCGCTGGAAAAAATACAACAGAGAATAGACTACACTTTATCTATACTTATTTTAACTAGGGAATTGGCAAATGAATCAACAAAATACTCAGTAGACATAAGAAGATTTTTAAAAGATGTTGAAGGATATCAAATAAATCAGCAAATATTCGCATCTGCTGTAAGAAATTTGGATATGGTACTCTATCCAGAAAAATATCTTTCTGAAGAATCTCCTCAACAAAGAATAAAGATAGAATTATAACAAATCTTTATAAATTGTCTAACTTTTCTAACATTATTATATAGCCCCGTAGTATAGTGGTCAAACAATAAATTTATATATTGGTTAGGCAGTATTTTACTATGAGGTTAGTTTTTGATAAAAACAAACAAAAAGAGCTAATAGAAAAAGAAAAATCAAAATTTAATCTATCCTTAACACAACTAGCTAAAAAACTAAAAATTAATATCGGAAAGCTAAACGGATTCTATTATGATAATATCTTATTATCGGAAAATATATTTAACAAATTCTCGTTGAAAGATGAATATTCTAGATTCGTAAATGAAAGAAAAGATGAAAATTGGGGAAGAGCAAAGGGCGGAAAAAATTCCTCGAGCGGTCTTGTTAAAAAAATAAAAATTCCAAAAAAATCAAAAGAATTGGCTGAATTTTACGGAATAATGCTTGGGGACGGAAATCTCATGATGAAAAAAGATTATAAAATAGGAACCTATCAAATAAGAATTGTTGGAGATTCTAGATATGGCAAAAGTTACTTGCTTAATTACGTCAAACCACTAATAGAATATCTTTTCTCAATTAAGGTTGCCGTATTTAAACAGAAAAATACGAATGCTTTATATTTAACATGTACTGGAAAAAAATTAGCAGAATTTCTAGAAGATATAGGATTTAAAGCAGGGGACAAAATAAGAAATCGGTTAACTATTCCAGACTGGATTAAAAATAATCAAAATTTCTTAAGAGCTTGTCTCAGAGGGCTTTACGATACTGATGGTTCTGCTTACAAATTAACTAATCAGAATGTATATCAATTTAGTTTTAGAAACTATAATTCCGATCTAATAAATAATGTAAGAAACAGTCTTCTTCTTTTGGGAATCAGTTGTTCAAAGATATCAAAAGGAAATGAAATAACAATAACTAAAAAATCAGAGTTAAGAAAGTTTTTAAACATTATAGGATTCAGTAATTCGAAACATCTTGACAAAGTCAAAATGTGGAATTTAGCCTCGTAATCTAGCGGTCAAGGATGCAGCCCTTTGGCGGCTGAAACCCCGGTTCGAATCCGGGCGAGGCTATCTTTTAACACAACTTATCTAACGTCTATCAGGCCGGTCCAGCTAGGAATTTGTTTATCCCAATAACCCCAGCTGCCTATTTCCTTAAAAACAAACGAGTAAGTTTCTCCTGGAGCCAACGCTCTGCAAGCGTCAAAATTATTTGCTTCCTCAACAGTGCCGCACTTAGCAGGATCATATCTGGAATATTTTCCGGTCAACGGAGCTGGAACAGAAGCGGGCCAATGTGTCCTATTATCAATATTCCTAAAAACTACCTTATCGCCGCTCTTTATCTCAAGTCTTAATGGAGAAAAACTTTTATTTGTAATTAATATTTCATATGTTTGACTAGTAGGTATTTCTTCAGCAGGACTTGCTGCTGTTTCTTCTTGCTTTACCTCAGTCTGACCTCCAGATTGAAAGTAATAAACTGCGCCAAGAATAACAACTGCTGTCAAAATACCAATAATTATTTTATTCATCGTAATTTATCACTAGAATTCAAATTTAAATATCTTGCGATGTGCCCAATTTACTTTTTCTCTGTAACAGTTTCAAATACTCTAATTTCGCAAAGCGCAAGAGGATAAATTTTCTTCAATTTAAGTGAAAGCTCTTTTTGAATTTTATTTATAGTTATTTCTGTAAATAATTCTTTTGTTGTTCTTGTTTTCAAATACCCTTCCAAATATTTTTTAGCAGTATTTCTTAATTCATTTCTTATTGCTCTTGATACTTTATTCCTTGTTATCATAAACAGCTTAACAATAGCTTTTGCATCCTTGCATTCTGCAATAAAAGAATCTTCTACATAATCTATTCCTGTTCTCATCATTCTTCTAATATAAGATCCGATTAATTCTAATTTGATTGGTTCGCCGATAAGATTCTCTCCTTCTTTTTTTACTTTAAGTTTTAACTCTAAGCTTTTTCCTCTTAAATTTCTTGTTAAATCAAGTTTGACTACTTTTCCAATAAGTTCATCTGCTGAAGATGCGTAGAGATGTATTTTTGCAGCAGTCATTGGCACTTTAACTTCAAAAAATCCCTTCTTTGTTACTTTTTTTGCTTCTGCCATTTTACTTTGCTATTTTCTCCCCTATTTCAATTCTTGAACTTCTTATAGCTTTTTTAATTCCATGCATTTTTCCGCATACTTTGCATTTGTAAAGTATTGTAATTCTCTTAGTAATCTTGGCCTTCATTTTCCAATCCTTTGCTCCTTTCTTAGAACGCTTTCCTAGATTTCCATAACCTCTTGTTAATCCTCTCAGCTTATTTCTAGTTGGAGAACCCCTGGATAAAGGATAAGTAGCAGATCTAGATTTTTGTTTAGCAGTGGCTATAAGTTGAACTGTATGTTTTCTACAATGCGGGCAAAACCTTTTAGTTTCTTTAGGTAATTTCATAGTGAGTTCCAAGCGAGCTATGAAGCTCAAAAAATTTTATTTTTTGTTGTTTCATATAATCAGGTCAAAAACACTATCCCTGGGCCGACCATGAGCGGAGGGGTCTTTGTATATGTAAACTATCACAGAAAAAGCGCTTTTTAAAGATTGCTATGAATAGAAATCTTTTTAATGCTTCTTTTCTAGCATTAAAACATGAAAGAAGTAAAAGCTGACTGGGTTAAATTGAAGCCAAACGAAGTAGAAAAATTAGTAGTAGAATTAGCAAAGCAGGGAGATACGCCGGCGAAAATTGGACTTCTTCTTAGAGATAAGCACGGTATTCCAAAAGCAAAATTAATTGGAAAGAGAATAAGCCATATATTGAAAGAAGCTAAGATAGAAATTAAGAGCGAAAAGGATCATACCGATGATAAAATTAAAAATTTGGAAAAGCACATTTCAAGGAATAAGCGTGATAATACTGCAAGAAAAGCTTTGACAAAGGATCTTTGGATTTTGCATAAAATAGAAAAACAAAATCAAAACTAAAAAGTTTTTACAACTTTTCAGAGGAGATAAATCTTTTTAAGCATCTTTTTATTCTAAATATAACTAAATTTATTTTAAAAAAAGAATGTTGGGAAAAATAAAATCAGCTATAGATAAGATTAATACGCTTAGTGAAAAAAAACCGATAAAGGTTATAAGCCATTATGACACTGACGGAATAACTTCTGCAGCGATTATGTCTTCAGCATTAAAAAGATGGAATAAACTTTTTTCTTTGAAAATAGTTAAAAATTTGGATGAACAATTTATTAAAGAACTTCCTGAAAATGAAATATTGATTTTCCTGGATCTGGCATCGGGAAGCCTAAATTATCTAAAAGAAAAAAATACAGAAATATTTATTTTTGATCATCACGAGATTGTTCAGGATATACCTGTTAATGTAACCATGATAAACCCTCTTCTTGAAGTGGAAGAAAAATTGTCAAGCGCTGCAATATGCTATCTTTTCGCAAAATCTCTTTCAAGCCAGAATAAAGATCTTGCAAGTCTGGCAATTATTGGAATGGTTGGCGATATGCTGGAAAAAAATATTGGAAAGATATATGGGGAAATATTGGAAGATTCAGAGACTATTGTTAAAAGAGGGTTGTTGCTTTATCCGTCTACAAGGCCGCTTGACAAAGCGCTTGAATTCTCCTCAAATCCGTATATTCCGGGAGTTACCGGCTCATATAAAGGCGTAATGGAATTATTAAGAGATGCTGGAATCACAAATACTGATGGTAAATTTAAAGCATTATATGAATTAACAGATGAAGAGATGACTAGCCTGATAACAGCAATAATGCTTCGTTGTGTTGGACAGAAAAAAGTTCACGAAATGGTGGGCAATATCTATTTAATTAAGCTGTTTAATAAGTTAGAAGACGCAAGAGAAATATCTGCTTTAATAAACGCTTGCGGCCGTATGGATTACCCGCAAATATCACTTGGTTTTTGTCTTCAAAATAAAAAACGGAAAGAAGAAGCGGAAAAAATATATAGGGAATATAAACAGCATCTTGTTACTGCCTTAAAATATGTCTCTGAATCTGAAAAGATATCTGGAAAAAACTACACAATAATAAATGCAAAAAATAATATAAAAGATACTATTATAGGAACTGTTGCTTCAATAATATCTCACTCTCCCGTTTATACTGAGGGAACTATAATAGTAGCTCTTGCTTATAACGAAGATAAAATAAAAGTGTCTGCGAGAATAGTTGGAAGAGAAGGCAAGAATGTAAGGGAAGTTTTAAGCAAAGCCATAGTTTCTCTTGGCGGGGAAGTTGGAGGGCATCCAAATGCTGCAGGATGTCTAATTTCAAAGGAGAATGAAACCAAATTCATAACTGAATTACAAAAACTCTTAGACATAGAGCTGGTAAAAGTTTAACAAGCGAGAATTCCAATAGGAATCTTTAAAACCTGCATTCTCAATAAATTTTATGGTAAAAAGCAAATTCCTTAAGATTATTTGCCCTAGATGCAAAAATAATAAAATAGTGTTTGGAAGGTCTTCAATCAGGATAAAATGCGATAAATGTAATTATCTTTTGACAAAAACTACGGGTGGAAAAACAAAAGTTAGAGCAATTGTTAAGGAGATTTTATGATATTAAAAGAAGATGATATTGTTCTCTGCACTGTAAAAAAAATTGAGGGAACCACTGTTTTTTTAGATATAGAAGGTGATGGTGAAGGCAGCATGGTCATGTCAGAAGTTGCTGCAGGAAGAATAAGAAATCTTAGAGAATATGTCTTCCCGAATAAAAAAATAGTTTGCAAAATTCTTAAAATACTGCCTGGAAATATACAGCTAAGTCTTCGAAGAGTTACTGGAAAAGAAAGAGAATCTGTTCTAGAGAGAAATAAAAAAGAAAAAACAATAAAAAGTATGTTAAAGACTGCATTAAAAAATCCGGAAAAAACAATAGAGAAAATAAAAACAAAATATGAACTTTGGCAGTTTCTTGATGAAGCAAAAACAAATCCAAAAATTATCAGCGAATTTATGTCTGAAGAAGAAGCTCAAATCTTTCAAAAAATCATTGCTGAAAAAAAGGAAAAGGAAAAAACAGCAAAAAGAATAATTATACTTAAATCAAATTCTGAATCTGGATTATACGATATCAAATCAGTTTTAGAAACAAAAGAAGCGGACATTAGATATCTTGGATCATCAAAATTCATAGTATCTGTAACAGGAAAAGATTTCAAAGATCTCAACATAAAGCTAAACAAAACACTTGCAGAAATAGAAGACAAAGCAAAAAAGAAAAAACTTTTCATAGAAATTAAAGAAAAGTAAAAATAAATATAAAATGAAACTCAGATATTATATTAAAGATAAGAAAAAGATTTACACGCTAAAAGATAAAATTGATGGCAAGCAAACAGAAGATGCCCATTATAAGTTCGTTAAAATAAAATCAGTCAAAGATTCTTCTGATTAATTTCTTGCTTAACAATCTCCATATCCGCTTCCCAATCCTTTATCAGCTTTTGATTATAGATAATAGCTGCGGGATGAAATAAAGGAATTAGCTTAATCTTTAAGCCGTCAAATTCAATCATTCTTACTTTTCCATGTAATTTTGTAATTCCTTCCTGCTTATCCATTTTATCAACATCCCCATTAGAAAGGAAAAACTTTGTAGCGTAATTTCCAAGCGAGCATACAACTTTTGGTTTCATCTCTCTGATCTGCTTAATAAGCCAGGGCTTATGTGCCTTAATTTCGTCCGGCTCTGGATTCCTATTCTCTGGAGGCCTATATTTCAAAATATTAGTTATATATACATCATTAATAGATAATCGCACTTCGGCAAGCAATTTATCAAGATTCTTTCCTGCTGCTCCTACAAACGGCATTCCCTGCAAATCCTCATTGCGCCCGGGGCTTTCCCCAACAAAAAGGATATCGGCATCTGGATTTCCCTTTCCAAAAACCAAGTTAGTAGATCCCCCCTTTAACGGCAAGTCTGCTTTTTTGCATTCTTCTTCTATTTCTTTAAACAAATTAATCCTATCCATTAATTCCTCTGAAAATTCTTTTCTTCCATTCTAAAGAACCCTTCTCGGCAGGAATTCTTAAATTTATCTTTTCAAGCCATCTATAAATCGTAGCTAAACTCACCCCTAATTTAGAAGAGATTTCTTTTGGTAACTTCTTTTCCTTAGAAAACATTCTAATCATTTCATGACGAATATCTACATTATTATCTTTTTCAATTCTAACCCACTTTTTACCAAATTTGATCCTTTTCTGAGATTCTTCAAATAATTTTCTAGCTATGCTCTGCTTTTCGTATTTTCTAAATAGGGATAGATTATTATCGGTTAAATCATCAAACAAATATTTTATTATTCTATAAGCATCCCGTCCGTAAAAGTCAATTTTGTAATATGTTGATTTAATTCCCTTTTTAGTTATTTTGTGGGCTGTTCTTAAATTGAGATTATTTACAAAAATATTCTTTTTAATTTGTTTTACCAAAGACATCATAAACCTCTTACTCCCGTTGACAAACCCTACATTAATTTCATTACTCTTACGCTTATTTCTCATACTTATCCACCCGTCTCCGTCCAAAAACCCCCTAATAAAATGTCTAAGCACACTTTTGGGTACATCTGGAAACTGCAAAATCTTTGTTTTATTCGGAAGTACGCCCAATTTTCCAATTTCCTCAGCAATATAATGACTATTTATCCTTAACCTAAAAGACTTCGGTCTCTCTTCAACGAAATATGTAGAATTCATTTCTTTACTAAATCTTTCTAATAATAATTTATCAGATTTGAATTTATTACTTATTTCCCAACTTAGTGTTCCCCGATACACGCAACCATCTGCGCAGGTAAAACCCAATATATACGCCATATTGGGATTCCATTCTCTAAAAAATCGCTCATTTATTTTGTGAATTCTCTTTCCAGAATTTTGATTGCCCATCTTCTTTACTCCCGGGAGTTAAAAGAGTTTTAAGTATATATCTTTATCCAAACACTAAAAAGTAGTAATGCTAAAGTTTAAAAATATACTTAAAAAGTCTATTATATGAAAAACGAAAAAATGCAGCAATGTTTAGTAATAATAAAGCCAGATGGGCTAGTTAAAAGCCTGACTGGAAACATAATTACTGCCCTGTCGGAGTCAAAGTTAAAAATAGTCGGAGCAAAGGTCGTAAAAGTTTCTAAAGAGCTTGCCGAAAAGCATTACGACGAGCTTAAACAGAAAAAACCGCATATCTATGGAGGAACAATCAATTACATAACTGGAAAATTTCACACCGATAGAGTTTTTGTCCTTGTTTATCAGGGAGAAAACGCAATTGAAAGGATAAGAGAAATCTGTGGCGAAACAAATCCGGAAAGTGCAAATCCCTCATCAATAAGGGGGAAATACGGCCGGATACATAGTAAAACTGGCGTCTTTGAAAATGTCATCCATGCCTCTGACAGCGAACAAAATGCAGAAAAAGAAATAAAACTCTGGTTCTCTCCCCAGGAACTGACAGAAACAATTTATCTGGCTCAAAAAGTCAAGTCGGAAGTTGAGCGTAGCGTCTGGAAATAAATATTTCTTATATAGATTTATTAATTCTCATTGATCATTTTATATAAGTCCCCATAGGTCAGTCTGGATAGACCGCAACCTTGCGGCTAATGCAAAGCAAAAAGGTTGAAACCGAGGTTCAAATCCTCGTGGGGACATTAAATCCATCCTTCAACTAAAATTATACTCTGACTTCCGGCATAATTATTTATGTACTGTAAAAATCCCAAAACATCTTTCTTTTTATTTATCAAGCAAAAACTGTTTCCAATGGGAGAAAAAACAAAGGCCTTTCCGTTTTTCTCATAAATTTTGCTTCCACCGTAAAAATCATCCCATTTTGGAGCAAAAATAAAGAAAAATTCAACTCTTCTTCCTTTTTCTTCAGAGTCATGTAACAAAGTATAATCTTTCCATCCATATTCTCTTATTTCCAAGTTAATCTTCTTAACTTCCTTGCCAATTATAGCAGATAAAAATTCTTTAAACTCTTTATTATCAAATACCTCCTTAACTTCCTGCAATAAAGCATATTTCTTAAAAGAAAACCTGTCTGGAATTTTAATTTGCTTGATTTTCTGCCTCTTTAATTTGCTATATCGTTGTTGATAAATATCTTCGTTCAGAAATCCCCTCAAAATAATTTTACTTGGATCGGACTTTAGATAACTTTTTTTAATTTTATCCAAAACAGGCTTATTCAAATAAACATTATTAACACCTTCATTAAATTTCATCAGTGAAACCATCCTCCGATTGCATATCTTTTCTTATTTCCAACAACTTCCTCAACTTCGTGCCAGCTTTTCTTTGAAACTTCAAAAAGTAAAAGAGAATTCCATTTGGGATAGTATTTTTTAGCAGCTTTAGTCACTTTTTTATTTTTAGAATCGAACAAAACAAAAGCTCCGCCGTCCTTTTCCTTAAAATCTTCAGATAAATAATAAACATAGGCTATTTTTCTTCCTTCAAGTCTGTCATCATGACACAGCAAATAATCTGTATCTATATATAGTGTTCCGGCCATATCTGACTTTCTCAATTTTTTTCCCATAATTTTTCCTATTGAATTCAAAAACTCACGAGAGCCAAAAAACCGATAAAACTCGCGTATAGTTTTATTTTTTGAATATTTCAGCTCTTGAGTCTGCCTGAATTGAAATAAATCGCTGTCTTTTTCCTCAAATTTTTCTTTTTTGAGTGCTCTAAGTAACTCTTTAGCTTTTTTATCGCTTAAAAAATTACTAATAATTATGTGCTTATAAGGATAATTGCTGATAAACTGCGTTTTCATTACTAAAAAATGTAAAAAAAGAATTTAAAGCTTGCTAAAGCTCTTCGTCCTTCAATCCATGAAGAGTTACAAAAAATTGTGCTTCATTATCTGGTAAATTGGGGCTGTCAATAAGCTTAGCTACACGTGATCCTTGCTTGCCCCTTCTTAAGTAAATTCTATATGTGCTTGCATGCCCGACTATATTTCCGCCGATAGCTGTTGTAGGATCCCCAAACATCATAGCCGGATTGCTCATAACTTGATTTGTAACATAAACTGCAAGATTATGCTGCTCTGCCATTTTCATTAAATTATGTAAGTATCTGTTCAGTTTTTGCTGTCTGTCAGCTAATTGGCCCCTTCCTGAAAATTCGGCTCTAAAGTGTGCAGTCAATGAATCGATAATCACAAGTCGGATAGGCTCGCCGTCTTTTATCATCTCATTAATTTTATCAATCAGAAGAATCTGGTGGTCGCTGTTAAAGGCGCGGGCAACTAAAATATTTTTCAAAACTTTTTCAGCATTAGCACCCATGCCTTCCGCAATTTGCTGTATTCTATCCGGCCTGAAAGTTCCCTCAGTATCTATGAAAACTGCTTTGCCATTAGCTCCCCCTTGTTCTTTAGGTAATTGCACATTTACAGCTAATGTCAGTCCTAGCTGCGTCTTTCCGCTTCCAAAGGCTCCATAAGCTTCTGTTATGGACTTTGTTTCAACACCCTTTCCTCCCAGAAGATTGTTTAAACTTGTTGATCCTGTTCCTATATACATAACATCTTCTCTCCTTTTTGCAAATTCCACTCCATCCATAAATCCGAGCTTCATCATGCCTCTTGCTGCCTGTATTGCCTTGCGTGCCACTGCCTCTCCAATTCCGGCAAGCTCAGATAAAGCAGGAGGAGACATAACTGCAAGCCCCATCAAGTCGTAAACGCCGGCAGCTTCTAGCTTAGTAGCAATTCCTGGACCGATTCCGGGAATATCAGTTATTTTTGCCTCTTCCTTCTCTTCTTTCACTTCTTCTTTTTCGTCGCTCTTTGCCATTTTTATTGTTTGATTAGTGAAATCTACTTATTATTCTTTATAAATATTATATCTCTAGATAATACACTTTCGAAAATATAAAAGATTGCAATAAAATTAATTTAAACTTGGATTAACAAATCTTCTCATCACAAATTTTCTGGACCAGTCCATCCTAACTCCATTTTTAGTTCCGTCCCTGACAGTATAAGTCACTTCATATTTATCCTTTCCTACAGACTTTCCCTCATATTCTATAGGATTTTTCGCACCACCGCTTTCCACGGCTTCAAATGAATAAAATTTAACAAATTTTACTTGTTCTGCACTAATTTCTCCTTCAAAAGTTGCTTGTCCATGACAATCTGATATTATTCCGCTTATATTTTCTAAACCATTTTTATCACTTGCTTCTCTTTTTTCTATAAAAATATAAAATGGACCATGACCAAAGATATTACAAAAAATATTATCATCGTCCCAACACCAAGTTCCTTCGAAATCTGGTTTTCTTTCTACATAATCCATAAAACTATATTTTTGCTTCTAATTCTTTAATAAGAGAGTCTAAATTAACATTTTCCACATTTTCTATGTTGAATTCTAATGTATTATATAGCATATTATTTCTCACATTTCCAAAAAATATCTTTTCCTCGCCTGCTAAGCTCTGTTTTCTTGCTGCGAACATCTCCATTGAAAATATTTCGTCGTCACTCAATCCAATTTTATTAATTTGCTCCCCAAACATAACAGATCTTATTGAACTTGAGCCGTCATCTAAAACTAAATTTAACAATGCCCTCTTTTTTCCTGTAACTTTGCCGTGTATTTTACATTCGTCTTCAATCACTCTTTTCCCGCACTCTGGACAAACTTCAAAATATCTGGGTTCGAATATCTGAACAATAAAGGCCCTTATCTTTAAGCTCTGCCCAGGCTTAACACCAGCAAGTTTTACTGATGCAAAAACTTTTTGAGTGACAGCATTATCAATCTTTTCGCTGCTTAATTTTATATCGGAGAAAGAAGACAAATGCAGCTCGCCATTTCTTACATTTCCATTTGAAATTTCAACAACGTCCCCTTCCTTTATCTTATTCTCCTCAATCAAGGAAATATGATTTGTATCCCAAAGCACAACTTTTGCATTTGAACTTTCATCAGCCAGTAAAAAATTGACAACTTTTCCCTCTCTTCCATTTTTATTGAACTTTCTAATGGGAGAAATTTCAACTATCTTGCCTATAACATTTGCTTTTTTCATTCCTTGAAGAAGTTCAGAAATTTTCATTCTCTCTTTGTCGAAATTTATTCCAAGTTCTGCAGCAACTATCTGCGCAGCCCCCTCTTTTGATACAAGCCCGGAAAGTTTAGCCCTCTTTGCTTCAACTTTTCTTTCTAATTCTTCAATACTCAGATTTGCAGAATGAGAAATTCTTTCCATTAATTGGGCATAATTATCCATTATTCTTGCAGTTAAAGTATGTTTAAAAGAATTATGATACAGAAAACAATATTTGATTTTAACTGTGTTTTCTGTCCCAAAAACTCTAAAAATTTATAAAATACAAAGAGTTTTTGATATAGGAAAACAATCTTTCATAAACTTGAATGAACAAAATAAAGCTATGTGTAAAATTAATGCCTAATTTTAAGCTTTTTAAGCAGATTATCTGCTGTTCCGATGTAAAAAATAATCTTTTG
>Ga0247727_10016035_pt1 | contig 12165 bp, 9 predicted proteins | sample WisWelCaveWW1625_FD_202498 | JGI IMG/M metagenome (GOLD analysis project Ga0247727, IMG submission 202498) | Biofilm microbial communities from Wishing Well Cave, Virginia, United States - WW16-25 | ecosystem: Environmental > Aquatic > Deep subsurface > Groundwater > Cave microbial mat | place...
GAGGACGAAAGGTCATGACGGAATTTCCACAACTCATAAACGGTTGCGGCTGTCATGGTTGGCACTGCAAGGAGAAAGGTGAACTCGGTGGCGACGGAGCGACTCAATCCCAGAATCAGGCCAACGACGATCGTTGCGCCTGAACGGGAAACACCGGGGCAAAGGGAGAGGCATTGTCCCAGGCCGATCAGCAACGCGAGCCGGGGTGTCAGGTTTTCCAGTTTTTCCACCATGACACGAGGTTTGAATCTTTCGACCAGGAGAATAACGATGCCTCCTCCAATGGAGGCCCATGCGATCAGCGCCAGTGAATCACGCGCCCAATGTCTTGATGCATAGCCAATAACCAGGATCGGCAGAAAACCGAGCAACACAAAGGAGCCTAATCGTCGTCCTGCGCTGCCTGCAAAACGGCCGAATGGCAGCATGCTGATAAGCCGGTGTCGGAAGAGCCACCAGACGGCAATGAGCGCTCCCATTTGGATGAAAACCGTAAAGACCTCAGAGTTGAACCCAAGCCATTTTTCAAAAACGATCAGATGACCGGTTGAGGAGACAGGGAGAAATTCGGTTAAACCCTCGACCAGGCCCAGGATGACAGCTTTGGTCCAATCAGGCAGATCCATATGGTAACAAGCTACAGACAACGAGCCATGGCCTGCAAGCCACAAGCGCAGGAGTGAATGCTCTTGCGGCTTGTAGATGGTATCCCGGCATCTGTATTTTCCCGTATGCGATTTGAGTTCAAAGGGCGCTGTTTTGATTTTCCATGTGATCGGTGTATTCTCTTTGGCGTTCTCAATGTCACGCCGGACTCCTTTTCCGATGGAGGTCGGTTTACGACTACTGAAGCATCTGTTGAGCAGGCGCACCGACTTCAACAGAATGGAGCCGATGTCATTGATGTTGGAGGTGAATCCACGCGTCCGGGCGCAACACCGGTCTCCATGCAGGAGGAAATGGACCGCGTGTTATCTGTCATTCGATCCATCAAAAAACATCTGCGCATTCCGATTTCGATTGATACCACCAAAGCCTCTGTTGCCGAAGCAGCTCTCTCCGAAGGCGCTGAAATCGTGAATGACATCAGCGGTCTCTCTGCCGATCCCAGGATGGCCGGGGTCATTGCATCGTCACGCGCGGGACTGATTTTAATGCATAGCCGGGGTACGCCCGCAACGATGCAAACGCTTTGTGACTATCCGAATGTGGTCGAGGATGTTCGACGTGAACTTCACCAGCGACTTCAAGTTGCGCTTACCGCCGGTATTTCTCCAGATCGAATTGCCATGGATCCCGGAATTGGTTTCGCCAAAACCGCGGAACAAAATCTTGTACTTCTTCGCAACCTTAAAACTCTTGTCTCGGCGTTTAATCATCCCATGATGATCGGCGTATCTCGAAAATCATTCCTTGGCGGAGAGGTGGCAACCCGTGGTCCGGCCACACTTGCCGCAGAGCTCCGGGCTGCGCAACAAGGTGTTCATATGATCCGTACTCATGATGTAGCGGCAATTCGCCGTGCTCTCATAACGTAGACCGTCATCCTGACGATCAATTGACTGGAGCGGGTTGAGAGAATAAAGACGGGGTTTCCGCCTTTGACGGATGTGCGGCTTCCAAATTTTCTGTTGGGCACGGCTGGTTCTGGCTGGTGACAGTGATGCGCAAATGCGAAGCGCCAATCTCTGAAAGCTTTTTGCGGACCGTTTCCTCAGCCAGTTCCGGCCGGTTGCAATCCTGGCTCAGATGGGAAAGATAAACATGCCGGAGCCGGTCGCTCATGATCTCAACAAGGGCTGTCGCCGCAGCTTCATTGCTCAGATGTCCATGGCGTCCGCTGATTCGTTGTTTCAAGGACCATGGACGATTGGGATTTGACTGCAGGAGCTTCTCGTCATGGTTTGTCTCGAGAATCAGGGTATCAGCCTGTCGGGCCTTTTCCATCGTGAGATGTGTCATGTGGCCAAGGTCTGTAAGAAAAGTGATGCTGCGATCTCCAGAATGGATGACAAATCCCACCGGGTCGCTTGCGTCGTGGGGGATCGAAAATGGTTCGATGTCGAAATCACCTGCGGCAAAACGCTGGCCGGTTTCGAATACATGCCAGTCGAATGCCGTTGCCTTGCTTCCCCCGTTCCCACGAGGCCTCGCCCCGGCGGGGGAACCGGATGAGGAAAACCCCTCCAGTACGGCGGCACGGGTTGGTCGGTTGGCATAAACGGGGATCCGATATCTGTTGCTGAAAACACGGAGTCCCTGCACATGATCGCTATGCTCGTGAGTGATGAGGATTGCATGAAGATTGGCCGGACTTTTGCCGATGGCTGCCAGGCGTTCTTCGATCTGCTTTCCACTGAGACCGGCATCCACCAGGATTCGCGTAGTGTCGGTTTCCAGATACGCGCAGTTGCCACTGCTACCACTACCAAGAATCGTTAACCGACAGGACATGGACAAGTAACCTAGACAAAATAGTGTTCGAATTCCAACAAATTTTGTGATAATCTGATTAAAGAAGAGAGCGCAATTTCACCTTATTGACTTGTCCAGGGACACCATCCGTGTTCTGAATGAGTGAGCAATTGTTATGCCATCTCCCGGTCTTCAACAGGTTCAACGGTTTGGACTGCAGCAAACCCTTTCGCCCCAGATGCAGCAGTCGCTGCACATTCTGCAGATTCCGAGCATGGAATTAAGCGCGTTGATTCGACAGGAACTGACCTCCAACCCTGTGCTGGAAGAAGAAACATTGTCGGAAAATGACGGTGACACCTCAAATACCGAAGCGGAAGAACCGGAAGCCGAAGCGAAAGAACCGGAAACTGAAGCGGCCGATGGCGAAGATGAGAAGGCGGATGGTGATATTGCCGAGCTGACCCGTCTCGACCAGGAATGGCGGGATTATTTCAATCAGACCAATCCCCCCATCCGACGAAGCGCGGAGGAGGAAAAGCAGAGGCAAATCTTTTTCGAATCCATTGCCCGGCCGGAAACGATCCAGGAGCATCTTCTGAACCAGTTGCATGTTACGGATGTCAGTGAAGCCCAGCGACAGCTGTGTGAGACACTGATTGGCAACATTGATGACCGGGGTTTTCTTGTGGCTTCGAAGGAAGACATGGAAACTTGGAGTGGGAGTCAGCCCGGTTCTGCGGAGGCCGCTCTGCGGATCATCCAGGCCTTTGATCCCATTGGAGTTGGCGCGCGCGACTTGCGGGAGTGTCTTCTTTTGCAGTTGCAACGTCTGGGGCATCGGGAAGATTCCCTTGCGGCCAGGGTTGTTTCCGCCCATCTCGATGATCTGGCGGCCCAAAAGCATGCCGAGATTGCTTCGGTACTCGGTGTTTCCCTTGAAGAAGCACACCGCGCGGCGGCGCTGGTTTCCACTCTGAATCCCCAGCCCGGCAGTCTGTTTACCACGGACGAAAGCCGTTACATCACTGCTGACATGATTGTGCAAAAAGTGGGTGAAGAGTGGATTGTGATGATGAATGACGACTGGCTTCCGTCCATTCGGATCAGCAACACCTACAGAGATATTCTTGGCCAGTCTTCCCAGACCACGGAGGTGAAGAGTTACGTTCGGGAACGCCTGCGCGCGGCCAAGTTTCTGATCAAGAGCATCGAGCAGCGTCAACAAACCATCTTAAAGATCGCAAACGAAATTGTGCGGGTGCAGCTTGATTTTTTCAACCAGGGGAGGGCCTACCTTAAGCCTTTGACGATGACGGAGGTTGCGGAACGCATTGGGGTGCATGAAACCACGGTCAGCCGGGCTATTGCCAACAAGTATATGCAAACCCCTCACGGCATCTTTGAGCTGAAATACTTTTTCACCCCGGGAATCCGTCTGGCCGATGGCGGCTGTATTTCGCAGGAAGCGGTTAAAACAGCGCTTGCCGACCTGGTTTCAGCTGAGTCTCCCGATAAATCATTGACGGATCAGGACATCATGCAGGCATTGAAAGAGAAAGGCATTCCCATTGCGCGACGTACGGTAGCCAAGTATCGGGAGGAATTAAAAATCCTCCCATCACATTTGCGTCGATCGAAGTAATCGAAGTCTACACAAATCCGATCTTGGGATAGGAACGTCCCAGAATTGGTGTGGAGGAAACGCGGAGCCAGTTCTCGAGGACGGTTGCATACACCGAGCGGAAGTCGATATTGAATTTCAGGTCCCCGCGGTTCAGATCCGTCAGGCTCGGCGCTTCGCCGTGGATGCCGGGCTTGATCTTCCCGCCAAAGGCAAACATCAATCCGGCTGCGCCATGGTCGGTGCCTTTCGATGCATTTTCCGTCACCCGCCGGCCAAACTCGGAAAAGGCAATGCTCAAGACACGTTCATCGTTTCGCTGCTGTTCCAAATCCTGATAAAAGGAAAAGACAGCTTCCGAAAGCTCGGCGAGGAGCTTGTTCTGATCGTTGAGCTGGTTGGCATGGGTGTCGTAGCCCCCCTGCGAGACGTAGTAGATCCGGGTCGGCAGCTTGCCGGAGATCATCTGCGCCACGAGCTTCAGGCCGTAGCCAATACCGGTATCGGGGTAAGTAACGTTCGAATGATATTGCTTCACCACTTCGCGGATTTTGTCGGAGGAAAGCTGGGCGTTCATGGCCGTGCGTTGCAGGTAGTCCATTGACCGCGGAGGCTCGTCGCCCATCTGCGGCATGGCCTTCGGGTCGGCGCTGGCCTTGTTGATCTTCCGGAAAACGGCCTCGGCTGATTTCATGGCGTCACCGTAGCGGGTGCCGGTGTTGATCCAGCGATACATCTCGGGATCCTCAATGGTGACGCCGAACGGAATCTTTGCAGAGAAGGCCTGCGGCATGAGCTTGCCGATGTTGACCGCGGTGGTTGGGTCGCAACCTTTGCAGTGATTGTCGAAGTAGCGGCCGATCCATCCGGAGGTCTCATATTTGTCAGAGTCACTTGCCGTATGCCAGATTTCCATGGAACGGAAGTGCGAACGGTTCGGATTGGGATATCCAACACCCTGGATCACGGCCATTTTGCCGCTGTCCAGCATGGACTTCAGCCTTGCAAAATTGGGATGAAAGCCAAGGACATCGTTGACTTTCAGCACATCCTTTGCGGGAACAGCCAGCATCGGGCGTGCCTTGTAGTACGCATCGTTCGCGTACGGCACCAAGGTGTTCAAACCGTCATTTCCACCGCTGAGTTGGATGACCACGAGGATGGGGTCATCTGGTGATACCTTGACACCAGCAAGCGGACCGGAATTTTCGAGCGCCCATGCCGTGCGATTGAGGAATGTAGGGACCGTCCAGGCCACCGACGTCAGGAAAATCGAGCGGCGCAGGAATTCACGACGGGTATGAAGGTGGATTTCTTCTTTCATGGCTGGCTCCTCTTCTTAACAGAGTTGATACTGGGGTGTGCTCATCATCAGGTGGACCAGGCCGCGGATCTTTTCCTCGGCAGCGGGGTTCTGCGCCTGGAAGGCAAACGTTCCACCGGATTCATTGGTATCCAGGAAACGTGTGAATTCGCGGAGATTCTCCTGGTCCGGCTGATCGTTCCAGAGCAGGCGCGCGAAGTGACACACGATCTGCTCGGAAGTGGCCAGTCGGGACAGGTCGCACAACGACGCTACATCAAGCGCCTTCGCGTTCCGGCGCAAAGCACCTGTGACTTTCTTACTTGGTGGACCGGGCGGTTTGCCCGCCTTGCCGATCTTACCCACCATGTTTTCCGGTGGGATGCCGTGGACGAGATAATTCGAGAAATTGTAGCGCAGAAGCAGGCTGGCAGTGTTCACCCAGGCCAAACCGCCGTCCCATCCATCGACGTCCGGTGGAACAAAAAGTTCCTGGCCCATCAGGCGGAACACGTTGAGGATGATCTGGAGCAGGCCCGGATCGTCCGGCATCTCGCGCTTCAAGATCTGGAAGGATCCGACCACGAGCTGGGCCGGGCTTTTGATTTGCGCATGGATCGCCCTCTCTGAGTAAAATGCGCGACAGGAAAACATCTTCCAGAGCAGAGGTTTGAGATCGTAGTTGTTCTCCCGGAGAATCCGGGCCAGTCCGTCCACGACTTCGGGTTCTGGATTTTCGTACGCGAAATGGGCCCAGAGCTTATTGACAATGAAGCGGGCGCAATGCGGCTGTTCAAAGATGATGTTGATGATGTCATCCCCGTTCCAGTTGCCTTTCTTTCCCATGAAGATCTTTTCGCCGTCATCATGCTGTCTGGGTTGAAATTGGAATTGCTGACCCCCTTGTTTGCGGTAACTCCAGCCGGTAAAGGCGCGAGCTGATTCCTTGATGTCCTGCTCAGTGTAGTGTCCCTCGCCCAGGGTGAACAGTTCCATCACCTCGCGGGCATAATTCTCATTCGGTTTTCCTTTGACATTACTGTTGTTGTCCAGCCAGACGATCATGGCGGGATCACGGCTGATCTCCAGGAGCATTTTCTTGAAGTTACCATTGGCGTTGCGACGCAGCGTCTCATTTTGGAGCCACATCAGGTAGGCATTCTTGACCTTGACGAACGACGTGGCGAAATGGCCGTGCCAGAAGAGGGTCAGCTTCTCCTGGAGGGGGCGTGGCGTGGTCACCATGCGCTGGATCCACCAAGCCTGCAGTTCCCTGCCATGCTCCTTCTCCGTGCGTTGCTGTTCCTTGCGCTGCATCTGCCTTCCCTGCTCGTTCAACTGCGATTCCGGAACCGCATCCGGTGACGATATGGCTGGCTCGGCCCAGCCTGGGTCCGGACATGACTCCGGAGTGTATTCATAATAGAGTAGCCGCTGAAGCGTCTGGTCCGGCGTCTGTTTCATTAGTGTCTCAATCTGCTCAATGGACGCGCTGAAACACATGCGATTCAGCAGGTGGGCAGCCGCACGCTCATCCCACGGTCCTGTGTATGGCGCTAGCAGACTGGAAGTTGAATCAGCCATAAGGCCTACCGATCTCCACATCATCTAAAACCGGCAACGCACAGAGGTTACGCTAAAAATGATCAAAAAACAAATCGGAATTGGCAATATTTGTAATCTCTCAGTGATGGGTGGACTTGTATCTATCCCTCGGCGGTCATAGACCGCCGCTACAATCTGGCATCTCTGCGGCGGTCTATGACCGCCGATGTCCACCCATCACTGAGGAATTACGATCATTCATCCGTCGCAACAACAGTTCCTACATCCCGGCATAACGCCGAAGATATTTGATGGCAACTTCGAAGGTTTTGGGCAGCGGAGATCGGATGGTCATGACTTGATGATTCGCCGGATGTGTGAAAGTGATGCTCTCCGCATGGAGCGCAAGCCGTCCAAGCAATGGGCGCTCCGGTTCACTTTTGTGTTTGTAGTCCCCTTTGATGGCCGAGAGCATCAGGCCATTTCCATCGCCGTAAAGAGGATCAGCCAGAACAGGACAGCCAAGAAACGCCAGGTGTACGCGAATCTGATGGGTGCGGCCGGTGATGGGAAAAGCTTCCACCAGCGAATAGCCCCTCCATCGTGTAAGTGTTCGAAGGAGTGTTTCGCTGGGCTTACCTGATTTTTTGCCGACCCGCATTTTGCCGGGACGATGTTCATCCTCCAGGATCGGTTTCCGCACCGCCATTTCATCATCGGGCATAACACCCAGCGTGATGGCTACATAACGTTTTTTAACGTGTTTGGATTGAAACTGGCCGCTCAAGTCATCCAGCGCCATTTTGGTTTTGGTGCAGAGGAAAACCCCACTGGTCTCGCGATCCAGACGATGAACATTCGAAATCCCGGCCGACAATTTTTCGTGAACAATCTGCATCAGGTTTGTCAGATCTTTGTCCCAGCGATCCGGCACCACCAGCAACCCGCCTGGTTTGTCAAAAGCAATCAGGGTCTCGTCCTCAAAAAGGATGGGGGGTAAATCTTGCATCGCTTTGTAGCGGCGTTTCACAGAAACGCGGCTACAACTTCTTCATGATTGGATCTGATTTTCCAGTTTTAAAAATCTTAATCTTAAATCTTAATCCTGATCTTTCCGGATATTCTAATATTTCAGCAACTCTTTTCTGAGCATATTCAATGCGGTTTGTGCGGCAATGAACTTGAATGTTTCCCGATCAAGCCGGAAACAGAAACGCTCCACACGCATCTTCCTTCGTGATGCCAGCGCGATGAACACAGCGCCGACTGGTTTGTCTTTTGTGCCGCCGGTGGGTCCGGCAATTCCGGTTACGGCCAGCGCATGGTCTGCATTTGCTTTCTGCAGGGCAGCTTTGGCCATGGCTCGAGCAACCGGTTCGCTGACCGCGCCAAATTCTGCAATCATGCTCCTGGATATCCCCAGGGTTTTTACTTTGGCATCGTTGGCATAGGTAACCCAGCCCTCCCGAAAAACCTCCGAGCTTCCAGACACGAGAGTGATGCGATTGGCCAGGTATCCTCCTGTGCATGATTCAGCGGTGGTTACCCATCGCTTCTTCTGACGCAGCATGGATACAACCACCTGTTCCAGGGTCATACTGCCTGTTCCGAAGATGGCATCACCCAGGGTTTGACGCACTCTGGTTTCCGCCTGGTTCGCCAGTTTGCGGACCTTGGTCGCATTTATTCCACGCACCACCAATCTCAGGTCAACTTCGCCGACACGGGCGCAATACCCGATTTCCAGATTCTGAATGCCATTGAGCGCCGTCTTGACCATCTGTTCCACGTTGGATTCACCAAGGCCGGCAATCCTAAAGACCCGACAGTCTATCACAGGAAGTTGCGAACGAAATTCACGGATCAGGATGGGCAATGCCTGTTTTTCAAACATCGGCCGCAATTCACGAGGTGGGCCCGGCAACATCAGCAGCCATCTGGCTGTAGACAGCCTCGATGAGGCCGTCTTTGCGGGGTCAACTCGGCGGTCGTAGACCGCCGCTACAGTGGAACCCGGTTTGTAGCGGCGGTCTATGACCACCGATCCCCCGGGTAACTGACTGGTTACGGGCAAAGGTATGGCCAGACCCGGCGCGGTGCCATTTTCGTTGTAAAGCACGGTTGCTCCATCCGGCACCATGGCCTGGGATTTCACCGATTTGGGCATTTTCATTTTTCTCCTCTGGTATCGGACTCGAATCCTCTCCATGGCGCGTTGATCGAAATGCATCTTCATTCCCAATATTTGCACGACGATATCACGCGTCAGGTCATCGGATGTTGGTCCCAGACCGCCTGTTGTGATCACCAGATCAGCCCGTGAGGTGGCCTCATGCAGTGCATCACGGATGTCCGCCGGTGTGTCATTCACGCAAACCTGGCGGATGAGGGTGGCGCCCATGCCGCTGAGTTTTTGTCCAAGATAGGCCGCATGGGTGTTGACAACAAACCCCATCAGCAGCTCGGTTCCAATGTTGATCAATTCAACACGCATCGCAGCAATAATGATGAATTAGGAATTGGGAATTAAGAATGAAGAATGTCAGGGCGGTTCAACATCCGTCGTTTCTTAATTCTCAATTCCTAATTCTTAATTTTCCTCAGTCCGGATATCCATTGGGATGTTGGCTATGCCATCGCCAGGCGCTTTCCACAATCTGTTCGATCTTGGGATGTTTTGGAACCCATCCCAGGTCCCGGATTGCGCGATGGTTGGCCGAGATGAGACGCGAGGCATCGCCGGGACGACGCGGTTTTTCGACAGCCGGGATCTCCAGTCCGGTGACCTTCCGGGCTGTATGCAAAACCTGTTTTACAGAATAGCCGTCGCCATTTCCCAGATTGTAGATCGCGCTACCCGTTTTTTTCAGCGCCAGAATGTGGGCCTGGGCCAGATCGACAATATGGATATAATCCCGAACGCAGGTGCCATCCGGGGTGTCGTAGTCCGTCCCAAAAATATCGAGGTGAGGTTTTTTTCCGAGGGCGACCAGAAGAATATTGGGAACAAGGTGTGTTTCGATACGATGATGTTCGCCATATTTTTGTGTGCATCCTGCTGCGTTAAAATACCGAAGAATCATATGCTTGATCCCATAAGCTGTCTCATACCATTTCAAGATCTGTTCGAACATCATCTTGGAGAGACCGTAAGGGTTCAGAGGGCGCTGGGGATGGTCTTCGGTCATGGGGACGCGATCTGGATTGCCGTAAGTGGCACAAGTTGAACTGAAGATGATTTTCCTTGTTCCACATTCCAGCATGGCATCCAGAAGATTGATGCCATTGACGACATTATTCCGAAAGTACTTCGAGGGGTTCTCCACGGATTCGCCAACTAGCGCGCTGGCGCCGAAATGCATCACCGATTCCGCCTGACAGGCAGCAAGCGCCTCCCCGATCTCCTTGCGATTTGCAATGTCCCCCTTCACAAACAGGGCACGCGGATCAACCGCCGATTGATGCCCCTCCGAGAGGTTGTCAAAAACCGTGACCTCATGGCCGGCATTCAGCAGCTCTTCCACGCAGATGCTTCCAATGTAACCCGCGCCACCCGTGACCAAAACCTTCATGGAACGCAGGCTACAAGCCGCAGGCCACAAGCTACAAGCCGAAAACAAATCCTGTTAAACAACCTCAAATAAAAATCCCTTCAAATATTCTGTTTCAGGGATGGCGGGGATGATGGGGTGATCGTATGGCTGGGAAAATGTTCGACGAAGCCGCAGGATTTTTCGGGCATCAAATGCCGCATCCAGCACGACTGCGCGGAAGGTTTCCGCATCCACATGGTGTGAACAGCAAAACGTGGCCAGCAGTCCGCCCGGGGCAAGAAGCTTGAGCGCTCTCAGATGAATTTCCTTGTAACCACGAAGCGCCTCCGCGAGTTTCGCGCGCGATTTGGTAAATGAAGGCGGATCGAGAATGATCAGGTCGAACATCTCTTTTGACTTCTGTCGCGCATTCAACTCATCGAACACATTGGCGGCTTTCCACCGGATATTGGGGATCTCATTCAAAGCGGCATTATGACGACAGATTGCAATGGCTTCCTCGGAGATATCCAACGCTTCCACCTCGGGTGCCCCTGCCAGTGCCGCGTGCAACGCGAAGCCGCCGTGATAGGTAAAGCAATCAAGCGCTCGACGCCCGGCGGCAAGGGCGCCTACTTCCACCTGATTGACAGCCTGGTCGAGATAGGCGCCTGTCTTCTGTCCATCCAGCAGGTCCACATTAAAACGCGCCTTGCCAATCGTAACTGTCCCCTTGCTGATGGGCGATCCCCATAAAACGCCCTTCTGAATCGGCAATCCCTCAAATGTTCGTGAAGCGACATCATTACGTTCAATGATGCTTACCGGTTGAAACAGCTCCCTGAGAACTCCCACAATCTGCTCTTTGCGTTGGTCCATGGCAAGTGTCAGCGTTTGAATCACCAACGTGTCTCCATAACGATCAACCACGAGACCCGGCAAAAAATCAGCCTCTGACCAGACCAGTCTGCAAGCAGACGGTAAGTTCCGAGTTCCAAGTTCCGAGCGCCCTTCTTCCATACCCCCTACCTCCCCCAGCCCCTCCTTGGTAAGGAGGGGAGATAAACATTGAGAGTAGCTGGTTTTTCTAAATTCCACCGCTTTCAGGATTCGCGTTCGAACGAAGGCTTCATCCAGTTTTTCCTTGGATCTGGAAAAGATGCGAATGGGAATTCTGGATTGGGAATTATAAAATCCATTTCCAACATACGCCCCATCGGGAGTTCGCAAGGCGATTTCCCCGCCATCGGGCGGAGGTTTTTCGATTTTGAAAATATCGGCAGTATAGACCCACGGGTGCCCGGCCAGGATCCGTCCCAGGCTTTGTTGCTTGATGAAAGCGGCTGACACGTTGAGGCTTATAAAGCAGGAAGGTATTTTTTGACAGGATTAACAGAATTATGGTTACCCTAAATGGCTCCTCCTGGATTTCAGTGAACTGGCGGTGAGTAGGAAGAATAGATTTGCCAATATTATATCTAAACTGACGATCGTCTAAATGGATGTGATGATCCCCACAAATATTGTCTAGACAAATTGCTGGCTTGGCGGCGTCATTCCCATACACGTGGCCATTTCCAAGGAACTTGGGCAGCTCTACGATGAGCATGCACAGGCACTTTTTGCCTTTCTGTTGAATTTTACCCGGAACGAAACTGACACAAAAGATATCCTGCAGGAACTCTTTCACAAACTGGCAAGGCGCCCGGACCTGCTGGATGGTGTGCGGGAAGAACGGGCTTTTC
>Ga0247727_10016036_pt1 | contig 12165 bp, 9 predicted proteins | sample WisWelCaveWW1625_FD_202498 | JGI IMG/M metagenome (GOLD analysis project Ga0247727, IMG submission 202498) | Biofilm microbial communities from Wishing Well Cave, Virginia, United States - WW16-25 | ecosystem: Environmental > Aquatic > Deep subsurface > Groundwater > Cave microbial mat | place...
TGAATTGACCTTGCGTTGAAGCATGTGGACATCTCTCGGAGTGCATGAACTGACGATGTCGATGAAGACGTACGCCCGATTCGGAATACTAGCAACGAAAAGGGCGACTTTGGTGCAAAATTCAGGTAGAAGCCTATTCAATCCCGTAAAAAGATCGCCGGTGATTCGGTTATGTTCAATTGATCCTCCGGCCATCGCAAAAATTTCGCCGCGATAGTATTCGCTTCGGAATTCCGCGGCTTCTTCTATGGCCAGATACTCTTCCGGCGACAAATATTTTCGAACGGGTTGTTGCATGAGCATGATCTCCGTTGTACAAAAAATGGCGTTACTCTTTAGCGTTGACTCCGACTCACAGAGTTCATTCGGAAAGCAACTATCCTGTCATCCAGAAGGGATCTTGTGAAGCATCAACCACAGTGCCAAGTGCGTCACAAGATTCTCCTGAATGACAGATTAGATGGATGCAGTATAAAAAAAAGTCCCGGTAAAATCAATCAGAAATATGACCCACAAACTTCAAGAAATCGTCGCAGAAATCGCGCGCCAACGCCAAAAGCTGTTGCAAGTCGTTGACCCTCTTTCGCAGCAGCAGCTTGATTTTCAACCCGGCCCGGAATTATGGTCGATCGGCGAAGTGTTGCATCATCTATTTTTGATCGAAAAGCAGATCGTCAAACTGGCTGGGCGCTTGCTGGCCAAAGCCCAAGCAATGGCACTCGGACCGGATTCCGAGGGCGAGGGTTCAGCGCTGAATTCGCTCGATCACGTGCGCGAGGCTGCGCTGAATAAATTCAAATCTCTTCCGCAGACTTTGCCGCAAGCAAGAATGGCGAAAGAAGAATTGCTGGCATCATTACAGCGTTCGCGTACGGAGTTGCTGAAAACTATTTCAGATGCGGCACAGTATGATTTGCATCAGCTTGCGTTTCCGCATCCTTATTTGGGCGAGTTCAATTTGTACCAATGGTTTCTTTTTGCAGGCCGGCACGAGCAACGGCATCGCGGGCAGATTCGGGGGATTATGGAAAAGTCGATTGTGGACAGCAAAACTCAGAAAATCTCTGATTTTTTTCCACCAGCGGATAGATTAAGCCCAACGGATAAAAACATCCGTTGGGCTTAATCTATCCGCTGGAGAATTTTTTAAGGAAAATGCTTTAAATCCATTGCTTATTTGCAAATCTCATTTTAAGAAAGGAGAGCCTCATGAGAAAAACATTTTTCTCCATCATGGCACTCGCGCTCTCTTCCGCCTCGGCGCAGGATTTTGCCAAAGAGCGTTTGGAAAAATCGTCACGACATCAAGAATGGGTGGCGATCAAACAGGGCGAGCGCACCGTTCACGCCTTTGTGGTTTTTCCGGAAGTCAAAAACAAGGTGCCGGCGATCGTGGTCATTCATGAGAATCGCGGCTTGACCGATTGGGTGCGCAGTGTTGCGGATCAAGTGGCGGAGGCCGGCTACATCGCGATTGCGCCGGATTTGCTTTCAGGCATGGCGCCACAAGAGGGCAAGACCAGCGACTTTCCCGACGGCGACGCGGCGCGCGAAGCCATCTCCAATCTGCCGCCGGATCAAGTCACGGCTGATTTAAATGCGGTGGCAGATTACGCTGCCAAGCTTCCTGCGTCGAATGGCAAAATAGCGGTGGCGGGATTCTGCTGGGGCGGCCGCCAATCTTTTCGCTTTGCCACCAACCGGCCGGATTTGTCTGCCGCATTCGTGTTTTATGGCAATGGCCCGGAGAGCAAAGAAGAAGTTGCGCGCATCAAATGCCCGGTCTATGGCTTCTATGGCAGCAACGATGCGCGCATCAATGCCACGATTCCTGCCACCGCAGATTTGATGAAAGCCGCTGGCAAAAAATTCGAGCCGGTGACTTACGAGGGCGCCGGGCATGGCTTCATGCGTGCGGGTGAAGAGCCGGGGGCTTCGATGGTGAACAAGAAAGCGCGTGAGGAGGCATGGGGCCGGTGGAAAGGATTGCTGAAGAAGATATGAGGAATAAAACCAGTTGGCTACTCTATGTTTGAAATGAAGAGCGAGTCTTTTCGCGATATTCAAAAGAGTTCTGAGTATCGCTGCGTTCCCCCATGTCTCGCCCTGAAGTTTATCATGCGCCCGAATTGCGCATTCGAGATAGAATGCAAAGGTTGCAAGGCATGTTTGAAATTCTTACTTTCACGAAAAGGCCTGGATCAATCACTACTTGCGAGAGCGCAAAATGGAACAACTGACCATTACTTTACCGGCTGAAGTCGCAACTCAACTGAAATCGGCTGCAAAAAATTCTGGTGTCGAACCGGAAGATTTCCTGCTTGTCAGTTTACAAGAGAAGCTCGCCCAGCTTGACATAGAATTCGTTGGTTCGATGAAATACGTACTCAAGAAGAATGCTGAACTCTACAAGCGTCTTGCGCAATGAAGTATATCAATATTTTTCAAGTTTTGGAATTGCATACGCACCTGCTTGACGAATTTGGAGGGGTTTCGGGAGTCAGAGATTTTGGCGCCCTGGAATCGGCACTTGCTCAACCAGAAATGACATTTGGGGGAGAAGACTTATACCCCACACTCATAGAAAAAGCAAGCGCGTTAGCATATTCACTCTGCAAGAATCATCCCTTCATAGACGGCAACAAACGAGTGGCACACGGCGCAATGGAAATATTTCTTGTTCTCAATGGTTTTGAGATCAACGCGTCCATTGATGATCAGGAAAATCTGTTCCTTGATCTCGCCAGCGGCAAACTGGCGAGAGAAAGCTTGGCACACTGGCTTCAGGAAAGAGTTGTGCCGTTATCACAATCAAGATAGAGCTTTGTGACTAACTTCGCGGGCGTGGACGCTGGCGCGCCAGGGCGTTTTTTCAAATCATGCAAGCAGCAAATTTTTCGGCTTCGTCAACGAATGTCGCGGAGCGCAGCGCCAGTTAACTTGAGCTAGGAAAATTTGGCAGGAAATGGAAACTAAACAAGTTGCAGAAGTCATAAGAAAGTGGGCAGAAAGAGAGCCGTTAATTCGTCGCGCATACATCTTTGGTAGCCGTGCCAGAAACGAAAATGATGCCGATGCCGATCTTGACGTGGCTGTGGAATTAAACTCTGTCCCGGGCGACTTATCTCCTCTCGCGACTTGGTTTTACGAATCTGATCGATTACGTGATTCTCTGCAAAGCCTATTTTTAATCAAAGTAGACCTTCAAGTTTACACCGACCAGACAGCGATTGTTAAAGCTGGGATTGAGAAGTCAAGTATTTTTGCATATGATTCTGAATATTGAAAGTTGACGCACTGGTGAGTGAAGATGGATGATTTTTGGATTGATATGCTCAAACAAGGAAACGATCCTCTGGTTTTGACACCTATGCACTTTGGTAGTTTTAGGTTGAGAACTAAACAGATGGCAATACTGTGATGGACAATCACAGTGGGCTTCGAATTTAATGAGCACAAGATGAGTTATTCCTACCTTGACAATGTTAAGTTAAATTCTTGCGTTTTCTTTTTCGTTCTTTGACTTGTTTTTTTCTGCGGCTGCGTGTGGAGGCAGAGCGATTCACCAGGTGTTTGACCACCAAGTTGATGGCTTGTTCCTTACTCCATTGCGGCAAGGGTAGAACGGCTTGCAGCAAGAGCCGGATGTTGGCCATCGATAAGCTCGGCAACTTCTCGATCTGAAATTCCTTTGCCAATTGCGGGTCGACAGGATGTTGTTCGGCCCAGTTCAATTTGGTCTGTGCGACAAACCACAAGGCCAGCGCATCCAGAGCGGTGTGATGTATCCACGCGCGATATTTGCGCGCGATCAGTTCATCCCAGCCGCCTTCGCTCTTGGCATCTTGAAAGGTACGCTCCACGAAATAGCGTTCGGAGCGCCACAGCGCTAATGTGCTTAACGTCATGGTCTCGGGTTCATTCGTGAGCGAATAGCTGATACTGCCATCGCTTTCGCGCCGCACCTTGCCTTCTGGGGTAATGGTCCAGCCTGGTCTGACCGCACACTCGTAGCACAACTGTCCGCGCTCGCAGAAGCGAACGTTCGTGGCTTCGAAGGTGGTCTCGGGCATTTGAGCAATGGCGCGAGCTTCAACAGATTCCACGCCATAGAGAACCTGCCATCGCGACGGCGGTCGCCCCATCGCGCCTTTGGGCGGAATCCCCACGACAGGCTCTTGCAGATAAATGGGGAGATCGCCAGGGATATCCGCCATATAAGGCAGATCACGTTGCGCCAGGGCTGCGCGAAATTCATGGCTTTGACCATAGAGCGCGTCGCAACTCACACGCGCGAACGGTAAGCCTCGCTGGCGGGCGCGATCAATCAGTTCTAAACCGATCGCCAGTTTGGTTTTGAATTGACGATCTTTGGGAATGTGGAACTTGCGATGCAACTTGCGGTGTGCTTCATCAAACCAGATTTCCGGTAAAAACAATTCCGCATCCACCAGCGTCCAAGTATGAGCCGCATAATAGCTCAACGCCACGCCCACTTGGCCCAGGGCCACTTTGCCAACGTTGCCAATGTATTGATGCGCCGCGCCGGCACTTTGATCGCCCGAACGAACGTCGCCGCTTTCGTCCAAGCTCAACATCCCGCCTTGCAAGCGTGGGTCGGCGCGAATATCTGCTTGCAGTCGATCAAAGACCGTCTGTGCCTGCCAAGGTGAATCGGACATGAAGTGTTGCAAATTCTGCCCGTCGGATTCGGGGTTGTCAACGGTGCGAGCGATGTTGGCATAGTTGCGATGGTTAGGCAGAAGCATAAGGCCTTTGAGATAAATGAATGCATACGAGCTGGTATCATGTCGGCGTGTGACAAAACAATCATGATACCGTTGCCAAACTTGATAAAGACTTACGCCATATTATTTGCGCCCGTGCCACGACTGCTCGGTAAGTAAAGGGCAGGTTCATTTAGCGCCTTGCGATGTAGAGAGATGTCCAAAATGTGGAGGACAATTGCTTTGGGACGCATGTGCTGACGTGCTTGCTGAAGGCGTTGTTCACCCACAAAGTAAGTCATAATGTGCGAAGGCTGCAAACTGGTGCGTGCTGCGGACGCTGCGCGGTGGAGCGTTTTTTAAAATGGTGCAAGCAGCAAATTTTATCGACTTCATCAATGGTTTGCGGAACGCGCCAGCGCCTCAACGCGCCGGCGTTAGCCTGGTTCAATTTGAACAAAACTGTGAATCACTTCCATTGGTGAATAAGAAAGATGGCGCAGCAGTTTTCAGCCACGATCTATAAACTTGAGATCAAACCTTCCATCAATGTCCCGCTATGGAATGACTGGCCGGTCACCGCATACCGGCCAGCTTCTTATTTCCTCAAGCTGCTGCATACAAAAATCTGCTCAACTCCTCAAATCTTTGAATCTCACTTGGAGTGAAAAGCAGAAACTCGATTCGTATGGCCTTTCCGAAAACGTATTTTTAAATGCCCTTGGTGAATAAGAAAGATGGCGCAGCAGTTTTCAGCCACGATCTATAAACTTGAGATCAAACCTTCCATCAATGTCCCGCTATGGAATGACTTGGCCGGTCACCGCATACCGGCCAGCTTCTTATTTCCTCAAACTACTGCATACAAAAATCTGCTCAACCCCTCAAATCTTTGAATCCCACATGAAACGAAAAGCAGAAACCCGCTTCGAAGGGCCTTTCCGAAAACGTGTTTTTATATACCCTGACGCTTGTATGTTTCGGCAGAACTGCTGGTATAAATTTTGTAATTTTAAATCATGTCATTCTATCTCCATTTTGAACGGGCTTGACTGCAAAAATTCGGAGAGTGAAACATGCGAAACTCGTCCAGGGGCCACAAACCTGCCCGCCTTTTCATGTTGTTGATTCTGGTTTTTCCTGTACTCTCTCAAGCACAGCTCATTTCTGTAAAGTCCGTGCCGGTGGCGACTGCCGAACAATTTCTGCTGGTGCCGTCGCAAAATCTCGGCATGGGTGGCGTCGCTATTGCCGTTGAAGATCCTTCTCTGGATCCTTTTGTCAACTCCGCAAAGGGCGCGCGCATTCACGGCGCTTACGTATTCAGCGCGCCGGTATTCAGCAATATCTTTGAGAACAATGGCAGTGCTCGTACACTGCCTTTGGGCGTCTTGCTCGGCTCGGGAAAATGGTTTGGCGGGATGAATGTGGCGGTGCAACAATTCAGCGGCCGAGAGCGGTTTGAGGATTTCGGCCGGGCCAGGTTGGATCGTTTTGCCTCGCCCACCAGTCTCCTCTTGGCGGACCAGAACCCGAAAAATTTATATGCCGCAGGCTTGATCGGAACCAAACTGCCGGGAACCGGGCTTGCCCTCGCCGCCAGCGCCTCCTGGGCAGAATTGGAAGCGATGCAGGGAGTTGACTTCTTGTATGCCAACAGCTCCCGCATCAATCAGTATGGCCATATCGCCGATTTTCGCGTGGGACTGCTGTATGAAAATTTACACCGGCCTTCTTTCGAGCTTTTGCTGTTGCATAACCGTGTGGACATGACTCATGAGGTTTACTACGACTGGTGGTTTTGGGAAGGCGATGGCATTTGGCCGTGGAATACGGTGGTACAAAACCTGGATCAAACGAATACGTGGGGTCTGCATGCGGGCAGCATGATGCCTTTGGGAAATCAAAGCACGCGCGCCGGATTGATTTTTACGGTCAACAAAAAATCACATCCCAAGATACCGAATTACGAGCTGATGAATATTCCGAGAGACCCGGGCGACACTTGGGCTTTCAATTTTGGCGCCGGCATTTCTCGCACCAAAAAATCCGGTATTCTGGCCATGGATTTAATTTATGAGCCGATCTGGAGCCACACTTGGGCCGACGCGGCGGAGCCGGTGCAAACCGAAAGAGGAATCATCATACCGGCAGGCGGCAAAACCGTCGAGAATTATTTTCGTTTCAACAATGGGGTGGTGCGGCTGGGTTTGCACGAGCAAGATAAAATTTTCGGTTTTCAATTGGGTTTGCAAGTGCGCTTCATCAACTACCGGCTCAAGCAGGATGATTTCGTCGGAGGCACGCGCCGGACGCAGAAAGAATTTTGGGGAGAATGGACGCCGAGCTTCGGCCTCAACATGAATCTTGCTTCAGTTCAAATTCGTTATGCCGGCAGTTTGACCGCCGGCACCGGCCAGCCGGGCGTCGCGTCGAATTTCTGGTTTCGAACCGCCGATGCGGCGGGGCAAAATTTCATTGTTGCGCCCAGCGGTAGCCTGACGCTGCAAGAAGCCGTCGTGCTCACCCATCAAATCTCGGTTGTCGTGGCGTTGCAAGCGTTCACGCCGTGAAGGGCATAGGTGCCAAGCTAAGGGAGCATTCAATCTCGTTCCCACGCTCTGCGTGGGAATGTATTTTCGACGCTTTGCGTCATTGCAGTCACTAACGCAGAGCGTTCATATATGCGTTCCAACGGAGACCGTTGGAACGAGAGAAGTTGATTTGGCCCTATTCATAACGTAATGCCTTGATGGGGTTTCCCCACGCTGCTTTGAGCGCCTGAAAACTCACCGTCAACAAGGCAATCACAAAAGCCAGCGCGGCAGCGAGGAGAAACGTCGAGCTTTGTTGATCGAGCTCCAGGCGAAACGCAAATTCTTGCAGCCAGCGCTGCATGGCAAAATATGCGATCGGCCACGCCGCCAGCGTGGCGACCGCCACCAACTTCGTGAACTCTTGCGACAGCAAGAGAATGATGTTGCCCACCGAAGCGCCCAACACTTTGCGGATGCCGATTTCCTTCGTGCGTTGTTCCGCAGTATAAGAAGCCAAACCGAACAAGCCCAGGCAGGCGATAAACACGGCCAATAGTGAAAACACGCCGAAAATTTGGCCGAGACGATGCTCGCTTTGATAGAGCTGCTTGTAGCGCTGGTCAACGAAAGAATATTGAAACGGAAAGTCCGGGCGAAATTCCTGCCATTTTTGTTTGAGAAAATCCAAGGTCGCCGTGATTTCTTGCGGGCGCGAGCTGCGAATCTTCACCGAAATGCTGTTGAAGCTTTGCGGCCCGATCAGCATGATGATGGGCGTGATCGGTTGATGCAAGGATTCGTAGTTGAAATCTTTCACCACGCCGATGATGCGACCGGTGCGATTGCCGTATTGAAACGGCTTGTCGATGGCGGCTTGAGGTGCGGGCCAGCCGATTTTTTTAACCGCCGTTTCGTTCAAGATGAAAGCTGCGGTGGAATCGGTGGGAAATGCCGTGGAGAAATTGCGGCCCGCGGCCATCTGCATGCCGTAGGTGTCGATGAAATTGTGATCGACGCGCACATTGGCGAGGCGAAACTCCAGCGGCTCGTATTTGTCGCCCACCGGCAAGCTGCCTTCCGAAGAATCGAGCAGCCGGCCCGAAGGCACGCGCTTGGAAGCCGCCACGTTGGCAACGTGCGGATGTTGCAAAAGCTGATGGCGCAGATCAACGTAACGCCGCACCAGGTTTTCATCTGCCGGCAAAACCACGACTTGATCTTTGTTCAATCCCAGATTTTTAGTGCGGCAATACTCGAGCTGATTGTAAACCACGCCCATGCCGACAATCAATATGATCGAAATCGCGAATTGAAACACCACCAGCACGCTGCGAAAGCGTGATTTCGCCGCGGCGATTTTTTGCCCTTTCAAAACGGCCACCGGTTGCAAGCGCGAAAGAAAGAAAGCGGGATAGCTGCCGGCCAAAACCCCCACGAACAGCGCGATGCCGGCCAGGCTGCAAAAAATGAACAAGGCGCTTTGCGAGTGCAGCGCCAGTTCCTTGCCGGCAAAAGCGTTGAATTTCGGCAAGGCCGCTTCGACAAAAACCAGGGCCAGCAACAATGCCAGCAGCGCCATCACCACGGTCTCGCCGAGAAACTGTTTAATCAATTGCGGCCGCTCCGCCCCTACCACTTTGCGCAAGCCGACCTCTTTCGCGCGATTGGCCGAGCGCGCGGTGGCCAGATTCATGAAATTGATGCACGCGATCAACAACAGAAAAAAAGCAATGGCAGAGAAAATGTAGACATATAAAATATTGCCGTTGGTTTCGATCTCGGAATCGAGCTGCGAATGCAGATGGATGCCGGTGAGACGTTGCAGATGCAGCGTGGTCGTTGCGACCGCTTGTTGCCCCTGGGGATGATGCCGGCCAATGAACGCCGGAATTTCCTGGTTGAAATTTTCCACGGGATAATTCCCGGGAAAAAGCAAATAGGTTGCGTAATTGTTGCTGCCCCAATTTTTAAATTCCTGCTCGCCGAAAAATTGCTCCAGCAATTTCATCGAGCCAAGAAAGTCGAAATGAAAATGCGACTGGTGGGGAATTTCCTGCAGCACACCCGTGACTTTCAAATCGGCGTCGCCGTCGATATTGATGACTTTGCCGATGGGATCTTCTGCGCCGAAATATTTTTGCGCCATGGCCGGTGTGAGCACGACGCCGTTGGGATCCTGTAAAGCCGTCTTCACCTCGCCGCTAACGAGCGGTAGAGTAAAGACTTCGAAAATATCGGAATCGGCGAAATAAAAGCGCTCTTCCTGAAAAACTTTGTCTTGATAGCGCACCAAAGTATAGCCGCCCGAGGCGATGCGGACCACGTGCAGCAAATCCGGGAAATCGTTTTTCAGCAACGGCCCAATCGGCGGCGCCACGTGCCCCAAATGCAAGTTTGACGAGCCGTCGGAATTGAACCATTCGCGCGTGACGCGATAAATTTGACCGGCTTTTTCGTTATGACGATCATAACTCAGCTCATCTTGCACATAAAGCAAGATCAAAATGCAGCTCGCCATGCCCACGGCCAAACCGAGAATGTTGATGCCGGCGTAGGCTTTGTATTTCAGCATATTGCGCCATGCGATTTTGAGATAGTTTTTGAACATGGGGCTCCCTTTGTCCAACTCGTAAAACGTAAGGTGTAAAGCTATTTTCCATCGCTCGCATATACCGCAATGCCCCAATGCGTGGGATCATGCGGCGGTGAGTCATTCCAATCGTTGAAAGAATGAGAACCGTCGGTTTCATAATAGACGTTGTATTCTCCCGCCTTCAGCGCAATCGCGCCGTCGAACCGGCGGTTTTTCTTTGCCCCGCCGGCATGATCGGTCATGCGATAACTCATCTCCCAAATCACACGGCCCGTCTTGGCGTTTTCGATCCAGCCAAAATCATTCATTTCACCTTCGCTGCCTTCGCCGAGGGCGTAGACGCGCACTTCGCCGTCTTTTTTCTGGGTGAAAGAAGCGCGCTGCTGCGCGTGATCGCGCACGCCGGCGAGGCGCGCAAGCACGGAAGGATCGTTCTTCTCTTCATACTTGGCGATATCGTTAGGGGAATAATTCGGGTCCGCCGCCATGATGGTCATGCCCCAACGTTCCTGGTCGTAAGGCGGGGAAGCGTTCCAATCCGAATAAGAATGCGAACCGTCCGAGACGCAATAAGCAATGTAGTTGCCCTGGTCGAGAGGCACAACCTCATCGTATAGCCGGTTTTTTTGGTCGCCGCCGGCGTGTTCCGTATCGCGCAAGCGCATTTCCCAAATTTTTTTGCGGGTGTTGGCGTCGACGATCCAGCCATAATCAAACATCTCGCCGTCTTTGCCCTCTCCCATCGCGTAAATGTGCAAATTCATCGGCTTTCTCAAAGTGAAGCCCTGGGTGCGATATTCTTCATCACGCAGCCGGGTAAACGAGAGAATGGTATTCTTTTCCGTGAAGCCCTGGTATTCGAACTTTTTGAGGTGTTGTTGATCTGCTGCAGCAACGCGAATGATCAAGCCCCAACGCGCGGGATCGAAAGGCGGCGGCGCATTCCATTTGTACGGTGAGTGCGAATCATCGGTGACGTAAAGGGCGGCATATTTTCCGGCGGGCAGCGCAACCGTTTGTCGCGCGATCCGGTTTTTCCCGGCGCCGCCGCCGGGCTCGGAATCGTTAAAAGTCATTTGCCAAACTTTTTTGCGCGTTTCGACGTTGATGATCCAGCCGTAATCATATTCGCCGTCTTTGCGCGCTTCGCCGGCGGCTTCGATTTGCAACGTGAGCGGCCGGTCCAGTTTGAATCCTTGTTTCTCATAAAAATTATCGTTATCGGCGGCCAGCGCGATCACGGCGCTTTGCGGCAGCCGTTCCTGATTTTTTAGAATCTCACCGCGATCGAACCGTTTGCCGCTGCCTTTGACCGAAACAGTGAAGGCGCGATAAAATTCGGCATAATCATCGCGGTCGAAACGCCAACCGAAAAAGTCTTGCGATTTTTTTTGGACTCCCCGCCACCAGCCGGAAGCATGCCAGTTCTCGCGCTCGTTATGGAAATAGGAGAAAGAGGCATAATAAACTTCGTAACTGCCTTTGGGCAATCTAATTTTTGTTTGCTGCGTTTGCGGCTCGACCCGGCGTTCATTCGGGGTGTGGTCGGCAAAATTCCACACGACTTCCCGGGACTCCGCATTCAAAATCCAGGCATGTCCCAAAATCAGCTCGTCGCGATTATGTTTGAGATAAACACCGGTGGCTTCAATTTGAATTTCCTGGTCGCGGTCAAGAACGAAGCCCTCGAGCCGCAACTCGTCCGGGTAAATTTGACGAATTTCCACCAACGCCTGTTGCGCAAGAATAGGCGGGCAAGCCAGAAGCGATCCGGCCAGCAAAGGAATGAAAAGGCGCTTCATGAGTGCGGCTCCTTTCTTTTATAAAAAGGCCATTTCAATTTTCATACAAGTTAGACTCGTTTCGAGCTGAAAGGTTACGGCGTAATTCCGTACTACGCACACCGCAACGCAAAGAGATTGCTTCGGCAAAAAGACGCCTCGCAATGACGTGGGCTGATTCGTCGCCATGCTCTTTGTTTTTTCTCTCTGCCCTCTGCTCTGATTTGCGGATTTGCTCGGCTTCACTGTCCATCAATATTTTTCAAGAAAAGTTCTGCGGCGCACGGAAACGCCGTGCAGGCCAACGGCGCCAATCAATTCTTAGGAAGAGAACAACAAGTTGACTGGGGAGCATTACGTGTTTTTTACCGATGGCTTTGAAGTTTTCTTTTGAAACAGCCGGTCGAAGGTACCGTTATACTTCGCACAACGCAGCGCCAGGATATCATTGGCATTTGCAACATACCACCATGCCCCTGAGCGTTTGAGTCGAACATGACAGATGAATTTGTTGGACGATTCGATAC
>Ga0247727_10016037_pt1 | contig 12165 bp, 9 predicted proteins | sample WisWelCaveWW1625_FD_202498 | JGI IMG/M metagenome (GOLD analysis project Ga0247727, IMG submission 202498) | Biofilm microbial communities from Wishing Well Cave, Virginia, United States - WW16-25 | ecosystem: Environmental > Aquatic > Deep subsurface > Groundwater > Cave microbial mat | place...
CTTCGGCCTGGGCGCGATTGGCGCCGGCATTGGGCGCCTCGCGGCCGAGCGCGATGACATCGAGCTGGCGGGCGCGATCGACAGCGCGCCGGCGATCGCTGGGCGGCCACTCTCGGGCGCGCTCGGCGTCGAGCCGGCTGCGGGCGCGCCGGACCCGAACGTGGAGCCGGACGCCGCTCACGCGCTCGCGGCGATCCAGCCGCAGGTCGTCCTGCACGCTACGGGATCGCACCTGCCGGACGTGCTGTCGCAACTCATCGCCTGCGCGCGCGCCGGCGCGAACGTCGTCTCGACCTGCGAGGAGCTGTCGTACCCGTGGCTCCGCCATCCGGAGCTAGCGAAGCGGCTCGACGCGGAAGCGCGGGCGAACGGCGTCACGGTGCTGGGTACTGGCGTCAACCCCGGCTTCATCATGGACACGCTGGCCGTGGTGCTGAGCGGCGTCTGTCAGCGGGTCGGGCGCGTTCGCCTGACGCGGCTGGTGGACGTGGCGACGCGACGCGAGCAGCTCCAGCGCAAGGTGGGCGTCGGCCTGACAGCTCCTGAGTTCGACGAACGGGTCGCGACCGGCCGCTTCGGGCACGTCGGGCTGAAGGAGTCGTGCTGGCTGCTGGCGGAGGGCCTCGGCTGGCGGCTCGACGGCCTCGACGAGACGTTCGAGCAGGTGTCCGGGCCGGACGGGCTCGGCGCCGGCATCCGTCAGACGGCTCGGGGGACGCTGGGCGGCCGCGCCGTCATCGAGGCGGTCGTGCAAATGTCGATCGGCGCCGAGCGTCCACGCGACGAGATCGAGATCGAGGGCACGCCGCCGCTGCGAATGGTCATCGAAGGCGGCGTGCCGGGCGACACGGCCACCGCGGCGATCGTGGTGAACTCGGTGCGGCGCGTCATCGCGCATGCGCCGGGGCTGGTGACGATGCTCGACCTGCCGCCGGTCGCTGGCAGAGGCGACACGCCGTGACGGCGATCCTGCAGCGCTTCGAGGAGCTGCACCCCACGTCGCTCCGCCTGCGTGAGCGCGCCACCCGCCTCTTTCCCGACGGTGTCACCCACGATATCCGCTTCTTCGACCCGTTCCCCCTCTACGTTGAGCGAGCGCAGGGTTCGCGCAAGTGGGACGTGGACGGCAACGAGATCATCGATTACGTGATGGGCCACGGCGCGCTGCTCCTGGGCCACAACCACCCGGGCGTGCAGGAGGCGGTCGCCGGCCAGCTCCAGCGGGGCACGCATTACGGCGCGTCGCATGAGATGGAGCTAGGCTGGGCGGAGCGCGTGCAGCGGCTGGTGCCTTCGGCGGAGCTGGTGCGCTTTACCAGCTCCGGCACGGAGGCGACGATGATGGCCGTGCGGCTGGCGCGCGCCTTCACCGGCCGCAAGACGCTGGTGCGCTTTCGCCACCACTTCCATGGTTGGAACGACAACGTCGTCGGCGCGCCCGGTCGCGAGGGCGTCCGTCCGCACGCCCTGGGCGTGCCGGACGAGACGCTGGCCAACGTGGTCGTCATCCCGCAGAACGACCCGGAGGCGCTGCGTCGAACGCTCGGCGAGGAGGACGTAGCGGCCGTGATTATCGAGCCGACGGGCGCGCACTGGGGGACGGTCCCCCTCGACCCGGCGCTGCTGCCCGTCCTGCGCGACGAGACGACGAAGGCGGGCGCGCTGCTGATCATGGACGAGGTGGTGACCGGCTTCCGCGTCGCGCCGGGCGGGGTGCAGCAGGCGGACGGCATTACGCCCGACCTGACCACCCTCGCGAAGGTCCTCGCCGGCGGGCTGCCGGGCGGGGCCGTCGCCGGGCGGCGCGAGGTCATGTCGCAGATCGAGTTCCGGGACGGCGGCCGGGGCGATTACGCCCCGCGCATCCCTCACCCCGGCACGTTCAACGCCAACCCGCTCTCGGCGGCGGCGGGAAGCGCCGCGCTCGATGTGGTCGCCACGGGCGAGCCGCAGCGCCACGCCGGCGAGCGCTGCCTGCGCCTGGTGCGCGAGTTGAACGAGGCGTTGCGGAGCGCGGGCGTGGCCGGTTGCGCCTACGGCCACGCCTCCATGTTCCACCTCATCGTCGGCGCAGCATGCCCGGTGCCGGTGGAAGGCTTCGCCTGGGACTGGCAGGGCGCTCCGTCTTACCGAGTACCGGCGTCCCCTCAGAACGTCGTGTGGTCGCTGCGGCGGGGGATGCTGAACGAAGGCGTCGACCTAATGGAGGCGGGCGGCCTAGTCTCGGCTGCCCACACGGACCGCGATGTCGGCGACACGATCGAGGCATTTCGCCGCACCCTGGGGGCGCTGAAGGACGAGGGGATGCTGCAGGCGCCCCTCTGGCGCAACAGAACCGCCGGCGGCGGCCGATGCTGAATACGGAAGCGATCGTTAGGTAGCCCGAGAAAGGCAAACCGCTCGAAAGAGCGGGGCGCAAAGCGCAGGGCCTATCGCCCCTCTTGCGGGCCACGGCAGCCGCGCTACCGAAGGCGAGACCTGGGCACCCAAGAGCGCCTGGGAAGCGTGGTAGTTCGGAAGATGGCCCGCCCCGTCGCCCCCCCATCGCGCCTCCAGCCCTGGCCCCTGAAGGGAGTCGGCGCTCTCCGAGCGGGACGGCGCGACCGCGCCAGGCACCTCCTGCTGGTGATGGTGCCGCTCCTCTACCTCACCATCGTCTGGTCGCTGGTCGGCGAGCGGCTGGTGGGCGCGCGTCCCCAACAGATCGTCGAAATCACCTGCATCGCCCTGATCGGTACCGCCGGCTTGCTGCTGGCCACCTTTGTCCGCAACCGCAACGTGCGCATCGAACGGGCGTATTCGGAGCATCTGGAGGAGCTGAGCGAGCGACTGCGCACGATGGCCTACCGCGACTCGCTCACGGATCTCTACAACCACCGCTACTTCTACGAGCAGCTCGATCACGAAGTGGACCGCTCGAACCGCTACGGGCACCCCGTGTCGGTGATCCTCATCGACCTGGACCGCTTCAAGGAGGTCAACGACACCTACGGCCACCTGATCGGCGACCGCCTGCTCAGCTTCATCGGCCAGGTGATCGGCGACCAGGTGCGCAGCGCCGACATCGCCGCCCGCTACGGCGGCGATGAGTTCGCCATCATCCTGCCCGAAACGCCGCTCGCCGAGGCTGAGCTTACGGCGCAAAAGCTGGCGAAGGCGATGGCCGCCGGCTCCAGCTACACGGGCTCGCTCAGCGACCACCCGCCACTCAGCGCGTCCTACGGCGTGGCATGCTGCCCGCTGGAGGCGCGTAACGTGCCGGACCTGCTCCAGCTTGCCGACCAGCGCCTGTATGCGGAAAAGAACGCCCGCCGGCGCAGCCGCGAGCCGCAGGGCCAGGCCCTGGCCGGGGCGTAGCGGCCGCGCCGCCGTAACGGGCAAGCGGCCACGGATGTTGTAGTTGAGGACGGCGCTCCCCCGGCTCGTTTGTCGGGCCGAAACGCCGCATGCTAGACTGAACTGTTCGGCGGCGGACGCGGGAAGCTGCCGATACGGAGTCGAAGGAGCCCCCGATGCATCGAGCAGCCGCATGGATGGTAGCCGCGTTCCTGGGCGCGCTGCTGCTCGCGCTCGTCTTCACCCTCGGCTTCGTCGCCAACGGCGGCGACGGCAACACGGCTGCCCAGGTACCCGGCGAAGGCAACGGCGACGTTCCGGACGTCGTCAACAGCAGCGGCGAGATCGACTTCCAGACGCTGAACCGCATCCTGGAGATCCTCGAGCACGACTACGTCGAACGCGACGACCTGGACAGCCAGGCGCTCTACGAAGCCGCCATCGGCGGGCTCATCGAGTCGCTGGACGACACCGGTACGTTCTACATCGACCCGACGTCGTACCAGGTAGCGATCGGGCCGCAGGGCTCGTTCGAGGGCATCGGCGCCACGGTCTCGCAACAGGGGAGCGATATCGTGATCGTCGCGCCGATCCGCAACAGCCCGGCCGAAGCGGCGGGCATCGAGTCCGGCGACGTGATCGTCGCTGTCGACGGCGAGTCGACTCAAGGCTGGACGGTCGACAAGGCGGTGCTCAGGATCCGCGGCCCCAAGGGCACCGAAATCATCCTGACGGTTCGTCGTGGCGATAATACGACCGAAGACATCACCATCACCCGCGACGAGATCAAGGTCGAAAGCGTGACGACGACGCCACCCGGCGGCGCCTTGCGCGATGCTCAGGGCGCTCAGGTCAGCGACCTCGCCTACGTTCACATCGCCGAGTTCACGGCGCGGACGCCGGACGAGCTGGAGCCGCTGATCCGCGAGGCGGAGCAAAGCGGCAAGAAGGGCCTGATCCTGGACCTGCGCAACAACCCGGGCGGCCTCCTCCAGCAGACGGTCGACGTGGCCGACCTGTTCCTCGATGGCGGGACGATCCTAGTGGAGGTGGACCGGGATGGCACGGAGAAGGTCTACAACGCCCGCCAGGGCGGCGCCGCGCTGGAGATTCCGGTGGTCATCTTGCAGAACCAGTTCAGCGCCAGCGGGTCGGAGGTGCTGGCGGCCGCGCTGAAGGACAATGAGCGGGCCACGGTCATGGGCGACAAGAGCTACGGCAAGGGCACCGTGAACATCGCCCGCGAGCTGCCGGACGGCGGCGCGCTCTTCGTCACTATCGCCCGCTGGCTCACGCCGGCTGGCATTCAGATCGACGGCGTGGGCATCACCCCGGACGTGGAGGTCGCCTTGCCGGCGGGCACGTACGACCCGACGCAGGATGCGCAGGTCCACCGAGCGATCGAGCATCTGCACAGCCTCCAGGCCAGCCAGCCCGCGCCCGCCGTTCCCTAGCGACCGCGACGCCGCGATGGCCCTCCAGCAGGTGGCCGCCAATCGCAAGGCGCTGCATGACTACGAGGTCATCCAGAGCGTCGAAGCGGGCCTGGTGCTCCAGGGCAGCGAGATCAAGTCGATCCGCCAGGGACGGGTGAACCTGCGGGAGGCGTTCGGCCGGCCGGAGGGCGGCGAGCTGTGGCTGCTCAACGCACACATCGCCCAGTACGCCGCCGCCGGCCCGTTCGGCCACGAAGCCACGCGCAAGCGCAAGCTCCTTCTCCATAAGTCGCAGGTCCGGGAGCTGTCGCGCGCCGTGCTGGAACAGGGCCTGACATTGGTGCCGCTGCGCCTCTACCTGAAGGATGGCCTCGCGAAGGTGGAGCTGGCGCTCGTGCGGGGCCGCAAGCGTTACGACAAACGAGCCGCCATCGCCCGCAAGGACGCCGAACGCGAGATGGCGCGGGCGCTGCGCCGGCGCGACTAGCGCCTGCAATCTGATCCTGGGGAGTGGTAAATAAGGGGAGAGTGCAGAGGGGCGCAGCCCTTCTGCCGGGGGTCTGGGGTGTCCCCCAGACTCAAACAACTTCTCAGGGCGGGTGGGATGGGAAGAGAGACGTTGGTTCATGAGAGTTCTTCATGCACCCTGCTCGCGCGCCTGCAGACGTGCCTGGCGCGCCGCCGGCCGAGTTGACGGGCCGTGAGCACCCGTGCTAGCATCGGCGGTAGGAAAGGAGGTGATGCGGATGCATAATAAACGTTGCGCAGGCCTGAAGGCCCGCACCATCCGCGACTCCTTGGAGGTGCGTATCTCCTAGGCGTCGGTTCCCCGAGAGGGGGACGTGCCGGGTTTTCGGGCCTGGCAACTCCCGCGCCACCCCGGCGGCAACGTCGGGGTGGCGCTTTTTCTCGTCCTGTGGCATGATCGGCCCACCGTGAACGACCAGCTTGACCTCGACCGCCTGCGCGCGCTCCTGCGCACCGAGTACCTGGGGCGCACGGTCTTCTACGAGCCCTCCGTGTCGACCACGATGGACATCGCCCGGCGCGAGGCGGAGGCAGGCGCCGCGGAGGGCGCCGTCGCCATCGCCGAGGAGCAGACGGCGGGTCGGGGGCGGATGGGGCGCTCGTGGGTGTCGCCGCCCGGCGTCAACCTCTACCTCACCATCGTGCTACGGCCGGCGCTGGAGCAGCTGCGCTACCTCTCCGTGATCGCGCCTCTCGCCGTCTGCCAGGCGATCGAGGAGACGACGGGCCTCTTCCCGCGCATCAAGTGGCCAAACGACGTGCTGGTGGGCGGCCGCAAGGTCTCCGGCATCCTGACGGAGTCGGAGCTGTCGGACGGCCAGGTGCTCTACGCGCTCGTGGGCCCCGGCGTGAACGTGAACCTGGACGTCGCCGCCCACGAGGAGATCGCCGGCGTCGCGACGAGCCTGCGCGAGCAGCTCGGCCGCGAGGTGGGGCGCGAGGAGGTGCTGGCGGGGCTGCTCAACCACCTCGAGGCGCTCTACGAGGCGGTCCGCCGCGGCGAGGTGGTGGCGATGGCCTGGAAGCACCGGCTCGACACGCTCGGCCAGCACGTGCGCGTGCAGTCGGCCGCGGGCGAGCTGATCGAACAGGGGGTGGCGGTGGACGCCGACTCCGACGGCGCCCTCATCATCCGCCGCGACGACGGCTCGCACGTCCGCGTCGAATCGGGCGAGGTGACGTTGCGGACGTAGCCTACTAGCGCTCCCTGACGGACCTCCCGTGTCTCGTCCTCCGGCGCCGCCACAACCCCCACGCCGTTCCGCCCGCCGCCAGCGCACCGCCCCCGCCTACCACCCACGACCACCACGCGCTCGACTCGCCGGCCGGCGAGTCGAAGGGCGCGGCCACGCGGTCGCGGCGGCGGATCACCGGCGACGGCCGGGGCGCCAGCGAACGGCCGGCGTCGTCTCCCGAACTGCCAACCGTCTCGCCGGATCGCCCGCGAGCGGAGGGACCGCCCTCCGAAGCGTCTGCGGCGGCTTCGCCGTCCGGCGGGCCGGGCGCGGTCTGGCGGAAGGAGACGTCGTCGATGTAGATGACGGCGCTTTGGGCGGAACGAGGCCGCAGCAGCACCCGCGTCCGCGCCGAACGAGCGCCCGGCGGCGCCTGCGCGGGGCCGGTGGTCAGGTGGCGATAGCGCGGCTCGGGCTGCGTCAGCTCCGAGGTCGAATCGACGCTGGCGAGGGCGCTGCCGGAACCGTCGTCGCTGGCGTACCAGGACACGCGCAGCAGCGCACCTTCGACACGCGGGTCCTCGAGGTAGACGTAGCCGTCCAGCTCGTACCAGGCGCCAGGGGTCACGCGGACGGTCTGGTGGGCCCACTTCGTGCTGTCGGTGGCGCTTGAGAAGGCGCCGGCGAACCGGCCGCCGTGGACGGGGCTTTCGGCCTGGGTCAGCCGGCCGCCGTAGGCGCGCCAGGCCGCCGGCCGGCCGCCCTCGCCGTCCTCGAACCCGCCGTTGGCGAGCGACTGCGCCGTCGCCGGCGCGTTGGGCGCGCCGGTCTGCCGCGCAGGCGTCGCGGTGGCGCCGGGCGGCACCGTGGGCCGAACGCCGGGAACTGGTCGTGGCGTCGGCGTCGCGGTGGGGCAGGGGGTAGGAGGAGGCGAGACTTCTTCCAGCCAAATGTCGTCTATGTAAAGCGTCGCTCCAGCGCCGCCCGAGGCGACCACCGTGACGCTCGCGTTGTCCGCGCCGCAGGGTACCGGCGCGGGCAGTGTCGTCAACTGCGCCCAGCGGCCTGGTATCGGGGCCTGCGGCGACGAACTACGGCCGTCATCTCGACCAGCGAGTTGCCACGAAAGCAGGACACGGACCTCGCGGATCGTGCCGCCAGCGATCAGCACGCGCGCGCTCGCCTGATACGTCGCGCCCGGTGGCAGGCTCGGGAGCATCTGGGAGGCGCCGCCCGAAGGAGCGGCGAGCGTGAGGGCCGCGGCCTGCTTCCCCTCGAAAGCGTTCCCGACGGGCAGAAGCGTCGCGCCGGACGCCTGCCGGGGGCCGGTCCCCTCTTCCCACGGCGCGATCCCCGCCTCGAACCCGCCGTTCTCCAGCAGCGGCGCTTCGTCTTCCGCGCGCGCGGCGGACGGCGCCGACGCGGCGAACGCGACGCAGACCAACAGACCGAGAATGAGTCGCGAGCGCACCACGCGCCTTTCCCTGGCCGGGGTAACGGCCTCCTGCCTGGGGATGGTGCCTTCGACACGGCCGACCCCGCTCCGGCCGGGTCGACCGGGGCCTAACGTTTCCGACGCGGTCGGGATTAGCGGCGCAGCCGGACGCGCCGGAAGAGCATCGTCTCGCTCACCAGCTGCTCGTCGCCGGGCAGGCGGTCGTCGCGCCGGGCGACGGCCAGCGGCCGGCGCGTCCGGCTCCCGCCGTTGCCCGCGCGACCGAAGGCGCGGCGCACCAGTCGACGCGCCAGCAACTCCGCCAGCGTCCCGGCGGCGACGAACGCGGCGCCTTTAACGACGAAGGCGGGTACGGGCGGCTGCCAGGCGACGGGCAAGTGACGACCGTTTGACAGCGCGGGCAGGCCCAGGTCGCTGAGAGGCATCCCGCACTGGCGGCAAAAGTGATCGTCCGGGTCGCAGGCGGTGGCGCAGCGACCGCAGAGCAGGATTTCCGGCGGCAGGCGGTCCTCGTCATTCACGGCGCGGCTATTATAGCGGGGCATGTCAAGGCTGACAACGAGCGCCGTAGGAGCACAAATGTTCGCCCGGCGACGGGTTCAGGGCGTTTCCTTGCCGCAGTAAGTGCACCACTCGCGTTCGCGCCAGCGCGTCCAGCGGTGCACGCCGCGCTGCCCCAGGTGCAGGTTCGCCAGGTCGCGGAAGAAGCGGAAGATCGCGCTCATCGTGCGTGCGGCATTGTAGCTCGGCTAGCCAGTGCCCACGCAACTTGATGGTGACCCATGGGCATTGAGGCAGCTGGTGCGGATGACCCGCCCTCACCCCCGGGCCCTCTCCCGCGTGTACAGACCGGAGCCATGGGTAACACCTGTGCGGGGGGACATGGGTAACACTCAGCACGTGACGTCCACTTGCCCGATCTTCTGATGGCAATAGTACACGTCCCAAGCCCACACTGGCTCCGAAACCGGCTGGCAATCCGCCGTGGCGGAGTTGTGAAATCTGTAACGCTGAACCGGTCGCGTCGTTGTCCTGGGTGACGGGAGTGCGCCCTCCGCCCCGAGGGCTAGGCTGCTGCGATTAGCCATCCCGCCGCCCCACCGCCCTGTCAGTCCCGCCAACCGGCCAGCCCCCGCTTCGCGAGCATTGGAGGATCCCTCTTGGAACGGGGAATCGCCGCGTCGCGCCGTCGCCTTGCTGGAAGAGTGACGAAAACGCTCGGCCGCGTCCGTCCCCGACGGTGGTTCGCCGCTGGGGTGCTCTCGGCCGTGATCGGCGCGGGCGCGCTCATCTTGGCGCTCGATTTCGAGGCCCCGAAGCTCACGACCGAGACCGAGGCTGTCGCCGATCCCGTGATCGTGGCGGCGGGCGACATCGCCTGTTCGTCCAGCAGCAGCGGTGGCTCGTGCAAGGAGATGGAGACGTCTGATCTGATCCTCCAGGTCAACCCGGATGCCGTCCTCGCCCTGGGCGATATCCAGTATGAGGATGGCAAGCTCTCGGAATACATGGAAGGCTACGACCCGTCCTGGGGTCGCAAGAAGTCGATCACCCATCCGGTCATCGGCAATCACGAGTACGGCGACCCGGACGGCAAGGGGACGTTCGATTATTTCAACGGCGTCGGCAACTTCGGCGGGCCGGCCGGCGACCGCGACAAGGGCTACTACAGCTTCGATCTGGGCAACTGGCACCTGGTGGCCGTCAACACCAACTGCTCCAAGGTGGGGGGCTGCGGCGCGGGGTCTGAGATGGAACAGTGGTTGCGCGCCGACCTGGCTGCCAGCACCAAGCCTTGCACCATCGCCTTCATGCATCACCCGCGCTGGACCTCGGACACGCGCGATTTCGACAAGCCTGAGATCCAGCCGGTCTACCAGGCGCTTTACGACCACGGGGTCGAGCTCATGCTCGTCGGCCACTCGCACTTCTACGAGCGGTTCGCGCCCCAGAACCCCAGTCAGCAGCTCGACAACGCCCTGGGCGTCCGCCAGATCATCGTCGGCACCGGTGGCCGAAACGTCTACGGCTTCGGGTCGATCGAGCCGAACAGCCAGGTGCGCGACGGCGATACCTTCGGCGTGCTGAAGATGACGCTCCACCCGGGCAGCTACGACTGGCAGTTCCTGCCCATCGCCGGCTCATCCTTCACCGATTCCGGCACCGACTTCTGCCACGGCAACACGACGGACAACACGCCACCCAGCGCGCCGGCGAACCTGGGTGCCACCGCCGTCAGCGGCAACCAGGTCGACCTGACCTGGACGGCGAGCACGGACAACGTCGCTGTCGCCGGTTACAAGGTCTTCCGGGGCGGCGTCGAGATCGGTAGCTCGTCGACGACCGCCTACACCGACACCACGGTGCAGCCCAACCTCACTTACAGTTACCAGGTGAAGGCGGTCGATACCGGGAACAACGAATCGGGCTTCTCCAACACGGCGACGGTGACCACCGGCGATCCCCCGACCACGCTCACCTTCGCGCCGGCCGACGACGCCTACGTCCAGTCCGACCTGCCCGCCAGCAACTTCGGCTCCTCAAGCACGCTGGACATCGACGGCAGCCCGATCAAGGACCTGCTCCTCAAGTTCAGCGTCTCCGGCATCGGCGAGACCCGAGCGGTCGTCGATGCCAAGCTGCGCCTCTACAACACCAACGAGGCGAGCGCCGGCGGCGTGTTCCATCGTCTCGTTGATCCGGCGGCCGCGTGGGAAGAGGAGACGGTCACCTGGGCGACCGCCCCGGCGGCCGACGCGGCCGTGCTGGCGTCGCTGGGCGCCGTCGCCGTCGGCAACTGGTACGAGGTGGACGTGACATCGCTGATCGCCGGCGACGGGACGTTCAGCCTGCGCGTCAACAGCGCGTCTAGCAACGGCGCCGACTACTCGTCCAAGGAAGGGGCCGCCGGCCAGGCGCCCCAGCTCGTCGTCAACGTCATCGATCTGAACATCTCGACGCGCACGCCCACCGTTACGCCCACGCCCACGGCCACACGCACGCCCACGGCCACTATCTCGCCGACGCCCACGGCGACGCGCACCGCCACGCCCACCCGCACCCCGACGCCGACCCGTACCCCCACGCCGACGAACACGCCGCTGCCGCCCGGCCACATCCTGCTCAACTTCACGCCGATCGACGACGCGCACGTGCGCGCGAACTCCACGGGTAACAATGCGGGCAGCGCGACAGCGCTTCAGGTCGATGCCAACCCGACTAAAGACGTCCTGATGAAGTTCTCGGTGTCGGGCGTGGGCAGCGGCCAGGTGGTCACCGCCAAGCTGCGCCTCTACAACACGAACGCTTCCTCGATCGGGGGGCAGTTCCGCCGCCTCGCCAACCCGGCGGCAGCGTGGGAGGAAGAGACGGTGACCTGGGCGAACGCCCCCGCCGCCGACAGCGCCGTCTTCGCCTCGCTCGGGACGGTCGCCGCCGGCAACTGGTACGAGGTGAACCTCGCGCCGCTGATCACCGGCGACGGCGTCTACAGCCTGCGCATCACCAGCACCTCGAGCAACGGCGCGGACTACTCGTCCAAGGAGGGCAGCTTCCCGCCGCGGCTGGAACTGCTGGTCAACACCACCCCGTGAGCGCGTCGAACGCTGAACACGGCTCGTCCCCGCCGGGCGTCAAGGCCCGAGCCCGGAAGCAGGGCGCACTGCGGCTGCTGCCGGTCCTCGCGCTGGCGATCGGGCTCGCGCTCGGCCTCGGACAACACGCCGGCGGGCCGCCCAAGGCCGCTGCCACTGATCCTGTCATTGCCGCTGCGGGCGACATCTCCTGCGCCAGCGGCGCCCTGGGCTCCGACTGCCGCCAGCAGGAGACGTCCGACCTGCTGCTCCAGCTCAACCCCGACCTGGTGCTGCCGCTGGGCGACACGCAGTACGAGGAAGGCGAATACGCGAACTTCGAGACGTTCTACGAGCCGTCCTGGGGGCGCCTGAAGGCGAAGACCAGACCCGCCGTCGGCAACCACGAGTACCGCACCTCCGGGGCGGCCGGCTACTATGACTACTTCAACGGCGCCGGCAACGCGACGGGCCCGGCGGGCGACCGCGACAAGGGGTACTATAGCTACGAATTGGGCTCCTGGCACCTCGTCGCGCTCAACAGCAACTGCGACGACGTCGGTGGCTGTGGCCCCGGCTCGCCCCAGGAGCAGTGGCTGCGCGCCGACCTGGCGGCGAACGCCGCCGATTGCACCCTGGCCTACTGGCACCATCCGCTCTGG
>Ga0247727_10016038_pt1 | contig 12165 bp, 11 predicted proteins | sample WisWelCaveWW1625_FD_202498 | JGI IMG/M metagenome (GOLD analysis project Ga0247727, IMG submission 202498) | Biofilm microbial communities from Wishing Well Cave, Virginia, United States - WW16-25 | ecosystem: Environmental > Aquatic > Deep subsurface > Groundwater > Cave microbial mat | place...
CTCGGGCACCGCCCGCATACTGGGGCATGACATCCGCACACAAGCTCGCACCGTGCGCGGGCTGATCGGCTACATGCCGGAGAACGACTCCTTCATTGCCTCCATGAGCGGCGTGCGCTTCGTGCGCCTGATGGCGGAACTGGCCGGTGTGCCGCCGGAAGCAGCCATGGAGCGCGCCCACGAGGCGTTCTTTTACGTCGGCATGGGAGAGGCGCGCTACCGCAACCTGGGCACGTATTCGCTGGGGATGAAACAGCTCGCCAAGCTCGCGCAGGCGATCGCGCACGGCCCGCGCCTGCTGTTCCTGGACGAGCCCACCAACGGCCTGGACCCGCCCGCGCGTCTGCGCATGATCGAGCTGATCCAGGAGATCCGCGATCGCGGCGATTTGCAACTGATCGTCTCCTCGCATCTGCTGCGCGACGTCGAGGAGTGCTGCGACCAGGTGCTGATCCTCAAGAACGGCTCAATCGCGGCGTTCTGCAATCTGGAGGAGGAGCGCCGGGCCAACAGACACTTCCTGGAAATGGAGACCCGCGGCGCCGACGAGTCGTTTGTCGCGGCCATCGAACAGCTCGGCTGTCAGGCGGCCTGGAGCGGCAACGGCCGCATCAAGCTGGTGATGCCGGAGCAGGTCACGGTGCGGCAGTTGTTCGAGCTGGCGGCCGCGCGCCAGGTGCAGATCCGGCGGCTGAACCACAAGCGGGATTCGCTGGAGGACATTTTCCTGAAAGCCATGGAGAGCGCCAATGGCGGTCTATAAGAAAACCTACACCCGCTACGATGGCGCGCTCACCGATCCGCGCTTCCGGTTCCTGGTGCTCACGCGCTACTCGTTCGAGGAGCTGCGCCGCCGCCGCTTCCTGTCGCTGGTCACGCTGGCCAGCTCGATCTGGCCGCTGGGATGCGCGCTGTTCATCTACCTGCATCACAATCTCAGCGCGCTGAAACTGATCGACATCGATCCCTCCAAGCTTCTCGCCATCGACGCCACGTTCTTCCTGACCTACCTCGGCTTCCAAAGCATGTGGGCGTTCTTCCTGGCCGCTTTCGCCGGCCCCGGCCTGGTCTCGCCGGATCTGACCAACAACGCGCTTCCGCTCTATTTGGCGCGCCCGTTCTCCCGCGCCGAATATGTGATGGGCCGCCTGAGCGTGCTGCTGATCCTGCTGTCGGGCGTCACCTGGGTCCCCGGCCTGATGCTGTTTCTGTTGCAGTCGTATCTGTCGCCGGGCTGGGGCTGGGACAATCTGCGCATCGCCGGCGGTCTGCTGCTCGGCTCGCTGATCTGGATTTTGCTGTTGTCGCTGCTGGCGCTGGCGCTGTCGGCCTGGGTGAAGTGGAAGCCGGTGGCGGGCGCGTTGATGTTCGGGGTGTTCTTCGTGGCCGGCGCTTTTTCGGCGGCAATCAACGAAATCCTGCGGACCAAGTGGGGCCACCTGCTCAACATCAGTCACCTGATGGGCGTGGTGTGGCTTTCTCTGTTCGAGGAGCCGCTTAAGCGCGGCAACGGCGCGGCGTTCTTCCGCGTCGCCCGGGGCGCGGAGATACCGGTGTGGTGCTGCTGGGTGGCGCTGCTGGCGGTCTGCGGGATCTGTCTATACATGCTGGCCCGGCGCATTCGCGGCTTCGAGGTGGTGCGCGGATGACGCCGGCGAACATCGGCATCGTATTCGACGACGTCTCCCGATTCTACGGCGAGGTGCTCGGAATCAACCACGTCAACCTGACGATTCCGCCGGGCGTCACCAGCCTGGTGGGACCCAACGGCTCCGGCAAAACGACGCTGATGAATCTGATGACCGGGCTCATCCAGCCGACCCGCGGCAGCGTCCGCGTGCTGGGCATCCCGGCGGGGCGGCCCGAGGAGATCTTCCGCCGCGTCGGCTACTGCACGCAGTTTGACGCCTTTCCCAAGGGCATGACCGGCTACGAGTTTCTGTACGGTTTTCTGCTGGTGCACGGATGGGCGCGCGCCGATGCCGAGCGCGGCGCCGTCGCCGCTCTGGAGCGCGTGAGCCTCACCGAGACCGCTCACCGCAAGGTGGCCGGCTACAGCAAGGGCATGCGCCAGCGGATCAAGTTGGCCCAGGCCATGGCGCACAATCCCGAGGTGCTGATTTTGGACGAGCCACTGAATGGCCTGGATCCGATGGCGCGCGCCGAGACCATCGCCCTATTTGAACAGTGGGGCGCCGAGGGCCGTTACGTGATCGTCTCCAGCCACATCCTGCACGAGGTGGACCGCATCTCCGATCAGGTGATCCTGCTCAGCCACGGCTACGTCGTCGCCGAGGGCGAGATCTCGGGCGTGCGCAGCGAGGTGAAGGATCAGCCGATGCAGGTGCTGGTGCGCTGCCCCAAGCCGGGCCTGCTGGCGTCGCGATTGTTCCAGCAGGACCACGTGGTGGAGGCCAGCATCCAGGAGGACGGCCGCAGCGTCATGATCCGCACCCTCGACGCCGACAGCCTCTACCTGCTGCTGAATCGCGTGGTGGTGGAGGACGGCATCGAGCTGGACGGCGTTTCTCCCGCCGACGCCGATGTGAACTCCGTGTATCAATACCTGATCCGGCCCCAAGGAGGAGCAGTATGAGCGGGCTGCCATGGGCTCTGTACCGGAAGCAGGTCCTGGCCGTGCTGCGCCTGGAGCTGCGGAAGAATTTCCTGTCACGCCGCGGCTGGTGGATCTGGCTGCTGGCGGGTTTTCCCGCGTTCATCTGCGTGATGCACGGTCTGCTGAGCCGCTCCACGGGTCACGACCTCGGGGAGGACACCAAGATCTTCGCCGGCATCTTCCAGCTTGCCTATCTGCGCTTCGCGATCTACTTCGGCTGCGTTGGCATTTTCATGAACCTGGTGCGCGGCGACGTGCTGGAAAAGACGCTGCACTACTATTTCCTGGCCCCGGTGCGGCGCGAAGTCGTGATGATCGGAAAGTACCTGGCCGGTTTGGCAGTGGCCGCGTTCCTGTTCGGCGGCAGCACGCTGGTGTCGTTCTATTTCATCCGCTACCACTACGGCTCCGAGTTCCAGCAGTGGATGTGGAACGGCCCTGGTCTGGGGCACATGGGCTGGTATCTGGTCACTGCCGCGCTGGCCTGCCTGGGTTACGGCGCCGTGTTCCTGCTGATGGGACTGCTGGTCCGCAACCCCATGATTCCGGCGGCGGTGGTGATGGTGTGGGAAGGCATCAACAATTTTCTGCCGGCTTTTCTGCAACAGATCAGCGTCATCTATTACCTGAAGTCGCTCACGCCGGTGAACGTAGTGGAGGAAGGGCCACTTGCCATGCTGGCGGTGACCGCCGATCCCGCCCCGGCCTGGCTGGCCATCACCGGTGTGGTCTTGGTTTCAGGGCTGCTGGTGTTGTACGCCGCCGTCCGCTCCCGCCGTTTTGAGATCAGCTACGCCGAGTAGGGGTTTCAAAAGCTATCCCAGACGTAGGCGGCGAACTGCCGCTGGATCACGAACCCCATGCGCTCATACAAGCGGATGGCGTCTACGTTCGCCGCGGTCACCGTGAGGCTGGTCTGGCGGCACCCGTAATCGGCCATCGCCGCCAGCGACCGGCGCAGCAGCTCGTAGCCAATCCCCGATCCGCGCAAGGTAGTATCCACGCAGATCTGCGTGATGTGGCCCACCTCGGCGGCTACCAGACTGGTCAGGCAGATGCCGCACAGGCGGCCGCTGCCGGCGTGCGTGGCCACCAGCGAGGCGGGCTGGAAGAAGCTGCCGCAACCGGGGTATTGAATGATGTTGCCCAGAAAGCGCCGCGCGCCCGGCAGGGAGCGGTACTGATCGTTGATCTCGCTGTCGATGTGTCCCTCGTAAGAGCGGGCAATCACGGCGGCCGCGTCTTCCTGGACACGCTCGCTCCACTCCTCGATCCGGACGAGGTCGGCGGCGCGGCCTGGCGGCAACGCGGCGACCCGCGCCAGGTCCAGGGTCATGAAGACTCGCCGGTGACGGCGTGCGACGGAGGGGCGTGGAAGCTGGCGGTCGAAGCAGGACCCCAGAATCATCAACTGGCATTCCACGCGGTGGACGAAAGGCGTAGTGACTAAAGCTTCGAGCGCGGCTTCCAGCAGCAGATGCTCATTCTCCACCGAGGCGAACTGGCGCAGCACGTAGAGATCGCCGATGAGACCCTTGTTGTCCTCACAGACGAAGTAGGTGTAGCCGATCGCGCGGTTGCCCGACACCAGCGCATAGCCGTTGAGGCTCTGCATGCGCACGAAGCGGCGGACCAGATCCGCCGACGGGCGGAAGTCCCAGTTGAGCCGTTCGAGCCAGATTCCGGTTTCCTCCGCCAGGACGGACTCCAGGCGCTCGACCGCCAGGTTGCGGAGGTCGACTATGCCGGGCACCGCCCATTCGGGTAGGGCTGCCATATGGGGATTATCGCGCACCTGGCCGTTGCGGGGCAGCGGGCGGATGCCCACCCTGTACTCCGGGGCTTATTTGACCTCGACGCTGGCCACATCGAACTTGGGTTTGGGATAGCGCAGCGCCATCGCCTCCAGCGCCTCCACCATCGCCTCCGACACCGCCAGGTTGCGGAACCATTTCCGGTCGGCGGGGATAGTGTACCAGGGAGCGTGCTCCGTGCTGCAGCGGCTCAGCGCCTCGTCATAGGCTTGCAGATACTCGTCCCAGTACTGCCGTTCGATCAGGTCCTCCGGCGCGGCCTTCCAGTGCTTGGTGGCATCCTGCAGCCGCTTCTCAAGCCGCGTCTTCTGCTCCTGCTTGCTGATGTGGAGGAAGAACTTCAGCACCTTCGTTCCGCTCGCCGCCAGCAGTCTCTCGAAATCGTTGATCTGCTCGTAGCGCGGCCGCCAGATCTCTTCGGGAACCAGATTCTTCACACGCACGATCAGCACATCTTCGTAATGCGAGCGGTTGAAGATCCCGATGTCGCCCTTGGGCGGGACGGCGCGATGGATGCGCCACAGAAAGTCGTAGCTCAACTCGCGGGCCGTCGGCGCCTTGAACGGGATCACGCGGCAGCCTTGCGGATTGAGGCCGCGCATCACGTTGCGGATCACACCATCCTTGCCGCCGGCGTCCATGGCCTGGAAGATAACCAGCAGCGCGTGCCGGCCATCGGCGTAGAGCAGACTCTGGAGGTCGAACAGTCGTTCGATATTGTGTTTCAGGCGCTCCCCGGCGGAGTCCTTGTCCCAGCCGTGAGTGCCGCCAGGATCTATCCCAGCCAGCGAGACACGGGATCCGGGAGCGACCCGCAAGGAACTGAGAAAACCGGGTTCAACCACGGCCGGCTCAGGCCTCCTGGGTAAGCTTCTTGTGCTCGCGGTAGATTCCGAACGCGACCGTCAGCCATATCAGCGTGAATCCCAGGTTCATCATGGCGAAGTTGCCGGTGGCGAATCCCAGGCTGGTGCCCAGTAAAACCACTCCGGCTTGCAACATGTCGCCGGCGCGCCAAAAGAAGGTCTCGACAGCAGCCTTGGCTTTGTACTTGGCCTCGCGGCTGGTCGGCAGAAACAGCGCGTGCCGGATGGTGCTTTGCAGCGAGTAATCCGTGCTGTTCTCCATGATCTTGGCGATGCGCACGATCGCCAGCATGGGCATGGCGATCATGAAGCTATAGCCACACAGCGCCAGCATCGGCAGGATAAAGACCGCGCGCCCCACGCCGACGTATTTGAAGATGCGCGACACCAGGAACAACTGCATCAGAAAACCCGTCAGGTTCACCCAACTGAAGAAGTCCGCTTTGAAGACTCCGATAAACTTCTCCCGCGCGGCCAGGGTCGCCTCGCCGGCGCCCTCGGTTTTCAATGCTTCCTGCTCCACCAGGCTATCCAGTAAAAACTCACCGGTGGTGTTCACCACGTTCAGCAGCATCACCAGCATGGCGATCAGGAACAGGTACCGGTTCTGCAACACGAGTTGGAAGCCGCCTTCTTTCCCCAGCGGTTTCTCGGCCACCTGGTTCTTCTTTTGGCCAGCGCTCGAGGATTCACGCCGGTTGACCCAGCGCACAATCAGTACGCACAAGATCAGCATAGCGGCGGCCAGCAGCATCAGCCGGTAAGGGCCCATCGATCGAAACACCTGTTTGGCAAACACGGAGCCGAGCCAGGCGCCCAGGGACGCGCCGATGCCAATCACGGGAAACAACCGCTTGCCCTGGTCCACCGTGAACAGATCGTTGTTGAAACCCCACATCTGCGCGGGCACCAGCACGTTGTAGATCCCCAGCCAGATGAAGAAAGCCACTCCCAGCCGCGCACCGGCCTGCCCCAGAAGAGCGAACACCGCCAGGTTGGCCGCGAAAAACAGTGTCACCCCGGTGATCAGCTTCACCCGGTTGACTCTAGAGGCGAGGATGCCAAACACGGGCACTACCAGAAGCAGGAGCGCCGCCTGGGCCGCGGACGAGTAGCTCTTCACAGCCGCGCCCGACTGGCTGATAATCAGGGCCTCGCGCACCGGCTTCAGCAGGTAGTAGCCGAACATCAGCAGGAACACGTTGACGCCGAGAAGAACCGCGACCACGCCCTCGCCGGCATTCACCTGGCTGAACATCGACAACAGCCGATCGGCGATCCCCTTGGACCGCGGTGGTTCTAAAGTGAGGTCGGAGGCAGCCATCCATGCACCATCCTTCAGGGAATGTGGAACCAGCCTATTCTACACCTCGAAGCTGTCGCCGCGACGGGGGACTTCCACGTCGAGGCCGTACTGCTCCCGGATCCGCGCCGCCAGACCGAAGGACTGCGATGGCTCCCCGTGCACCAGGAACACTTTCTTCAGCGATCGCGCCATCGGCCGCATCCACCGGATCAGCTCGTTCTGGTCGGCGTGCGCGCTCAGTTCGTTCATGACTACCACTTCGGCGCGCAGCCGCATCGGCTCGCCGAAGATGACCACCTCGGGTTCTTTTTCCACCAGCCGGCGCCCCAGCGTGTGCTCAGCCTGGAAGCCGGGGATGAGCACCGTAGTCCGCGGGTCCCCGATGTTGTTGCGCAGGTGATGCAGGATGCGCCCGGCCTCGCACATCCCCGACGCCGAGATGATCACGAACGGCCCCCGCAGATCATTGAGGTTCTTGGATTCGGCCACGTCGCGGATGTAACGCAGCCGGTGGAATCCGAAGGGCTCTTTTTCCTGCTGGAGAAACCGGGCGGTTTCTTCGTCGTAGCATTCCGTGTGGCGGCGATAGACGTCGGTGGCGTTCACCGCCAGCGGGCTGTCGACAAAGATCGGGATCGCCGGAATCCGGTCCTGCTCGGACAACTGATGGAGCATGAGCACGATCTGCTGGGTGCGGCCCACCGCGAAGGCGGGGACGATCAGTTTGCCGCCGCGTCCCGCGGTGCGGTTCACCACGGCGGCCAGCTTCTCCAGCACCAGGTCGTTGTTCTTGTGCAGCCGGTTGCCGTAGGTGCTCTCCATAATCAAGCAATCGGCTTCGGGGACCGGCTCCGGATCGCGCAGGATCGGGATGCCGTGTCGGCCCACGTCGCCGGAGAACACCAGCCGCCGGCGCTGCCCGTTGCTTCGGTGTTCGATCAGCATGGCGGCCGATCCCAGCAGGTGGCCGGCATCGAACAACTGATAGCTCAGCCCGTCCGCGAGCCTCTGCTCCTGCCGGTAGGGGACTTCCCGCAGCAGCGGCAGAGTCGCCTCGACGTCTTCGGTGCGATAGAGCGGCTCGATTTCCGGCTTGCCCTGACGGCGGTGGCGTTTGCTGACGAAGAGCGCGTCCTTCTCCTGGATGTGTGCCGAGTCGGGCAGCATGGCGCGACACAGGTCCGCGGTGGCGGAGGTCGTGAAGATGGGGCCCTGGAATCCATTCTTCACCAGCGACGGCAGGTTGCCGCTGTGGTCGATGTGAGCGTGCGACAGCAGCACGGCGTCGACGCCGCCGGCGGCGAAGGGAAACTCCGTGTTCCGCTCCCGGGCCTCCTGGCGGCGGCCCTGGAACATCCCGCAGTCGAGCAGGTAGCGCCTGCCGTCCACCTGGAGCTCGTGCATGGAGCCGGTGACGGTTTGGGCGGCCCCGCGAAAGGTGATTCGCATCAGTGACGTCAGCTCACATCTTCAGCCGCTCTTCAACGCGGCTGAGCCGGTTGTCCATCTCGACGACCTTGCTGATTAGCACGTCGAGCTGATTGCCGAACCGGACCTCCAGATTGGTGATGCGGCCATCCAGACGGTTCTCCATGCTGCTCATCCTGCCTTCCATGGAAGTCATGCGGCTATTGAGCGAGATGAAATAGGCTACGTTGACAAGTATCCCCACCAGCGCCACGAAGGAGGGCACGCCGATCGCGAGATACAACTGAGTTTCTGTCACCAAACACCTCCAGTCTATTAGGAAGTGGCCGGAAGACGCAATTCCTCTCTCGTGTACGGCAAGATCGCAACCTGCTACATTGGCCAAGTGCTGCACCTGGCTCTGGCGCTGGCGCTGGCGGCCGACCCGCCGCTGGGGCTGGACGCCCGCATGCCTGTGCCCGAGGACAATCCGCTGACGCCGGAGAAGGTCGCGCTCGGACGGCGGTTGTTCTTCGACCGCCGCCTGTCACGGGATGAGACCGTCTCCTGTTCCTCCTGCCACGATCCCGAGCGGGCGTTCTCCGATGGCCGCGTGGTTGCCGAAGGCATCCAGGGCCGCAAGGGGACGCGCAACGCGCCGGCGCTGATCAATCGCGGTTATGGACGCTCGTTCTTCTGGGATGGCCGCGCGCCGACACTCGAGAAGCAGGTGCTGGAGCCGATCTTCAATCCCAAGGAGATGGACCTGCCTCTGACTGAGATGGAGCAGCGCATCGGGCTCACCGCCGCCGAAGTCTCGCGCGCGCTGGCCAGTTATCTGCGCACCATCCTGTCGGGCGACTCGCCCTTCGATCGCTACATGAAGGGCGACCTGTCGGCTCTGTCCGAGCAGCAGCAGCGCGGGCTGCAGATCTTTCGCGGCGACGGCAATTGCTACGCCTGTCACGCCGGGCCCAATCTCGCCGATGAGCGGTTTCACAACACCGGAGTCGCCTGGGTGGGCGGGCGCCTGGTGGACGAAGGCCGCGGGCGCGGCGCCTTCAAAACTCCGACGCTGCGCGAGATCGCCCGCACCGGCCCTTACATGCACGACGGGAGCCTGGCGACGCTCGAGGACGTGATCGACTACTACGATCGCGGCGGCAATATCAATCCGCACCTGGATGAGGACATCCGCCCGCTGCGGCTGTCGCCGGAGGACAAGAGGGCTTTGGTCGCGTTCCTCCGCTCTCTGAGCGGTCAGCTCTCGTGGGGTGGACGTTAGTCACACGCCGCTGAAGCCTACCTGGCCTTGACGTCGTAACACCAGAGGCTGCCTAGATCGCGAATGTAGAGACGGCCGTTGGCGACCACCGGATAGGTCCAGGCGCTCTCACGATTGGCGCGCTGCTTGGGCTGATCCGGCGGCGTGAAGCGGCCCTTCTCCTGGTACCCTTCCGGAGTCGCCTCCACCAGCGCCACGTTGCCGTTCTCTCCGTGAACATAGAGGCGGCCTTCCGCGAACATTACCGCGCCGGCGCCAACGCTCTCCGCCTGCCAGAGGATCTTGCCGGTGGCGTATTCGGCGGAGACCATTCCCTTGGAATTCGTCCCGTACAGATGCTGCCCAATCAGCACCTGCCCGCCGAGCGAATTCGGCGCGTCGCGTTCGAAATAGACCTGCTCGGCGGAGACTCCGTCCGCGGTGGGAATCAACTGCACCAGCCCGCCGCCGAAACGCCGGGCGTTGGTGCTGTACACATAGGCGCCATGAGCCACGGGAGTAGCGATGTTGGCGGGGCCACCACTGGTCTTGTCGTAGCGCCACAGGAAGGCGCCGGTCTTGGCATCCACTCCAACAACGCCTTTGTCGAGGAACTGAACGTACTGTTTGCGGCCGGCGGCGTTGACGGCGATGGCCGAGGCGTAGGCGGCGCGGTCGCCTCCGGGCACTGCGGATTTCCAGATGACGGCGCCGGTCTTCTTGTTCAGCGCCACCAGCGTGGCCTCACTGCCGCCCGGCGTTACCACCAGCACGTCGCCGTCTATTAGAGGGGATTCGGCGTAGGCCCACGTGCCGGGGCGTCCCTGGAACTCCTCTTGCACATTTTTCTGCCAGACGATCTTCCCCGTGGCGGTTTCCAGACCGGCCAGATCGCCGGCGGAGCTGAACGCGTACATCCACGCGCCGTCCAACGTGGGAGTGGATCGAGCCTTAGGATACGACGGCTGTTGGCTGGGGAGGCCGACTTTCCCCAGGCGCGTGGTCCAGACCACTTTGCCGTCCTGCGCGGAAAGCGCCTGCACGAACTCTTCGTCCATGCCGCGGTTGCTCAGCAGGTAAATCCGGTTTCCCACGACGGCGGGAGTTGAGTAGCCGTCACCGATGTCGGTGAGTTGCCAGAGCAACTTTGGTCCTTCCTTGGGCCACTCCTTGAGAAGGCCAGTCTCCTTGGAGATGCCGTCTCTGACTGGCCCGCGCCACTGCGGCCAGTCAGCGGCGCCGGCGGCGGAGACCAGCAGAATAGGGAGCAGTCGATGGGTCGTCATGTTGCACCTGGACCGATTGTACTGGAAAAGCCGTCAGCGCGCGCCGCCGGCGGCCTTCTGATCCTTGCGCGATCGGATCTCGCGCACCGCGTAGATTCGCCGCCCCTGGCTCTCGAAATAGGTGCGCATCAAGACTTCGCCGAGCAGGCCGGTGGTGAACATCAACAGCCCGGTGATCAGCAGCAGCGCGCCGGCGATCATCAGCGGGCCGTGCTGGATGACGATTTCGTGGCCGGTGATCTTGTAGACGAACAGGTAGCCCATGATCAACCCGCCCACCGAAGTTCCGGCGACGCCCAGCTTGCCGAACAGATACATGGGCCGCGTGAAATAGCTCAACAGGAATTTCACCGTCACCAGGTCGAACAGCACGTTCATGGTGCGGCCCAGGCCGTAGTGGGAATCACCGCGCATCCTCGGCGTGTTGCGAATGGGCACTTCGGCCACACGCGCCCCATAGAAACTCGCCAGCGCCGGAATGAAACGGTGGAGCTCGCCGTACAGGTTCACGTCCTTGAGGATCTCGGCGCGATAGGCCTTGAAGGTGGTGCCGAAATCACGCAGATCGACGCCCGAGATCTTCGCCATGAGCCAGTTGGCGATGCGAGACGGCAGCCGGCGGGTGAGCGCGCTGTCGATGCGGTCCTTGCGCCAGCCGCTGGCGATATCGTATCCCTCATCGATTTTTGAAAGCAGCGCCGGGATGTCCTCGGGATCGTGCTGGAGGTCGCCGTCGAGGGCGACAATCACCTGGCCCTGCGCCTCATCGAAACCAGCGGCCAGCGCGGCCGTCTGCCCGAAGTTCCGGCGCAGCCGGATCACCTTGAGATGGCCGTCGGTCTCCACCAGGTTGGCGAGCAGCTCGAAGCTGCGGTCGGTGGAGGCGTCGTCAATGAACAGGATCTCGTAGGGGCGGGCGATCTTCTCCATCACCGCGGTTAGCCGGTCGTACAAAGGAAGGATGGCGGGCTCTTCGTTGTGGATCGGGATGACGACCGAGATCATGAAGTGTCACAGACATTCTATCAGGGTCTTCGAGGGAAGATGCTTGAGCCGCGAATGAACGCGAATCAAGATATCGTAGAATGGAGGTTTCCTCGAAGGCGGGCCCCTAAGTATGAATGCGCTGCTGTTGAAGAACTACATGGAGCTGGAACTGACGGATCTGCCGCGGCCGGAGATCGGTCCCGACGATCTGCTGGTGCGGGTGAAGGCCTGCGGCATCTGCGGCAGCGACGTGCACGGCTTCGACGGATCGAGCGGGCGTCGCATCCCGCCGCTGGTGATGGGTCATGAAGCCGCCGGCATTGTGGCCGAAGCCGGGGCCAACGTGCGGGAGTTCCGGGAGGGCGACCGCGTTACGTTCGACTCGACGGTCTCCTGCGGCCGCTGCTTCTTCTGCCAGCGCGGCGAGATCAACCTGTGCGACAACCGGCAGGTGCTCGGCGTAAGCTGCGGCGACTTCCGGCGCAACGGCGCTTTCGCCGAGTACGTCGCTGTCCCGCGCAACATCGCCTACCATCTGCCGGAGGCGCTGCCGTACGAGCACGCGGCGCTGATCGAGGCGGTCTCGGTGGCCGTGCACGGCGTGGGACTGGCGCAGGT
>Ga0247727_10016039_pt1 | contig 12164 bp, 12 predicted proteins | sample WisWelCaveWW1625_FD_202498 | JGI IMG/M metagenome (GOLD analysis project Ga0247727, IMG submission 202498) | Biofilm microbial communities from Wishing Well Cave, Virginia, United States - WW16-25 | ecosystem: Environmental > Aquatic > Deep subsurface > Groundwater > Cave microbial mat | place...
CTCTCCCACTCTGTCCACGTTCCACCACAGACCCTCTCCGCCACGCACGCGCCTCCAGTGTTCCGAAAATGCGTCCCCAGAACGCCTTGCTCGCCTACGCCTTACGTCGATCTGCGGAACAGCTGCCGCCCGCGGTTTTCCCTTGCATTTTTACAAGTTATAGTTTATAAATTACAAAGCAGAGAGAGGGATTCCATGGATCGCTACATCATCGAGGGAGGCCGCCGCCTCCACGGCCGCGCCCGCGTCAAGGGCGCCAAGAATGCCGCCCTTCCCATGATCGCCGCCGCGCTCCTCATGGACCCGGGTCACACGCTCACGCTCCACAACGTCCCCGACCTCAGCGACATCCAGGTCATGCTGGCATTGCTCGAGGCCCTCGGCTGCACCGTCCAGCGCGACAAGGAAACCGTCTTCATCACCGTCACCGACAACCGCCCGATCCGCGCGCCCTACGAAATCGTCTCCACCATGCGCGCGTCGATCTGCGTCCTCGGCCCGCTCATCGCCCGACGCCAGCAGGCCCATGTCTCCCTCCCCGGCGGCTGCGCCATCGGCGTGCGCCCCGTCAACCTCCACCTCCGCGGCCTCGAAACCATGGGCGCGAAGATCCGGGTCGACCACGGCTACATCATTGCCAACGCAAAGCGCCTCCACGGCGGCGTCGTCTACCTCGGCGGCGAATTCGGCTCCACCGTCACCGGCACCGCCAACATCCTCATGGCCGCCACCCTCGCGCGCGGCACCACCGAGATCGAGTACGCCGCGCTCGAACCCGAAGTCCAGGAGCTCGCCCGCCTCCTCGTCCGCATGGGCGCCCGCATCGACGGCATCGGCTCCTACCGCCTCACCATCCACGGCGTCGAGCATCTCCACAGCACCGAAGCCACCGTCATGCCCGACCGCATCGAGGCCGGCACCTTCATGGCCGCCGCCGCGATCACGAGGGGCGACGTCACCGTCGAGAACGTCCGCTTCGAGGACATGGTCGCCGTCGTCGAGGTCCTCAAGGCGATGGGCTGCCGCGTCGACTTCGACAGCTACAACGTCCGCGTCCGCGGTCCGAAGCGCATCAAGCCCGTGGACGTCACGACGCTCCCCTACCCCGGCTTCCCGACCGACCTCCAGAGCCAGTTCATGGCCTGCCTCGCGGTCGCCAGCGGGATCAGCGTCGTCACCGAGAAGATCTACCCCGACCGCTTCATGCACGTTCCCGAGCTCGGCCGCATGGGCGCGCAGATTCGCAAGCAGGACGCCGCCGCGATCATCGTCGGCGTCAAGGAGCTCCACGGCGCGCCCGTGATGGCGAGCGACCTCCGCGCCGGCGCCGGCCTCATCATCGCCGGCCTCGCCGCAAAGGGCTTCACCGAGATCAGCCGCATCTACCACGTCGACCGCGGCTACGACCGCGTCGAGAAGCGGTTCAACGCGATCGGCGCGCGCATCCACCGCGTCGCCGAGAAGGTCGAGCAAAGAAAAACACGAAAAGCCGAGTAGGGCTTCGTCACCGGCACCGCATCATGCTCACCATGATCCACGCGCAGCCGGCCGCCATCGCCAGTGCGCCCACGATCCACCAGGGGAACGCCGCGCCCCCGCCCCGCTTCACCGCCCGCGCCTCGTCCGCCACGATCCGCTCCGCGCGCAGCGTCCGGTCGATCGTCGCCCACACCTGCGGCGGCACCGGCCGCGTCGGCACCATCAGCCCCAGTTGGTCCGCCATCTCCGACGCCTTCGCTCCGTCACTCGACGGCGCCGTCGACAATCCCGCCAGACACTGGCGCTTCGCCAGCGCGATCCCCTCCGCCACTTGCGCGCCGACGTCCGGCGCTCTCACGTCGAACCCGGCGGCGTACGCAACCTCGACGTCGGTGAGCCCGTCGAGCTTCATCAGCCACAATCCGCGCTCCCTCGGACCGACTCCCCTCATCGCGGTCTGCAGCGCGCCGTCGTCGACCGCCTCAGGATCGACCTCGCGCCAGCCCGGATCGCCGCCCGGGACCGACGGGGCCCGCCGGACGCAGTCCGTGAACGCGCGCTCGTAGAGCTTGACGAGCACGCCCGACGCCGACGTGAAGGTCACGATCTCGCGGAAGACCGCCGTGTACGCGGCGACGACGACATCCTGCGCGCCGTGCGCGTCGGCGAGCATCCGCAGCGCGAAGCCCTGCACCCGCGAGCCGTACGCGTGGAAGAGACCTTCGAACCCGGCGCGCTTCCCCGCCTGCGCGAGTTCAACGAGGCCGTCGTTTTCAGCCATCAGCCCGCATTATTCACGAACGCGCGGACGCGCGTTCGTGGAAAAGCGTGCTGGATTCGCGCCGAGACATCGAGGAGCGAAACGCCACATTTTCGACACCTTGTCGTGGCGCGACGGGCGGGGCTGTCTCGCGATGGCCGACGTAGGAGGCCGCAGCGACCCGAAGGGCGCGCAATTCATGAATCGGCGTCAGCCGATTCGTGAATCGATTCGGGCGCTTGAAAGTAGCGATTGAGGCGGCACGATCGGAAGGCTCCGCCGAATCGTTGCATCAATCCTTTTTCTTTCGAAGAACCACAGTGACGGCGCGGGTGTTGCCTTCCATCCTAGTGGGGCTCACCACGGACCACTCGCTCTCTACTGGAGTCACGATCGAGTACTGCATCTGCCCCGAGAGCGAGACAGCAGTAAATGTGCCGGTGTCGGTTGTTAGAATCTCCTCATCCACTAGTTCGTCGCCAGGGAGTTGGAAGGCGTGAGGCAGGTCGCTCGCTTCCAATGCGAATCGAAGTGTCACCGAAGCGACACGCTGACCCCTCTCGTCAATGACAGACCCCTCCAACCGTTGACCGGCGTCGAGGACAATCGCTAGGGGCGTGCGCTGCGAAGCCTCCAACTTGCCTAGGTCAATCGTCCGCCGAGCATAGCCCTTCGCTGCTACCGTGACAAACAACTGACCAGCCTTACAACCTATGCCGAACACACCCTTGTTGTCCGTAGTGAACCTGCAAGCAGAGTAGTCGCCTGAGCCCCGATCGTACACACAAAGACCCACTGCTCCCGCGATGGGCTGACCGTCACGACTTGTCACCGCGCCCGCTAGGACGGCATTCCTGACGAGCATCACGTCTGTGCGAAATTCCTCCAAGGCAGGTAAAGGGATTAGGCGCTCGATGTGGCAGTCATCTCCAACTGCGCCAAGAGAATACTCCCCTCCCTCGTGACGTAGATAGGTGAGGTCGTATTCACCAACGTCATTCGCAATCCCCTGCGCTGCGCTCACTAGCGACTGCTTGCGCGGGGATGCTAGTCCCTCAATCCTCACTACTGCCCGTTTGACCGGGTGGCATTCGCTATCGAGGACTCTACCCGTAACTCGACAAACTGAGACGCGATACACGAGGTCGCACCTGGACAAACCCGCCGGTATCCTGACGGACTGACGAAGAAACGTATCGCCCGGTTTGATAAGAATCGATACCGTCCCAGACCAACCCTGTTTGATCTTGCAAGAGACCCGACCCTGTGCATCGGTGCTGCCTAGGCTTCGCACGTCGTCAATTCGCGTCTCGACGCCGGCCATCCCCTGACCTGTGACCAAAGACAGGACGGAGACGCTCAGATCACAGGTATCGTCCAGGCCCTCTGCGGGGGGGGGCACGGGACTGCTGGGGGCTGCTTTGGTGGTTGCACCGCTTGATCAGCCGTTCGGATGAGTTGCTTCGGAAGGACGTTTGGCTTGTTTCTCAGCGCTACGAAGAAAAGTGCCAACAGCACGAATCCAAAGCCTAGGAAGGCCAATTTCTTTGGGAACTGCACACCTCCCTCCTAGTTGTGCAACTTCCCGTCTCTCCCGTCCTTGTGCGGGATCACTACTCCAGCAGCGCCGTTTTGCTGCAGGATCTCTCCAGTTGTTCCGTTGTCACCCTTCTCGCCTAGGACGGAGATGTCCTTTGCGGTGCCATTGTCCTGCGGCAGGACGCTTGTGTGGATATCCCCGCCGCGTCCCCCGCCGTAGGCGTCCCCGCCATTGGCCCCAGCGCCACCATTGCCGCCTTCGCCACCCTTTCCTGACTTCAACGTCAACGTGCGACTGGCTGCCGGCTTGCTAACCGTGGCGAAGAACGAGCCTTCGACATGGACATCTCCAGCTCTCTCCGGCACGCCCCCGGTACCACCCTTCGGAGTTCCGCGAGCACCTTTCCCGCCTTTCCCGCCAGCCCCAGACTCAATCCTACCGAACAGCGTGATTGTATCGAGCTTGGCGGGTTTGTAATCCACTCGAACGTCACCGCCTCTTTGCGACGCGCCACCAAGACCAGCGTTGACGTTGCCTACTCCGCCTGCACCTCCGCGGCCAGAGAGAATCTGTGTCCATGAGGTGGCTGACGTCAGTGTTCCGAATAGAGGACGGTCCTCAAAGGAGAGCGAGACACTGCCTCCACGCCCCCCAATCATGCCCGGGCCATCGGCTGTCGCCGTACCACCGCCCGTGCCTCCGTTTCCGGCGACGAGCACGAACGACACGCCGTGAGTTGCTGTCAGGTTGATACTACCCCCCGCCAAGCCGGGCTCCTCAATAGCACCGTTGGCGCCATTGTTCCCGACGAGAACGATCACCTCTCGGGGTTCGTTCTTGAACTTTTTGGGCGGTAGGGCGGCAGTGGTCTTGGCGGGATCTTGTGCAACCAAAGTGAACTTGATCGCGACGCCAGCGATGGCAAACGATGCGTCCTCCTCCGTACCAGTGGCGTCCCCGAGCTGAAATAGCTTACGCTGAAGCATGTTGATTTATTCGCGTAGCGCATTGGGGTCGTCAACGTTAACTTTGGGGGCTTTGGTCGTATCGGAGTCATCTACAGAGATGTGGTTCGCGGCGGCTTCCTTTGCTGCGTCCTTGACCTCTTGAATGGTCGTAGGCTGTCCAAAGGCCTGTGCCGAGGCACACGCCAAGACCATGTGGACCGCGATGACAGTTTTCACAAGTCCTCCAGAATTCGAACTCGCAATGGCGATCCCACGACTGCCCAATGACGGTACTTTGGCTGGGTGTCAGAGGCAAGCCAAAAGAGCGCAAGTGCATTCCCGGCTTTCGGAGCGACATGCCCGACAACGGAGAGGGGGGCTTTTATTCTGTCTCCTCATGTAGGGGACGAACCCGGCCGGGGTCTATGAGCCGGGCGGGGTTGGAGTCCGGGTTCATGGGGTAGAATCAATCAAGCGGATTAGGGATCTCGGCTCTCGTCGGGCCGCTGATGCGTCTTCAAGTAGGAACTCTCCGGCGCAAGCAAGATCGCCTCGCGCAGCGCCTTCGGGTCGCCCGACAGTGCGCGATGAAGCAGGTGCCCTGCCGCCTGCCGCCGGTCCCACGCGTCCACCGGCGCGACGTCGTCATGAAAGAGCGCGCTCAACGCCAGCCAGCGCTCCCGCGCCAGCAGGTTGCGTGCCTTGTGCGAACGCGGCGCCAGGAACTCCACGACCGGCCGGTCCAGCGTGTTGCGCACCGCCCCTTCGACGTCGCGGGCCTCAAGGGGGCCGACGTGCAGGAGTCCGAACGTGTCGATATCGGCGAGCAGGGGGTCGCCGCCCGATCGGGCGGCCAGCCGCGGCGACACCGTCGCGTCGTCATATCGCGGCCGGCCCTTCCATCCGATCAATCCGACGATGGGGCCCTCGTACGAGAGGTTCCCCCGCCACACCTCCGTGGCCTGGAAGACGTCGAGAAACGTCGCCGCGATCGACCGGAACTCCTCGGGGCCGAGCTGCCACAGGGGAAGCCAGAGCGCGAAGAGCCCCTCCGTCGCGAGGCACTCGTGCATCTCCTGGAAATGCTCGCGCGTGTAGAGCATCCCCGTCCCCGCGTGCCACGGCACGAACAAGTCGCTCACGATGACATCGAACGTCGACTCGTCCTCCGCGGCGAGCCACACGCGCCCGTCGCCGTGAACCACCCGGACGCGCGGGTCCGAGAAGACACCTCGATGATGCTCGGCGAAGAACTCCTGCGCCGCCGCGGCGACTTCCGGCACGATCTCGATCGCCACGACCTCACGCACCTCCGGGGCCGACGTCACCGCGCTCAAGCTGATCCCGGTCGCGATACCGATGAAGGCGACGCGGCGCGGCTCGGGATGCAGCAGGAGCGGCACGTGGCCCAGCCGCCGCTCCTGGTCGCTGGAGCGCGTTCCGCCCAGCGTGTAGAGATTGTCGAGCACGAGCCGGCGCCCGCGCGGCCCCTCGACGACGGCCACCGTCCCCATCCGCGTCTGGTCCGCGAAGAGAAGCCGGTCGCCGCTGAGGAGTCGCTGCACCGGGTAGGCCGCCGGATGGTAGCGCCACGGCGCCGTCCCTCCCGCGATGAACTCGCGCCGCGCCGTCATCGGGATCCACGCGATGTTGACCGCCACCATCACCGCCGCCGTCGCGTAGGCAATCGTCCTCGTCCATTCGCCGGCGCGCCGCGCCGCGGCCACGGCGATGGCAAGGTACGCGCAGGCGACCGCGAACAGCCCCACCCACACGCCGGGCCCCGGGAGAATCCAGAACGCCGCGACGATTGCGCCCACGACGGCGCCGATCGTGTTCACGCCGGTCAGCGCGCCGAGCCGGCCGTCCTCGCGCTCGCGCGCCGCGCGCCACAGCGACGGGAAGATCAGCCCCGCGGCCAGCGCCGGCAGTCCCGCGACGAGCCCGACGAAGCCGAGCGCCGCCGCGCAGTACGACGCGAACGGGAGGTCGCGCGCAAACGTGTCGAGCGACGTGACGGCCATGAACGCGCACATCCCGCCGATGACACCGACGCCCGCGAGCGCGCTCCCCAGCACGATCGCGTTCCACGGGTTCTTCGTCCGCGATGCGATGGCGCTGCCGATCGACAGCGCGATCAGCACGACGACGACGATGGACGAGAACGTGTAGACGCTGTTGTGAAAGACCAGGCTGAAGAGCCGCGTCCAGAGCACCTCGAGCGCCATCACGAGGGCGCCCGAACCGGCCGCGAGCCACAGCAGCCCCGCCGGGGCACGACGCCGGTAGGTCGTCCCAACCGGCGGCGGCTGATCGCCGACCCGGCGCGACAGGAAGGCGGACGCCGCGGCGACGAGCGCCAGCAGCGCCATCGCCAGGATCTCCGATCCCCGCACGCCGATCCACGGCGGCAGCAGCATCCCCGCCAGCGCCGCGCCCAGCGCTCCACCTGCCGTGTTCGCACCGTAGAGAATCTGCGTGACGCGCCACGACGGCGCTTCGGGATCGCGGCCGATCGACTCGCCGAGTGCGGGCAGCGTCGCTCCCATCGCGACGGCCGGAATGCCGACGACCGAAACAGCGAGCAGGAGGCGCTCAACCATCCCCAGCAGGGATTCTGCCGTGGCCGGCAGCAGCCACGTCAGGGGGATCGCCGCCGCGACCGCGGCTTCGACGATGGCGTAGGCAAGCAGCGGACGCTTCCACCGCCGCGATCTGGAGGTGACGATCGCGTTCCCCACGGCCAGCCCGCCAAAGAACGCGGCAATGACGATTGCCGCGCCTTCCGTCGTGCTTCCGAAAAGCGACGCCAGGCGCCGCGTCCAGAGCACCTGGAGCATCAGCGCGGCCGCGCCGGAGACGAAGAAGAGGCCGCTCAGAAGCAGGTAGCGCCGCCGCATCGCCGTGCATCATACGCCACAGTGGCAGGTTGCGTCGGGAGTCGACTGCCGCAGAAGAACCGCCGCTTCTCTCTTCCATCTTTCTTCTCTGGCTCCCGTTTTGCTACTGTTGACCCTCCATGTTCGAATCGCTCACCGAATCGCTCAGCAACGTCTTCCGCCGGCTCTCCGGCAAAGGGCGCCTCTCCGAGGCCAACATGCAGGAGGGGCTCAAGGAAGTCCGCCTGGCTCTCCTGCAGGCCGACGTGAACTTCAAGGTCGTCAAGGAGTTCATCGACAAGGTCAGCGCCAAGGCGATCGGCCAGGACGTCATCAAGAACGTCAACCCCGCCCAGATGATCGTCAAGATCATCCACGACGAACTCTGTGACCTGTTGGGCCCGATCGACCACACGATTCCTGCCGCCGTCGCCAAGCAGCCCGCCGTGATCATGCTGGTCGGCCTCCAGGGCTCCGGCAAGACGACGACGACCGCGAAGCTCGGCAAGCTCCTCAAGAAAAAAGGCCGCCGCCCGTTCCTCGTCGCCGCCGACATGATCCGCCCCGCCGCCGTCGAGCAGCTCAAGACGCTCGGCGCGCAGAACGAGCTCATCGTCTACGCGGAGCCCACCGGCCGCGTCCCCAAGATCTGCGAACGCGGCATCGCCAAGGCCGCGGAAGAAGGCTGCGATCTCGTCCTCCTCGACACCCAGGGCCGCCTCCACATCGACGCCGAGATGATGGAGGAGCTCAAGGAGATCAAAGCCAAGAACCGGATCGACCTGACCCTCCTCGTCGTCGACGCCATGACCGGCCAGGACGCCGTCAAGAGCGCCTCCGAGTTCAACAAGCAGATCGGCATCGACGGCGTCATCATGACGAAGCTCGACGGCGACGCGCGCGGCGGCGCGGCGCTTTCGGTCAAGGCCGTCACCGGCAAGCCGATCAAGTACATCGGCGTCGGCGAGCAGATGGACGCGCTCGAAGAATTCCACGCCGACCGCATGGCCGGCCGCATCCTCGGCATGGGCGACGTCGTCACCCTCGTCGAGAAGGCGCAGGAGGCGATCGACCAGGAGCACGCGCGCAAGCTCCAGGAGAAGATCAAGAAGGACGAGCTGACCATCGACGACTTCCGCGCCCAGCTCCGCCAGATGAAGAAGCTGGGCCCGCTCAAGAAGATTCTCGAGATGCTCCCCGGCGACTTCGGGAAGATGGCGGGCGAGATCGACGAAGACGAGCTGAAGTACGCCGAGGCGATCATGGACTCGATGACCCCGCAGGAGCGGCAGAACCCCGAGCTGCTGAACGGCTCGCGGCGCCAGCGCATCGCGAAGGGGGCCGGCCGCCCGGTCCACGAGGTCAACTCGCTGATCAAGCAGTTCGAAGAGGCGCGCAAGATGATCAAGAAGATGAAGCGCGGCGGGATGTTCGGCGGATAGGACTTGTTCGCCCGGGACCCCGTGCTATAATTCGCGCCCTCCTACGCGCCAAATAGCGGCGCTTCGGAGGGCAGGCCCTTCACTGAGGAGAAACCGAGCATGGCCGTTCGTATCCGTCTCACGCGCACCGGCCGCAAGAATCTCGCCCTCTGGCGCATCGCCGTCTTCGACAAGCTCACGCGCCGCGACGGCAAGTACCTCGAGATGCTCGGCACGTACGATCCCAGCAAGGAGCCCGGCAAGAAGGTCAAGATCGACCAGACGCGCTACGACCACTGGGTCAAGAACGGCGCCCTGCCGAGCGACTCGCTCGCCCGGATCCTGAAACACACGGGCGCCATCAAGAAATGAAGCGGACCGCAGACGTCAGTCTGCGGGTCGTTTCATCCCGCCGAAGCCCGCCCGCAGGGGCCGCTTCGCCGGCACGGCGAAACGCAAGGCGAAGGCGGAGCGCATGAAACCGTCCGTTCAACCCCTTCGCTGGTTCAACAACGAGCTCCATCTTCTCGACCAGTCGCTCCTCCCCCGCCGCGAAGCCTATCTCCGCTGCCGCCGCGTGGAGGACGTCGTCGCCGCCATCAAGGCGCTGAAGGTCCGGGGCGCGCCGCTCCTCGGCGTCACCGCGGCGTACGCGATGGCGCTCGGCGCCGACCATGTCGAGGCCGTGACACGCGCGTCGAGGCTCCTCGTCGCGTCCAGGCCGACCGCCGTCAACATCCGCTGGGCCGTCGAGCGCGTGAACCTCGCGATCGCGAAGACGCCGTCGCGCGATCTGCGCCGGATCGCGCTTTCCGAGGCGAAGCGGATCCATGCCGAGGATGCCGCGATGTGCGACGCCATCGGCCGTCACGGCGGACGGCTCGTTCCGCGCGGCGCCAACGTCATGACGATCTGCAACACCGGCGCGCTGGCGACCGGCGGCATCGGCACGGCCTTCGGGGTGCTGCGCTACGCGGAGGACATCACCGTCTACGCACTCGAGACGCGCCCCGTCTGGCAGGGCGCGCGGCTGACGATGTACGAGCTTGCGAAAGCGAAGATCCCCGCCTTCCTGGTGCCCGACGGCGCCGCGGCCGCCACGATCCGCGCGAAGCAGATCCGCTTCGTCGTCGCCGGCGCCGATCGCATCGCCCGCAATGGCGACACCGCCAACAAGATCGGCACGTACGGCCTCGCGCTCGCCGCGAAAGCCCATCGCGTGCCGTTCTACATCGCCGCACCGTCGAGCACGGTCGACCTGGACTGCTCATCCGGCGACACGATCCCGATCGAGCAGCGCGCCGAGGCCGAGGTGCTGACGGCCGCCCCTGTCGGCGCTCGCGCCTACAATCCGGCGTTCGACGTGACGCCGGCCGATCTCATCACCGGCATCATCACGGAGCGCGGGGTATTCAAGCCCGCGCAAATCGGGGCAAAAGAAAAACGGGCGCGTTAGCGCCCGTTTTTCGCAGCTATCACGTAGCTACTTGGTTTTGATGGCTCAGCCCTGGAACTTCTTGTCGCTCTCCGGGGCCGCCTTGCCTTCCTTGACCGCCTTCACGGCCGCCTCGGCATTGTCGAAGCTCCCGCGGTAGGCCAGCGTTCCATCCTTGCCCATCACGAACGTCGTGTTCACCTGCTTGACGCCGAGCGCCTTGGCGATGCCCTTGTCGCCATCGTGAACCATGCGGTACTTGATGTCGTTTTCCTTCATGTACGTGGTGAGATCGTCCGCGCTCTCGCCATACGACGCGATGCAGACGAGCTCGACGCCGCTCTTTTCGCCGGCGACCTTCTCCACGAAGTCCTTCACCTTGGCGATGACCGGCTTGCCCGACGGGCACTTGAACGACCAGAAGTAAACGACCGTGACGGCGCCTTCCACCTTCTTGTCCTTGTTGGCCCGGAAGTCGGAGAGCTTGATCTCCTTGCCATCCGTCGTCTTCACCGTCATGTCCGCGACGACCTTGCCGACTTCCGGCAGGTCACGCCCAAAAACTGCCGCGCACAGCGCGGCCACGACCAGCAGTCTCATGCCTAATCTCCTCTTTAAGTCTGCCTACTCTAACAGCGGGAAAGCTCGGAATGTTCCTTCATTTCGACCAACACCGTTCGGAATGGAAGTTGTACTATTACGTGGGATATGAAGGAGGACGAATGAAGGTCACGGCTTTGGTTGTTCTCACGATGGCCCTCGCAGGGGGCCCGAATTACGTCAAGTGGCAGGAAGCCAAGAAGCTTGCCGCGCAGACCGGCAGGCCCATCATCGTTTACGCGACCGTCAATGAAGAAGGCGGTAGCTGCTGAGGTGGCACCACAGATGCCGACAAGGCTGTCGGCGCGAGCATCAACCTCAAGGATTCCAAGGAGTTCATCTTCGCCCGCTGCGCGGACAAGAAGACGGCGCAGGAAATCAAGCCGGGCAGCCCTCCTGAGATCCTCATCTTCGACTGCGACGGGGAGCTCATCACGCGCAGCGGCGTGACCGACCTGTCGAGCGTCGAGGCCGCGATGAAGACCGCGCTCACCAAGTACTCCAGCAAGGAGATCTCCTGGCAGGCGTGGAGCGAGAACTCGGTCGCCGCCGCGAAGGAATCGGGCAAGCTCATTGTCCTGGCCTTCGTGAACGACAAGGACGACAGCGTCGCCACGCTGAAGGCCTTCGAGGACCGGACGATCGCCAAGAAGCACGACAAGGTCATCTTCCTCAAGGTCACCTACGAGAAGGACAGCGCCGACGTGAAGAAGTACGGCGTCTTCTCCGCCCCCACCGTGATCTACATCGACCCGTCGAAGGACGGCGACAAGCAGGTCATGGAGAAGGTCCAGGGCAAGCAGAGCGTCAACCAGATCCGCGCGTCGCTCTTCAAGGCGTTCGCCAAGCAGGACTCGAAGTAGGAGGAATGATGCGGCAGATGATGTTGTCGGTCGCCTTCCTCTTCTCGCTCAGCGCTGTTGGCTGGGCGCAGGATGAGCCCAAGAGCGACCCCAAGGAAGAACAGGACGACGACGACCAGCTGACGCCTGAGCAGGCCATGGAGATGCTCAAGGACATCCAGGGCATGATGACCAAGGCGGAGGAGCTCCTCAACGACTCGAGCCGCGGCAAGGCGCTCGCGACCGAGGAGGAGCTGATCA
>Ga0247727_10016040_pt1 | contig 12164 bp, 13 predicted proteins | sample WisWelCaveWW1625_FD_202498 | JGI IMG/M metagenome (GOLD analysis project Ga0247727, IMG submission 202498) | Biofilm microbial communities from Wishing Well Cave, Virginia, United States - WW16-25 | ecosystem: Environmental > Aquatic > Deep subsurface > Groundwater > Cave microbial mat | place...
TGCGATGAGCTGAAAGGCCTCAACCCAATGATTGGTACTGAGATGGGAGAAGTATTGCTCAATCTTCGCCCCGGCCGTCAGTCAACCGATGAGCTTACGGTGTACAAGTCAATGGGGCACGCCGTGGAAGATTTGGTCGTAGCTAATCTGGTCTATAAGCGTGCGAAAAAGGAAGGCGTGGGGATAGTTGTGAACCTGTAGCTGGCGTTAAGTCAAAACGCGGCCCGCTCAATCTAACCGCTTTGCACCACCCGGATACGGCGAAGCCGAAGCCCACGGCCGCAGACTTCGCTACTCCGACACGAATACGAAAGTAGAGGCTCGTGTATGCCCTCCAACTGGAATCCCCCCGCCGACTGGCTGAAAATTACCGCGATTGACGCGCACACGGGCGGCGAACCGTTGCGCGTGATTACGAGCGGCCTCCCTCTTATTCCCGGCGCGACGATTCTGGAAAAACGCCGTTATGCGCGTGAGCATTTTGATCATCTGCGCACGGCGCTGCTGTGGGAGCCGCGCGGCCATGCCGATATGTACGGCTGCATCGTCACGGAGCCGGTGACGCCCGATGGCACGCTCGGCGTGCTCTTTTTGCACAACGAAGGTTTTAGCACGATGTGCGGCCACGGCGTTATCGCGTTGACGAAAGTGGCGCTGGACACGGGAATGATTCAAACCGCTGACACTCATCCCGTCATTCGGATGGACACGCCTGCCGGTCGCGTCACCGCTTTGGCGCGGCGCGAAAATGGCCGCGTGGTTGAGGTGTCATTCCACAATGTTCCGTCTTTTGTTTATGCGCGCGATAAAATCGTTCATGTCCCCGGCATTGGCTGGCTGCGTTATGATGTCGCTTTCGGCGGCGCTTTTTATGCCTTCTGTCGCGCGGAAGAAATCGGTGTTGAGTTGACGGCAAAAAATTTTCGTCAACTCATCGATATCGGCATGCGCATCAAACTCGTCGTCATGACGAGTTTGCCGATTCAACATCCGTTTGAAAAAGATTTGGGATTTCTTTACGGCGCCATCATCGTCGGGCCACCGCATGATCCGAAACATCACAGCCGTAACGTTTGCATCTTTGCCGACGGCGAAGTTGATCGCAGCCCGACCGGCACCGGCGTCAGCGCGCGTGTGGCGCTCCATCATGCCCGCGGCGAAATAAAAATAAACGAACCGATTGTGATTGAAAGCATTCTCGGAACGTGTTTCACCGGCGAAGTCGTGGAAACGACGAAGTTCGGGCCGTATGACGCCGTCATTCCGAAAGTTACCGGCACAGCGCATATTATTGGGCGAAACGAGTTGCTAATTGACCCGAGCGATTCGTTGCGGCACGGGTTTATTTTGCGGTAGGAATTTTTGGGAAAATCATCATCCAAACGCTAAAATTGAAACTGCTCATGAAAAAAATTTTCCCTATCTTTCTAATTGTACAAAAAGTTTTCAAACAGCAAAAAGCCATCGAAGCCATGAAGAAACTTAAAGGATCGGGCAACGGCAATCTGGTTTCCGCTTTATTAACCGAACGGGAAAAAGAAATACGAACAGATTGAAAATGAGGTTAAACAGCTAAAATTGCCTTACAAGCAAAAGGAGAAAAAGAATTGAAGTGCCGTCAAGGTCGAGCCGATGCGACACGGACTTATTTTCGATAAAACAAACCATCAAAAATAGGCCACCGAAAACAGCCTTGCATTAGTTGTATTTTGTTTTATATTAAAAATGGTGGAACATGGACCAAAATGAACAAACGCGGCGTTGGGAAACAGCGCAGGAACACTACAAGGCCGCAGAATTGCTTTTGAACGAAGGCTTATTCAAAGCAAGCGTCACTCGATGCTATTATGCCTGTTTCCAAGCCATGTGGGTTGCTGTTGGCTCCCCTCCATTTGGGCATTGGAAACACGTGGGTTTGATGAAAACTTTTCGTAATGGTAAATGGACCCTAGCGCTCGTTTTGCCGACAAGCTTCGCGCCGATTTATAAAAAACTTTTGGCTCTTTATGAACTGCGATTGGATGCCGATTATCGAGCATCATCCGTTGATCAATTGAAAGCGCTAGAAGCGTTCCATGCAACAAAACAAGTTCTCGATTTGGTGATTCAATACAAAAATCCTTGAATAGTAAGGCTACTTTTATGTCGCTTGCACTTGCCAAACAATCTGCATTCAATGCCGCCACCGCCTCCGCAGAATTGATAAAAAAAATTCTCGCCGAGTATCCACAAGCGGAGATCCACCCCCGCGAACTGCCGGTGTCAGATGAGGATGTCAGCATGGAAATTATGTTGCCGTTATCAATGCGCGAAATTTATGATGTTCGCGACCGGATTTATGACTGGGTTATCGAACTGCAGGACCGCTATGATGTCTTGATTCTTGCTTCGGCAATTCCCAAAGCCTGATCTGAAATTTTATTTTTACCCATGGCCGCAGCAACGACACAACCACCTGATTCTTCTTCCGAAAAACCTTCGGCCTTCGCCAACCAAGCCGTCGTTTTCACCGGCAAGCTCGCCTCCTTTCAACGCGGCGAAGCGCAGGCATTAGTGCAGAAATCAGGCGGAACCACCCCGGCGGGCGTCAACAAAAATGTCACGCTGCTCGTCATTGGCGATGAAGGCTATCTCAAAGAAATCGTCAAGAGCCAGAAGCTCAAACGCGCCGAAGAATTCAATGCCAATGGCGGGAAGATTCGTATCATTTCCGAATCGGAGTTTTTAGAAATGGCTGGGATCGAATGCCATTCCACTTTGGCGGAAAAATATTATTCACTGGAACGCGTGCAGAGTGTGTTTCCAAAAATTCGGCCGGATCTGGTGAAATATTTCGCGCGCTGGGGCTTGTTCAAGCCCGCGGTGAAGACCAATGCGCATCAATATTATCAGTTCAAAGATTTATTGATCTTCCGCCGGATCAACGAGTTGCTGAATGAAGGCTTGCCGCTGCGAAAAATTGCGGCGCGCTTGGCGGAACCGCAATCGCCTTCGCCACAAATTGCGCTCAGTTTTGAGGAATTCAAACCGCGAGGACAAATTCTCTCGCTGCACCACGCGCCGTCGCCGCTTGAACGCACCGCGGAAGAATGGTATACGCTCGGCTACGAATACGACACCAAACCAGAGACGCACGACAAAGCCATTGAAGCGTATGAAAATGCGCTGACGCAAAACCCGAATTACGTGGAGGCGATGATCAATCTCGCGAATATTTATTACGCCCGTCGCGAGTTGACGCGCGGCCGCCAATTGCTCGAACGCGCCGTGCGGCTTGCCCCCAATAATCACACGATTTATTACAATCTCGGTAATCTCTACGACGAAGTGGCGGAGTTGGAAAAATCCATCCAATCCTATCAACAAGCCTTGGAGTTGCAGCCGGAATATGAACCGGCCTTGTTCAATCTGGCGCTGATTTATGAGCGGCGCGGTCTGGTGGGCAAAGCGGAAATTTTGTGGCGCCAATATCTCGCCGTCGAGCCAACGGGCGAATGGGCGGAGATTGCGCGAGAACATTTGCGCAGCGAACGGCGCGGCGCGGTAGGATGAGCAAAGTCTGGATTGGTGGAGCAATGGAGTTTGGGATTATTGAATTGCTGTCCCGGTGCTTCCGCAATCCAGTAGTCCATCAGCCATTTTTATTTCATTGCCGTTTGAATTGCCTCTACCGTTGGTTCATCCCCCGCTTTGGTCTTCTTTAAAAATCTGCCGAATTCAGCGATGAGCATTTCATGATTTTTTCCGCTCAATCTTCGTTGCATCCATTCGATGGTTTCGTCCTGTACGACTGCGGTTTGCAACCAGTAACCCACCAACGCATCAAGTGAAATGCTTTGCTTTTGCGCCAGCAGAATGGCCTTGGCTTTCAAATCTTCGGGCAGTTGAATTGATAAAGTGCTCATGATGATTTTTCCTCAGTCAAATAGAAATCACAAAATTGCTGCGGCGTCAAAATGAGAAGATCGGGAAATTGCAATTCGCCGCCACGGAAGTCGCGGATATTTTTCGTAATAATCAAAGCGCCGCTGGCAATAGCGGATTCTAACACAAAATCATCACCTTTGTCCAACAAGTTTGGACGCCAGCTGAATGTTTTCAAGAATCCTGAAACTCGAGGAATTTTCACGGCGACATAATCCTGCGACGAGAACGTTTGTATCCAGCACGACTGTCGGTGTTTTTCCAACCATAATTTAACTTGCTTAAGAAACACTTTTCACAACAAGATTCATATAGAGCATACGAAAAAAAACGCCGGGAGGCAAGCCTAAAGTTAAATTATAAAATTGCTCGCAATAAAAATTTCTTGCGCATAACACAAAAAAACGTTATACTTATTTTAATGCCGTAAGAAAGTTTGCCGCAACATACAACCTTTCCACCGCAAAAAACGTCCATATGTTCAGGACGAGGTTGTCGCCGCCCATCAGGAGATTGTCGAGTCAATTAAGGATGAAATTTATTCGGATGTTTTTTTCGCTGCTCGGTTTGACCACGTTGGCTTTACCCGCCGTAAGTTTGGCCCTGCCCGGAAACGGGGTGATCGACCTCGTCGCACAATCCGACCTGTTTAGCAAATTCATTTTGCTCGCGCTGCTGGCGCTGTCCGTTTTATCATGGTCCATCACGCTGCAGAAGTATTGGCAGTTTCGCTCGTTTCACACCGACTATCACCGCTTGATCAATCTGCTGCGGCCCAACGCCGATCTCGCGATGATTTATACGAAGGCGATCAAAAATCATCCCGGGCCGGTGAGCCGCGTTTTTGAAGAAGGGCAAGTGACGCTGGCCACGGCTTTTGACGGCCATAGCGTCACAAAAACTCGTGCCGGTGAACCAGCAACCAGCAACCAGCAACCAGCAATCAGTAATCACATGCTCGAACATGATTTGACGATGCGGCTTGAAACCGCGACCGACATCGAGCTTTCGCAACTTGAAGCCGGCCTATCGTCGCTGGCCACGATCACAACGGTCAGCCCGTTCATCGGCCTGCTCGGCACGGTGTGGGGCATCATGAATTCGTTCATCGGCATCAGCAGCAGCGGCGGCAATGCCGATCTCTCCGTCGTCGCGCCCGGAATTGCAGAGGCGTTGATTGCAACCGTGGCCGGGCTCGCCGTGGCGATTCCGGCCGTGTTGTGTCATAATTGGCTGGCCTCGCGGTTGCGCAAAATTGAAGACGGTTTCATTCGTCTCTCAACCGAATTAAAAATTTATTTTATCAACTGGTGGCATCGTGAGAAATCGAAGAGTGAAAATCGCGCCGGATATCAACGTGACTTCGCTCGTTGACGTCATGATGGTGTTGCTGATTATTTTTATGATCTCCGCGCCGTTTATGCGCGCCGGCGTGAAAGTGGATTTGCCGAAAGCGGGCGCGCGCGCCTCGCAACCGCAGCGGGCCATCATCATCGCCGTGGATCGAGCGAGCCAGGTCGCCGTTAATGATGAAAAAGTCGCCATGGAAAATCTCGCGACGCGGGTGACGCAACTGCACAAAAATTCGCCGGAATTGCCGATCTTGCTGGAGGGCGATGCGGGGGTAGCATACGGGCAGGTTATCAAAGTCATGGACGCCGTGCGCCGCGCCGGTATTGAAAATGTCGGCCTCGTGCTCGAACCCGAAACCGTTAGCGGCAAGCCATGATGAATCGCGCGCTCATTTTTTCTACAGTCGCTCATCTGATCATGCTGTTGTTGCTGTGGCAAATCGGCGTCGTCTTTTCCCGGCCCGTCATCCGCGCTTATCCGCGCTTGATTACCGCAACGTTAGTTGCTAAATCCGTTACGGCTCCGGCGGCGGCATTAACCGGTCCGCCAATCGCGGCGCCGGAACCGAAAGTGAACGTGCCGGAAGCGCCAAAATTTAAACCGGCGGAAAAAAAACAAGCGCCAGCGAAAGTTACTTCCAAGCCGGAGTCGAAAAAAACGCCGCCAGTCACAAAAGCGCCAGCCACGAAAGTTTCGACCCCTAAAGCACCAACCTCGTCGGCGAAAGGTTCGTCGGGTGCGGCGACCTCAAGCAAAACCGGCGCTGGCGGTGGCGGCAATTCCATGCGCATTGAGGCGCCGGCTTTTCCTTACGAATATTATTCTGACGCCATTCAAAATCGTATTGAAAGCAATTGGCAGGCGCCGGCCGGCCCGGAACGCCTGGTGGCCGTCGTGTATTTTAAAATCACGCGCAGCGGCGAGATCAAAGACCTTAAACTCGAACAAGCGAGCGGCAGTTTTGAATTTGATCGCGCCGCCATTAGCGCGGTGACGTACGCCAACCCGTTGCCGCCGCTTCCCGTTGATTACCGCGAACCAACGTTAGTGATTCGATATGAGTTTGCAGCGAATAATTTTTAGTCTTTTAATTCTTTTATTCAGCGGCAGCGCGCTCGGACAAACCGAATTGCGGCTGCGTTCGGAGACGAAAACTTTTGCCCGCATGCCCGTTGAGTTAAAACCCTGCCAATGGCGCGATCAGGCCACCAAAGAACTTGGGCAGCGCGCCGTCGATATTCTCGAAAATGATTTGTGGACGTCGAGCGTTATTGCCGCTTATCAAACCGAGGCGCGCCGCACCAACGGCGAGGCGTCGCGTTTGGAGCAGGCCTTGAGCCGTCCCAGCGGGCCGATTCGTTTGGCGGTGCAAACCAAAATTTCGCTGCTGCAAGAAAAGCTGACGCTGGAGGGCCAACTTTATGACACCAACACGAACAAAACTTTGGAACAAAAAATTTATCGCGGCTGCCCGGAGAATTTGCGCCTGCTGGTGCACGCGCTCGCCGATGACATCGTAAACAGCTTGAGCGGCGAGAAAGGCATTGCCCGCAGCCGCATCGCCTTTACTGCCGCCGCGGGCGACGGCAAAGAAATTTTCTTTATGGAATATGACGGCTCAAATTTGCAACAGGCCACGACGTTGAAATCGCTCAACCTCACTCCCGCGTGGTCGAATGACGGCCGCGAAATTGTTTTCACTTCTTATCAACGCGGCAATCCCGATCTGTTCGTGCTCGATTTAATTCGCGGCAACACCGGTTATTTAATTAAAGATAACGGCCTGCATTCGGCGCCGGCCTGGTCGCCGGATGGAAAAAAGATCGCGTTTATTTCCACCAAAGACGGCAACGCCGAAATTTATGTCATCGATGTTTTTACCAAAGCCCTGCAACGCTTGACGCAACATCCGGCCATTGATGCGTCGCCGAGCTGGTCGCCCACCGGCCGCGAAATCGTGTTCACTTCCGACCGGCTGGGCAATCCGCAGCTTTTTGTGATGGACGCGGAAGGCGCCAATCTGCGCCGCTTGCCGGTGGAGATGAGCTACAACGATTCTCCGGCGTGGTCGCCGCGCGGCGATAAAATTGCGTTTGTCTCGCGCGCCGCCGGTGGTTTTGACATTTTCGTGTTTGATATTATCTCGCAAAGCGTCACGCCGCTTACGAATAAAGCCCGCACCAACGAGGATCCCTCGTGGTCGCCGGACGGCTACCGTCTCGCGTTCAGCTCGACGCGCGACGGCCGCAGTGATATTTATTCGATGATGTGGGATGGCACCGATGTGCGGCGCTTGACTTTTAAAGGAACGTGCACCAGCCCGGCCTGGTCGTTGAATGTCCGGCCGGCGGAAGATTTTTTGTGCAAGCCGTAACGTGATTTGCCGGCGCCAGCAAAAGCATTCTAAATTTTTTGTTTCCGACAAATCGTCGTGACGATGATAGATTTTCTGATATACTACAATGACAAAGGAGATTAACATGAACATCCTGGCAAAGCCAAAATCGCGCGCGGGGCTGGTCTTTTCTAAAACCGTGCTGTTCGCTATTTTTTTATTTTCATTGTTTTTCGCCGGCTGTTCCGGCTCAAAAAAAGCGCTGCAAACGCCGGCCAGCGATCCGCTTGAGCCGGAGGTGACCCGTGCAGCCGAACCGGAGGTGCCGGTTTACAAACCCCCGGTCGAGGAAACGCGAACCGCAACCGAAAGTGCTTCAGCCGTTCCGTTCGTTTTGCAAAATGTTTATTTCGAGTTTGATCGTTACGATCTCACCCCGGAAGCGCTGCAAACGCTGGCCGATAATGCGCGGGTGCTGAAAGCGCATCCGGAAGCACGCGTGGTGGTTGAAGGCCATTGCGATGAGCGCGGCACGGTGGAATACAATCTGGCGCTGGGCGATAAGCGCGCCAAAGCCGCCCGCGATTATATGATTTCGCTCGGCGTCACTCCCGCGCAAATTCTCACCATCAGCTACGGCAAAGAACGCCCGCTCGATTCCAGCGAAACGGAAAACGCCTGGGCCAGAAACCGCCGCGCGGAATTCGCGAAGCGATAAAAAGCGCGCACAAAGACGCTGAGAGGCGATGAAGGCGCAAAGATTTTAAATGTCAAAATGATTATAGGCAAAATAATTTTTAAATAATTTTGCCTCAAAACATTTTGACATTTAAATTTGTTGAACGAGTGTATATTTTTTCGTTGCGGTCCCCCTTTTCGTTGCAACGATTCTTTAACAGCTCACTTCAGGTGTCATAAATGAAGAACATTTTACAAGCAATCCTCCTGCTGAGTTTGACGATTATCTACGGTTGCGCGACGCGCAAAGAAGTCGTCAATCTCAAAAGCGACTCTTTTTATATCCGCTCGCAAATTGATTCGTTGCGCGCCGAGCAGCGGCGTTTGCGCACGGCCATCATCCGGCTGGTGAATTTGACCGAACAAAGCACGGAAGCCAACAGCCGTTTGCGCGCGGATATTCAGGTGCAGCTCACCCAGCTCGCCGGGCAATCGCAGATTCTCAATGATCGCCTCGAAGAAACCGGCCGCCGCATCTCCAACCTGCCGTCCAAGCTGCGGATGAACACGCCGGTGATCGTGTCCGGTCCGGACAGCGCCAACAAAACGAGCCGCGTCGATACGGCGCAGGTCAATGCCGCGGCCCACCGCAAATTGGATGAAGCGCAGCGTCTCTACGATTCGGCTTATCGCGATTATGTGAAAGGCCAATACGCGCTGGCGCAGCAGGGATTCTCGCAGTACGTGCAAACTTTTCCCGAAAGCGACCTGGCCGACAACGCGCAATATTGGATCGGCGAATGCAATTATTCGCAGAAAAAATATGAGCAAGCCATTCAAATTTTTCAAATCGTGATAACGCAATATCCGGACGGCGAGAAAGCACCGGGCGCGCTCTTGAAAATGTCGTACGCGCAACTGGCTCTGGGAAAAACCCAAAACGCCAAAGACAATCTCGATCGCCTCATCAAACGTTTTCCGCAATCCAATGAAGCCGGCTTGGCACGCACGCGCTTGCAGGAGTTAAAAAACTGACCCTTCGACTTCGCTCAGGACGACAACACACTCGCGCGTGCCCTTTAACCGCGCGAGTATTACAAAAACAAAATTAAAAAATCCTTTCTGTAAAATTTTCCCGCCTCGTTTGTTATTTTACCTCGCAAGTTCATCATTTTCTTTCTGCATCTCACCTGCTCTGCCGGTATTTTTGCGGTAAATTAGGGATTGATTGACAAGATGACCGGGATGTCGCGCGTGGCCGAATGAATTCCGTCGCAAGCCTTTTCGCCACCTCGCTCCATTCTACCCCGGCGGTCAAATCGACCGCGTAAATCATCACTGTCAAGATTCCCATTCTCATACTGCTCTTTTATTAAATCAAAATCAAATTACTGATTGTTAACTTGGGCCTGAGACAACACCTGAACGACATGGACGTTACACCACTCTGGAGGCTGTATCTTATGGAAAATGTGTTTCACTCGTTTTCACTCCGCTTTAACATTTTTAGCCGGGTGAAAAAAAATCATCGCCGACTTTTGTTGCTCGTCGTCGGGCTTGGCCTCTTTGGCCAAACCCCGCAAGCGCACGGTCAGATCAACGCCAGCCGCGGTCCGCTGGTTGTTCGCTCCGCGTGGACGCTCGAACCGGGCCATCTCACCTTGCTCACGCACACGCGCTTTTTTGGTAAAGTCACCCAGCAAGTTGGTAAAAACGGCACCAACGCCGTCACCATCTGGAATGTGCAAGGCGGCATGTCGCTGAATTACGGCTTGAGCAAACATTTTGAAGCCTCGTTCGTTCCCGTCATTTATCAAGACACGAACAAACGCACCGGCAAAGGCCGCAATCTCCTCGACGATCTGTTCTTGCTTGTCAAAGTCGGTTCGCTGGGCAGCAAAGGCGGCTCCTTAAAGTACGGCTTCGATCTCGGCGTGCGTTTTCCGACCGGCAAAGAACATAACGTTATTTTTGAGCCTTATGCCGCCAGCAAAACCAGTTTCGGCGCAAATGCGATGGTTTCCTACACGCGCGACCCGCTGTATCCCGAAGATGGGATGAGCACACATTTTAATATCGGCTATTGGAATCACAATGATGTCGGCGCCCGCTTGACGCCGAAAGATTTTACGCGGGACACGGTGCGGGTCTTGACGATGACGCAGGAATTGAACTACGGCGCCGCGATGCTCTTCCCATTTGATAAATTTGATTTTCGTTTTGAAATTCACGGCCGCAAATTTCTGCAAAAACCGCCGGTCACCGCCTTCAGCCGCGAGAGCGTGCTGTACATCAGCCCGGGCGTGACGTACAAGCCCTATCGCTGGATGACGATGTTGCTGAACGCCGACATTCGCGTGACCAATGCCGCCGATGAAACCGATTATAGCAAACCCGGCGTCAACAAAATTTCCGAGCTACCCAATTATGCCGACTGGCGCATCACGCTCGGCACCAAATTGAATATTCTGCCCACCTCCCTCTATGCCGTCAGCGAGCGCGATATCCTGATGAAAAAAGCCGAAAGCCGCCGCGAGCTGTTTGAGCAAATCATCAAAGAACAGCGCGAGACGGAATCCGCCGAAGAAGAACTGGAGCGCATCAAAGACGAGCGCCGCAAAGCCGAGCGCGAGCTGGAGCGTTTGCGCCGCATTCTGGAAGGCGAAGCCGAGCGCCAAAAACAGGAAGACGGCAAAGACAGCGAAGATTCCGAGCCCCCACGGTAAGATCGGCGCCAGACAATCGCGGCGGCGTTAGCATAAACTTTTAAACCCGCTCATCACGGCGTTGATGACGCGGGTTTTCTACTTCCATGCAAGGCATGTCGGACATTTGACCTTAGACTTCGGATTTTATTTCAAGAAATATGATGAGGACTTCCGGATGAGGAAAACGTTATTTAGCGCGGCGGCGCTTGGTGTGCTGTTCTATGTGGCTGGTTGCGGCCATCATTCTCAAAAAGTTCAAACCACAGACGACGCGGCGCGCTTCTCGAAAGAATCCGCCAATTTGCAAAACAAGATTCGCAAAAACCCGGTCGATGCCCGTCTGCGGGTGCAGTTAGGCATGCTCTTCCTGCGCGCCGAACAATATAACGCGGCTTTGACGCATTTTGATACAGCGCTCACCCTGCAACCCGAAATGCCGGCGGCAAAATTTGGCCGCGCGGAAGCCAATTTTTTAACCGGCAAAATTCAAACAGGCCTCAAAGAATATCTTGCCGTGCTCAATTTTCCCGAGGCGGATCAATTCACGGCGGCGATTGGCGAGCGTGTCGGCGCCCCGTTTGCGATTCGACCGATTACGTTCTCGCCCGGCGAAAACATGATGGCGCGATTTTCCGCCGACGGACGCTTCATCGTGTTTCAATCCAATCGCGACGGCAATTGGGAAATTTATCGCGCGCTGCCGGATGGCGCGCAGCCCTTTCGTTTAACCAACGATCCCGCCGTTGATGAGTCGCCGAGCTTTGCGCCGGACGGGCACACGGTGGTCTTCGCGCGGGCACAAAGCAAAAACGCCCGGGACATTTATCTGCTGGATATCCCGGCAATCGAAAACGCGATTTGCATTTCGCGGCATGCCGCGGATGATTGGAGCCCGATCTTCTCGCCCAAGGGCGATTATCTCGCTTTCGTTTCCGACCGCGCGAATACGCCGGCCACAGCGACACCAGAACGCCAGAGCGATATTTTTCTTTTTTCGCTGGCCGATTCGAGCCTCAAAAAATTCTCGCAAGGGTTTGGCAACAAATCCGCGCCGTGTTTTACGCCGGATGGCGCGGCGGTGATTTATGTGAACAATGTGAATGGCGTCTTCGACATTTTTGAGCAAAACATTGGCGACGACCGGACTCATGCTCTCGTTACCAAAA
>Ga0247727_10016041_pt1 | contig 12164 bp, 9 predicted proteins | sample WisWelCaveWW1625_FD_202498 | JGI IMG/M metagenome (GOLD analysis project Ga0247727, IMG submission 202498) | Biofilm microbial communities from Wishing Well Cave, Virginia, United States - WW16-25 | ecosystem: Environmental > Aquatic > Deep subsurface > Groundwater > Cave microbial mat | place...
GTTAGCGGAGGGCACCGTAGATATTAGTTTTGAAGATTTCTCCGAGAGCGGTTCTTCCGCGCAAATACGGTACGGACTTACCGATGAGCAGAGCAAGGTCGACATCAATAAGGCGGATATAGCGACGTTGCAGCGATTGATCAAAAATATTTTAGGCTGGCAAGAGCTGCAGGCTTTGGAATTAGCCCAGGCGATTTTTGATTGGAAAGAGTACGACCGAAGTCAATTGGTTGACTTTTATGGCGATGAATATTATCAGAGTCTGCAGTATCCTTATTTAGCCAAGGATGGGCCGTTTGAAATCATCGATGAACTTTCGTTAGTCAAGGGGATGACCAAAAAGATTTTGGAAAAATTAAAACCCTTTGTGACAATTTATAGCAACAATGCTGTTAACATCAATACCGCCTCACGCGTGACATTGCTGGCGATGGGATGGGAGGAAACATTGGTGGATAAGGTCTTGAGGGTCAGGCGCGGATCCGACGGCGAAGAGGCCACCAAAGACGATTTTATTTTTGAGTCGGTGGACACTGTTAATTTGGATTTACAAAATTTTGTGCAGCTGGATGGGTCTGAACTTCAACAAATCAATGAAATGCAAAGGCAAAGGCAGCTGGCAACGAACTCAACACATTATACGATTCTGGCTCAGGCGAGCTTAGGTGGCCAAGAAAGAAAAGTGATTACTTGTGTCTTTGATGTCATCCGTAGTAAAATCGTTTACTGGCGGGAAGAAGAATTTTCACAGCCATAAAAGTTGCCCCTATAATACGTTGAAGTTTAGTTTTTTTGAGGAAGAACATGGGAATTTGGGCGCAGGAAAAGGATTATTTAAGCATTATCCTCGGAGAAGAGAATTTAAAAGTCGCCCATCTCCGGATGGCTGCCCCGGGGATGGAGGTGGTCAATGTCGTTTATCGGGATATCAGGGGGATCACCGAAGAGGATTTGTCCAAGACCATTCAGGCGGTCTTAAGCGAACTCAATGTCAAGAAATCCACAGCCATTTGTATCATTCCTTCCCATCTGGCCACGACCAAGAATATCGAGATCCCTTCGCTCGATGACAATGAAATAAAATCTATCATCAATCTTCAGGCCGGACGCCACACGCCTTATTCCCGGGAAGAAATCATCATCGATTATATTAATATCGGCGTTTATCAGCGTAATTATAGTAAGGTCCTGTTGGTCATCGTGAATCGTAATGTGCTTAAAAAGCAGTTGACGATTTTGGAGAATACCGGAATTAAAGTTAGCAAAGTTCTTTTCGCTCCGGAAGGTATTTCCCGCTTTTATGCTAAGGGCATGAACATGAGCCAGGAAGCTTCTCCCATCGGTATCATTGACGTGGGAAGCATGTTTACCGATTTTGCGGTTGCGTTTCATGGAACGGTTATTGCCTGCCGGAATATTCCCATCGGGCTCACTCACATCATCAGCGAAGGCAAGGCCGCCTTCGATAAACTTACAGCTGAATTAAAAAAATCGGTCGAATCGTACCAGAGCGAAGATATTGAAAAAATCCCCGAGAGCTATATCTTGACCAGTGATGGCAATAAAATAAGAGAGTTCCAACCCCTTCTCAAAGACGCCTTGAATGCCAACGTTAAAATTGCTCCTTTCTTGGATTATGTTAAGGTCAAACCGGAGATCCGCAAAATTTTTACCGCAGCAGGAGAAGAATCTTTTCTAAATGTCATCGGGCCGGCCGTGGTTGCCGGGGAGTCTCGCCTGGACCTGCTTCCGGAAGATATGAAAATGCAGAGGACCATCGAAGCGCAGGGACGGGAGGTCACAAAGTCGGGAATATTTGCTTTTGTGATCATTATTCTCATCTGCGCGATGTTTTTTATGAAAATTCAGTTTAAAACCGCTCTTTTGGAGAATATCAAGAAGGAGCACGATCCCAAAAGAAAAGAGACTCAGATTCTTGAAGAAATCACGGCCCGGACCGCGATTGTAAAGAGTTATTTTAATAAGCGTTTGGTTGGTTTAAATACCATCAATGAGTTGTTTAGTATTATTCCTGAAGAGATTTATTTGGAAAGTGTCACTCTTGAGCAGGATGGAAAAATTACCATCCAGGGGATATCCGAGTCGATGTCGCGTGTTTTCACTCTGGTTGGAACTCTGGAGGATTCCACGCTTTTTAAAGGAGTTAAGACGACCTCAACGACCGCGAAAAAAGAGCGCGGGAAAGATGTGGCTGCCTTTGAATTGACCTTCCGGCTTGAGAGCGCCCAGGATGAAGAGGCAGAAGTTGAGGATGAAACAGCCGTGCCAGAGGTCCCGGCCACTCAAGTCCAGCCAAAGAAAGAGGTTAAGAAGTGATACAGAATTTTATCTCCAAATTATCCGTTCAGGAAAAAAAGATTGCTTATATCACGGTTGGTTTTCTTGTTTTGGCGCTTTTCGACAGGGTTTTTTTCGGGCCCGTCATGTCCCAATTAAAATCCCTTGATGAACAAATCGAGCAGGAAAAGAATATGGCTAAACGGGATTTGCGGTTCCTGTCGTATAAAAGCAAAATTGTCAAAGAAGACGAGGCGTTCCGTGTTTTCTATGATCAGAAATTTCAGACGGAAGAAGAAATTATCGCTGCTTTCTTAAAGAGTGTGGAAGTCCTGGCGAGCGAGGCTAAGTTAAATTTAATCAAGGTCAGCCCTGACGATTCTATTGCGCAAAAAGGCTTTGTCGAATATTTTGCCAATCTTGAATGTAATGGTCCTTTAGAAAATTTAGCCAAGTTCATGCATGCCATTGATGCCTCTGCGGAAATGCTGCGCATCACGAAATTTAGCGTTACTCCTAAACGGGCCAGTGAACAGGATGTCCAGGCGGCCATGACGGTTGCAAAAATGATTATCAATCCGCCCTCGGCCGATGAAGTCGGAGAAATAAATCAAATAACCAGTCAACCTCAAGGTGGGACCGAATCCGGGGATACCTTGTCGGAAAACGATAAAGATGGAGAGGGCAATCAAGGAACCCTTAAATCTAGAGTCGGGATCAAATCTTCGGTGATCCTTCCGAAAGACAAAAAACAGCCAGAGGAGGATGATCCTCCAAAGCCCAGCATCTGGGAACGGTTGACGAATAGAGGACAAACAGCCGAACAGCCGGCAGAATAAGCAGAAGAACAATAGTATGAGGAACATTCTTTTTATTGCCATATCTTTTTGTTTATTGATTTCCATCGCCTTCGCTGAGGATTTAAAGGAAATGTTTACAAAGGCGAAAGGCTATTACGATGAAGGTAAATATGAAGAAGCGGTCAAATACTTTGAAAAGGCCGTTGAGGTCAATCCTAACTTTGCCCCGTCTTTTAATTATCTAGGATTGGCTTATCGGGATGCGGGATGGAATATAGACGAGGTCATTTGGTATTTTAAAGTGGCCATTGACATCGATCCCAACTACGCCGAGGCCTATGAAAATTTAGGCAAGACTTATTACGGCCTGGGGGATTTTGATAATGCCGCTACGAATTGTGAGCAGGCCTTGTTATTGAACCCTAAGTCTGTCAGTGCTCAGTTAGCCTTAGGCTGGATTTATCTTGTGGGAAAAAACAAACCGGACCGGGCCATGTATTATTTTAAAATGGTAACCGAGCAGGTTAATGTGCCCAACGCGTATTACGGCCTGGGGTTGGCTTATTTTATGAATGGGGAAAACGCGATGGTTCTTGAAATGATTACAGCGCTGCGGATGCAAGAGCAAGAAAAGTTAGCGACGCAATTAGAAGATATTGTTCGAGGACAGGGGGCGGTTCCCAGCCATGCGGCTTCCTTAGTAAATGTTCCTAAACGCCCCGAAAGCCAGCCGGGTGTTGTCGTTGGCAATGAAATCACCGAGACCGCCAAGACCACGGGTGGAAAGGCAACACCAGACCCCAGCGCTCCCGCCGCCAAAATCCGGATGCGCGGTCAAATGGTCAGCACGGCCGAACCAAAAAAATCTCCATATACGTCTTCAATTGATTCGACCAGGGCCAGAACCCCGCAGGAAGAGAGCGCGGCCATCCAGCGTGTCCGGGCTTTGCAGAGCCGACAGGGACGTTCTGGCAGCAGTACCGGAACCTTTAGTGGGACCATTAACGCCTCCGGTCAGATAACTCAATAAAATCCACCTACGAGGTGTGATGTAAGAATCACTTTGGTCACACCTCGTAGGTGGTCTTAATCGTCTCCGATATCGTTTAGAAATTTTTCCCAGTCGATTTTATAGACGTAAATGTCCGTCCGACCGGTTAAGTCCACTTCATGGATGAATGGCTGGAAATATTTAAGGCCCTTGCCCTGGAAGTAATACAGTTGGAAAAGAAGCGATTTCGCCAGGGTATAGTCAATCAATTGACAATGGTGGCGGCCATTGTTTTCCTTGATCATTAATACGGAAATATTGAGGCTGGCGTTTTCCTGTTTCGTCTCGCGGACCGTGTTGCCGTCAAAATAAATAAGGTAAAGTGGTTTTCCGCGTCCGAATTCCTTGGAATTAATCAAAACTGTCAGGGTTTCTAAATCGACGGCGATTCCTTTGTCAAAGAGGATGGTCTTATCTTTTCTCATGATCTCAGGCAAGGTTTCACTGTTGCGCAGCGGCCCGCCGACCGAATCCCACAGAAATCGGATGTATTCCGAAGAATTTCTTTTTGGGAGTTGGGCCAAGGCCTGGGGGTTGGCTTGGAGTTCCTCCGCCTTTTTAAAATTCCATTTTCCGACAAAACTTAATTCCAGATTTTTTTCGATTTGCTCGCTGTAAACAAAAAGATAAGAAGGCGGCGGCAGCGCGTGCGTTAACGCTAAAAGTTTTTCTATCTGTTCTGGGGAAAGTTTGTCTTTTAGAAAAGAGTTGGCTTCGTCTTTGTTTAACTTGGTGATTGTTTTAAGAGTTTCCACAGCAGCGGATAATCTGAGACCGCATTTTTTCAGGTAATCAGCCCCCTGATTAGCGCTGCTATTGAGCATTCGCAAGACACCTACGGCGGATTCTTCATCTTGGTTCAAAAATACATCGGCCATCCAATAGGCCTGGGGAAAATTGATGGTCGCTCCGTCAAAGGTAACACGCCTTTGGGCTATGGAGGTGATAAAATGTCCCGGCGGCCACCAGGCATTGATGATGCTTTCCGCTGGAGTTTGCTGCCGGATTTTAGTCAGGGCGGCGTCCCAGGTTTCATTAAAGATCGGCCGCCAGAACAACATTTCTTCGTGGGCCGTGCGTAGGGGGATGATGAGCATAAGGACAGCCGTCATTATTATTACCCCCTTCCTAAACCTCCCTACAAGGAGGGAAGGGTGCGAGGGAATGAGAGAACAAATCATTTCCAAAAGGCATTGAATACCCAGAGCGAAAAAGATGCTTAACGGAATCAACGACAATAAGGCGAATCGCTGGGCCCCCAAAGCCGTAAGGATGGAGAAGGCGGTCAACAGGAGAAGAACAATAAATTGATCCAGAGTTATTGCGAGGCCCCTGTCCCGCCTGGGACATGGGACGAAGCAATCCTTTTGAGAGAGATTGCTTCGCGTCTTCGGCGATCGTAATGACTTAAATCCTCCACAAAAAAATCCGACCACAGCAATAATAAAAAATAATATCCCGCCGTTAAGGTCTATGAGATCCAATAAAGATATCTTGCGCAGTTCCCCGACGCCGATGAACATGTCCGGCCAAAGATTGAATTGCGGCTCCAGGAAATTTTTGAGCGCCTGCCAGCCTTCCTTAAATAAGATGAAAAAATCCTGGAATCCAAACGCCAGGCTTACCCCAAAGAATGTTCCCAAATTGACAATCGTCAGATAAAGGCTTAAGGTCTTTGTGTTTTTTTGATTATGAGGGACAAATAAATTGTGAAAGGCAATCAAAAGGCTGGCTGGCAAGAGAATGCAGAGGATAAACATCCACCCTTGCCAGAAGAAAGCATACAGAGTGATGCTTAGGGCGCACAGTCCACCGAAAACGAGACATATTTTGGGAGAAGCTTTTTTACTGAGACCGAGAAAGAAAATCTGAAGAATGAAAAGGGGAAAAAAGATATTGTAGGGGTCATTGTCATACCAGCCGAAGGCGCTTCGTTTGACAAATATCGGCGACAATAAAAAGAAAAAAGAACCGATGAAAGCCGCGGGCGAAGAACATCCCAGAAAACGGACCAGCTGCCAGAAAACGATAGCGGCCAGCACGCTGATGAGCAAAGGGACGAAGCTGACCGCCAGCATCAGCGGGATGCCTGGCTTAAAGACCTTTAAAAATTTGTAGGTGAGGTATCCGACATACGGATTCAGATTCAACGGTTCCCAGTGACCTAAAGGGGCCAGCATGCGTTCATTGAAATATTTGCTGCCCTTGATAATCGGGCTCATCGCGCCTTTCTCGACAATATTTCGCGTGAGTCCGTAATAATTGTAAGGGTCTGCTTCCAAAAGATAAGGTATTGTCTTCAGCGATGTTTGATTTTGGGTGAGAGCGCTGTAAACGTTCTCGATGCTCTTAAGGACATTTTCTTTTTCTTCATGCAGGATTTTATCGAAATAACGCTTGGACAAATATTTTTTTTGTAATTCACTTTGTTGCGGGAAATTCTTTTGTATGTGAAGACGCGCGGTGGTCTGCAGGCGGGATAGAACCACGAGGGTCGCCCGATCGTAAAGATTGGAGGTGGTCTGGTGGATGAACGGATACAAACGGAAATACAATCCCGCGCTTAACGCCACGAGCCAGAGCACAAATGTCATAATCAGCTCACACCTACGAGGTGTTGCCAAAGGTATTCTCAAGTGACACCTCGTAGGTGTATAGAGAATTCGGTGGTTTTAGGGGATTTCCTCATAATACTGCTTGATTTTATTTGAAGGAATGGCGAAACTCGAATGATCTTTTTTGATCTGGCCGGCCACCATCAAACCGATGAGGTGCCCTTTTTGATCCAAGAGAGGCCCGCCGCTGTCGCCTTTGTAAAGATTGATACTGGTCTGTAATAATCCGGTGGTATCCAGGCCTTGTTGTTTTTCAGTCGCGCTGGTGCCGATGCCGATGATGAACCCGCCGGAGATAGTTTGCTTTAAGACCTCTGAGTTCCCGACCGTGACAATTTCATCCTGCAGTTGAACCTTATCGGAATCGGCAAAAACAATCGGCAAAAGTGGATAGGGGGGCGTGATACTGAGATACGCCAGATCATAGTTTGGAATGACTCTCATGGGATGCGCCGGGACTTCACTTTGGTCATTGAGAATAACCGTGATATGACCGGCCTTGGAAATTGTATGCGCATTGGTCACGATAACCCCAGAAGGGTCGATGATAACGCCCGCTCCGACGCGGTTGTAGGAAGCGGTGGCCAGACCTCTACGCACAACAATCCTGCCGGTCCGGGGATCACGGGCTGCCGCCGTTTGCGAGGATTGGTACAACTTTGTGTTTTCAGCGGTGATAGTGACAATGGCCGGCATGGACTTTTGGACGGTGGTAATGATGTCTTGCTCGGCTGAAAGCGGCGTCAGTGAAAAAAAAGAGGCGCAGAAAGCAAGTGTCGTTATACGGCTGAATTTTTTCATGGGATCGTTTGAAATGCGGTTTCATTCTACCTTTTAAAAGTGATGAATTCAAGGGTTCGCTTCGGAGATTCCGGGAGATTCTCGGAGATTCTTTGGGAGATATTCGAAGATTTTTAATTTCTTATTTTTATTTACATGTTAAAATGACGTCACCCTTTGTCAGATAATATTTTGATTAAGACGAGGAGAGAATGCCATGAATGAGGTTAAAACGATTTTGATTGTGGAAGATGATCCCACTGCCATTCACCTATTAACAAACATTCTGCAGAAAACCGGTTATCAAGTGGAAGTCGCCACCGACGGCTACGCGGGACTTAGCAAACTACGTGAGTGTAAGCCGCAGCTTATCCTTTGTGACATTGTGATGCCCCGTTTGGATGGTTTTGCCTTTTGCCGCGAAGTACGTAAGGTCGATACAAACGTCGCAATTATTATTATTTCTTCCAGTGTAGAAGTTAAGGATTTATTGTCCGTGTTAAACGCGCAGGCGTCGATCCCTAAGCCGATAAACAATGAAATGCTTTTAGATACGATCAAAGAACTGATTGGTCCGGGGCAACTAAAGGAAGAGAAGATTGGACGAGAACCGCAGCCGCTGAACGGTGAACAAAAAAATATCGGGCAATCCAGAAGAATTTTGGTCCTGGATGATGAAAAGAGTATTTCGGAACTTTTAAAAAGTATTTTAGAACGGTGTGGTTTTGTGGTGATCCTAGCGGCCACTGGCTACCAGGGTTTAAAGGCCGTTGCCGTCCAAAAGGTGGATTTGATTATTGTCGATGTTTTGATGCCAGAGATGGATGGTTATACGTTTTGCAAGGAATTGAAAAGAGAGGAAGTTTTTTCCCATATTCCTATTATTATAATTTCAGGCCGCCGGAAAATGGAAGAATCCTTTATGGATGTCGGCGTCAGCAGTTTTTTAACGAAGCCTTTTACTCCGGATGATATTCTATCGAAAGTTTCGGCTTTGCTCCCGCCTGGTGTCATGACAGCCAGTGTGGATGTCCAAAGTCAGACCGCTGTGTCTGTTCAAAAGGCTATGGCTGTCCCGGCAATGGCTAAGAAAGAAGATATTTCACTGAAAAAGGTCGAAAAATCTTTGCCTTCATTGGCCAAAAAGATTTTGATTTGCGGTGAGGATGATACTGTATTAGAGGATATGCGCCAAAGGTTACAGGGACAGGGTTGCGCGGTGACCGTTGAAAAGATCGGCAGGCAAATCGCCCCGAAGACAGATGTGCTTTATCCTGATATTATTCTTTTGCAGCTTTACTTTAATGAAGAAGCACCAGTGGATCAAATCATCGCCGACATTAATAAGGTTATCCTCAGGAAAGTCCGCGATCACGAAGATAAATTCAAAGATAAGACCAAGATGCCGGAGTTGAGAACAGCCGCGATTATTTTGTATAAAGTTCCGGAAGAAGTAACCGCGAGCGCGACCACCGGCGAAAACCTGGCGCTGATGGAGGACCTTTTGGCGCGTTGCCGCGAGCAGGGCATTGCCAAATATATCGGGATGTATTCTCCGATGTCCTTTTTGACAAAAATTAAAGAATTTATCGCTTAATGAAATTCAAGCAAATGAAAGTCCCTGACATAAAAGGAAAGGCAGTCGAATTTTTTCACAGGACGAAAGATGTCCTGTCGGATCTTTATCTGTTGTTTAAGACGTTGCCGCGCAACACCAGACTGATTATTATGGCGATGGTCGCGGTGTCGTTTGTTTTTATATCCGGGAATATGATTAAAAAGCAGTCGCCGGGTAAGAAATCGTTTTACCCAAAAGAGCAGACCAATGCCCGGAACATCGTCAAGCTCATTGACCAATGTTTGGAAGGATTAAATGGCATTTACCGTGCGGGGCATAATTATATGCTGCGGGGGATGAAGGAAACCCGGACGTGGACGAACGATTACAAAGACATCACCAATGTTCAGTTGAGCGTCGACCTTTATGTGGCCAGAGGCTATTTCGAACGCATGAGGGAAGATTTGGACAATATTGAGGAGTTTAGCCAGGCCTCTGAAGAAATCAAAGGACTCCTAAACCGCGCGGCCGCGGCCAGAATAGACGCGGTGAATCTATACACTTCCGGATTTTTGTTGAAAGAGCAAATCGGCAAGACATTTCTGAATAATTTCCTGACGAATAAAAATAGAACTAAGCCATTGCCCATTCCCCAATACCATGGCGAAATCGAAGTGGGTTTAAGCAAGATCCCGCTGGCCAATTCCTTTGTCGTGGAAGCATTGGAAAAGATGAAGATGATCACGGACGAAGCCCAGTTGAGACATTTTTATGATTCCACCATTGCCAGCCTGATCGGCTACTATTCCGAGGCTATCGATACCGATTTTGACAGCTATATTAGGGAAGGCAGAAATTCTTCGGATACCAAGGATTATTACAGAGCCATCATTGCCTACAGCAAGGCACTCAGAGTTAAGCCGCAAGACAAAGATTCGCTCCTTGCCTTAGCCCAAGCGTACACGGGTATTGGAGATAAGGAAAAGGCCGAAGGGATATTGGCGCAAGCCAAACAATTGTATCCCGACGACAAAAGTATTTCTGACCTTAACGCGGTGGTGAATCTACCCACAAAGCCGTAGTGATGAGTCTCAAGCCCTTAAACCTTATTGACGCGCATTTCCAGAATTCAAACCTTTTTTGCCATCTGCCGATTTTTGATGCCATCTATTACGATGGCCATCCGGAGGGAAAAATCCAGCGTTATAAAGCTATTCGTGAGGATCAAGAATGCACGCTCTTGGCGCTGACCATCATCCGCAAAGAGGAGGACATTCTCTGGGAAGCGGCCGAGGATTTGCTTGTTCGCAGTGTTCAGGAAGCGGCCGCGCGCGTTCAAGGAGTTTTTACTTTTGATTTGTTGACATTCGATGTCCACCATGAAACCGGGAATTTCAATTACGGCGAGCTGGGGACATTGATTTTGAACCATTCCTTGAAGACAAAACCCGGTGAGCAAAGGCTCATTAAATATTCTTCGGCGTATGGGCTGCTGCAGAAGCTGGTTGTCGAACCCTGGGGAAAAATCACCTTTAAAACTTCGGTGGAAGTGTTTAAAGACAAACCGGCGTTTTTGTATACTTTGATCAATCGTTTATTTAAATTGGTTGAGTTGGCTCGCAGCCCGTTAATCATTTTGCTCAACGACGTCAGTAGCAATCCTGTTTATAATTCCGATAACAAAGACCAACAGAGATTTCTTTCGAAGGTGATCGCCGAAAAAAGAGAAAGCAGTATCGAGTTTCTGCCCGAAGTCTATATTCAGGATAAAGACGGTGTCCGGGAACTGATGTCGGGATCTATTGTCCGGTAACAGCCGAGTCAATAGCTGTATTTTTTCTACCCGATTGTTGTCCCCATTTGTCCAGCTATGTCCTATTGACACTATAAAAAGCGACGGTATGATGGTGGTGCAAAAAGGAATAATGATGCATTCAAAAATTTTTTTCCACCAACTGACTTTAATACCTTTCACGCTCGCTTTTCTAAACATAAGCTCTCTTGTCTCTGCCAAAGAGACCATGGGAGATTGGATGTTTAAGCGCAGCGGTCATCCGACCACGCATATTAAAAAGACTGGCGGAACCGATGGAGGGGGATTAGTCGATCAAAATGTCGGTCTGTCTGAATGGGCGGTCAAAGAGCCAAAGCCCGAAGAGATTAAGGAGAAGGCCTTGGTAGAAAAAAATCTTGGCCTTGCTTTACCCCTTGAAGAGACAAAGCCTTCCTTTATCGATGAGAAAGCCATCGTTGAGAAAAATGAAGGATTAGTGGATTGGGTGATCTCTGACCCCAAGCCCGATCAGGTTAATGAAAGGGGAGTGGTTCAGAAGAATGTTCATTCCATTGACTGGGTGGTTTCGGAACCCAAGCCAAAACAGATTGATGAGCAGGGTGTTGTTGAAGAAAATGTTGATTCTAATAATCCAGCCACTGGGGCACGTAAGATGGATGAAGGTGAGCTGGTCGAATATAATCTTGGGATAGTATCTCCGATTTTCGAACCGAAACCAAAATACATAGGTGAAGGCGGTGCCGGAGAGGACAATGTGACCGATGTCTATTCGTTTTTCAGCCCGCAAAATTCTGCTGGACATTTGGCCGGGAATTCCGTCGGCAATACTGCCATCAACGTACAATCAAATCTTTCCAATGTCGGTGCTCTGCGCAATACCAGTATGAGAAATTCTCTCAAGAGTGCCGGTTACGATCCCTCCAGCGCCACAAAAGGTCTTTTCAATAATTAAATCACCAATTATAATGGGGTCGATGATTTTAATTAAAAACCCCACACAAATCAGCGCGGTTGGCAATAAGCCCAAGATAATCAAAGAATACATCGGCCGGGTCAATTCGAAAACGTCCGAGGTCAGTATCGCGCGCATGAACAGTCCCGCCGGCTGGATTGAACCGGGACAGACGCCGGAGTTTAATGAATACACTGTTGTCCTTAAAGGTATGTTGCGAGTAACGTTTAAAACAGGAAATTTCGACGTTCAAGAAGGTCAAGCCGTCATTGTCCCAAAGGGAGAATGGGTCCAATACAGTTCGCCTGATCCCGG
>Ga0247727_10016042_pt1 | contig 12164 bp, 5 predicted proteins | sample WisWelCaveWW1625_FD_202498 | JGI IMG/M metagenome (GOLD analysis project Ga0247727, IMG submission 202498) | Biofilm microbial communities from Wishing Well Cave, Virginia, United States - WW16-25 | ecosystem: Environmental > Aquatic > Deep subsurface > Groundwater > Cave microbial mat | place...
TAAACAATTATTAGGGTTTCCTGAAATAGTGGTTACAAGCACTGGCGGCTGAGTGATAGTAAACGTATTTGTTGTTGTGCATCCATTCGCATCCGCTGTTGTCAGAGAATAATTTCCTGCGATAAGTCCTGATAAGGAAGGTGCGTTTTGCGCAATCGGATTCCAGATGTAGGTATAACTTCCTGTTCCTCCTGCTGCATTTACAGATATTGAACCGGTATTTCCTCCAAAACACAAAACATTTGTTGAAGAAACCGTTGTAGTAAGAGGAGCCAGAGGTTGAGTAATAGAAACTGTAAGAGAATTAGTACAGCCGTTTGCATCAGTTATGGTTACAGAATAATTTCCTCCCGTTAATCCTGTGGCGGTTGAAGCAGTTTGATTATTGCTCCAGAGATAAGTGTAGTTGATAGTTCCTCCCGAAGAAGAAACTTGTGCCAAACCATTGCTTCCGCCAAAACAGGAAACATTTGTTTGATAAACAAGTGAGGAGGTAAGAGGCGCGGAAGGTTGTATAATCTGCACGAGCGTGTTGATGATGCATCCGTTATTATCTGTAACGGTTATGGTATAAACACCCGCTGCTAATCCGGTAGCGGTTGAAGTGGTTTGTCCGGTTGGGTTCCACAAATAAGTATAACCCGGATTTCCTCCCGTTGCCGTAATCGTAACCATGCCCGTACTATTTCCAAAGCAATTCACATTTGTAATTACTGGGGCATTAAAAGTTAATCCGGAAGGGGAAGTTATTTGTACAGTATTTGTAGTCGTACATCCGTTGGCATCTGTAACAGTAACAGAATAAACTCCGGCATACAGATTTGTTACCGATTGTGTAGTTTGAACAGGAATGGTACTCCATGAATAAGTATAATTCGGAGTTGCTCCCGAAGCAGAAACAGAACCTGTTCCGTCATTTCCGCCAAAGCAAGTTATGCCGGTGGATGAAACCGTTGCAGTAAGAGCAGTGGGCGGTTGTGTAATGGAAACTGAATTGGTAGCAGTGCATCCGTTTGCATCGGTTATAATCACCGAATAATTTCCTGCGGTTAAACCTGTAGCCGTAGCAGCAGAACCAGCCGATGGACTCCATAAATAAGTATAACTCCCGCTTCCTCCACCTGCTGAAACTGTTGCCGAACCATTGCTTCCGCCAAAACAGGAAACATTTGTTTGAGAAGAAATAGTGGAAGTAAGCAGTGAGGGCTGTATAATCTGTATAAGTGTGTTGATGATACATCCGTTATTATCCGTGATGGTCACGGTATAAACACCCGCTGCTAATCCTGTAGCGGTTGAAGAAGTTTGTCCTGTAGGATTCCACGAGTATGTGTAAGGCGAGGTTCCACCCGATGCAGCAACTGTTGCTGAGCCATTGCTGAATCCAAAACAGGTCACATTTGTAATTGCAGAGGGAGAAGCCGTTAATCCTGTAGGAGAAGTTATGACGAACGAATTAGTATAGGTGCATCCTGCCGCATCGGTAACTGTGACTGTATAATTTCCTGCAGTAAGCCCGGTTACAGTTGATGTGTTTTGCGGAGGAATCGTACTCCACGAATAGGTATAATTCGGTATTCCCCCACCGGTAGATGCCGTTGCGCTTCCGTTATTTGCTCCTAAGCACGAAACATTTGTAGGCGTGACGCTCATCGTAAGAGGCGGAGGAAAATTTACTCTTATCGTATCGCAAAAATTCTGGTTGCATCCGTTTATTACTGTTCCGCATACCTGATAATCAATATAAGGAGGATAAGGCGCTTGCGGAGTAACCCAAGTGGAATCGCATCCGCTTTGGCAACTCAGGTAATTATTGTATGCTCCAAAAGGTCCGGGGAAAATCGAATTCCATGTGATAGAAGATTCAAGATATCCAAACGTCCACATCAATGCCTGGCAGTTTTGGCTCAATGAAACTACTGAGGGCGGTGCCACGGATTGTATGCAATATTGATTCTGATTATTTCCGGGTTTGCAGAAAGTGATTATAACCGGATAAGGAGGACCAAGACAAATCCCGCTTCCTACGGGTTGAGGAGGTCCGCAATTAACCTGATAATACAATGCGCCCGGAGGAACAGCCCCGTTGCACACAGTAAAAATAAGTCCCACTGCAGCAGAGTCGAGTGTGACAATAAATTGCACGCACTGGTCGGGAGGAGTTGAACCGCAGCAGGTATCGTTACGCGATATAGACGGACTCATGTATGAGCCGTTTGGATTGCCGGTAAGATTTACAGTAAAAGTTGGAGTGGTGGGTCCGCAAAGCGATGCCTGTGCAGCAGCATCTGAGATTTCCAGACAACAAGAAATCCCTGCCAGCAAACAGAAATGCCAATATTTATATCGGAAAAAATTCATCAAACAATAGCAATATCAGTTTTGGCAAAGGTATAATAATGACAAAGAATTCTAAAAAAATAAATTAGCACCCGCCCTCTATATAAAGGACGTGCTTTTTGCGCAAAGGTTGCCTGTGGAAGTTTTGTGGGAACACAGCCGCGCCCGAATAACTGAAGTCGTTCAGTCTGGCGGCAATTAGCAAACTGATTTATTCCGCTTTTATTTCCTTCTCCCCAATGATGCTGAACGCAGTTCTGCGGTTCATTTGGTGTCCTGCTTCTTTTTCCTCGGTGGTTTTCATTTTACTTATCTCATCATCGGTTGCGAGGAGTTTAGTTTCTCCATAGCCCTTCGGAACAAGGCGGTCTTTTGCAATTCCTTTTGACACAAGGTATGCCACACAAGAATTTGCTCTTTCCTGCGAAAGGGCTTGGTTGTAATCATCGCCTCCGCGAGAATCGGTATGAGAACTTAATTCTACAATAAGATTGTCGTTAAACGCCAGCACCTCGTAAATTTTATCCAATATCTTTTTGGATTGGGGGCGCAGAGTGGCTTTGTCATAATCGTATTCAATTCCTTTTATCACCATCTCTCCCGAAGGAATAGGCATCAGGTTAAAATCTTGTATCAACTCAGTGGATTTGGTAATCCCTTTGCTCGTCACCGTTGCCTTTTCTCCAAAGAATTTATTCTTCTGCGCTTTCAAAAAATAATCCATCTCTTCGCGCAGCAGTGTGCTGTATCCTCCCGTATCGTTAGTGATTATAAAAAAGGTTTGCATGTTTGAAGCCACATCTTTAAAAGTGATAAGCGCATTGGGAATGGGCTGTTTGGTTTCCTGGTTCAGTACTTTTCCTTTCAGGGTGATAAGCATGGGCTCTCCTAATGCGGAATAGATGCGCATGCAATTTGTTCCTCCTTCGCAGGAAGTACAACTTTTTCTGTCAGAAGAAAAATAACCAACCGTCTGGTCGTGCGCCAGAACAAAATAACTGTCGTCATGGCTGGAGTTGATGGGCGCTCTCAGATTTATCGGTGCTGACCAAATCGTATCTTCTTCTTCGCGGTAACTTTTAAAAACATCCAGCCCTCCTAACCCAATTTGTCCGTCAGAACTGAAGTAGAGTGTTTGCGTGCGGTGCTCGTAGTAAGGGGTTACTTCATCTTCGGAAGTGTTAATATTTTTGCCAAGATTGAATGGAGTGCCGGCATTGCCGAATTCATCCATGGGACAAGCCCAGATGTCCATTTTTCCAAGCCCGCCAGGACGGTCGGATGAAAAGAAGAGAATGCTTCCGTCAAGATTTAATGAAGGGTGCATGGAACGGCAGCCCTCTGCATTCACATTTGCATTGAGTTTCATCGGCTGCAGCCACTGCCCGTTCATGAAACGACTCATATAAATGGCGCATTCTTTTTTTTCTGCGGCACCTGTTGACCAGCGTGTGAAATAAAATTTCCGTTCATCGGGCGATAATACTCCTGCGCCTTCGTGCTGTGGCGTGCTGATGGGCGAATTCATATTTTTCGGTGATGACCAGATGCTGTCCTTATTTATAGAAATATAGAGATCGCACACATAAAGAGGGTCAACTTTTTCCATTGCCTTGCCGTCTTTTCGTGCGGAAGTAAAAACAATTGTATTGTTATCACCGAAAAAGTTTGCCGCAAAACTGGCGCTGCCCGAATTAACTATGGTATCTAATTCATTGATGATGATTCCCTGCTTCGTACTTTTCGGGTCAAGGGCGAAATAGCAGTTGAGGATTTTTTTATCTGCGAGTTTGTAAAATGCAGATTGCGTGTCGGGATTTTCCTGCTGGTATTTTTCAAACTGGAGAACGGCATCGTCATATTTTTCGTTCTTCATCAAACACACGCCATACCAATACCGCTCGTTCGGATACAGTGAAGAATTATTTTGCACCGATTGCGCGTACCACATTTCTGCTTTTTCATCGTTGTTATTCAGGCGGTGTGATTCCGCGAGTTGATGAACCACATATTGCATCTTGCTGTCAGCCCCGATAGTTATTGGGGTTGTTTTTTTTGCGGATGTACTGTCTTGCTTTTCTTCTTTCGGTGGCGCGATGTATGGTTTCACATCATACGGATAGACAAGGTCTTTTGCTTCGCTGGAATTTTTGTCAACGATTTTGTTATAGAAATAAACGGCAGAAGAATAATCGCTTTGCTTGAATGCCTCATCGCCATACTGCAGCCACAACTTTTTATTCTGCGAAAAAGAATAACTGCAGAGTGAAGTAACCAATACCAATGAAATAATCGCTCTCATAATCTCGGGCAATTTGGTACGGGATTTGGTTTTTGTTTCGGTTGCACGAAGGTGACGGAAATCTCCAGCCCGCCACGCCCGTTTGTTGAGGGTTTCAGCCCAGATGTGTTAATATCGTAACTAAGGCGGTAAATATATTTTCCATACTTCATCCCTACTTCAAAGATGGCAGCGTCCTTATTTCGCATGGTTCCGCCAAGAATGAGAAAAGAGTTGGACTCTTTCAGATAGTAATGCGCGAGCAAACTGTAGGTGAGTTCGCGGGCGTTGACTTGTTGCATCATAAAAAATTTCGGAATGAGTTGAATGTTTTCTGTCACGTTCACTTTCGCTCCCCCGTGCAGCAGGAAACGCATCGGCAGTTTATTTTTTTCTCCATAAAAAGATTCATTCGGCTGTGTGAGATGGAATGTTGTGAAACCGAGAAACGGATTTATCCTGCATGGGTCTTTTGCATAGTAATAAAGCAAGCCCGCATTTGCATCGTGCAGAAAATCGCTTTTATTATAGTTCAACTCACCGTTAGGAATGGCATTATCAAAACTTCCGCCATTGGTTGGAACATACTGATTCTCAAAAATCAGTTTTGACATATTCACACTCTTGTAAATGAATCCCGCCTGCAAGCCAACAGAAAGATGATGATTGCCCGCAGAATCAATTGCCCAATCACGCGCGGCAGAGACGAGTACGCTGAGCGCGTTGTAACTGCCCGCGCCCGCGCGGTAGTTAAGAATTTGTCCTCCAAAGGAATTTTTTTTCACATGCGTGTCATAAGAAAGGGCAGAGGTTTGAAATGGTTTAGTAGCGATGGCTGCCCATTGAGAACGGTAATGCGCGTGCACCCTGTAATCCCCGCTGAACATTCCTGTCATGGCAGGATTCAGGAAAAGCGGAGCGGCATCATACTGCGAAAGATGAAAATCCTGTGCGTAAATTTTTCCAGCAAAGAGAAAAACAAGAGCAGGTATGAAAACAATTTTCCTCATAAGGTTTTATCGCAACAGCGTTACATCGCCTTTGATATAATGTTCTTTCTCGTCTTCCGTCACGCCATAAATCGTATACACATAAACACCCAGCGGCTGTTTCACGTCATTACGCGTTCCATCCCATCCTTTTTGCTGGTCTTCAGAAACAAAAATTAATTCGCCCCAGTTATTATAGATGCGGAAGTTTAATTTTTTGTAAGGTCCGCCCAGCACATAGAGAATATCATTTTGTCCGTCTGCATTTGGAGAAAATCCTGTTGGAATATCCGGAGGAACAGTAACAACAATCGTGTACCAAGCAGTATCGGTGCAGCCAAAGGAATTAGTAACCACTTCCATCACAGTGTATGTTCCGCCAAGAGAATAAGAATGACTTGGGTTTTGCAACGTAGAATTCGTGTTGTCGCCAAAATCCCAGTACCACGAAATAATTGTTCCCGAAGGAGTGGATTGATCGCTGAAGTTCACATTCTGATCCATGAAAACAATATTCGCATCCGCAGTAAATACTGCCGTTGGGGATGGATTCACAGTAACTGCCTGTGTGATAGTATCTAGGCATCCGTTGTTGCTCGTAACAATTAATGTCACAGCATAATTTCCTGATGAAGAATAATAATGTATCGGGTTCTGCAAATTGCCGGACGCCGCATCTCCGAAATACCATTGCCATGCGGTGACGCTTCCGGGTGAAACTGATGATAAATCAGTAAAAGTGATTCCGTCAGCCACACACATTCCCGATGAACTGAATGCAGCCACAGGCAGAGCATTAACTGTAACGGGAATTGTAATCGTGTCCACGCATCCGGTTGCTGATGTAACTATCAGCGTAACATTATACGTCCCGCCCAAAGAGTAAGTGTGTGATGGATTCTGAAGTGCGCTTGTTGTTGCATCTCCAAAGTTCCAGTTCCACGAAATAATATTTCCAAAAGAAATGGAGGATGAGTCGGTGAAAAAAGTCGGATCGTTTTGGCAGACGATAGTGAAACCAAAGTCCGCGAGTGGCGATGGCTGCACCGTTACAACTTGCGTAATCGTATCCGAACATCCGAAGTTGGAAGTAACGATGAGCGTTACAGTGTAGGTGCCGGGAGCAGCATAAACGTGAGAAGGATTCTGAAGCGTGCTTGAACCGGCATCGCCAAAACTCCAACTCCATCCTGTGATGCTTCCGCTGCTGATGGTAGAAGCATCAAAGAAAAATACCGAATCCACAAAACACAATGCCGTGCTGTTAAAATTGGCTGTCGGCAGAGGATTCACAATTATTGTTTGCACTACAGTGTCCGAACAGCCATTTACGGTTGTAACAATAAGTGTAACCGTATAAGTTCCTTCCGAAGCATAAGCGTGCGAGGGATTTTGTAACGTGCTTGATGTTGCATCACCAAAATTCCAACTCCACGAAGTAGGATTGCCTGTTGACAGGTCGGTGAAGGAAGTGGAAAGCCCCTGACAGGCGCCCGTGTTGGTGAATGCCGCGACAGCACCGGGATAAACTGTTACAGAAAGTGCAATCGTATCTACGCATCCTATTGCCGATGTTACAATAAGTGTTACAGTATAAGTTCCTGATGCAGTGTAGGTGTGCGATGGATTCTGAAGTGCGCTTATTGTGGCATCGCCAAAGTTCCAGTTCCAGGAAATAATATTTCCAAAAACAATGGTGGATGAGTCAGTAAAATTTATTGCATTGCCTATGCAGGTATTATTAAATCCAAAGTTCGCCAGAGGAGATGGCTGGACAGTTACGACTTGAGTAATCGTATCGGAACATCCGAAGTTGGAAATAACGATAAGTGTAACAGTGTAAGTCCCGGCCGCAGTATAGGAGTGTGCAGGATTCTGAAGCGTGCTTGAACCGGCATCGCCAAAATTCCAACTCCATCCTGTAATGCTTCCGCTGCTTATTGTGGATGCATCGGTAAAATAAACCGAGTCAACAAAACATTGTGCGGTGCTGTTGAATGCTGCCGTGGGCATTGGATTCACAGTCACAACTTGTGTTACAGTATCTATGCAACTTGTATTTGCTCCCACAATTAATGTAACTGTATAGGTGCCTGCTAAAGAATAAGTGTGCGTTGGATTCTGTAAAGTGCTGAAGGTGGTGTCGCCAAAATTCCAGTTCCACGAAGTGATTGTTGCCGCAGGTGTGGATTGGTCGGTGAACGAAGTTGCCAATCCCTGGCAAACTCCTGCGGTGCTGGTGAATGCTGCTATGGGCGGCTGTACAATATATAATACAATCGTATCAGTATCCGCAGGACAAGTACCATTTCCTGTGGTGGTGAGATAAAGAGTAATTGTTCCCGCAGCAACTTCGGCTGGCGTGGCGGTGTAAGTGGCATTGAGCGTGCTGTCGTTCGGAGAAAAAATTCCATTTCCGTTTGTCCAGATTCCTCCGGTTACACCTGTTACACTTCCATTCAGCGTAAAGACAGGATTATAGATACATGCGCTATCATCTGTTCCGGCATTTGCAGTGATGTTAGCGGTGAAAGTTGTTACAGTAATGGTGTCAAAAACAGGAGAACAATTTGTAGTATCATTCATCTGCACCCAGTAAGTTCCTACACCTACAATGATTGAAGAAGTAGTTGCTCCTGTGCTCCACAAGTAAGAGTATGGCGCTCCTCCGCCAGAACCATTTGCAATTATTGTCGTGGGGGGTCCGCCAAAGCAAACCGTTGGGTTTTGCGGCTGAATGGCAGTTACAAGGTCTGAAACAAAATCAACCCGTACTGTGTCGCATATCAGCATGATGCCGCAACCGCCAGTCGGATAGCCGCATACCTGATAGTAAACCGAAGGAGGATACCCTGGCTGCGCAGTAACAATCACGGTATCGCAGGCGGTATCGCAACTCAGATAAATATCATAAGCGCCAACAGGTCCGGGAGAAACCGATGTCCATGATAAACTTGTTTCATCGTAACCTGTTGCATAAATCATTCCCATGCATCCCATGCTTACCACAGTTGGGGGTCCTGCGCTGGGCGCGGCAATGGAAGTGATGGAATATTCGTTCTGATTATTTCCCGGCTTGCAAAAAGTAATGCGATGCGGACCAACTCCTGTAAGACACATCGTATCACCAACCGCAGCGGGATTGGCGCAACCAATTTCATAATACAATGCGCCAGGCGGAATGGCGCCTGAAGCAATATTAAAACTGATTCCCTGTGCTGCCGGATCAAGCGTAACCCAGAACTCCACGCATTTGTCTGGCGCTGTTGCTCCGCAGCAGGTGTCGTCTCTTTGCACGGTGGGACTTATCCACGTACTGTCCGGGTCACCCGTAAGGTTTACAGTAAAACTCGGAGTAGTAGGACCGCAGGGCTGGGCATAAACAGCATTATCTGTCAGAACGAAAACGCCCGCTGACAGAAAAAAGAAAAAGCATAATCTGCGTAAAGATTGCTGCATTAAAAAACACACTGTTGGGCGATTGGCAAATATACAAAAAACTACAGGAAGAACATTGTCGGAAGAACGACTTATGCACAGCGAAATATGGATAAACTATTCCCATTCTGTATTCCTTATCCATCATTCGTAATTCGTTAAATTCGTATTTTATATTACAAATGACCATTCAGCAAATACTTCTCAAACACTGGGGCTACAGCCAATTCCGTCCACTGCAAGAAGAAATAATTAATTCTGTTCTTGAAGGAAATGATACGCTTGCGCTCATGCCCACAGGAGGAGGGAAGTCAATTTGTTTTCAAGTGCCCGCATTATTGAAAGAAGGAATCTGCATAGTGATTTCCCCGCTCATCGCGCTGATGAAAGACCAGGTAGAAAATCTGAAAGCGAAAGGAATAAAAGCCCTCGCGATTACATCGGGAATGAATAAAAAGGAAATTGACATTGCTTTTGATAACTGCGTGTATGGCGATTATAAATTTCTTTATCTCTCACCAGAAAGATTAGAAACAGACATCGCTCGAGTGAGGATTCAGAAGATGAAAGTAAATCTTATTGCGGTGGATGAAGCGCATTGTATTTCCCAGTGGGGATATGATTTCCGTCCGAGTTATTTAAAGATTGCAGAGATGAGAGAACTCCTTCCGAAAGTTCCAATGCTTGCTCTTACTGCAACAGCAACTACTGAAGCCACCAAAGACATTCAGCAAAAACTTTTGTTCAAAAAAGAAAACCTGTTGAGGAAAAGTTTCGAAAGAAAAAATGTTGCATACATCGTGATTAAGGAAGAAGATAAAATGAATCGTCTGCTGAAAATTGCGGCAAAACTAAAAGGAACAGGAATCGTTTACGTTCGCAACCGAAAAAAAACTCAAGAGATTGCTGATTTCTTCCGAAGGAATAAAATCTCTGCTGATTATTATCACGCAGGACTTGAATCGCAGGCACGCGATGCGAAGCAGGAAGCGTGGATGAAAAATAAAACGCGCGTGATTGTCTGCACCAATGCTTTTGGAATGGGAATTGACAAACCCGATGTGCGCTTTGTAGTTCATTTAGATTTGCCCGATTGTCTGGAGGCATATTTTCAGGAAGCGGGCAGGGGAGGACGGGATGAAAAGAAATCTTACGCTGTGTTGCTCCATAACGATTCGGATAAAATCGAAATGGAACACAACTTGGAAATGAGTTTTCCCCCGATGGAGGAAATCAAAAAAACGTATCAGGCGCTTGCGAATTTTTTTCAGATCCCCATTGACGCAGGGAAGGGGAGCGCTTTTGATTTCGACATTAATGATTTTTGCTCGCGCTATAATTTAAATCACCTGATTGCTTTTAACGCTATAAAGTTTCTGGAGAAGGAAGCGTACCTGACAATGTCAGATTCATTTTTCCAACCCTCACGGATTCATTTTCTTTTTAACAAAGAGCAACTGTACAAGTTTCAGGTGGAGCATACTGCTTTTGATGATTTCATTAAATTATTGCTGAGATCATATTCAGGAATTTTTGATAATTACACAAAGATATCTGAAAGTGAAATCGGGAAACGAATCGGAAAACCGTATGAAGAAGTTAAAAAGATTTTATCCGAACTTCAAAAACTCGAATTGCTTTCTTATCTCCCCCAAACCGAAATGCCCCAACTCACTTTTCTTGCGGCACGAATAGATGCGAAAGACATTCACATCTCAAAAGAAAATCTTCAGAAGAGAAAAGAAAAGGCGGAAGAAAGAATGAGTTGGATGATTCATTATGTGGAAAGCAAAACAAAATGCCGAAGCCAGATTCTGCTTTCTTATTTCGGAGAAACAGATTCTTATCGCTGCGGTGTCTGTGATTTCTGCCTTGAAAGAAACAAACTTGAATTAAGTAATCTCGAATTTGAAAATATCACCGAACAGTTGAAAAAAAATCTATTGCCTGATTCCCTCCCTCTCTCTGATTTGGTTAATTCTGTGAAAAACTGTTCCGAAGACAAAACCATTAAAGTGGTTCAGTGGCTGATAGACAACGAAAAACTTGTTTACTCAGAAGAGAATAAACTTTATTGGAAAAAATGAAACCCACAAGAGATTTTACATAAGGAATTAAAATTCTGAAAAATGATATAATGAAAAACCCCCGCATAGATGTTAACTATGCAGGGGTTATGATGCGTTATTGCTCTATAGGTTTGTTGCCGACTTTAGAAACCAGTTTTGTCGCTTCTGCGGTGCTCAATAAGCAAGCCAGCGCACATTCCTTCCATACCTTTTATCATATCTTTTTTTCCTGTTTTATCAGGGTCACCGGGAAGAGTTAACATGATATTCACGCTGCGTGTATTTTCATTGCTGATTTGAATTTCCTGAGTATTATTATCGGCTGTATTGTCATACAATACTTCTCCTGTTTTTGCATCTTTAATAATGAAGTTTGCCTGCGCTTCATCTTCGGTGCAGACAGAAATGTGATAATCCATTCCTTTATAGAACACCGCTTTAATGGTTGATTGCTGACCTTTAGAAAAAAGTCCGCTGCGAGATTGCCCGTTATACGAAAACCCTTCATCGGGCGAGCGAAGGCAGGCCTTTCTGTGAAAGTCAGTACAAGGATTGGAAGCGGCAACTTTCGGAACATTTCCGTAGCGCTGAGCCATTCCTGTTAGTGCTGATAAACCGAATATCAGCGTGAGTGAGATTGAAAAAAACTTCTTCATGATATTTTTATTGTTGGTTTAGAATCGTTTAAATTATTTCCCCATTGTGAAACTATCGTGGATGCTTTTTACTTTTTCAGATATTGCTTTGTATTGCTCTTCTGTGATGGTGATTTTTGTACCACCTCCAAGAACTTTCTTACCGCCTTTTCCAGAAACCGTACCACTGGTTGATTCCTCTTTTAACTGGTCATAAATTCCTTTTAATTCATTCAGCGGAACAATAACTGACGCAACATTTTCATCAGATTTATATTTATCAAGATAGCCAAGCAGATTATCAAGCGTATATTTTTGCTCCGCGATGCGGTCAATGGCAGGATTATCGGCTTTGTATTTTTTCACCATGTTGGTAACAAGACTCATGCTTTCGATCCAGCCACCAACAATT
>Ga0247727_10016043_pt1 | contig 12164 bp, 11 predicted proteins | sample WisWelCaveWW1625_FD_202498 | JGI IMG/M metagenome (GOLD analysis project Ga0247727, IMG submission 202498) | Biofilm microbial communities from Wishing Well Cave, Virginia, United States - WW16-25 | ecosystem: Environmental > Aquatic > Deep subsurface > Groundwater > Cave microbial mat | place...
GCGGTCTCACGGCACTCTTCCTATCGCAGGAGCGTCTCAACACCGCTAGCTGGCGGTGCAGTCGCCGGGCGGATGGGCGGCGGGGGCGGCACAGCCGTCGGCCCCGGGTCGGTCAGGCGCTCGTTCGCGGCGAAGAACTCCTCCTGGGTTGAGTAGGCCAGAAGCGGGATCGGCGCCCCGTTGGCGAGTGGCACGGCCGCCCCCTTGACCATGAACGTGTAGCGGCCAGACGACTTCGGCTCCGGAAGGCCCATGTAGAGCTTGAACGCCGACTCGTCCGAGAGCACCTCGCGCACGCGCTCGGCCTCGCTCGAAGTCTTGAGGCCGTAGGCGAAGACGTACGTGCTGAGGTTGTTGTAGATGCTGCGGGCGAGCGTGCCGATCTCCTGAGTGGCGAAGCAGAAGGCGAGCCCGAACTTGCGCGTGCGGCGGATGGCGACGGCGAGCTGATGGGCGACCGTGCCCTCCTCGCGCGCCTCCTCCTCCGAAGCGACCATGTGCGCCTCGTCGATGACGGCGATCGCGTTCGCCTGACGCTTGCGGTAGCGGTCGAAGAAGGGCCGGTAGCGCAGGTAGCGCCCACGCCACGTCTCGGGCGCCCCACCTTCGTGGCGCAGGACGTAGGAGAGGTGGGCGACATCGAGGAGGGTCTGGACGAGCCGCTTGGTCATGAGCCCGTCATAGCCCGAGTCGGCGCCGGCGAGGTTCACGATGACGACCTTGCCGTCGAAGAGGGCAGCCTCGACGAGCTCGCGCATCGAGGCCGGCTGCGAGGCATACCCTTGCACACGCGCCCAGATGTCGCGGAGCCGCGCTTCGGCCCGGCCGCCACCCTTCGCCGTGTCGAGGAACTCGCGGTACTTCGTCTGCCGCTGACTCGAAGCGTAGGTGTCGGCACAGGCCTGGCAGATGTCGGCGATCGTCGTGTCGTAGTCGAGGTCGGCGAAGCTGCCGACGTCTTTGAGGAGGTCGCCGAGCACTTCGGCGACCGCGCGCTCACAGGCGTGGCGCTTCTCCCCGGCGCCGACGCCGAGCCGCTCGAGGAAGTCCTCGATGCGGAGAGCGGCGGCGAGGTCGCGCGGCGCCTCGATGCGGAGCTGGTTGCGGCTGACGCGGATGACGTCGGCTGGGTCGCGGCCGACGGCCTTGAAGGCGCGGGCGAGCGAGAAGTGCGGCTCCCCGTCGGCGTCGCGTCCCACCTCCATCGCCGAGAGGTCGCCGTCGTGGTCGAGCACGAACATGCCCATCTGCTTGTGGCGCGCCCAGCCGGTCATGAGGTGGGCGAGCAGCGTCGTCTTGCCCGAGCCCGATGGCCCGAAGCAGCCGAAGTGGCGCGCCTCACTGACGCCCTCCTCGCCCTGGCCTGCGTGCGGCAGCGCGAGCGGGAGGTGGGTTGGGCGGGCGAGATAGCCGACACGAAGGAGTCCGCGGGCGCTGAAGCCCAGGAACTTGCGGACGTCGGCGTCGGAGGCCATGCGGACGTGCGTGCCGGTCGCCGGGAGGATCGAGAGGACGCTCGTTTTCTCGATCGGGCTTCCCTCCGCGTCGAGAACGACTGCGTCGACCGGATAGACGTCGGCGACGCGATCGTCGGCCCGCCCGGAGAGACCCGGCACTTCGAGGTGCGTGCGCAGGAAAGCGCGGAAGAGGGGTGTCTCGTGGTGGTGGTTGCGAAGTTCGAGCCCTCGCACCTGCCCGAGCTGGAGGTGGCGACGCAGGCCACCCGGCGTCAGGATCGTGAGCTCGAAGGTGATGAGGGCCTGCTGGAGGTGGAGAGACTGAGTGCCCTCACGCAGGACGACGCGGTAGCGGTCGAGGCTCGTCGGCGAGTCGATGGCGCCGATCGGCTCCACGCCGGTGGTGAAGGCAGTGGGGTCGGGGGTGCTGTTGGGATCCATCGAGACCTCCTCGGTCGAGATGCCGGTGGGCGGGTCGTTCATGAGCGAGCCTCCTCGTGCAGCCAGCGGATGACGTCGAGAGCGGTCGGGCTTTCGTCGCCGGCGTCCGAGAACTCCTCGACAAGGTCGATAAGCGAGCCTTCGAAGAGAGCGTCGAGCACGTGCGCGACTGACGACTTGGCAAGATGGTCGGCGAGAAGCTGCGGCACCGGCTCGGGGTGCTCGCCGTCGCCGGCGAGTTCGATGGTGCCGAGCACGCGCTCGAGCACCTCCGGGGTACGGGCGAGCTGTCGGTTGAGTTCGATCCGAAGCACCGGCCCTGCGACGACGCCGGCTGGACGGCGCGGCCGGAAGTAGACGACGTCGATGCCGTAGCGGGGATCGTCCGGGCGGCCGATCCCGTACAGGTCGAGCAGGCGCTCCCGATCCGGGAAGTCGGCGCCGTGAAAGAAGCGGTCGCGGTGGGCGTGGTGGACGCGGCCGTGGTGGAGATCGCGCGGCTCGAGGTACTCGCCGGCGCGAAGAACGGCGCGAAGCAGGACGCGGTCGCGCATCGCGCGGGCGGCTGTGCCTCGCCGAACCTCCAGGGGCAGGTCGATCCGCCCGAAGAGCTCCCGCACGAGCGCCTGCGCCTCGGCGACCTTCGGCAGGGCGACGACGTTTGCGTTCGACAGCACCTTGAGGAGCGAGCCCTCCGGTCCGAGGTGGAGACGGCAGTAGCGCTCGAGAACGTCGCGGGCGAGCGGTGTGTCGGCGCGGTGGCGGGCGAGCTCGGCCCTCGCGGCGTCCTCTGCGAGCGAGAGAAACGAGTTGTCGAGGATGACGAGTTGGTCGCCGCCGAGAGCCTCGGTGGCGAGGAGTTCGCCTTCGAGCTGGCCGCGGACGACGCGCGAGATCGCCTCGAGCTCGTAGCTCTCGTCGAGCTGCTCGATGATCGCCTCCGCCGCCTCCGAGCGTGTTGCCGATGTCTTGAAAGCGACCGCCATGAGGACGGTGAGGGCTGCGGTCGAGCGAACACGCGACGCTGAGTCGACAGCGGCGAGGCGGTAGGCCGAGGCCGGGCTGGGCTCGGGCAGAGTGCGGATGACCGGCTCGAGCTCGGCGCGGAGCATCGGCCTGACGGTGAGGATGAACTGGGTGAGGGCGCGGGCGTGCGTGCGCAGAACGGGCGCCTGCCGGAAGACGGCCTCGGCGGCCGGGAGTTCGAGCTCCGGAAGGGGGTGGACAAGACGCTTCTCGTACATGCGACTCCTTTGGACGTGTCTCAGGAGGGCAGTCTGAACGGCGGACCGGACGTCATACACGGCGCGCGTAGATGCCTGGGCAGGACCTCTGTGGTCTACGTCGTCTGCCGTATCAACACGTGCGACCCAATCCGCTTGCGATGAACTTTCCGCTTGTTACGGGGAAAATGTGCTTCTTCGGCTGCTTCTCCACCGCTACCGACTGCTTCTCCACCACGATCGGCCGCTTCTACACATCTGTAGGAACTTCGCTGGGGAGAAGTCGACGCTCTTGTCCACACGCGGGGACGGCCCGCCGTGGATCAGACCACGTGCATCTCGCCTCGATGTGGAATTGGCACGGCGGATCGACGAGGATGAGGTCGGTGGCAACTCCTGAACCCGTCGCACCCTCTCGGCGGCTTCGTAGCGCCGCCCAGGCCGAGCGTGAGCGACTCCAGCGCGAGCTTGGGCGTGCCGAAGAGCGTCTGGCGGCGATCCGAAGCGAACACGAGCGCCTCCTGGCGATCGCCGAACGTCTCCGTCATCGCCTCGCGCTCCTCGCGCAGCTCGCCTACGACGAGGAGGAAGATTCGCCGATTCGGGTCTCGGAGTCCCGATTGCGAGAACAGAACCTTGGGTCGCGCCAGGGGGAGTTCGCTGCGCCTCTCGGCTACCTACGCGGGGCCGACATCCGCGTCGTTGCCGTCCGACTTCTCGCCGCGACGCCCTCTGCGACCGGGCCGATCCACTACGGGCGCTGGTACGAACTCCTTCGCGAAGCGGGCTACGGCGTCGCCGGGCGCGATCCCCTCGCCAGCTTTTTGACGCAGGTCGGTCGCTCCCCAGTCGTCGAGCGGGCCGGCGAGCCCGGTATGTACGTTCTCGACATCGACGTCCCGGGACGTCTACGCGAGCGGCTTGGCCTTCTGGGAGAGGAGCTCGTCCAGCTCCACGAAGGACAACAGACGTTCGAGGAGATCGCGTCAGCGCGCGAGCGCCGAGCCGAGCTCACGTCCGAGTATGCCCGCCTCGAGCGGGCGCTGGAGGAAGCGATCGACGCGCTGGGGCTGATTGGGACGGGGGGCGAGGCATAGGCGACGGGGGCGTCTTCCCCAGGGAAGAGAGTTCACAACGCTTACGTGGTGCGCCGTGGCCGCCTAGGGTCAGCCGGCGAGCCCCCGCGCCTTCCGGCCCGCGAGCTGCTGCCGTCGCGTCCCTGACAGCTCCGCCTTGCGCAGGCGCGTGCTCCCGGGCGTCACCTCGACGCACTCGTCCTCGCGGATGAACTCGAGCGCCTGCTCGAGCGAGAGCGGGCGTGGCGGGATCAGGCGCACGAGCTCGTCCGCGGTCGAGGAGCGGATGTTCGTCAGCTTCTTCTCCTTGGCGGGGTTCACGTCGAGGTCCTCGGCGCGCGCGTTCTCGCCTACGATCATGCCCTCGTAGACCTCGACGCCCGGCCCGACGAAGAGCGAGCCTCGCTCCTGCAGGTTCAGGAGCGCGAACGTCGTCGTGAGCCCTCGCCGGTCGGCCACGAGGCTCCCCGTCGGTCTCGTTCGCAGCTCGCCGTGCCACGGCTCGTAGCTGTCGAAGACGTGGTGGAGGATGCCGGTGCCGCGCGTCTCGGTGAGGAACTCGGTGCGGAAGCCGATCAGGCCGCGAGCGGGGACGAGGTACTCGAGCCGCACCCAGCCGGTGCCGTGGTTGACCATCTGCTCCATGCGGCCCTTGCGGAGCGCGAGGAGCTGCGTGAGGACGCCGACGTACTCCTCGGGCGCGTCGATCGCGACGCGCTCGACCGGCTCGTGCACCTTCCCGTCGATGTCCCGCGTGACGACGCGCGGCTTGCCGACGGTCAGCTCGAACCCCTCGCGCCGCATCAGCTCGACGAGCACCGCGAGCTGGAGCTCGCCCCGGCCCTGCACCTCCCACGTGTCCGGCCGCTCGGTGGGGAGGACGCGGAGCGAGACGTTGCCGACGAGCTCCTGGTCGAGCCTCGCCTTCAGCATCGGCGCGGTCAGCTTCGTTCCGTCCTGCCCGGTCAAAGGCGACGTGTTGACGCCGATCGTCATCGAGAGGCTCGGCTCGTCCACCGAGACGACGGGCAGCGGCCGTGGGTCGTCGGGGTCGGCGAGCGTCTCCCCGATCGTTACCTCGGCGATGCCGGCGACGGCGACGATCTCGCCGGGGCCGGCCTCCTCGGCTTCGACGCGCTCGAGCGCCTCGCTCACGTAGAGCTCGGTCACCTTCGCCGTCCGGATCGAGCCGTCGGCGCGGCACCAGGCGACCTGCTGGCCCCTTCGGATCGTCCCGTTCCGCACGCGGCAGAGCGCGAGCCGACCGACGTAAGGCGAGGCGTCGAGGTTCGCGACGAGCGCTTGCAGCGGGTGTCCCTCCTCGTAGGCCGGTGCCGGGATCGCCGCGAACAGCGTGTCGAAGAGCGGCCGGAGGTCGGGCGCGAGCGCGTGCGGCTCGAGCCCCGCCTGCCCGGCCTTCGCGTTCGCGTACACGATCGGGAACTCGATCTGACTTTCGTCGGCGTCGAGGTCGAGGAAGAGCTCATAGACCTCGTTCACGACCGCCTCCACCCGCGCGTCAGGACGGTCCACCTTGTTGACGACGAGGATGACGGGCAGGCGCGCCTCGAGCGCCTTGCGCAGCACGAAGCGCGTCTGCGGGAGCGGCCCTTCGCTCGCGTCCACGAGGAGAAGCACGCCGTCCACCATGCGCAGGCCGCGCTCGACCTCGCCGCCGAAGTCGGCGTGGCCGGGCGTGTCCACGATGTTGATCTTCACGCCGCCGTAGCGGACGGCCGTGTTCTTGGCCAGGATCGTGATGCCCTTCTCGCGTTCGAGGTCCATCGAGTCGAGCACGCGCTCGGCAACGTCCTGGTTTGAGCGGAACGAGCCGGACTGCCAGAGCATGGCGTCCACGAGCGTCGTCTTGCCGTGGTCCACGTGCGCGACGATGGCGATGTTCCGCAGGTCGTTGCGACCCATGCTCCTCCACTCCTCAGAGAAAAGGCCCGCAGGTGCGGGCCCTTTTCTCGTTCCAGCAGGCTCGTTCTAGCCCTGGATGGCGACGACGTCGGCGGCCTCGGGGCCCTTGTTGCCCTGGCGGACCTCGAACTCCACCTTGGCGCCCTCGGCGAGCGTCTTGAAGCCGCTGCCGGCGATGGCGGAGTGATGGACGAAGACGTCCTTCGACCCGTCCTCCGGCGCGATGAAGCCGTAGCCCTTCGCCTCGTTGAACCACTTGACGGTTCCGGTAGCCATGAAAACACCTCCCTTCCCAACTCACGAACGGGGTAAGGAAGGCGCAGAGCGCAACCGAACTCACGTCCTGATAGTCGCGGCAGTGTAGCTGTCAGAGCACGAAGAACGCCACCGTCGCGTACTGGCAGGCGACGGCGAGCACGACGAGCGCATGGAAGACCTCGTGGTAGCCGAAGACCGCGGGTACTGGATCGGGCTTGCGTCTCGCGTAGACGATCCCGCCGGCGGTGTAGAGGACCCCGCCCGCGAGGAGAAGCCCGAGGCCGACCGGGCCGATCTCCCGAAGGATGAGCGGGAGCGCCACGACGCCCACCCAGCCGATCGCAATGCCGAGCGTCGCCGCGACCCATTTCGGCGCGTCGAGCCAGATCACCTTGAGCGCGATCGCACAGGCGACGCCGCTCCAGACGATGGCGAGCACGACCCACGACCACGCGCCGGAGAGCACGAGGAGGCCGAACGGCGTGTACGTGCCGGCGATCACGAGGAAGATCATGGAGTGGTCGAGCCGGCGGATCCACGGCCTCCAGCGCAACGACCAGTTGACGCGGTTGTAGAGCGCGCTGGCGCCGAACATCGTCGTCACCGTCCCCGCGAAGATCGCCGCGGCCACCCGCTGCCGCGAGGTCGAGGCGTCGGCCAGCCCGAGCGCGATCCCGAGTCCGACGGCGAGAACGAAGGCGTACTGGTGGGAGACGCCGCGAAGGCGCGGTTTCCCGGCCGCCGTTGCTGGATTGGAAGCCGAACGCGCGATGAGCGTAGGCTACCGGGCGCGGCGGCGCGAGCGAAAGGGTGGCGGCATGGATCGCCCGTGCTACTGTGTGTGAACGGGCGGCGCCCGCCGCCCCGTGAGATTAGGCTTCTCGTTCCTCCTTCGGGTGTTTCGAGTCGGCGATCTCGACCCCGAACCAAGGAGTTGAACTTGTCTCAGGAATCTTTTCGCGTGCTCGGCGTGAGCGCGCCCGCAGTGGAGGCGCTCGCCGCCCGCGGCATCCACGCCCCGTTCCGTATCCAGTCGCTCGTCCTGCCGGACGCGCTCGCAGGGCTCGACATCCTCGCGAAGTCGCCGACGGGATCCGGGAAGACGCTCGCCTTCGCGCTGCCGATCGTCGAGCGCACAAGTCCGGACGGCACGGGGCCGGCGGCGCTCGTCCTGGTCCCGACGCGCGAGCTGGCCGCGCAGGTGACCGAGGAGCTGGGCTCGATCGCCCGCACGAAAGGCCTCTCCGTCGCGGCTGTGTACGGCGGCGCGCCCATCGCCTCCCAGGCGAAGCGCGCGCGGACGGCTCACGTCCTGATCGCGACGCCCGGCCGCATGCACGACCTCGTCGAGCGACGGCTCGTCTCGCTCGACCGTGTCCGCATCCTCGTCCTCGACGAGGCCGACCGGATGCTCGACATGGGCTTCAAGCCGCAGGTGGACAGGATCGTCCGGCGGCTACCGCGTGAGCGGCAGACGATGTTCTTCTCGGCGACCCTCTACGGGGAAGTCGACGAGCTCGCCCGCGCCTACACCGACAGCCCCTCCCGGTTCGAGGCGGAGGCGGAGAGCGAGCTCGACCAGGGGGAGGTCGAGCACCGGTTCGTCGCCGTGACGGCCGACGACAAGGTCGAGCGGCTGATCGAGGAGCTCGAGCGGGAACGGGGCCTCGCCTTGGTCTTCGTCCGCACGAGGCATGGCGCCGAGCGGCTCGCCCGCAAGCTTGCGACCCGCGGCGTCGGCGTCGTGGCGCTCCACGGCGACATGTCGCAGCCGGCGCGCGAGCGTGCGCTCGCCCGCTTCCGGGCCGGCTCGGTGACGACGCTCGTCGCGACGGACGTCGCGGCCCGCGGCCTCGACCTCGTCGAGATCACCCACGTGATCAACTACGACCCGCCCGAGGACGACAAGGGCTACGTGCACCGCGTCGGTCGCACCGGCCGTGCCGGTCGCGGGGGGAACGGCGTCACGTTCGTCCTGCCGGAGCAACAGGCCGACGTGAGCCGCGTGGCGGCGCGCCTCGGCCACCGCGAGCAGTTCGAGCAGGACGGCCTGCGGACGGCGCCGGCCAGACGCGTCTACACGAGCCGCCGCGGCCGCCGGTCTCGCTGGTAGTCACTCGTCGGCGGGTAGGAGCCTCAGCGCGAAGTACCCGATCGCGACGAGGAAGACGATCGATTGCTCGGCGGTCATGAGGACGCCGCCGAGGTTCTGGTCCTGCTCGGGTGAGAGCCCCCAGATTCTTGGTGCCTGTTCGTAGAAGTCGTAGAACGGCGTGGGGGAGAACGTGAGGGCGAGGCCGAGGAACGCGGACAGGACGAACGCTGCGGCGAGGTAGCCGAGCTTGAGCGGGACGGCGATCGCGTGCGGCTCGTCGCTCAGGACCGGCCACCAGAAGAGGAGCCCGATCGCGATCAGCACAGCGTGCTCGAGGTTGAGGAGCCATGGGTTGCGAAGGGCGAGGTCGTAGAAACCGGCCAGGTGGATCGCGTACCAGCCGACGAGCCAGATGGGGAGGGCCACGCGAGGGCCGGTCAGGAGCGCGAAGGCGCGACCGCCCCTTCGGGCGACAGCGGCCCTGAGCTGCGGCGTCAAGCCGAGGATGAGGAGGGGAGGAGCCCAGTCGGCGATCATGACGTTCTGGAGCAGGTGGATGAGAAGGAGGTAGTGCGCGGCCAGCGTCTCGAGCGGCGAGTTGAGGGCGGCGGCGGCAAGCGCGAGGCCGAGGGCGAACAGGGCGACGTGTCGCCGTGACAGCCCGGCGCCCGGCGCGGCGCGGGCATAGAGGAGGGCCGTCACGACGGCCAGAGCGAGGAAGAGCGGCTCGAGCGAGACCGAGTAGGGGTCAGGAGGGCTCATGCGCGATCCGCCCTCTCGGCCTCTCCCGGAGCGCCTGCCGTCCGAGGAAGAACGCGCAGGTGCCGAGGGTCAGGAGCTGCTCGGCCATCATCACCGCCCCGGCGAGCTTCTGATCGGTCAGGGCGGAGAGCCCGAGGAGGCGCTCGTCCTGCGCGGCGTAGGCCGGGTAGAGCGGATGGAAGCTGAAGAGGAGGACGTCGGCGAGCACCTGGCCGCAGGCGAAAAGGACGACGGCGAAGAGCATCCTTCCTCCGACCCGCAGCTCGCCGCGCCGCGCCGGATCGACGAGCTGCGACCAGACGAGGAAGCCGGCGAGCACGAAGCTCGCGTGCTCGAGGTCGTGGAAGGCCGGCCGCGAGAGGACCGCCTCGTAGGCCGCCGGCACGTGCCACGCGCCGACGGCGGCGGCCCAGAGGACGAGGCTCGCCTTCGGCCGGAGGAGGAAGCGGAGGGCCGCTCGAAACGGGCCGAGCTTGGCAAGCGGCCGCAGGGCGCCGGGCGGGAGCAGGAAGAACGCGAGCGGTCCGCGGAGGGCGACGAGCGCGAGCGCGGGCGCGAGGTCGCCGATGACGACGTGCTGGAGCATGTGCGCCGACAGGAGGTAGTCCTCGCCGGCGGCGTCGAGAGGCGAGACGAGCGCGAGGACGAAGAGAGCGATCGCGAGCGTGAAGAGCGCCGCGCGGCCGCCGGGAGCGTGGTCGCGGCGCCCGCGACGGCGGAGGCGAACGAACGCCTGAGCGAAGAGGGCGAGCGCGAGCCCCGCCGCGGCGAGGACGGCTGGAGCCGGGATCCACTCACCGCTGAGCTCCGAGATCGGCACGTCGTCGCCGTGCGCCGCCGCGGGCGAAGGCGTGAGGAGAACGAGCGCCGTCCCGAGAACGGTTAGCCGGGCGGCGCGTCGCGTCATCCGAGGGGCTCGAGCACCCGCCCGAGCACCCACAGGCCGTAGAACGCGCGGGCGATGCCGAGGATCCTCCCGGGTCTCACCCGCTGGATGGTGCCACAAGGCGGCGATGGGATTGGCGCGAGTCCGGTTCGCCGGGGCGGACCCGCCGGTCAGAGGTCGCGCCGGCCGAAGCCCGTGCGGGCGAGGAGCCCGAGTAGGCCTGCGTAGCCCAGCGCCCACAGCCAGAGGAGGGGGCTCGCGTCCTGCGCGCCGCCGAACGGGCCGAGCTCGACGACGACCTTCGTCAGGCCCTTGGTGTCGGCCGTGATCGCGCTCAGGCCGTCCTGGTAGAGCGCCTCGAAGGGAAGCGCCCACGACGTATACGTCGCCACCGACTCGAGGGTCGAGGACTGGATCGCCTCGCCCACCTGCCCGAGGAGACCGGCGACGAGGCCCGCCCCCACGACCATGAAGACCGCGATCCCGTTCGCAGTCGATGTCAGGAAGACCGAGCCGAGGAGGGAGATCGCCGCGATGAGGGCGACGGCCGCGGCGAGGCCCAGGCCGGGGGCGAGGAGCCGGTCGGGCCACCAGCCCCCGGTCGCGTGCGTGATCAGCATCGCCGCCGTGTAGAGGGCGAGCACGTAGGCGCAGCAGACGGCCGCGGCGGCGAGGAAGCGGGCGAGGAGGAGGGTCGTGCGGCCGATCGGGCGCACGACGAGCGGCTGCAGGAGTCCGCGCTCGGCGTCGCCGCGGACGACGCCCAGCGTGAGGAAGATCGCGAGCACGGTGCCGAGGAAGAGGGTGGCGAACATCGAGAGCCCGAAGAGGGTCGCGCCGGCGAGGGTGTGGGTGTCGACGAACGGGTCGCCGTTTCCGGCCACGAACGCATCGACGTCCTTGAACGCCTCGGAGCTGGCCCAGGCGTAGAGGCCGAGGAAGAGAGCCGTCAGGACGAGCACGACGACGAAGACCCGGCGGCGAAGGCTCTCGCGGAGCGCGTAGCCGACGATGACCGGGATCGCCTTCACGGGCCGCCGCCGTCCACGGCCTCGAGGTAGACCTCCTCGAGCGTCGAGCGGATCACCCGTACGGCGTACACCTGCTCGCCCGCGGCGACAAGCTCCGCGACGATTCGCGGCGCGTCGTCCCGGGCCGCCGACTCGAAGAGGCGGACGCCGGAGGAGGTCTCCACCTCGACGCCGCCTGCGCGGGCGAGGTCGTCCGGCCGCCCGGCGGCTGCGACGCGCCCGTGGTCGAGGATGACCACACGGTCGCAGACGAGCTCGACCTCGCTCAGGAGATGCGAGTTCAAGAGGACGGAGACGCCGCGGCGGCGCAGCTCCTCGAGAAGCTCGCGCACCGCGCGCCGCCCGACCGGGTCGAGGGCGCTCGTCGGCTCGTCGAGGAAGAGGACTCGCGGTGTCCCGACGAGCGACTGGGCGATGCCGAGCCGCTGCTGCATCCCCTTCGACATCGCCTCCACCCGGCGGCGGCGGGCTTCCGACAGGGCGACGAGCTCGAGGAGCTCCGTGCGCTCCGCCTCGCCGCCGGTCGAGCCGGCAAGGCGCTGATGGAGCTCGAGCACCTCGTCCGCCGTCGCCCAGCCGGGGAAGCGGAAGAGCTCGGCGAGGTAGCCCATCGCGGCCCGGGCGGCGGCCGACCCGGCAGGGGCGCCCGCCACCTCGGCCCGCCCGGCCGTCGGGCGCACAAGTCCGCAGGCGATCTTCACGAGCGTCGACTTGCCGGCGCCGTTCGGGCCGATGACCGAGAAGATTTCGCCCGCGCGCACCGCGAAGCTCACGCCGGTCAGCGCCGCGAGAGCGCCGAAGCTCTTGCTGACCCTGTCGACCTCCAGGACGGCCGGCGCGCTCATGCGGGCGCGCGCCGGCGGCGGCGGAACAGGCGCCGCAGCCCGAGGAGCCCGGTCGGCATGACGAGCACGATGAACACGAGGACGACGCCGATGATGATGAAGTACCAGTCGACCACCGACGAGACCTTGTCGCGCAGGAGCGTGAAGAACGCGCCGCCGATGACCGG
>Ga0247727_10016044_pt1 | contig 12163 bp, 11 predicted proteins | sample WisWelCaveWW1625_FD_202498 | JGI IMG/M metagenome (GOLD analysis project Ga0247727, IMG submission 202498) | Biofilm microbial communities from Wishing Well Cave, Virginia, United States - WW16-25 | ecosystem: Environmental > Aquatic > Deep subsurface > Groundwater > Cave microbial mat | place...
CATAGCCATGGCCTAACAAGCCGAACCCGGTAATATCTGTTGCTGCGTGCGCGCCGAGGGCGACCATTATTTCACTGGCGATTTTATTCAACGCCAGCATGTGTTCAGTCAAATATTTGATCTGCGCCGCATCGAGAAGTCCGCGCTTGAGCGCCGTGGAAAGAATGCCGGTGCCCAGCGCCTTGGTGAGCACCAGCGCATCGCCGACTTGCGCAGTGTGATCATGAACGATTTTCTGTGGATGCACCGTGCCGGTGACGGCCAGGCCGTATTTGATCTCCGGATCATCCACAGAGTGCCCACCGACCACTGCAACACCGGCGCTCGCCGCGTGATCGATGCCGCCATTGAGAATCGCAGCAAGCACTTCGGGATCGCCTTTCGCCGGATAGCAGGCGATGTTCAGGGCGGTAATCGGCCTCCCGCCCATGACGTACACATCGCTCAGCGAGTTCGCCGCGGCGATGCGACCGAAGTCATACGGATCATCGACGATGGGCGTGAAAAAATCGACGGTCTGCACCAAAGCCAGCTCGTCGTTGAGTTGAAAGATGCCAGCATCCGCCGCTTCTTCCAAACCGACGAGCACGCCGGGGAGTTTGACCTTATGCACTTTTTGCATGACGTGCCACAACACCGTTGGGCTGAGCTTGGAGGCTCAACCGGCGCAGCGCACCATCTCGGTGAGGCGCGTCAGCTCGTCTTTGGTTTTGTTGGTAGAATCGGACATCTAAAGTTCATAAGTAATACATTGGGCTGCCAAATTATAATGCATTTCGAAAACAGATACAAGCTCAGAGTTGTTCCAGCAAATGAACGTTCACCGCAGGGCCGCCGAGTTCGCGAAGTTTTTCATTTTCAAAATCTTTTCCGTGTGTTTTCCGCGTCTCGGCGATGATTTTTCATTCTTCCAATCCGAGGACGATTCTCTTGATTCCCTGCTTAAGCACCGGAACATTGAAGTTGATCAGGAGTCCCACCTGCCAGCCGCCGAGTTTGAGATAGCTCAACAACTGCGCCTCGTGAATCGGCAAGATCGATTCGACTGCTTTGATTTCCACAACGACGGTGTTTTCAACAAGGAAATCCAAGCGATAGCCGCAATCGAGCTTGATGCCTTTGTAAACGACGGGCAAGGGATGTTGTCTGACGAATCGAGCCACACGTTGGCCGAATTCATAGTTCAGACATTCTTCATAGGCAGATTCCAACAAGCCCGGCCCGAGAATCCGATGAACTTCAATCGCCGCGCCGATAATCGTTCCGGTCAATTCGTTTACATCCATCTTTCCCTCCTTAAATTGATTGCTTTCACCGCAGAGACGCCGAGTACGCGGAGTTTTTTCTTTAAAGCTTTTCTCTGCGTTCTCCGCGTCTCGGCGGTGATATTCACTCCGCCAATTGTTTGCGCAACTCCTCCACCTCCGGCTTCCGCCTGCCGTATCCCATTTCCTCGATCATCTCGCTGGCGACACGAAGATGCTCCTCTGCCTCGCGCTTTTTCTTCTCCGCGGCCTCCATCCTCCCGCCTCCTGCCTCCATTTTTCCTTCCGCCAAACACACTCTGCTCGCTTCGAGATGATAATCCGCCAAAAACAATTTCATCTCCCCGCGTTCGGCAATTTCGCGCGCTTCTTCGAGGTCGGCCCAGGCTGGGGCAAATTCATTTTTTGCACGATAGCAGGCGGCTCTTGCGAATAAACCGCGCGGTATTTCCTCCTGTCGCCCAGCTTGTCTCAAACCATCTACTGCTTGGTCTAAAATTGTAGCCGCGTAAGTAAAATCGCCACTACCTTCCTGCAAGACCTTTAGCAGGTATGAGCGCCCCAGGGATAAGCGATCGAGTGCAATTGCGCGTAAGCCCAATTTTTGTTCTGCCCATTTCAGCGTTTGACTTACCCTTTCAATCACTTTCTGATACTTTTCTTGCGTTAACAGCAAATCGCAATAAACGCTCCCCCAGCCGGAGTAGAGTAACGGAGTCTGTGGTTCCCTTGCCTCTTGCAGTTTCTCTGCTTCATCGAAGGTTACTTCAGCCTCGGATAGAAAGCCACCTTGGTGCAGCGCATCGGCTAGGCTTGTCCGAGTGTACATTCGCAAAAAAGCATCTTCGCTGCGGTCTGCAAATTCAATACTTTGCTTGGAATACTCCATGGCTGACTCCAGTTTCCCTCTAGTTAGGTTCAGCTCGCTGAGGTTGACGGCTGCTCTTGAAGCATACTCCCAGTTTTGTTGCACCTTGCTAAATTCCAGTCCTGCAAGCAATATTAATTCCGCCTCGTTTAAGCGACCCAACACTCTAAGGTAAAAGCCTGGTTCTGTGAGAACAAAATACTTATCAGAATCAGAAAGATTAGTCACAACTTGATCCCAAAGTTGACTAAAAAAGTTGGATAGGGCAGCTAAATCAGCGTTAAATGCGTTAAGTTTATTACGGCTAAAATGCGTGCGCCCTCTTAGAATCCTCCTCCTGAATATATCATTTAAAGCTTCTTCGTAGTGACCGGCTTGGCAGCCGTGCCCTACCGCCGCGTACAGCGGGGTCATCTCTTCGATAGAGTCAGGAAATTCTTTCGCAACCCCCCTGTAATACTGATACAACCGGCTATGCGCTTCTTTCCAAGCCGCCGGGTTTTGCTGGCGGAGTTTTTCGCCAAAATACTCGCGCACCAGCGGGTGGCAGTCCAGCGTGTCGGGGCGGTCTTTATCTTTTTCTGCCAGTAATCGCAGGTCGCGCAGGCGATGCAAAACAAATTGCAATTTGGCAAATGGCAAATTTTGCAGGTTGGCAGTTAATCCTGCAATCACTGGTGGCGCGAGCAGCGCGTCAATGGCGCCTTTGGCGGCCGGGCGGTCAAAGAGTCCCATGAGATAAAGCAGATCCAATTCCGGCGTCGCGGCCAGCCAATGCTCGTAAGAAGCCATCACGCGATAGGCATGATAGCCGGGCTGTTCTTCCTTATCGATTAAGTGCGGAATCAAATCGCGCTTGCGCACTTCGCCCTCGTGTACCGTGGCCAGATAACTGCCCAACAAGCTCAACGCCAGCGCATGGCCGTGAAATTCGGCCGCGGCTTCGACAAGCTCGGCATGCGTTCCCTTCACGCCCAAATGCCGCAACAGTCGGCCGCCGGCCTCTGCCGAAAGATTTTCCAAATCCACCGGCTGCACCGATCCTTGCCGGACAGGTCCTTCCAGGACAGCGCTTTGGGTTTTGTGCGCCAAATCCGCCACATGCACGCGCGTGGTGACAATGCACAAGCCGGCATTGTCGCCGGCCAATTCTTTCAGCAAAGCTTGCGCACCCTGGTCTTTGAGCCGGCCGTGCAAAGGTCCGGGCGGATATTGCAAAGGCTCCAAGCCGTCGAGCACGAGCAAGGTTTTTTGCTGGCGAATCAATGCCGCCAAACGCGCGCCTTTTTCCCACGGCGCACCGGCTGTGTGGTCGGGATCGCCAAACCATTTGAGAGCATGCGCGAAAAATTCGTCCGCGGAAACCTGGCGATCTTCGCGTGTGCCCTGGCTGTAAAACGACCAGCCATACACCCGCTCCGCGCCGCGATAATTGTCCCGGGCGATTTGATTCAGCCATTCATTCACCAGCGCGGTTTTGCCCACGCCGCCCCAAGCCACGAGCGTGAGAATGTGCGTGTGCGGATCAGCCCAGGCCTCGTCCAAACGCCGGATGTCTTTCTCGCGGCCAAAGAGTGCGCCGGAGGTGGTGGGGAGTTTGGAGGTGAAGGTTTGGTCGGGAGGCAAAGGCGCAAAGGGCACAGCGCTGAGCGCATGGCGCACAGGCTTCAGAAGATTTGCAATTTCGTTGGCGAGCGCCGCAAGGTCGGCGTCGATCTGATGCTCGTTGCCGCTGGAGAGCGGCCTGCCATCTTTGGGGCGTGCTTGCAAGCGTTTCAGCCAGTCGACTTTTTGCCAGGCGCATGGCTTCACAATCAAAGGGATAATGCGCACTCCGTCTTTTTTGCGGCGCTCGAACAAGCGCGGCACTTCCCCGTCAAGAATAAAATTCGAGGTGAGAAAATTCACGGAAATCAGCAAGAGTGCAACGTGGCAGGAATTGATGGCCTGTTCGATTTCAGGCAGCCACTCGTCGCCGGCGGCAATACGCCGATCATCCCACACCTCAAGCCGGTTCTGTTTCGCCAGAACGTTGAGATGCGTTAGCAGACGATCTTTCCATTCTTCGTCTTTGTGGCTGTAGCTGATGAAGATTTTGTTCATGAGAAATCCCCATGCTGGCGGTGAGGAAGAAAAACGATGAGTTTAATCGCCTTGATTAACGATTTGCCTTGGCCGCGGTCTCACGTTTCTTAGGTATCAGTGTAATGAGAGTCCGCAATGCGTTGTTCACGGCATGTGAATCAGGAAAATATTTCCTCACGTCAGGCTCCAGCATCACGGCGCCGTCCTGAAGTGTGAAATATTGTATCTCGGTCGTGCCATCAATACTGACCGGTCGCTGCGAGCGACCGGTCAGTGGCTTGCAGCAGAAAGGCACGGCCCGCTGAAAGGTTTTCTAAAGCAATGCCTAAAAGCGAATCTGATGGCAACCGCCATTCAACAAATTTTTCAAAGCGCTTTTGCACCTCCTGATACTGCCCCTGACTCAGCAGCAGATCGCAGAATTGGAAGCCTTGCAGGGAATAGAGGTAAGAATACTCTGGTTGCCTTTGCTGTTGCATGGCCTCGGCTTCGCGAAAGAGTTGGTGCGCTTCAGTTAGCTCGCCGGATTGATGCAGCGCATCAGCCAAAGTGGTGCACTTACTTTCTTTCTGAAAAGCATCCCCACTGCGGTCAGCAAAGTCCACGCTCTGACGGGCTGATGCCACAGCTTGGTCGGCTTCGCCCAACGTGAGATAGAGTTCGCTGAGAGTTCCAGTACCGTTCGCTGCATCATCCCAATTCTTTTGCTTAACAGCAGCATCAATTGCCGCTTGCATGGGTTGGCTGGCCTCGCGCAAACGGCCCAGTGCCCGCAGAGCAAAGCCCGCCCAATTCAAGACACCACCTTTGTAATTTTCTTTCAAACCGGAAGCAGGTTTGCTCCACAGAATTTCAAAAAAGTTGGAAAGCGCCGACAAATCTGCACCAAAGGCACCGAGTTGCTTGATACTGTATTTTTCATTTCTTCTGTAAATTCTTTCAAAAAACACATCATCCAAAACTTCCTGATGTCGTCCCGCTTGACACCCATGCGCCACTGCCGCAAACAGCGGTTCCATTTCTTCCAAAGTATCGGGCAATTGTTTGGCAGGCAGGTTTTTGTAATATTCATAAAGCCGGCTATGCGCTTCCTGCCAAGCCGCCGGGTTTTGCTGGCGGAGCTTCTCGCCAAAATGCTCGCGCACCAGCGGGTGGCAGTCCAGACCTCGACTGGCTCGGTCACCGTCGGGGTGGTGGTGGTGGTGTTCTCGGGCAAGTAATTTTACCTCGCGCAGCTTGTGCAGCAAACGCAGCCACTCGGCCTCGCCAAGTTTGGTAAGACGGTCCGTCAATCCGGAAATCGCGCGGGGGCTTGTATAACCCGTGCAATGGCCTCGCGCGGCGCCGGACGGTTGAACAAGCCCAAGACCTGCAATAATTCCAGCTCCGCCCCCGTCCCGCTAGCGGGAGAAAATTGCTGCGCAAACGCCTCCATCAGACGGCGCGCATGACGGCCTTTGGCTTCGGGCACTTCAAGGTCGGGAATGGCAAAACCCTTTTCCGCCGGGTGGCCTTCAAACTGGCGCAGGTATTCGGCCAGCAGCGTGAGAGCCAGGGCGTGGTTGCCAAAAGCGTGGCTCAAACGTTCCAGTTCCTCGTCCGTGCCCTGCACGCGCCGCACTCGCAACAACGCGCAACCCGCTTCCGGGGAGATGTGTTCCAAATTGATTTGTTCGCAGCGTGCCGGGTAACGGTCGATCTCGGCGACATTTTCGCGCGTGGTGATCACACACAAGCCGTTATTGCTTTTGGCCAACTCCGTCACCAGCGTGCTCAAAGCCGCGTCTTTGATTTTGCCCTTTTCAATATCGTGGCCGGATTGCAGCGGCTCCAGCCCATCGAGCAGCAGCAAGGTTTTTTGTTGGCGAATCAAATTTGCCAGCCGTTTGCCTTTGTCCCACGGCGTGCCCGCTTGCGGATTTTGGTCGCCGAACCATTGCAGCGCGGCATTGATGAACACGTCCGCCGAGGTGACCAGCTCGTTGGTGCCCTGGCTGTAAAACGACCAGGCGAAAACTTTTTGGCTGCCGCGGTAATTGTCCCAGCGCATTTTCTCGAGCCATTTATTGACCAGCGTGGTTTTGCCCACGCCGCCGAACGCGACAAAACTGATGACGTTGGTGTCAGCGGATTTCCAGGCCTGATCGAGCCGGGCGAGTTCTTGTTGCCTGCCGAAAAGCTCGAACTCGGTTCTGAGCCAGTTCTTCATGTAGATGTGATCGTCGAGCAGCGGCGGATAGTGCGGGGGAGTGGGCGCGGACGCGGCAAAATCTTTTTTGATCTGGGTGATTAATCTGTTGAATTCAGTTTCCCAATTACTCTCGTCTTTGAAATTAGCATAGGTAAAAATTCCTAAGCGCTTGGGAGGCTTACATTCGATAAGCATCAACGGCAAGATTCTTTTTCTCAAGCCAATGGGATCTTCGGTCTGAAATATGAGGCTTTCGAAGTTGGTCCATTCGCTGATGACCCAATCGGGCGTGAACACCAAAATGGTTTTGGCGCACTGTTCCAGCGCGCGCTCCATGTTGATGACACTCGGCACGCCGATTTCAAAATCGCGGTAATCGACATGAGCCGGCACGCCGTGGCTTTCGAGTTTGGGCACGAGCCACGTTCTTACCCAGTCGGCGTTTTTGTGGCTGTAGCTGATGAAGATTTTGTGCATCAGAAGTCCCCGAAGTCAAAGAGGGCGAAGTCCGACTTGCGCTCACGGTCGGCTGAATCAACACAGTTCTTCGCGCGCAAGTCGGACTTCACATAACTGTGCAGGTCAAATTAGTTCAATCGTCATTGCAGTAATCCAAATTTCTTCCTGCTCAAAGCGCTTTTTCAAAAGCTCCTTGTAGCTTTTAAAGAAGCGGCGATTTTTGCGAGTATCTTTGACATCAACGTAAAATTTCGTAACCGATGCCGGATTCATCCAAAATCTTTAAGGCCGATTCTTCAACCCAATACACGCCGCCTTGTAAGCTTTCGCCACTGGCTCGCGTTAACAACTCGTAGAAGCCACGCGCTTCATCTGCTTCGGTTTTGAATTTGATTCGAATCATAGTTGTGACTCCTTAAAATAATCAAAACTTACTTTGCGAGTTTTGCCCAAACCTCGGAAAGATCATGTTTATCCCGATACCCGTCACTTTCTCTGTACGAGCGGGCTTTCGAGATTGAGGATTTTGTTGTTTTCATTTTGCAAACAGATCAGCCTGCTTCTCGGCAACTTTCTTCATGAGATTGTCGGCCGCAGCCTTCTGCGCAAGAAATTCCTCCAAATTCAAATCATCGAGCGCGGGATCATTCAACTCCAACGGCAACCCGCCTTTTTCGATCAGCCGGCGATTGCCTTCGGGGATATCATCGCCGGTTCGCACAAACAACGGTGCATACTTCTGCCGCAAATTCTCAGTGGCGCCGGCCCATGTGCCGCCCTTTTCGAAGTCGCTCGAAACCACCACGGCATAATCGGCCAGGGCATAAATCACTTTGTTGCGCGACATGGCATTGGCCACTTGAAAGCCGGTATCGGGATGAAACGGCGAGAGCAACAACAAGCGTTCTTCAGTAACGTATTGCCTCGCTTCGCGTTCAAGAATTTTCTTGGCGAGCGAATCGCTCATCACGCCGATCGCTTTGCCGTCGCGCTGCAAGACCGTGCGCATGGAAATAATGTCCACGCCTTTCGCGCCGCCCGACACGACGTTGAGTTTGTCACGCGCGCTAAGCTCGGCAATTCTTTCAGTAAATTTTCCTGCCGCATCGTCTTCGCTCACAGCACGCGAGCCGACGATCGCTACTCCCTTGCGCTCTGCAAGAGCAAGCGGCCCGGCGCCAAAGAGCACCACCGGCGCATGGGACTTTAATTTTTCCTTGAGGCGCTGCGGATAACTCTCATCGGCGCGCGTGACAATCCATATGCCCTGTTCTTCGAGTTGCTGCAAGGCGAAACCCACTGCGCCGGCGCGATCCAACAACGCGGCCAGGCGCTGCGCTTCTTCCAGCGTAAGCTCCAATCCTTTTTGCAGCGATTCGGAGGTTTGCCCCAACAGCGTGGCTAACACTGATGCGCCCATTTTTCCAACCAGAGCATTCCATTCTTTAAGAGACAATGGGAGCAATGGCGAGCGCCGATCAAGCCCCACGTAAGAACACGCCATGACGATGGCAAGCGCGTCATCGGACAAGCGCATAAGATTAATCCAGGGTTTTGCGGTCAGCGGCGCGGGTAAACGAAAATATCGGCCCGCTACCGTGCTCGCTGATCATGTATCCGAGAATCGTCACCGTCCACACGATGCAAGAATAGATTGGCGGCAATTTGGCAATACGTGCTGAAAAAAGCAAGGAGTTGTTTGGGGGCAAAGGGCGTAGAGCAGGGCGCACGGTGGAAAAACGAAGAGCGTGAAGCGAAGAACAGTAAATTCTCTTTCATGGCGTTCGACGGCAAGAAACGAAGTCAAACGCGCGGGAATAAACTTTCTAAATCGAAAAATGCGGACGCCCGCCTTGCCGCATTAACGATCGAGCAGAGCACGGAACATTCTTCCAAGTTTTGCAACGAAGGCCTTCAAGAAAAAAAGAGGGTGCCGCGCGTTCCCTTGCCCGGCAAGGTATATGAAGAATTATTGGAGAAAAGTCAAGGAGAAATTTTGAATGCGGTGGAGAGGTAAGAATCTGCCTCGGCTCAGCCGTGGCATCACTTCATCGGATCTGCTTCCCCAAAACCACGCTACATACGTGGCTCAACATTCTGTTCCCCTGACTGATGCATCGAGAATGTTCTACGTTTCTATCTATCAGCGTCGGGAAAAACTATTAACTCAGCCCCAAAATGGCAATACTCGTAACCGCGTTCGCGATTGAAAAGAGAGGACAGCGAACTCTCTTCAATCGAGCTGCAACTGATAATTGGCTTGGCGTAACGAAAAACTCATGCTGGAACCCAGCATGACCGTCTGCATCTCCAGCATGGTCGCATCGCCGTCGTGATTGACTTGCTGCAATCGGTAGGTGTAATACCCACGCTCGGCCGTGCCGTCGATGAATGCGTAACCTTGCACGCCGATACCATTTCCCATACCCGGGACAAAAGTTAGCGCTTCAAAATTGCCCGAGGCTTCCTTGCGCCACAGCCGGAAGCCTAAGTTACAGTTTTCGGAAGCCGTCTGCCACGTCAAGCGCACGCCCGAGTCCGTGGGCGTAGCGGCAAAACCGATCAGTAACACACTCGAGTGTGAATACCTGCGCATGCAACATCTCCGGCTTGGAGTTTCTGAGTAGGTCGCGCAAAGATGCATAACGGTGATTTGAGATAAACTGGTAGGCCAAACGAGGACAACTATCCCGGACAAAGAGAGTAAACAAACTGGCGAGCGGCTCTCTGCTTTACCGCAGAGGGTGACAGGAGCCTGGCTCGCCAGTATCCGCAGATAGCCGCGCGTCCCGTCGCAGCCGTCCGATGATACGTCCCTGTAGCGTCCCAGATGTCTATTGCTCTTACATCCTTTGCCAGCCACGTCCTGTGGCCAGTAACTGTTTTCTCCACTCATCCCTTATGTGAGAAAACCAGGCTGATTTGATTCGCAGATCGATTTTTCGTTATGCAAAACTGATACCTGAAATAGCCGTTTTTCGAAGAAAAAATTGAACCACGCGAATGTAGTCATAAGATTTTTTTTAATAAGGCCTTATGAAATTTAGCTACCTCTCCTCCTGCTGAAGTTTGGCCCGATTGTTCCAACATGGCTCAAACATCTTACATTGATGAAATGACGATGGCGGTTTTTGGTACGGAACCGTAATTGCTTGGCGTGATAAGCGGCTCATTTCAAAAAAAAGGGACGGTTGAAAGCCGCCCCTTTATGAATTCGACGTTCAATGTCAAAAGTCGAAATCTAAGGAGAACCAATGAACGTTGCCGAGAATACCATGATCTGTAAAAGCATAATCGATGATCAAGTTGTAGCCGGTGAGTGGAAGGTTGAGACCGCCTCCGGCAGCGTAGGTTTCTTCCTCGTAGTTAAACTTATAGCCGCCGCGCAGGAACACACGGTTGTTGAATGCGTACTCGGCGCCAAAGTTCAAGCGCTCGTCGGCGTCGGTGGGGTGGTTGAAATCTGCGGCGAGCAAGAGCACGCTGCTTTCGTTGCGCATCAGCTCGTAAGACAGGCCGACGCGAAAGTTCAGGGGCAGCGACCATGAATCGACCTGCAGATCCGCGGATTGTCCGGCGGTGCCGTCCTGGCCGGAAGAGACTTCGATGCCTTTTTGAGTCAAGTCGCGGCCGCCGAGCTTCAGCTTTCCTCCGAAGTTGCTCATCGACATGCCGATCTTGATGCCGCGATAGCCGATGTCGTACAAGCTGCCGATATCGAGCGCCAATGTCTGGGCCGTGGAGTTGACGAGATTCTGCTGTATGTATTTTCCGGTGATGCCGACGGAAAAGTGGTCGCTAATGGTTCGCGTATAAGTCATCCCCACGGCAAAATCACTGGCGCTCCAGGTGATGCCCAGCAAGCCGTCCGGATCGACTTCGGACGTTACCTTTTCATCTTCCATCGTTAGGGTGGCGGCGCTGAAGCCGATGTGATTATTCTTGCCGACCGGCAAAACGAGTCCGGCATAGCTAAAACTGATGTCCAACAAATAATCGACATGAGAAAGATGAACCTTGTTATTCCTAAAACTGCCGATGCCTGCCGGATTCCAAAAAAGCGCCGAGCCGTCTTTGGCAATGGCAGCATAAGCGCCGCCCATGGCCGCGGCGCGAGCGCCCACCGCAAGTTTCAAAAACTGCGCAGCGCGCGTTCCATTATTGTTGAAACCGTCGGTCGGCGTTGCAAACTGCGCCGTCGCAACCACGGGCGTGAGCATTGCCACCGCGAGGTAGAATATTTTCTTCATGCCTTTTCCTCCGTTATCTGAACAACCGCCTGGCTGTTGAATCTGAATGTTGCCCGAATGCGGTATGATAGATTATCTCATGATGGCAATTTTGCCCATATGCGTGCCGGTCGCTCCGGCGTCAAGATGGTAGAGATAAACGCCAAAGGCCACCTCGCTGCCGAATTCAGTTTTCAAATCCCATCGTGCGAAAGTCACTCCTTCCGCAATGCGATCATAATCAATGGTGCGGACCAACTCTCCGGTGATGGTGAAGATTTTGATCTGGCATTTCTCCGGAAGACGGGTGAAGTGAATTTCATGCCGATTGGCGCCGACATCGAACGCAGAGGCGACGATGAAAGGATTGGGAACGACCCGAATCGCCGCCAGGTCATTCTTCGTCGGTGAAAACGCGCGCGCTGTCGTGCCAAATTGAAACCGATCAGCGGAGGTAAGCGATTTGTTGGTTACAATGCTGAAGACATTGCCGGCATCAATAACGCCGCTCGGATCGTTTGAGCTGAAGTCGAGCCGCCATGCGTAATCATCGGGATAATTGCCTTCCCATTCGCCAGAACCGGTGTAGGCAGTATTGACGATATGGATTCCCTCATCAATATCCCACGTTCCATCGGCATCGTTAACGCTATCGCGAATCTCCACGGTGATCTGAACTTCCGGTTGCGCCGTCACATCGAAGATGGCGAACGAGGCGGTCACCGGCGTTCCCTCGTGATAATCTGTATAGGTGTATTCATTCCCATCAAAGCGGATTTCATAGTTTTGCAGTAGAACGATGCCGGGATCGGGCAAGCTCCATGCAGCGAGCGCCAACGTATCGCCACCGGAAAAAGTAGTTTGGCTGCTGGCGTCCTCATTGATTCCGGGTTCGACGTCAACGATGAGCACCCTCATTCCATCAAACATTCTTGCATTGTCCGAAGCTGGGTCGTAGAATGGCTCATCCAATAGTGCAAAAGGCTGCCCTGTTGCGTCGAGGTCTTTGACAGAATAAGTTTTGTCCGCGGCAGCATCATTGAAAGAAATTTCGTAACGATGTCCA
>Ga0247727_10016045_pt1 | contig 12163 bp, 6 predicted proteins | sample WisWelCaveWW1625_FD_202498 | JGI IMG/M metagenome (GOLD analysis project Ga0247727, IMG submission 202498) | Biofilm microbial communities from Wishing Well Cave, Virginia, United States - WW16-25 | ecosystem: Environmental > Aquatic > Deep subsurface > Groundwater > Cave microbial mat | place...
CATGGACCTTGGTCGGATCGATGATGCCGTTGACTTTCATCAGCTCTTGCAAGTCGACGCCGTACAGGCGGGCCAGCGAATACAGGGTCTGCCCCCGCCGGATGATGTGGCGGATGGCGGGACCCGGTTCATCCGACGCTTTCAGGACCACGTCGCCGGCGTCGATATCCTCCTCCGCCACCTCCTCCGGCGCGAGGCCGGCCTGCCCGCTTTCGTCCGGCGCGCTCTCCGCTCGAGGTGGCGCGCGGTGGCCGTCGAGACGCTCGGCGCGAGTGACGGCGTCCGTGACGGGTGGCGTCGCCGCCCGGCCGCCGCAGCCGGCGACCAGGAGACACGTCGTCACCGGGAGCAGCATCCGGGGGAGCGTGGAGTCCAGCGCCCTGAGCATCGCGGCGTAATATGAACGACACGGCCCCAGGAGTCCAGACCCCCCGGCGCGCGGCCCGGGCCATGACTCGGCTTGCGTCCTCAGCCTGCATCGGGATCCGGTCAACTGGGCGGCGGCGCCGCCGATGGTCGCGGCCTGTGGCATAATCGCCGGCCAACCGAAGGAGGAGCGACCATGAACCACAAACCGGCAGGTATCTTGATTATAGCCACCGCCGTCCTGCTGATCGCCACGCCGGCGTTTGCGCAGGGTGGGCAGGAGCATCCTCCGTTGACCGCCGAGCAGCAGGCCGAGATGGAGGCGTACATGAAGGCTGGCACGCCAGGCGCCCCGCACCAGTGGTTGGCGTCGAAGGCTGGCAGCTACGACCTGAAGGTCAAGAGTTGGCACGAGCCGGGTGGGCCGGCGATGGAAGAAGCCGGTAGCACGACGCGCAGGATGATTCTCGATGGCCGCGTTCTCATCGAGGAAATGAGCTGCACGATGATGGGCACGCCCTTCACCGGCCAGGGCATGTCGGGCTACGACAACGTGTCCGGCAGGTACTGGGCGACCTGGACGGACAGCATGTCCACCGGCATCATGGTGAGCGAGGGATCCTGTGACGCCCAGAAGGTCTGCACCTTCACCGGCAGTTGGAACGACCCGATCAAGAAGGGCCCGGTGAAGGCGAGGATGACGACCCGATGGACGAGCCCCGCGACCGAGATCTTCGAGATGTACGGGCCGGGCAAGGACGGCAAGGAAATGAAGATGATGGAGATCACCTACACCAAGAAGCAGTAGCGCGCCGGGCGGCGGGGCTCGACAGACCGCGAGTTGGCGGGCCGAGCGGCGGTCCGGCGCGCTCTCAAGCGTCACTCACCGGATCGCCCGGCCGACGAGGCCGCATCGGCACCAACTGAGAGGGACCCCGGGGAGTTCACTTCTCGGACAAGTTCTGGCGCTCCGGCGGTCCTGCCGTCCCCCCCAGAAGACCCTAGACCTCCAGGGTCCTCGGGTGGGTGGGGCCGTAGGTCGCGCGACAGATCGCCAGGGCCTCGCGCAGGAGTGGCTCGGCGTCGCCCCGCCGCCCCTGATCGATGTAGACCCGGCCGAGCGCCACGAGTGCCGAGCCCGTGCGCGGGTGCGCCTCCGGGAGTGTTCTTCGGCCCAGGTCCAGCGCCTCGCGAGTCAGGCGCTCGGCGCCGGCGAGATCGCCCCGGCGGTGGAGGAGCTCACCCAGCGCCCGGAGGCTCGCGGCGACGTCCGCATGCTCGCCTCCCAGCAGCTTCAGCCGCATCGCCCATGCCTCCCGAAGGAGGGCCTCGGCCGCGTCGAGATCCCCCTTCCGGACCAGGACCAACCCCAGCGTGTGGATGCTCAGCGCCAGCTCCGGATGCTCGTTCCCGAACAGCCTCCGCCGCATCGCGATCGCCTCGCGGTAGATCGGCTCGGCCGCGTCATAGTCTCCCTTGTCGTAGAACATCCACCCCAGGTTGGTCAGCGTCAACGCCACGTGGGGGTGTTCCTCTCCCAGCACCTTCCGGCGCAGCGCCAGCGTTTCCCGATGCAGCGACTCGGCCCCGTCATAATCCTCTTTCTGGTGCAGCACGACCGCCAGGTTGTTCATGGTCGAGAGGACCTCCGGATGCTCCTCCCCCAGGAGCCTCCGCCGCAGCGCCAGCGCTTCTCGATAGAGCGGCTCCACCGCGGCATGCTCCCCCTTCTGGCGCAGCAGCACGCCCAGAGCATTCAGGCGGAGGCCACGTCGAGGTGCTCCTCCCCGAAGAGCTTGCGCTGCATCGCCAGGGCCTCGCGGTGCAGCCGCTCGGAGCCCGCGTAGTCACCCTTCTGGCGCAGGGTTGAAGCCAGCTCGTGCATGCTCCGCGCCACGTCGACATGCTCGCGGCCCAGCGCCTTGCGGCGCAGATCCAGCGCCCGTTCCAGCAGGGCACCGGCGCGGTCGTAGCGCCCCAGCTCCGTGTAGGCCGTGCCGATCACCGACAGCATCTCGGCCTGGACGTCCGGCTGGCCTCCAAGCTCCTCGTCGATGCGCTCGACGCCCCGCTCCAGAAGGTCCCTCGCCGTGATGGCGTCCCCCTTGGCCTCGACGAGCGGGTTCGACGTCTCGAAAAGGCTCTGGACGAACTCCTTGACCTCTTCGGCCTTGTCACGCTCCCGCCCAATCCGGTTCGCCTGCTCCCGGATCCGCGCTGACTGCACCGCGGTCACGGCGCTGAACCCGATCAGAAGCGCCGCGATCGCGGCCGCGGCCGTCGCCCCGATCCGGTGCCGGCCCACGAACCTCGAGGCGCGGTAGGCAAACGTGTCCGGCCGCGCCAGGACCGGCAGCTCCGAGAGGTGGCGCTGCACGTCGTCGAGGAGCGCTTGGACCGACGCGTAGCGTCTCTCCGGCTCCCTCTGAAGCGCCTTGAGGCAGATCGTGTCCAGATCGCCGGCCAGCCGGCGCCGCAGCCGCTCGGGTCTCGTGCCGCGGTCGCGGCCCACGCTTTCCGGCGTGGTTTCGGGAACTGCGGCCATGGAGCCGTCGCGCGACGCGGGCCGGACGACCGCCATCGAGGGTCGGACCGGCTCCACCGCCGCCAGGCGGGCCATGGCGTCCGGGTCCGCCCGCGCCAGCTCGTGCGGCCGCCGTCCAACCAGCAGCTCGTAGAGCATGACCCCCAATGCGTACACGTCTGCCGCTGTCGTGACCGGCTCCCCCCGGAGCTGCTCCGGCGATGCATACTCGGGCGTCATCGCGCGCGAGCCGAGCCCCGTGACCGTCGCCTCTCCCGCCTCCCCTCCCAGGAGCTTCGCGATCCCGAAGTCGACCAACTTCAGCTCCCCCGTCTCCGTCACCAGCATGTTGCTCGGCTTCAGGTCCCGATGGACGACCAGGTTCTGGTGCGCGTACTGCACCGCCGCGCAGGCGGTCAGGAACAGACCCAGCCTCGCTTCGATACCCAGCCGGCGCTCGTCGCAGTAGGTCGTCAGCGGCTTCCCGTCCACGTGCTCCATTGCGAAGTACGGCTGCCCCTCCGCGGTGACGCCACCGTCGAGCAGACGGGCCACGTTCGGATGCTGCAGGCGCGCCAGGATCTGCCGCTCGTGCAGGAAGCGCTGCAGGATGGCGTCGGAGTCCATCCCCCGCTTGATGAGCTTCAGGGCGACCTGCTGCTGGAACTGCCCGTCGGCGCGCTCGGCGAGATAGACGACGCCCATGCCGCCGCGGCCGGACTCGCGCAGGATGCGGTAGGCGCCGATCTGTCTCCCGGCCAGCGGATCATCGTAGAGGGCGGCAACGAGCGGCGCGGATTGCTCGAGGGCGGGCTTGTCGAGGAAGGTCCCGGCCTCCACGTCCGCCCGGAGCAGCGCCTCGATCCGCGACCGTAGGTCCTGGTCCGCGGCGCACGCCGCATCGAGAAACGCGTCGCGCTCCTCCGGCGGGAGCTCGATCGCCCGGTCGAGAAGCGGCTCGATCTCCTCCCAGCGCTGCCGGCTCACTCCGTCTGGGGATGACATGCGGCCAGACCTGACCCGGGCACGCGCCCCTCCATTTCTCCGTCTGGCCCCGAATGTGACACGCGCTCACCTGATCTTCGCCGCCTGAAAGGGCACGCCACGCTGAGCGACGGTCCGGCACGCTATCCAGCGGCGCTCGCCGGGCCGCCCGGCCCACGAGGCCGTATCGGCACCAGCCGCGGGGGACCCCGGGGATTTTACTTCTCGATCGAGCTCTGGCGCTCCGGCGGTCCGCCCGCTTCCCCCAATAGACTCTCAACCTCCAGGGTCCTCGCGTGGGTGGCGCCGTAGACCTCCCGACAGACCTCCAGCGCCTCCCGCAGGAGAGGCTCGGCGTCGTTCCACCGCCCCTGATCGATGTGGATCCGGCCCAGCGAAACAAGCGCGGCGGCGATACGCGGGTGTCGTTCCGGGAGTCTTCGCCTGTAGAGGTCCAGCGCCTCCCGGGTCAGCCGCGCGGCCTCGGCGAGATCACCCTTGCGCTGGTGGAGCTCGCCCAGCGCCGTAAGGCTCAACCCGACATCGTCATGCTCATCCCCCAGGAGCTTGCGCCGCATCGCCAGCGCCTCCCGGAGGAGGGGCTCGGCGACGTCGAGATCCCCCTTGCGGAGGAGGACCCTTCCCAATCCGGTGATGCTCGCCGCCAGGCTCGGATGCTCCTCCCCGAATAGCCTCCGTCGGATTGCGATCGCCTGGCGATAGAACGACTCGGCCGCGTCGTAGTCTCCCTTGTCGTAAGACATCGATCCCAGGCTGGCCAGCGAGTTCGCCACGTGGGGGTGCTCATCGCCCAGGGTCTTGCGGCGGAGCGCCAGCGCGTCCCGGTGCAGCGATTCGGCGCCGTCGAAATCACCCTTCCGGCTCAGCATCCCCGCCAGGGAGGACATGGACGAGAGGGTATCCTCGTGTTCGCTTCCCAGGAGCCTGCGCCGCATCGCCAGGGCCGCTCGAAAGTATTCTTCTGCCGCCCGTACGTCGCCCTTGTTGTTCAGCATCTCGCCCATGAATTTCAAGCTGGCGGCCACGTCGCGGTGCTCTTCTCCCAGGAGCCTGCGCCGCATGTCGAGCGCCTCGCGCTGCAACTGCTCGCAGGTCGCATAGTCTCCCATTATGCACCGGGTCACACCCAGGTCGCCCATGGTCCTGGCGACGAGGACGTGCTCGGGGCCGAACGCCGCGCGGCGGAGGGCCAGCGCCCGCTCGAGAAGAGGCACGGAAAGATCGCTGCGTCCCAGCTCATCGTAGGCATTGCCGATCGCCATCAGCATCTCGGCCTGGATCTCCGGCTGACCGGCGAGCTCCCGGTCGACCCGCTCGAGGCCCCGCTCCAGCATCTGCAGCCGCGTGGTCACGTCCCCCTTCACCTCGAAAAGCGGATTCGTGGCCTCGAACATCTTCAGCAGAAACCCCTTGACCTCCTCTGCCCGGTCGCGCTCGTTCCCGATCCGGTCGGCCTGCGCGCGGATGCGCGCTGACTGCACCGCCGTCACGGCGCTGAACCCGATCAGAAGCGCCGCGATCGCGGCCGCGGCCGTCACCCCGATCCGGTGCCGGCCCACGAACCTCGAGGCGCGGTAGGCCAACGTGTCCGGTCGCGCCAGGACCGGCAGTCCCGAAAGATGGCGCTGCACGTCGTCGAGCAGGGCCTGGACCGACGCGTAGCGTCGCTCCGGCTCCCTCTGGAGCGCCTTGAGGCAGATCGTGTCCAGGTCGCCTGCCAGCCGTCGTCGCAGCCGCTCGGGCCTCATGCCGCGGTCGCGGCCCACACTTCCCGGCGTCGTCGCCTGACCCGCCGCCGCTGAACCGTCGCGCGGCGCTGGCCGGACGACCGCCATCGAGGGTCGGACGGGCTCCGTCGCGGCCAGGCGGACCATCGTCTCCGGATCGCCGCGCGTCATCTCGTGCGGCCGGCGGCCGGCGAGCAGCTCGTAGAGCACGACGCCCAGCGCGTACACGTCCGCCGCCGTCGTCACCGGCTCGCCCCTCAGCTGCTCCGGCGGCGCGTACTCCGGCGTCATCGGCCGCGAACCCATTTCGGTCGTCAGCGTCCCGCCTTCATCGCCTCCCAGGAGCTTCGCGATCCCGAAGTCGACCAGCTTCAGCTCCCCCGACTCCGTCACCAGCATGTTGCTCGGCTTCAGGTCACGGTGGACGACCAGGTTCTGGTGCGCATACTGCACCGCGGCGCAGGCCGTCAGGAACAGGTCCAGCCTCGCTTCGACCCCCAGCCGGTGCTGGTCGCAGTAGGTCGTCAGTGGGCTCCCGTCCACGTGCTCCATCGCGAAGTACGGCTGGCCCTCCTCGGTCACGCCGCCGTCGAGGAGGCGGGCGACGTTCGGATGCTGCAGCCGGGCGAGGATCTGCCGCTCGTGCAGGAAGCGCTGCAGGATGGCGTCGGAGTCCATCCCTCGCTTGATGAGCTTCAGGGCGACCTGCTGCTGGAACTGCCCGTCGGCGCGCTCTGCGAGATAGACGACGCCCATCCCGCCGCGGCCGGACTCGCGCAGGATGCGGTAGGCGCCGATCGGCCTCCCGGCCATGGGGTCCTCGTAGAGGGCGGCGACCAGCGGCGCGGATTGCTCGAGGGCGGGCATATCGAGGAAGGTCCCGGCGTGCTCGTCCGCACGGAGCAGCGCCTCGATCCGGGCCCGGAGGTCCTGGTCCCCGGCGCACGCCGCATCGAGAAAGGCGTCGCGCTCCTCCGGCCGGAGGTCGAGAACGCGGTCCAGCAAGGACTCAATCGCTTCCCAGCGTTCCCGGTTCATTGTTGTCGGCTGGTCCCGTCCCGGGGATGGCATGCGTCCGGATCTACTGCGCAGGGCAAGCTAGCGCTCCGACGGTCCGGCCGCCCCCTTCAGCAGGGCCTCAACCTCGAGGGTCCTCGCGTGGGTGGCGCCGTAAACCTCCCGGCGAATCGCCAGCGCCTCCTGCAGGATCGGCTCGGCGTCGACCCGCCGCCCCTGCGTTGTTGAAGCTCGCTCAGTGTCGTCCGGGTCGATGCCACTTCGTCACTGTCTTCCCCCAGGTGCTTGCGCCGCATCGCGAGGGCCGCCCGAAAGTACTCCTCCGCCTCGCCGAATTCACCCTTCTGGCGCAGTGTCTCGCCCATGAAGTTCAAGCTGGCGGCGGCGTCGCGATGCTCTTCCCCCAGGAGCTTGCATCGCATCTCCGTGCGCCGGCAAAACCGGCGAGGTGTTGCGAATGGAAGTTTCGTACGGTGAAGGCGTAGCGACCCACACCGGCTCCGAGTCATGCGCCAACGGCCGTAAGGCCGGGGGTGAAGCGTTGACAGGGGAACGTGCGGGCCGGGTATCGAGCCGCGAAAACTTTGGACCACTCCGGGGTGCCGACGCCGTGGAGATAGGCGGAAGGCCACACCGAGCGCGTCGCCAGCGCGAGACGCGAGAGGACCCCGCGCGGTCTGAGACCCCGGGCACGCACGGAAGCACCTCGCACGGGAACCGGGAGGTCCCACGTCCGCCTGCGGCACGAGAGGCCGGAGGCTGCACCGGGAAGTCCAAGGACATACGCCGGTGATGGACGGACGTGGGAAGTCGGACGGCCTCATAGTACCGGGGAAGCCGCCGAACAACGCCGGGAAACCGGCGGCGGAGGCGGTGGAGGGAAGGGGGCCGGCCAAGGGGAATCCGCCTGGGCGCAACGCGCTCCGGACTCAGAGCCGGGCAGGCGCGCCAAGCGCGCTCGAGCGGGTACGTCAGGCCGCCGGGAAAGACAGGCGGCAGCGGTTCACGGCGCTCCTGCACCATGTCTACGACATTGGACGACTGCGCGCCGCGTACGGTGCTGTAAAGCGGGACGCGGCGGCGGGCGTCGATGGCGAGACCTGGCAGCACTACGGGGCGGACCTGGAGGCCAACCTCCGGGACCTCGTCGGACGGCTGAAGCGGGGAGCGTACCGGGCGAAGCCGGTTCGTCGGGCGTACATCCCGAAGGCGGACGGGCGGCAGCGGCCGCTCGGGGTTCCCGCGCTGGAAGACAAGATTGTCCAGCGCGCCGTCGTCGAGGTGCTGAACGCCATCTACGAAGCGGACTTCCTCGGGTTCTCATACGGCTTCCGACCAAGGCGCAGCCCGCATCAAGCGTTGGATGCGCTGACGGTCGGGGTCATGACGAAGAAGGTGAACTGGGTGCTCGACGCCGACATCCGGGCGTTCTTCGACACTCTCGACCACGGATGGCTGGCGAAGTTCATCGAGCACCGTGTGGCGGACCGGCGCGTCGTGCGGCTGATTCAGAAATGGCTCAACGCCGGCGTGCTGGAGGATGGGAAGCGAACCCGCAGTGAAGTGGGGGCCGTTCAGGGCGGCAGTATCAGCCCGCTCCTGGCGAACCTCTATCTTCATTATGTGTTCGACCTCTGGGTCCAACGATGGAGGCGAAAGCAGGCGCGGGGCGACGTGGTCGTCGTGCGCTTCGCCGACGACTTTGTCGTTGGGTTCGAGCATCGGGCGGAAGCCGAGCGCTTCCTGGCCGAGTTGCGCGAGCGGTTCGCGCGGTTCGGCTTGGAGCTGCACCCGGGCAAGACGCGCCTCATCGAGTTCGGTCGGTTCGCTGACCGTAACCGGAGACAGCGCGGCGGGGGCAAGCCGGAGACCTTCAACTTTCTGGGGTTCACGCACAGTTGCGCGAAGACCCGGGCGGGGAAGTTCACGGTGCTGCGGCAGACGATGCGCACGAGGCTGCAGGCGAAGCTCGAAGAGGTCAAGACCGAGCTTCGGCGACGCCTGCACGACTCCATCCCGGAACAAGCGGCGTACTTGGCCTCGGTCGTGAGAGGTCACGTCAGGTACTACGGCGTGCCCATGAACGGCCCGGCGCTGAACGCCTTCCGGTTCGCCCTCGGGCGGACCTGGTGGCGTGCGTTGCGGCGGCGCAGTCAAACGCACCGCATCAACGCGCGCCGGCTGAGAAGCCTGGTCGCCCGATGGTTACCGACCCCGCGCATCTGCCATCCGTACCCACTCGTGCGCCTCGGCGTCGTTACCCAAGGTGGGAGCCGGATGCGGTAATCCCGCACGTCCGGATCTGTGCGGGGGGCGCCGGGCAACCGGCGTCCCTACCGCAACAGGGCCTCGCGATGCAGCTTCTCGCAGGCAGCGACTTCCCCATTGTCGCACAGGGAGAAGGCCAGGTCGCCCATGCTCCGGGCAACAAGGACGTGCTCGGGACCCAGCGCCGCGCGGCGCAGGGCCAGCGCCCGCTCCAGAAGGGTGATGGCGAGATCGTTGCGTCCCAACTCATGGTAGGCGTTGCCGATCACCATCGGCATCTCAGCCTGGATCTCCGGCTGGCCGGCGAGCTCCTGGTCGACCCGCTTGAGGCCCCGCTAAGGTGTGCCCCTCACGATATTCGGCCCGAGGACGAAGGGTAATCGGTGGAGTAACGCGCCCGCTCCGGATGAGTAGATAACCGCGTTCGATCAAGGCATGGCTGAGGGCGACGCGGTCGATGGACGCCCTCTGCCAATGAGAACTCTGCTGCTCCTGTGTCGTGCCGCGCTCGTGGCATGCGCGCTCCTTGTGGCGATCATACGCCGCGCGGAACGAGCCCAGTGCGTTCGCCTCCACCCGCTTCTTCATCGTCTCCAAGGCCAAGTGCTCGGGCTTGCCGGGGCGATCCGCATCGTCTGGATTCGGGACGACTCCATCGTGAGCGGGACGGGCGATGCCACACATCACCTGGTGGCGCCGGCCGGGCCGGCCCGGTATTCCTCGAGTCTCTTGAGGAAGGGATCGCGCCGCCTGGAGTCGTCCGGGGCGATGAGCGCCAGCGCCCGCTCGACGGTCGTGATAGCCTTTTCGCGCTGTCCTGTCCGGTAATAGGCGAGGGCCAGGGTGTCGAGGCGGTCGGGGTTCGGTTGGCCGGACGGCTCGTTGGCCTTGAGGGCGTACTCGAGCGCGATCGGGGCGTTCGCGGGGTCGTCCGCGGCCCGGGTCAGAAGGATCCAAGCGTAGCTGTTGAATTCCAGCACGCCGGCCCCAGGATTGGCCACCACCTCCTTGTGGATGGAGACGGCCTCCGCGATGCGATCGTCCTCCGCGAGCACCCGTGCCAGAGTCCGCAGGCTGCCGAGATCGCTGCGCCCGGTCATCTCCACGGCCTCGGTGGCGTAGCGCGCGGCCGCCTTCAGATCCCTGCCGGGCGTGTCTTCCAGGAAGCACTTCGCGACCTGGAGCTTGACGTCGGCCGGCGCCTTGGGGTGCTCCGCCGCCTCCCGGAATGCCCGCGATGCCTCCTGGTGGCGGCCCTGCCGTTGATAGACCAGCCCAAGATTGCAGCGTGTATGGAGCACGAACGGGTGGGCCGGCCCGACGATACGTTCCAGGGACCTGAGGCCGGATTCGAAGAGCGACTCGGCTTCCGTCAGGTGTCGCAAGTCGCTTTTGACCGACGCCAGGTTCATCGTTATGTTGATGGTGTTGAAGTGGTCGGGGCCCCACGTGCGCTGGCTGATCGCCAGCGCCTCGGTGTCGATCGCCGCCGCGGCGTCGTACCGAAACTGCCGCACGTACAGTCTTGACAGATTGCCGAGTGTAACGAGCACGTCGGGATGCTCCGATCCAAGCAGGCGACGCTGCGATTCGAGAATTGACAGAAACAACGCTTCCGCCTCGTCGAGCCGGCCCAGGTTCATAACATTGTTTGCCAGCCGCTCAATACTGCTCAGCGTGGCGCGGTGGTCGGGACCCATCTCACGCTTGCGGATCCTGACTACCTCGGCCAGAAGCGCCTCCGCCTTGGCATAGCGACGCGTATAGCCGTAGACCTCCGCCAGGGCAACCATCGTATCGAGGGCCGGGAGGGACTCCGGGCCGAGCACGCGTCGCCGCGCCTCGAGCGTTTCGAGGAGCGGCGGCTCGGCCTCATCGTACCGGCCGCGCTGCCGTATGACGTTGCCCAGGTCGTGCCGCGCGGAAAGGGTTTCCGCGTGGTCCGGGCCGAGGACCCGGCCCAGTGCGTCGCTCGCCTGGCGAAACCCGGCTTCGGCCTCCTCGTACAGGCCCGAGCTGAACTGGATCCGGGCTGACAGCAGCAGGGACCGCAGCGTGTCGGCGTGCCCGTCGCCCAGCTCGCGCCGGCGCAGCTCGAGCGACCGCTCGGCGTGGGGTAGCGCCCGCTCGTGCAGCCCGATCTGGTTATAGGTCCCGGCCAGGGAGGCTCGCAGCCGGGCCTCGATCAGCGGTTCGCGGGCGAACTCGGCCTCGATCACCTGCGCGGCCCGCTCGAGGATCTCCTCGTCGAGCACTCGCAGCGCGGCGTCGGTGCCGTTGACCCTTCCGAGCGCCTGATCGAGCTGCCGTTCGAGCGCCTCGGCCTGGGCCGCGGTACCGCTGCCCCGCGCGGCGTCGCCGACGCGCCGCCGCAGGTCGGCCAGCAGGCGAGCGCCCATCTTGTCCGGCTCGACACCGGAGATCATCCGGGCCTGGAAATCGACGACCCATTCCAGCTCGGCGCCGGCCTTTTCCGTCTGCCGGCGCTGGGCCGCCTCGCGCAGGGCGAAGGTGGTCGCGGCGATCGCGCCCGCGATGAGGGCGAAGAGCACCGCCGCCGAGCTCGCCACCGCGATCCGGTGCCGGCCCACAAACCTCGAGGCGCGGTAGGCCAGCGTATCCGGCCGCGCCAGGACCGGCAGCCCCGAGAGGTGGCGCTGCACGTCGTCGAGGAGGGCCTGGACCGACGCATAGCGTCTCTCCGGCTCCCTCTGAAGCGCCTTGAGGCAGATCGTGTCCAGGTCGCCCGCCAGCCGTCGCCGCAGCCGCTCGGGCCTCGTGCCGCGGTCGCGGCCCACGCTCTCCGGCGTCGTCGCCGGCGCCGCCGCTGACCGGTCGCGCGGCGCGGGCCGGACGACCGCCATCGAGGGCCGGACCGGCTCCGTCGCGGCCAGGCGGACCATCGTCTCCGGATCGCCGCGCGTCATCTCGTGCGGCCGGCGGCCGGCGAGCAGCTCGTAGAGCACGACTCCAAGGGCGTACACGTCGGCCGCCGTCGTCACCGGCTCGCCCCGCAGCTGTTCCGGCGCGGCATACTCAGGCGTCATCGGTCGCGCGCCCAGCTCGGTCGTCGGCGCCTCCCCACCCTCGCCTCCCAGGAGCTTCGCGATCCCGAAGTCGACCAGCTTCAGATCACCCGACTCCGTCACCAGCATGTTGCTCGGCTTCAGGTCCCGATGGACGACCAGGTTCTGGTGCGCGTACTGCACCGCCGCGCAGGCGGTCAGGAACAGACCCAGCCTCGCTTCGATCCCCA
>Ga0247727_10016046_pt1 | contig 12162 bp, 14 predicted proteins | sample WisWelCaveWW1625_FD_202498 | JGI IMG/M metagenome (GOLD analysis project Ga0247727, IMG submission 202498) | Biofilm microbial communities from Wishing Well Cave, Virginia, United States - WW16-25 | ecosystem: Environmental > Aquatic > Deep subsurface > Groundwater > Cave microbial mat | place...
CTCGTCCTGCGGCTCCGGCGTCAGGTCGCCCCGCTCCCAGGCCGGCAGCGTCTCGATCAGCAACTCTGCGCCCAGGCGCGACAGCTTCTCCGTGAGCGAGCCCGTCGTATCCCCCGGCTCGATGGGCGTCGTTCGTTTCGCCAGGATCGGCCCGGCGTCCAGCGCCAGCGCGACTTCCAGGATCGTGACGCCGGTCTCCTGGTCGCCGGCCAGAATCGCCGCCGCCACTGGCGAGGCGCCGCGGTACTTCGGCAGCAGCGAGGCGTGGACGTTGAGACAGCCGCGCCCGGGGAGGTCCAGGAGCGGCTGGCGCAGGATCTGCCCGTAGGCGGCGATAACGATGACGTCGGGCGCGACCTCGCGGAGCTGCTCTAGCGCCGCCGGCGCGTTCACGCGTTCCGGCTGGAGCACGGGCACCTGGTGGGCGAGCGCCAACTCCTTTGCCGGTGGCGGTCGCAGGCCGCGACCGCGCCCGGCGGGGCGGTCCGGCTGTGTGACCACGGCCGCGACTGCGTGCTCGCCCTCGATCAGGCCCCGGAGCGCCGGCAGCGCGAACTCAGGCGAGCCCATGAAGACGATGCGCATGGACTCGATCCTACCACGGCGCGGCTCGCGGGGCTGGCCGGAGTTCTGCTAGCCCGGCGGTGCGCCGACGATGTCGTCCACGTGGCCGCGCACGTGACGCACGGCGACGGCGTCGATCACGCTGGCCAGCGCGCCCGTGATGCCGCCCGCCGAGCGAATCGGCGCGCGCAGCAGCGCTTCGTCGGCGCCCTCGACGGCGGCGATGGTGGCCTGGCGGTTCTGCTGGAACTCGGCCAGCAGTTCTTCTACGGAGGCGTCCGCTCGCTTCGCCACCTGGCGGTCGTTGTAGGAGTCGATGCCGCCCTGTGCGATACGCGTCGGTACGCCGGCCGCCTCGCCCGGCTCGGTGCGGCGAATCTCAGGCGACGGCTCGGCCGCCGCGGGCGGCGCGCCCTGTTTCGCGAGTTCGAGCAGGCGCGGGTACGTCCACTCAATCGACGCGACGTGCGCCAGCACCTGCCGCGCCGTCCAGCCGTTCTCGTAGCAGCCGCGTTCAAACCCCTCGGCGGGCAGGACGCCCAGCCTCCGGGCCATCTCCTCGCCGCTGGAACGGAGCGCGGCCAGTAGCTGGGGCTTCGTCGGGTTCTGCTCGTTGGTCATGTCACCTCTCCTTCGCTACGTTGAGGCGCCTCCCCGGCCGGTCGCACAATGGCGCCGTCACCGATCTGGATGGCGAGCGCCTCTGCGGCGTCGCCGTTCGGCAGCGCCACCTCAAGATAGCCGCTGCTGCCGACCAGCGCGACCAGGCCGGTTGCTCCGGCATACGTCCGGACGGGTCCTGCCACTTCGTGACCGGCGATCTCGACGACGATCGGGCCCTGTGGCAGGTCCTCCGCCCGGGCATCGGTGATCACGTTGCCGAAGTGGTCGATGTGCAGCACTCGCGCGACAAGGGCGCCGTCGCTCCGCCGCGCCGCCCGCAGCGCGGGCAGCGCTAGCAGCGCCTCGACTGGAGGGCCCAGCTCGGCCGCCGGCAGACCGAGCGAAAGGTGGGCGGCGGCAGGCGCGAACACGTCGCGGCCGTGGAACGTCGCGCTCAGCGGCGCGCTCAGGTAGCGAGCGTTCGTGATCGCATGGGCGCGCCAGCCATCGGGCACGGCCATGGGCGCGGCCTCGCCGGACCGGGGCCGCGCTTCGTCTGGCAGCGCCGCGCTCAGGACGCCGTTGTCCGGCCCCACGTACCGCCCGCCTGGCGCCTCGATGGCGAGGCCGCGCCGCTCGCTGCCGACGCCCGGGTCGACCACGGCGACGTGGACCGCCGTGGTCGGGAACACCGGCCACGCCGTCTGCGCGATGAACGCCGCCTGTCGCACCTGCTGCGGCCGCACGCCGTGGCTGACATCGACGATGGTAGCGCGGGGCGCCAGGCCCAGGATCACGCCCTTCATCTGGGCGACATACGAGTCCGCTAGGCCGAAATCGGTGATGAGCGTGATCAGCGGGGGCGGCGCGTCAGGTGCTTTCATCGGGACGCGGCTCCGTCTCCACGTACCAGAGGTGCACGTTGCGGAAACGGGCGCCCAGCGTGGCGAGCAAGCCGGGTTGGACGCCCTGGACATCCTTGGGCACGACGTATTGGTACGCGGGCGTCGAGACGAGGACGGCGGGGAGTTCGCGAGCGAAGATCTCCTGAAACGCCCGGTAGTCCTCGAAGCGTGTGCTGGCAGAGGTGGTTTGCCGGGCGTCCTCCAGCAGGCGGTCGGCGTCCGGGTTGGAGAAGGCGACTAGGTTGCGTCCCTGGCCGAGCGACTGGCTGCTGTGCCAGAACGGGTAGGGGTCTGGGTCCGGCCCCGGATCGATGGTGACCAGGGCCGCCTCGAACTGGCGGGGCAGGAGGACGTCCTCGACGAACTGGCTCGCGCCGCTCGTCTCCACGGTCACCCGCGCTCCCAACTCGTTCCACTGCCGCGCGATCTCCTCGGCGACGCGGGCCTGGACCGGGTCGTCGCTGCTCGCGAGCGTGAAGCTTAGCGCCGCACCGTCGCGCGCGCGCCCCTCCGGACCCAGCGGCCAGCCGGCGGTGTCGAGGAGGCCCTGCGCCTGTTCGAGGTCGAAGGCGTAGGCGTCTGGGAAGCTTTCGTGCGCCCAGAGGTCGCGCGCGATCGGGCTGTCGATCGGTAGCGCCTGACCGCCCAGCGCCTGCTCGATTAGCGTCCCGCGGTCAAGGCCGAGCTGGAGCGCGCGCCGGACGTCGGCCTGGGCGAAGGCGGCGACGGCGGGGTTCAGATAGACGACGCTGTGCGCCGTGCCGTAGAGCACGGTCCGTCGCCTCGAGTCTTCGCCGTCCAGCAAGGCGACCTCGTCGGCGTCCAGGCCGGGCCGGAAGAAGGCGCCGTCCACCTCGTCCTCCACCACCGCTGTCAGCAAGGTCGCGCTGTCGGGGAAGAAGCGCAGCTCCAGCTGATCGAGGAACGGCCGGCCGAGGTGGTAGCTATCGAACGACTGGAGAGCCGCGCGGTCGAGGGCGAGTTCTGCGAGGCGAAACGGGCCGCTGCCGACCGTCTGGGTGTTGAACGGCGCGTCGAAGAGCGCGGCGGCGTCGAGCCCGGCCAGCAGGTGTTCCGGCAGGATGCCCACCGTCGCGCCGCGGGCGAGGAAGGGGGCGAACGGTGACGGCAGCGTCACGATCACCGTGGTGTTGTTCGGCGCTTCGACCTGCGCGTCGCGGTAGAGATCGGCGAGCACGGGGTCGCCGCGGAACTCCGGGTCCTGGATCGCCCGGATGGTGAAGAGAACGTCGCTGGCGGTCAGTGGCTCGCCGTCGTGCCAAAAGAGGCCGCTGCGTAGCTGGAAGCTGTAGGTGCGACCGTCCGGCGCCACGCGCCAGGACTCCGCCAGGTCGGGCTCCACCTCGCCGCTTCGCCCCAGGCGCACCAGTCCCGAAAACAGGAGGCTGGCCAGGTCGCGGTCGACCTCGTTGAAGGTGGCGAAGAGGGGGTTGATTCGCGCGGGCGCTCCGGCCACGCCCTCCACGTAGGCGCCGCCACGAGCGGGGAGCTCCTCGCCGGCGGGGGACGACGACGCCAGGTAGGTGACGGCGATGAGCGCGCCGACGCCCGCCATGAGCGTGACCAGCAGCGGCCAGCGGGGACGGTTGGGGGCGCTCATCGCCGGCTCGTCGTGGCCTGTCAAGGCCAGCGAGCCCTACACGTAGCGAACGCTCAGGGCAGAGATGCCGACGAAGATGATCGCCAGGATGATGGTGAGCTGGAAGAGCGTCTTCTCCAGCCCGCGGCGCGTCCGGAAGGACGAGCCGCCGCCTCCGCCGCCGCCGAACGCCGCGCCCACGTCGGTGCCCCGCGTCTGGAGGAGCACGACGACGATGAGGACGAACGAGATGAGCAGTTGAGCCAGGTTCAGGTAGTTGCCGAAGGTCACGAGTTTCGCTCCTATGTTTGTTAGAGGGCGGCTGCCTCCTCCGCCTCGCGTTCTTCCGCCCGCACGAAGTCGGTCTCTACTTCACCGCGCTGGTAGTAGAGGCGAATCAGCGCGGCGGCCAGCTTCTTCGGGTCGTGGTGGTAGCGGTTGTCCTCGCTGATCACGTCGGCGGCGCTCACCGTCGCGCCGTTGACTCGCTCGCAGTCGATCCGCACCGGTTCCGAGTGCCACGCCTCCGGCAGTCCATCGCGGGCGATGTTGTCGTTCGCCACGACGTGATGGAAGAGGCCGGTCTGGATGTGCTCGTGGAGGGCGCGGTAGTGGTCGCTCACGGAGAAGGTATCGGTCTCGCCGTGCTGGGTCGCGACGTTGCAGACGTAGAGCTTGACCGCGGTCGACATCTCGATCGCGCGGCGGATGCCGTCGACGAGCAGGTTCGGCAGGACGCTGGTGTAGAGGCTGCCCGGGCCGACGACGATCAGGTCCGCGTTGAGGATGGCGCGGATCGCGTCCGGGTTGGCCTGGGCGTTCTCCGGGTGGATGAAGACCTGCTTGATGCGGCCGCCGCGCTCCGTGATCTGCGATTCGCCGTGGACCGCTTCGTCGTCTTCGGTGACGGCGGAGAGGGTGACGTTGGCCAGCGTCGACGGCAGGATTTGGCCGCGCACCGCCAGCACGCGGCTGGTCTCGCGCACCGCCTCCTCGAAGTTGCCGGTGACGGCGGTCATCGCGGCGATGAACAAGTTCCCGAAGCTGTGGCCCTCCAGGCCAGACCCTTCTTCGTTGAAGCGATACTGGAACAGCCGCGTCATCAGCGGCTCCACGTCGGCCAGCGCGGCGATGCAGTTCCGCACGTCGCCCGGCGGGGGCAGGCCCAGCTCGCGGCGCAGGCGACCGGAGCTGCCGCCGTCGTCGGCCACCGTGACGATGGCGGTGAGGTTACCGGAGTGTTCCTTCAGGCCGCGCAGCAGCATCGAGAGGCCGGTGCCGCCGCCCAGGGCGACGATCTTCGGCCCGCGGCGCAGGTATCGGTGGTTGTAGATGATGTTCACCAGCCGCTCGTCGCGGCCCGGCCGCAGGAAGGCCGAGAGAAGCGAACGGTTGAGCTGCCAGATCGCCACGACGATGAGCGCGGCGCTGAGGCTGACGAAGAGGGCGCCCCGGACGTACCGAGGGATGAACTGGAGGGTGACGTAGTAAGCCCAGGACGGGAAGGTGTAGCTCTGGTAGAGCTCGCGGAGGAAGTAGCCGAAGCCCAGCCCCATGATCGCGACGCCGACGAGGAGGAGCAGCAGCCACCGCTTGATATGCATCCCGAAGTAGAACCACTTCAGGAAGCTGGAATCGATTCTCAGGAACCTCATGGTTCACTGATGATTATAGCAGTCGATATCGCGAGCGTCGATCCATAAGCCGTCAACGCCCGAAAGCTGCGATCACGGTCCGCTAGCCCCGGCGAGCCGCTCGCTGGCCTCCCGCATCGCGGCGAGCACGGCCTGGGCCTCCTCTCCCTGCATCGGCACCGGCTGGGCGGCGCTCTCGATGAGCACCGGCACGAACGTCACGCCCACCAGCACCCGGTCGTAGAACGTGTACCGCCCGACGATCCCCACTCGCGTCTCGTACGACCAGGTCTGGTCGAAGATGAAGTTCCCGTGGGCGTAGGCGATGAGCTTGCCCGCGTAGACCTCCACCGCCTGCACCCAGTGCGGGTGGTTCCCGATCACCAGGTCCGCCCCTGCATCGACCACCAGGCGCGCGAGCTCCGCCGGGTGGTCGTCCGCGATGCCCCGCGCGGGCTGGGGCAGGCGCGCGTACTCGGCGCCCCAGTGCATCGCCACCACCAGCACGTCGACCTGCGGCCGGAGGCCCCGGATCTGCGCGGCCATCGCCTCGCGTTCGACGCGCTCGCCGACGCCGTTGAAGGCGAGGAAGCCGAAGCGCAGGCCGCGCACGTCCTCCACCCACGGCGTCTCCCGGTCCGCCCAGGCGATGCCTGCTGCCGCCAGATGGCGCTGCGTCTCCGCGATGCCGGCGTCGCCATAGTTGCCGATGTGGTTGTTCTCCAGCGTCGCGATGTCGACGCCGGCCGCCTGGAGCGCGGCGACGAAGCCCGGCCGTCCACAGAACGTCAGCGTGCCGCGCGGCGGCGGCGGACACGAAGCGATCAGCGGCGCCTCCAGGTTGACGACCGTCAGGTCACCACCGCTGGTGAGCTGCGAGGTGGCCGCGACCGGGAACAGGAAGTCGTCGCCGCGCGACCGAATCGCCCGCTCCACGCCGCGCGCCGGGATCACATCGCCGGTGGCGATGAGCGTGCGCAGGCGCGCCGGGTCGAGCCGCAACGCCGACAGGTCGCGCGGCGCGAACACCTCACCCAGCGTGAGCGGCGATACCTGCGCCGGCTCCAGGAACAGGGGCGTCGGCGTCGGCGATGGCGTCGGCGTGAGGGTCGGCGTCGACGTGGCGATGGGCGTCGAGGTCGCTGCGGGCGGGCCGGAGCCGCCGCCGCAGGCAGCCAAAAGCAGTGTCATCAGGACGAGCGCGGCGGTTGGGCGGAGGGCGGCGCCCACGGAAGCGCGTCAGCCGAGCTTGGCGAGCGCGTCGCGCACGAGCTGATGCGCGAGGTCCGGCTTGGCGCGGCCGCGCGTCTCGCGCATTACCTGGCCCACCAGGAACTTCAGCGCCTCTTCCTTGCCGGCCCGAAAGTCGGCCACGGGCTTGGGGTGCTGCGCCAGCACGCTGTCGACCACCGATGTGAGCTCGTCCGCCTCGCTGATCTGCGTGAGGCCCTGCTCCTGGACGACGGCGCGCGCCGCCTTCCCTGCGCGGTACATCTCCTCGAAAACGCCCTTGGCGCCGGTGGTGGAGACGGTACCCTCTTCGATGAGCACGATCAGCTCGTGCAGGTCGGCGGGCGCGACCTTCGATTCGCTCACTTCGATGCCCTCCGCGTTGAGCAGACGGGCGAAATCGCCGAGCAGCCAGTTCGCCAGCGACTTCGCGCGCCTGCGCAGCCGTTCGTCATCGCCGCGAGCGGGCGCCGCGGCCGTCTCGAAGTAGTCGGCGCGAGCGCGGGTGGCGATGAGCAGGTTCGCTTCGTAGTCGCTCAGGCCATACTCGGCCAGGAAGCGACGCCGCTTGTCGTCGGGCAGCTCCGGCAGCCGCCCGCGCAGCTCGTCGACGTATTCGCGGCGGATGGCAATGGGCGGCAGGTCCGGCTCCGGAAAGTAGCGGTACTCCTCGGCGACCTCCTTGCTGCGCTGGCTGACGGTCTGGCCCAGCTCGTCGCGCCAGCCGCGCGTCTCGTGGGCGACGCGTTCGCCGGCGTCGAGGAGCTTGCTCTGGCGCTCGACTTCGTACTCCACGCCCAGTTGGATGGCGCGAAAGCTGTTCAGGTTCTTCAGCTCCACCTTGGAGCCGAACTCCGCCCGGCCGATGGGGCGCAGGCTGGCGTTCGGCTCGCAGCGCATGTCACCGTCCTCCATGTTCGCCCGGCTGGCGCCCAGGTAGCGCAGCGTCTGCTGCAGCTTCATCGCATAGAGGCGCGCCTCCTCCGCTGAGCGGATGTCGGGCTCGGAGACGATCTCCATCAGCGGCGTGCCCGAGCGGTTCACGTCGATCAGGCTGTAGCCTTCGCCCGCCTGGTCGACGCGGTGCATCGAGCGGGCGGTGTCCTCCTCCAGGTGGACGCGGGTGATGCCGATCCGCTTCGTCCGGCCATCGAGCTCGACCTCCAGCCAGCCGTCTTTACATAACGGTAACTCGTACTGGGATATCTGGTAGCCCTTCATCAGGTCGGGGTAGGGGTAGTTCTTCCGGTCGAACTTGGCGATCTCCGGGATGGCGCAGTGGAGCGCGAGGCCGGTCATGATCGTCAGCTCCACGGCTCGCTGGTTGATCACGGGCAGGACGCCGGGCATGCCCAGGCAGACGGGGCAGACGTGGGTGTTGGTGGCCGAGCGGCTATACTCCGCGCTGCAGCCGCAGAACATCTTGCTCCGGGTAAGGACGTGCGCGTGCACTTCCATGCCGATGACTAGTTCGTACTTCGTGGCGGCTGGCGTGGTCATATCCGAGGTGAGTATAGCACCGGCGTTCGCAGGCGGGGACAGGCTACGCCCGTCGGGTCGCCAGCTCCTCGATCAGCCGCGGCAGCTCCGCCACGAGGGTGGAGCGCGGTACGACGCGGTCGCAGCCGGCCTCTCGCGCCTCGCGCAGCAGGGCGGCCTCGGTGTGCCGCCCGAAGGCGAGCACCGGCGTCCCCTGCGCCCGCGCCGCCTCGACCGCCAGCCGCCAGTCGACGCCGTCCGCGTGCAGGTCGAACACGACGAGCGCGGCCGGCGCCGCGAGCGCCTCGAGGGCGGCGCTGGTGGTGTCGGCGAGGGTGACATCGTAGCCCAGCGCCCGCGCCTGCTCCGCGACACGTGGCTGAAACATGAGGTCGGCGATGACGAGGACGATCGTGCTCATGGGGCGGCTTCGACCTTCGGCGGGTAGCTCACTCGCATCAAGCACAGCCCCTGCGGCGGCGCCAGCGGCCCGGCCGCGGCCGGTTTCGGGTGGCGCAGGAGGTCGCGGAAGGCGGCGAAGGTGAGCCGGCCGCGGCCGGCGCTCACCAGCGCGCCGGCCGTTCGGCGTACCTGCTGGCGCAGGAACGCGTTCGCCTCGATGTCGATCAGCACGCGGCAGCCGCGACGCGCCACCTCGCAGCGGTGGACGCAGCGCACGGTCGAAGTGTTCTGCTTGCGCGTGAACGACGCGAAGTCGCGTTCGCCGGCGAGCGTCGCGGCGGCGCGTTGCATCGCTTCCGTATCGAGCGGCTCAGCGACGTGCCAGGCGCGGTGGCGCCACAGCGGCGAGCGGGCAGGGGTGTTGGAGATGGTATAGCGATACGTCCGGCTCAGCGCGTGGCGGCGCGGGTCGAAATCGATCGGCGCGACCCAGGCCCGGCGCACGGCGATGTCGTCCGGTAGCCAGGCGTTGAGCCCGCGGGCGATGACGTCGGTGTCGTGGACGGAGGTGGTGGTGAACGCGGCGACCTGCCCCTGCGCGTGAACGCCGGCGTCGGTTCGCCCGGCGAGCGCGAGGCGGACCGGTTCGCCGGTGAGCTGGTGGATTGCCTGCTCCAGCTCGCCCTGGACGCTGGGCACGCGCGGCTGGAGTTGCGAACCGCCGTACTGTCCCCCGTCGTACTCCAGCACGAGGGCGATCCGGCGCCGCGACGCCTGTTCGGTCACTCCGGCTTGGGCAGGAGCTCGAGCTTGGCCATCGGCGCGCCGTCGCCGCCGCGTGGGCCGATCTTGACGATGCGCGTGTAGCCGCCCGCCCGCCCGACGAAGCGCGGCGCGAGGTCGTCGAATACCTTCGACACGATGGTCTTGTCGTTAAGGAAGGCGAGCGCCTGGCGGCGGGCGTGGAGCGACCCCGCCTTGCCCAGCGTGATCATCTTCTCCGCCGGGCGGCGGGCCTCCTTGGCGCGCGCCTCCGTCGTCCGGATCGACTCGTGCGTGAGCAGGGATATGACCAGATTGCGCAGCATCGCCTTCCGGTGGGGGGTGGGGCGATTGAGCTTCCTGCCGCTGAGGCGGTGTCTCATGGCTACGCTGTCCCGTTGCCGTCCGGCTTCATCAGCTCCGAGGGGTCTTCGCCGGCCTCCTTGAGCGCCTGGATCAGCGCGGCGCCCAGGGGGCTTAGCGCGGAGCCGCCTTCTTCCTCCAGCTCGCCCATCCCGTCGTCATCCTCAGGCCCGAGGTAGCCGAGCTCGATAAGCCGCGCCTTCAGTTCGTCGTAGGACTTGCGGCCGAAGTTGCGCAGCGCCAGCAGCTCGTCCTCGCTCTTCTCGAGCACCTGGCCGACGGTCATCAGGCCGCTCCGCTTGAGGCAGTTGTAGGCGCGCACCGAGAGGCTGAGGTCCTCGATCGGCGTGTGGTACTTGTCGGCGGAGATCTGGGAGCCCCGACCCACGCCGTGCTCCACCACCGGCGGCTCCGGCTTGCCGAGCTGCGCGAACATAGCCAGTTCGTCGCGGAGGATGTCGGCGGTCTGGCTCAGCGCGTCGACCGGCGTGTTCGTGCCGTCGGTCCAGATCTCCAGGGTCAGCTTGTCGAAGTTGGTCATCTGGCCGACGCGCGTGTGCTCGACGCGGTAGTTCACCTTCTGCACTGGCGAGAAGATCGCGTCGACGGGGATGACCCCGATCGGCATGCCGTCCGTCTGGCCGGCCGGCAGGTAGCCCCGGCCCTGCTCCACGGTCAGCTCCATGGTGAGATGGGCCTTGTCGCTGTCCAGCGAGCCAATGTAGAGGTCCGGGTTGACGATCTCGTAGTCGGCCGCGACCTGGATGTCGTTGGCGTGGATCACCTGCTGGCCGCGCGCCTCCAGGTACAGCTTCGCCGGCCGGTTGGACAGCGGGCGGAGGCGGATATCCTTGATGTTGAGGAGGAGCTCCATGGTGTCCTCCTTCAGGCCCGTGATCGTGGAGAACTCGTGCTCGACCTCGTCGATGCGCACCGACGTGACGGCGGCGCCCGGCAGCGAGCTGAGCAGCACACGGCGCAGGGCGTTGCCCAACGTGATGCCGAAGCCCGCGGAGAGCGGCCCCGCGACGAAGCGGGCGTAGGTTTCTGTCTCTTCTTCGATCGTAATGCTCGGGGACTCCAGCTCGTCCACCGGTAATCCTCCTTGCACGCTCAGGTCAAAGGTGGCGACGTTCATTCACAGCCTTTCCTAGCGAGAGTAGAACTCCACAATGACGGCGGGGTCGAACTTCGCGCCCACCTGCGCCACGTCGGGCACAGCGACGACGCGTCCCGTCATGGAGGCGGCGTCCACGCTCAGCCAGTCAGGCACCTCCTTGCTCTGCATTCCTTCTTGCACCATCCCAAACAGCTCCGTCTTCTTGCCCTTGGGCGACCAGGCGATCTCGTCGCCTATTTTCAAGGCGCATGACGGGATGTCCGTCGTCCGTCCGTTGAGAAAGATGTGGCCGTGTCTCACGGTCTGGCGCGCCTGCGCGCGCGAATCGGCGAAGCCCAGGCGGTAAACGGTGTTGTCCAAGCGTTGCTCAAGCATCTGCACCAGCGTCTCGCCGGTGACGCCGGCGCGGCGCACCGCGGCGCGGTAATAGCGGCGAAACTGGCCTTCCATGATGCCGTAGGTGAAGCGGGCGCGCTGCTTCTCGCGTAGCTGCAGCGCGCGGTCAGAGACGCGCCGCCGCCGCCCGAAGCGATGCGTCTGGCCGGGCGGCGTCGGGCGGCGTTCGAAGGCGCACTTTGGCGTGAGGCAACGATCGCCCTTGAGGTAGAGCTTGTCGCCGTAGCGACGGCAGAGACGGCAGACCGGGCCGGTGTAGCGGGCCATGCGCTTCCTCCCTCTACACCCGCCGCCGCTTGGGCGGCCGGCAGCCGTTGTGCGGCATCGGCGTCACGTCACGGATGCTCTGGATCGACAGCCCCGCGCTCTCCAGCGAACGGATGGCCGCCTCGCGGCCCGTGCCCGGGCCCTTGACGAGCACCTCCACGTAGCGCATGCCGTGTTCCATGGCGCGCTTCGCCGCGCGCTCGGCGGCCAGCCCGGCCGCGTAGGGCGTCGACTTGCGCGAGCCCTTGAAGCCGACCACGCCCGCGCTACCCGTCGCGATCACGTTGCCGTTCGGGTCGGTGAGCGTGACGATCGTGTTGTTGAACGTCGACTTGATGTACACCTTGCCTCTCGGGACCGACTTGCGTTCCCGCCGGCGCGAACGGCTCTTTCGCTCCGCCATCTCTTGCCCTCCTTACTTCTTTGCCATGGCGCGGCGCTTGCCGGCCACCGTCTTACGCGGCCCCTTGCGCATGCGCGCGTTGGTGCGCGTGCGCTGCCCGTGCACCGGCAACCCTCGGCGATGGCGCGTGCCGCGATAGCAGTTGATCTCGATCAAGCGCTGGATGTTCTGCCGCACCTCGCGCCGCAGGTCGCCTTCCACGGTGCAGGTGCGGTCGATCACCTCGCGGATGCGGCTCACCTCGTCGTCGGTGAGGTCGCGCACCTTCGTTTGGGTGTTGACCTGGGCCTGCTGTAGGATGCGCTGCGCCAGGCCAGGTCCGATCCCGTAGATGTAGCGCAGCGAGATGCCGACGTACTTGTCGCGCGGGATGTCGATGCCAGCGATACGAGCCATCGTCCTCTCCTTATCCCTGACGCTGCTTGTGCTTCGGG
>Ga0247727_10016047_pt1 | contig 12162 bp, 9 predicted proteins | sample WisWelCaveWW1625_FD_202498 | JGI IMG/M metagenome (GOLD analysis project Ga0247727, IMG submission 202498) | Biofilm microbial communities from Wishing Well Cave, Virginia, United States - WW16-25 | ecosystem: Environmental > Aquatic > Deep subsurface > Groundwater > Cave microbial mat | place...
GCGATGTACTGGACATATTCGCGCAATAATTGTTGATTGAGTCCTAAAATATCTCCGAATGACAAACAATCGGCCGCGTACGCGCATTCCAACTCAACGGCCTTCTTTACCTTTTCGACAATTGAAGTCCTAAATTCATCGTTCCAAATTTCTGGACTCTCATCGATAATGGTGTTGATCATCTCGATACCGAAATTCATATGCACGCTCTCATCACGTAAAATATACTGGACCTGCTCGCAGGCACCGGGCAGACGATTTTGCCGACCAAAGGACAATAAAATAACAAAACCACTGTAAAAAAAAATCCCTTCCAAAATACCATAATAACCAATTAAATTATCAACCAGCGCGCGCTTACCCTCCAAGGTGTTTATTTCAAAATTTGGTTCTTGAATCCGGTCCGTTAAGCGCATGCAATATTCATCCTTGTGATAAATTGCCTTGACTTCCCGGTACATATTAAATAATTCGCCATCATCCATGGATAAGGATTCAATAATGTATTGGAAGGCGTGGACATGAATGGCCTCTTCAAAGGCCTGGCGTAAAAGGTATTGCCGGCATTCCGGATTGTCGATCCATTTATAAATAACTAAGACAATGTTGTTGCCCACCAGCGTTTCCGCGGTTGAGAAAAATCCAAAATTCCTTTTGATGATATGCCGTTCCGCCGGGGTGAAGGCCGTGGGATTGCGCCACTGCTCAATGTCCCGCTGCATGGAAACTTCCGTCGGCATCCAATGATTGGCGCAACCGTCCAAATAATAATGCCACGCCCATTTGTATTTAATCGGAACAAGTTGATTAACATCGACCATCCGCTCATTGCCGATAATACGTTTCAACTCGGCGCGAACGCGGTCTTTGGTCATTCGTATCGATTCTGACATAAATTCCCCTCCGATTACTGACAGGCCTCGCAGTCTTGGACAGATTCTTTACTGACGCTGGCCGGCTCAACAACGCGCCCCTGCTCATTTCGGTGGCGTTGACCGACCACATTATTATATTTGGTGATATCCAACGTGCTTTTCTCAATGCGGGTGGCGCCCATGGATCGAAGATAATACGTGGTCTTTAAACCTTTCTCCCAGCCAAACAGATACATATCGCTTACCTTTTTGCCGCTGGGTTTGGCTTGATACAGATTTAAAGACTGGCCCATATCAATCCACTTTTGCCGACGGCTGGCGGCTTCAATGATCCATTCATATTCGATCTCAAATGCCGTCGCGTATTTGGACTTTAAATGCTGCGGAATACGGGCGATTTCCTGGAGCGAACCGTCAAAATATTTTAAATCATTGATCATCTCTTTATCCCAGAGTCCAAGTTTTTTCAAATCAGCCACCAGATACTCATTGATCACGGTAAATTCTCCAGAGAGATTACTTTTCACAAAGATATTTTTGTACATGGGCTCAATGGAAGCTGTCACCCCGATAATATTGGCGATGGTCGCGGTCGGAGCGATGGCCATAATCAAGCTGTTGCGCAAGCCGTGCTCTTTAAGCTCATTGCGAATGACCGACCAATCCATCGTTGAGGACCGGTCAATATCCAGATGCCCTCCGCGCTCTCGTTCTAAAAGATCGATGGTGTCAATCGGGAGAAGTCCCCGGTCCCATTTGGACCCTTTATACGTTGAATAGGTACCCCGCTCCTTGGCTAATTCAATTGAGGCTAAAATTGCGTAATATGAAATAACCTCCATGCTTTCATCCGCAAATTGAATCGCCTGCGGTGAAGCCAAACTTAAATCCTGTATGTAAAGCGCGTCCTGAAATCCCATAATCCCTAAACCAATTGGACGATGTCTTTGATTCGCGGTTGCGGCTTCTTGGGTTGGATAGAAATTGATATCAATAACATTATCGAGCATACAGACCGCCGTGCGAACGGTGTCTTTAAGCAGATTGTGATTCAGTCCCTGCGGGGTGATATGGGCTTCCAGGTTCACCGAACCTAAATTACAAACGGCGGTTTCTTCTTTTGAGGTATTCAATAAGATTTCCGTGCAAAGATTGGAACTGTGGACAACACCCATATGGTCCTGGGGGGAACGAATATTGGAAGGATCTTTGAAGGTGATCCACGGGTGACCGGTTTCAAAAAGCATACTGAGCATTTTGCGCCAAAGTTGTAGCGCCGGCAGGGTCTTGTGCTGTTTTATTTTTCCCTCCGCGGCCAGGCGTTCATATTCTTCGTAACGTTTCTCAAACGCCTGTCCATAAAGCTCATGCAAATCCGGAACTTCATTAGGAGTAAATAATGTCCAGTTCGCGTTCGCCTTAACCCGTTTCATGAAAAGATCGGGAATCCAATTGGCCGTGTGCATATCATGCGTGCGCCGGCGTTCATCTCCGGTATTTTTTCGCAGTTCAAGAAATTCCTCAATATCCAGATGCCAGACCTCCAGATACGCGCACATTGCCCCTTGACGTTTGCCGCCTTGATTGACCGCGAGGGCCGTGTCATTGGCGACTTTCAGGAATGGAATAACCCCCTGACTGCGGCCATTGGTGCCTTTGATACGCGCGCCCATGGCACGGATACTGGTCCAATCATTACCGAGACCTCCGCTCCATTTGGAAAGCATGGCGTCATCCTGAATACATTTAAAAATGTGATGGAGATCATCATTGATGGTCGTTAAGAAACACGAAGATAATTGGGAATGCCTTGTCCCGGAATTAAACAAGGTTGGTGTTGAAGAGGTAAATCGAAAGGTTGATAAAACATTATAGAATTCAATGGCCCTTTGATTCTTTTTATCCCCTTCTTTTTTTGCCAATCCCATGGCCACGCGCATCCAGAATATTTGCGGTAATTCGATACGCCGACCGTCGGAATGAATAAAATACCGATCGTAAAGTGTTTGTAAACCCATATACCTGAATAAAAAGTCGCGTTTTGGTTCCAGTTTATTGCCTAGGAATTTCAAATCAAATTCGAGGAGTTCTGGACTGAGCAATTCTAAGGCCACGGCCTTTTGAATGTATTGAGTAAAATAGGACGGGTATTCGGTCTTTATACCTTCGAAACTAACCTCGTTACCAACAGCTTCACGATAGGACATCAGCAGCAAAAGCCGGCCGGCGGCAAAACTATAATTGGGTTCAAATTCAATAAAAGACCTGGCGGCTAAAACATTGGACAGAGCGATTTGTTGTTCAGTAATACCATTGAAATAATTTTTAGCAGATTCTTTAAGGATGGTCTCCGCGGAAACACCTTCCAAACCTTGACAGCAGGTTTCAACTTGAAATCGCAGATCATTAAAATTAAGCGGCGTAATTTCGCCATTATCCCGTTTGACGGTCACTTCCTTGACCCAGTCCCGCGGGATCTCGATCTCACGAAGTTTTAAACGACGGGTTTTGTGGCGCTCTTCACGATAAACAATATAGCGGCGGGCAACATCATGATAACCGGAGGTCATGAGGGTTTTCTCAACGATGTCTTGAATCTCTTCGATCCCAACCGCCCGGCCATCCGGCCAAAGCCTTTGGATCTCAATGATGACCCTGTCCGACAATTTTTTGGCTTCCACTAATAAACTATCAGAAAACTCGCTGTTACCTGCGGCCCGAAATGCCTTGGCGATTGCCAACGTAATTTTTTCCGGTTTAAACGAAACGACTTTACCATCGCGCTTAGTTATTTTGTATAAATCAAACAAGGCCCGCTTCACCGCATGCTGGCGGCGATAATTCGAATATAACTCCGCAATTTCCTTAAATCCATTTTCATAGAGCTGGCGGATGACCTCATCCTGGATTTCTTCAACAGTCAGATATTCTTTGGTTAGGCCACGCTCTTTTAAAACAGAAAAAACACTTTGAGTGACTTTCGTAACATGGTTGATGGCCGAATCAGAAAGATCCGCCTCGCGTGGGAGACTATGAAATTCTTTGAAGGCATTACTCACCGCGTAGCTGATGCGGTTGAGGTTAAAGCCAACAATTTGACCGTCACGCTTTTGGACTTTAAGCGCCCCTTCGATCATGGATTCATGGAGCATGTTCAAGTCTCCTGTTTAAAGGGTTGATGGGGTGATTAATCAGATAAAAATATGTCATTTAGAGTCAAAGAATCTCACAACTGTGCGCTATCCGCACGTTGAACTGGACTACTATATATCATGATTTATTTTTGAAAAGACACAATATTTAGTATATTAGTGATGATTTTTATGTCAAGATAATTTTTCCTAAAATCTTCATTACGACGACATTTCAGCAAAAAAAACAAAGGTGGGGAATCACCGGCTCCCCAAAATTTGGAGAGCCTCGAGGCAGTTAATTAATTTTTCGCGGTTTTATAATTCTCATCCGCCGCGGCCCAATTGAGCAAACTCCAGAAAGCGGCGATATACTCCGGCCGGCGGTTTTGATACTTTAAATAATAGGCGTGTTCCCAGACATCAAGTCCGATAATGGGTTTCTTACCTTCCATCAGAGGGTTATCTTGATTGGCAGTGGAATAAACTTCCAGTTTGCCGGCGTTTAAACAAAGCCAGGCCCAACCGCTGCCAAAACGGGTTTTTGCGGCGGTCTCAAATTTTTCTTTAAAGGTTTCGAAACTACCGAATTCACTTTTGATGGCATCAGCGAGTTTTCCGATCGGCGCGCCCTCGCCGTTTGATTTCAAAAGCTTCCAAAATAAAGAATGGTTAGCATGTCCGCCACCGTTATTGCGCACCGCCGTTCGAATATTCTCCGGAACCGCGCTCAAAGAAGAAATCAAATCTTCAACGGACTTTGATTCCAACGCCGTGCCTTTGAGGGCATTGTTGACATTATCCACATACGCTTGATGGTGTTTGCTATGATGGATCTCCATTGTTTTCGCGTCAATGTGGGGTTCGAGCGCACTATAATCATAGGGTAATTTCGGCAGGGTGTATGGCATGAGGACCTCCTTAACGTTGAGTTATTATTTTAATTTCTTAACAGCTTCAAGCACGGCATTATAATCCGGCTCATGAGCAACTTCTTTGACAAGTTGTTTATACTGGACAACGCCATTAACATCAACGACGAAAATCGCGCGCGCCAACAGACGTAATCCTTTGATGAGTATCCCGTAATTGGTGCCAAAGGATGTTTCACGATGATCGGAAAGGACTTGAACATTCTTTATCCCAGCGGAGGCGCACCAGCGTTTTTGAGCGAAAGGTAAGTCTGTACTGATCGTCAGGACCGCCACATCATTACCTAATTTACCGGCCTCTTCATTAAATCTACGGGTTTCAATGTCACAAGTCGGCGTATCCACGGAAGGGACTGCCGACAGGATGAGCTTTTTTCCTTTAAAATTTCCCAATGTCACATTGGATAAATCATTCGCCGATACGGTAAAGTCGGGGGCTTTATCTCCGACTTTAACTTCATTGCCCAACAAGGTCATCGGATTTCCTTTAAGAGTTATCGCATTTGAAAATTCTTTCATCAGTGAATCTCCTTTCAATTCTCTTCGAGTGTTAATTTATAAAGCAAGGCGGCTAAAATACCACCCAAAATTGGCGCGACCCAATACAGCCACATATTTTCAAAGACACCGCCGAGTAAAGCCGGTCCCAGATGGCGGGCTGGATTCATGGCCGCACCGCTGACCGGACCACCAACTAAAATATCCAGAGCAACTGTTAAGCCAATAAATAACCCTCCCATTTTAGGGGCCCGTTTATCTACCGCGGTGCCATAAACGGCAAAAACTAAAAAGAATGTCAACACAACCTCCATAATAAAACCCATATAAACCGGAATCCCAGAGCCAAGCCCTGGAGTCCCCATATTCGTTGCCTTTAAAGCCCAATGAGGGATGGAAAGTTGAATAAGATACGCGCCGATAATGGCTCCAGAACACTGAGCAATGACATACCCGATGGCAGTAGCGGCATCAATTTTTTTAGCGGCCCAAAGTCCGATAGTGACTGCGGGATTCACATGACCACCACTGATAGCAGCAGTCGCGGTAATCATCACCACCAGCACCAACCCGTGTGCCAGCGCGATACCAACCAGTCCGGTATGGCCGTTGGTCATATAATTACTGGCAATCGAACCGACTCCAATAAAGACGAGTGCGAATGTCGCCACAAATTCGGCAATCAAGGCTTTAAAATTCATCGTCCTTCCTCCATTTTAGGGTTTATTTTGTAAGCGACACTATCTTACCTTTTAAAAATGATTTGTCAAATGGAAAGGCAAGTTGTGTTATAATTTCATCCATGCTGACCTATAAAACAACCATTAAATTGCACGACACCGACGCCGCCGGGCTTCTTTTTTTCGCGAATCAATTCAAAATTGTTCATGAAGCGTATGAGATTTTGTTTGAACAGATTGGATTTGGTTTTGCGAAATTGATCCGGGATTGCGACTTTTTCCTGCCGATTGTCCACGCCCAATCCGATTATACCGCGCCGCTGTTTGTCGGTGATAAAGTCAAGGTTGAAGTCCGTCTCGCTAAGATTGGCCGGACCTCCTTTACCCTATCCTACCGATTATTCAATCAGAACAATAAACTCGTTGGCACGTCACAGACGGTCCATGTCTCAGTCGCCAAAACAACAAAGAAAAAAATACCACTCCCCCCGGCTCTTTTACGAGTTCTTAAGAAAGTCTCTTCAGATCGTGGGCGTGTGTGGTGACCAAGTTCGTTAAAAATTTTCGGTCCACTTTTATGGAGTCGAAATCGGTTTGTTCCGGCCAGACAAAAAATGTTTCCGGAATCTTAAAGCGCGGCAGATGCTTTTTAAGATACCTTGTCAGTTGCGCGTGGGAGAAATGTGTTGAGGAAGAGACTTTAATCAAAGTAACCGGTCGATAAACAAACTCATCGTTTTTTACCGGAACAACCATCGCTTCCTGAATTCCTTTCATCTTATATAATTCACTTTCAATCTCTTCAGGATAAATATTTTCCCCACCGGAAATAAACATATTGTCTTTTCGCCCCCAAACGGTTAAATATTTCTCGGCGTCGAATCTCCCCAAGTCTCCAGTCGGAAACCAACCGTCGGACGTTGTCGGTGACCGCAGACGATTGCCTTCGACATACCCTTGACATAATGTTTTTCCCTTAAGAAAAATCTCATAATCGTTCATGATCCGAATTTGTCTGTATTTAAGAATTTTCCCGGACGTTTGCAATCGTTTCAAGGAATCATTTTTACGTGTCGTTGTGACCTGTGACGCCATTTCCGTAGAACCATAGGTCGTGTAAATGGGTAATCGTAAAGTCACGGCTTTTTTAATAATCGATTCCCCGATCACGCTGCCGCCTAAAAGAATTGCTTTAAACTTTGAAAGCGCGTTTATTCCCCTTTTCTTGGATAGCAGTCGATAAAGTTGTGTCTGGACTAAAGAAACATGCGTGACTCCCGAATGAAGAATCGCCTCCTGTATTTGTGTTCCCTGAGAGGCGATCACTAATGTACTTCCAGCTAAAAAGACTCTAAAGAGTATGGCCAGGCCTCCCACGTGATAAAGGGGTAAGGATAAAAGCCAGCGGTCGTTTGGTCCTAATCGAATGTTAAGGTTCGCGCCTTTTGCGGAGTAAAAATGATTCGCGTAGGTATGCAGTACAGCCTTTGGAACGGCGGTTGTTCCAGAGGTAAAAAGGATCGTGGCCGCGCGATCTATCTTTAAGGGATTACTTCGCCTCACCTCTGGCGAGACCCGCCATGACAAAGAAAAATCCTTCTCCGTAAGGATTCTCGTACAATGAATTTTTTTTGTTAATAAATTTACCGTTGCTTTCGGGAATCGCGGGCTCAGGAGACAAGCAATCGCGCCAATCCGCCAAAGCGCCAAAAGTACGATGACATATTCGACACTATTTACGGCAAAGATACCAATTCGTTGTTTTCGTTGGATGTCGATTTTTCGCAGACGATTCTCGGCAGCACAGACCATCTGATCCAGTTCCTGGTAGGTATGGGTCTTTTCATCCGTTACGATGGCCAGGCGTTGATCGTATTTTTTCGCCGCGGAATTAACTGGGCAATTCGTTCTATTCATTTTTAAACCATTGTCGGGTATCTAGGCCAACCGGAAAATTACCGCGCGTGCATGCCGCCAAATGAGTCAACGCGGCCAGGCCAATACAGGTTTCAAAAGCGGAACTGATAATCGGCTGTATCCCTAACGACTCAGCCCGACGTATCCATTCCATTGTCTTAAATAAACCACCAAGCACTGTCGGTTTTAAAATGACCGCTTTCAGTCCTGCTTGGGCTCGTAATTTCTCGAGTTTTACATTAACTAATGATTCATCGAAGGCAAAGGAAATCTGTGTCGCAGAATAAAAATCGGAAAGTCGGCGGCTATCCGCCAAAGGTTCTTCGATATAATCAATGATGTGCGTATTAATTCTTTTGGCAAAGTTTATGGCTGTGTCCCAATCCCAGGCGCGATTGGCATCCAGCCGTAAGGTCGCCTTGGAATTAAAAATTTTTTCTAAAGTCCGGACTTTTTGAATGTCCGTATCGAGCGGGCCGCGGCCGACCTTTAACTTAAAGGAGCGAAATCCCTTTTTGATTTTTTTCGCAGCCTGCACACACACTTCTTTTAAAGATCCATCTAAAAGGGCGTTGATCTCAACTGTATCCCGATGGGTTTTAGATAAAAGTTCACACAACATTTTATTTTGACGGTGGACGACCAAACTCAGCCAGGCTGTTTCTAAACCGAATTGAACTGACGGATAAAGGGGTTGTTTTATTCCGGAGAGGATTTGTTTCTTGGCGGAAGCAAGACTTTCTTTATTTAATCCCGGTAATGGTGCAATTTCACCGAAGCCTTCACAACCCTCAGAATCGCTTAGGTAAAGGATTAACCCTTCCCGCCGCTTTAGGATTCGATTCCGGACCACCAGCGGTTTGGATAAAGGTAAACTGTATTGATAAATAACCGCGGAATTTATTTTTACAGCAGCCATCCGACCGAGAATAATAGCGTGTAAAAAAATAACAATTTACCGGTATAGGCTAAAACATCATTTAACGCCGGCCCGTCTGATTTCGTCAATACAGTACAAATGGCGGGAAACGTGAACAATATGGTCAGTACTCCTAAAAGCGAGTAAGGATAACTTTCGGTCAAAGCGTGAATGCCAACCGGGATAAGACCGGCGATAATAACCGCAAAAAAATATTCCGTCATGGCAAAGTTTTGACCAAAACGCACCGCTAAAGTTTTCTTGCCGGATCTTTTGTCGCCTTCGAGATCACGAAGATTATTAACGGTTAAAATCGCGACGGAAAAAAATCCCGGGGCCAAGCCCGCAATGATCACCGCAGGATTGATTTCCAAAGATTGGACATAATACGTTCCCCCCACGGCCACCGGGCCAAAAAAAATTAAAACAAAAATTTCGCCCAGACCAATATATCCAAGCGGAAAAGGTCCGGCCGTATATAATAAACCCGAAATAATCGAAAGAATGGCGATGGTAGTAATCGGCCATCCCGCCCGTTGGATGAGATATAAACTCGCCAGGCCAGCTAAGAGAAATATTAAAATAATTAGAATAATCATCGTCATGGGGCGGATTAATCCCGCCTGAGTGACCCGGACAGGACCAATGCGATCCTGGGTATCGGTGCCCCGTTTATAATCAAAATAATCATTCGCCAGATTGGTTCCCATCTGAATCAGCATCGCGCCGGCTAATGCTACAAAAGCCGACGGCCAATGATGAACACCATCCCCATACGCCATGGCAGTCCCGATCATCACGGGACAAAATGACGCCCATAACGTTTTTGGACGAATGGCCATGAAAAAAATTTGAATAGGATGTTTAGTCATGAAATAATCGCTACGGTCTTCGTGGGAATTTTGAAAAATTCGGTTTTCGTTTTTGTAAAAAGGCATTACGACCTTCCTGACCTTCTTCCGTCATATAAAATAACATGGTGGCGTTACCGGCGAGTTCCTGTAATCCCGCCTGGCCGTCGCAATCCGCGTTCAGGGCTGCCTTCAAACAACGGATAGCTATTGGTGAATTGGCCAAGATTTCCCGAGACCATTGAATCGTCTCTGCTTCTAATCGTTTATACGGGACAACCGCATTAATTAATCCCATGGCCAAGGCCTGCTTGGCCGTGTATTGCCGGCACAAAAACCAAACCTCTCTGGCTTTTTTCTGACCGATGATTCTCGCCATATAACTGGCGCCGTAACCGCCGTCAAAAGACCCGACCTTCGGACCCGTTTGACCAAAAATCGCATTGTCGGCCGCGATAGTTAAATCACAAAGCAAATGTAAAATGTGCCCCCCGCCAATCGCGTAACCCGCGACCATGGCAATCACCGGTTTAGGGCAGGTCCTTATCTGTCTTTGAAAATCCAAAACATTTAACCGATGAATCCCTTGATCATCCACATAGCCTGCTTCTCCCCGTATTCTCTGGTCTCCACCGGAGCAAAAGGCCTCTTTCCCTTCTCCGGTTAAAATGATTACGCCAATGGATTGATCGTCACGGGCGTTTGAGAGGGCCTTGGACATTTCTTCCACGGTCAATGGCCGAAAGGCATTGCGGACTTCCGGACGATTGATGCTAATTTTAGCGATACCGTCCGCCTTATGATATTTGATGTCGGTAAATTGACCGGTTTGTTTCCAATGGATTTTTTGTTTTTTATTCGGCATTTTATTTCTCCAGATTCGCTAACATTCGTTTTTGTAATTCGTGGTGGATTTTAAAATTTTGTTTACGGTTTGAGGTAATTTCAATAATCGTTGAATTCTTTTTTGTAAACGCATTTTTATAGGTACGCACAAACGCCTCCGCGGATTTTGGCGCGAAATAATTTAACCCAAACATAGCCGCCGCGTGTTTAAACCCTAAATCATGGGGTGTCCCAAAATATTTCTCAAATACTTTATCAAACCGGGCGATAGGAAGAAAGGAAAATATTCCTCCACCGTTATTATTTACCACGACTATGACCAGAGGTTTTGATAAGGCGCGCAGCATCGCTAAAGAATTTAGGTCATGCAGAAAAGCTAAATCGCCTATCAACAAAGTCACCGGTTTATTTAATCCTTGAGAAAATCCGGCGGCCGAGGCGATTGTTCCATCAATTCCGCTGGCCCCGCGGTTTGAACTGATGATAACTCTCTGGCCGTCTTTGCTGGCAAACATATCCATTTCCCGAATCGGCATACTGCTGGCTAAAAAAAGGCCACTGCCCTTGGGAATATATTCTGAAATTAATCGGGCCGTCTTGGGCTCATTTAAGGTTCCGCTTCGATTGAGTGAACTTTCTAAAACCGTGTGAATCTTTTTCGATAAAATTTGCCATTGAGAGATTTGTTGGTCTCCGTCCCGATCCTGAATAGCCGGAAGAATCGCCTGACAAAATGCCGACGCCTTAGCCTCCACCCGCGTGGTGACATGATGCAAAGGATCATTACGCAAAGGATGATTGAGCACCATGATGTAATGGTCGGGGGTCTTACGTTCCATCATTTGATACCAACGTTTGGAACTTAACCGGCCGCCGAAATGGATAACACCATCGCATTTTATTTGATTGGTAAATTTCTCGGAAAACAAAAGTTGATCATAATAATGAATGATATTGTTCGAAGTTGTTCCACAACGTAAACCGGAAGTGATATCGGGAAAAATCGGCCATCGAAGTTTGTCGGCAAGCCGGCATACCGCTTCGCGTTCGTCATCATGACTGAGTTTGCCGACAGCGATGATGCCTTTTTTGATTGAATTAATCACCGCGGATAAATTTTTGATTTTACTGGAATCAAGCATTGTTGACGAACTGATATATTGGGTAAAGGGTGCCTTACTTTTTTTCCAGCTTTCCAATTCGGCAGATTTCTGCGGAATTGATACCAAGGGTTCACGGAACATGCAATTTAAGTGCACCGGTCCCATGGGTGAACCCAAAGCCCGAAACACGGCTTGGTCCAGGGTCGTTAAAACAAACTCTGGTTTGATGTGTTCATCTGGGCAAGGCATATCGAACTGCCAGCGGACATACTCACCAAAAAGACCAGCCTGATCAATCGTTTGGTCCGCGCCGGTTTTTCGTAATTCCGGCGGCCGGTCCGCAGTTAAAACAATCAAAGGCAATTTCTTCTTCGCGGCTTCAATAATGGCGGGCAAAAAATTCGCGGCCG
>Ga0247727_10016048_pt1 | contig 12162 bp, 7 predicted proteins | sample WisWelCaveWW1625_FD_202498 | JGI IMG/M metagenome (GOLD analysis project Ga0247727, IMG submission 202498) | Biofilm microbial communities from Wishing Well Cave, Virginia, United States - WW16-25 | ecosystem: Environmental > Aquatic > Deep subsurface > Groundwater > Cave microbial mat | place...
CCGAGGGCAGGCTCAAGATCACGGCCGCACTCGCAGCGCGTCAGGCCTCCGTCGCGAAGTTGGTCGCGAACGCCGCCTAGAAGTTTTGCCGGCCCTGCAAGCCGCCGCGAAATAGAAGATCAGCCCAGATGGCTGCAACGTCGCGAGACTGGCCGCATCCTTCTCGGGCTCAGCCTTCGGGAGATCCGCGCGAGGCGTCGGGCCCGAGAGGCAGATCTGGCTGCACGGGCCCTACCTCCGGCCCAACCGCCATTTCCTCGTCGAAGCGCGTGTTGCGCACGATGTCCTCGAGCTCCCCCAGGCGCTCGGCGCGCACGCGCACGGCGATGTCGGCGCGCGGGTCGGCCTGCTCGAGCTCGACCACCTCGAGGCGCACCAGCTCGAGCAGCGCGCAGAACGAGCCGACCAGGGCCTCGCGCGAGTCGTGGGCGAAGGTGCGCACGAGCGCGCGCAGCGAGAGGCTCGGGGCTTCCTTCAGGCGCGCCACCACCTGCTCGACGTAGTAGCGCATCGGGCGCTCGTCGATCAGGATGCGATGCGGGCGGTCTGCCAGCGTCTCGCGCATCAGGCGCGAGTAGCTCGCGAGCAAATCGAACGCCGTCAGCTCGCCGAGGTCGAATTCGCGCTCAGTTCGCTCGTCGCCCAGCTCGGGGTGCATGCCGCGTTCGAACTGGCGCTCGCGCAGGCGGCGCGACTCATCCAGGACGTCGGCCGCGTGCTTGAAGCGCCGGAACTCGAGCAGGCGCTGGATCAGCTCGTCGCGCGGGTCGAGCTCCTTCTCGAGGTCGATCTCGTCGGCCGCGAGCAGCGCGCGGCTCTTGATCGACATCAGGGTCGCGGCCATCGCCAGGAAATCGGCCGCGTACTCGATGTCGAGCACGTCGAGCGACTCGAGGTAGGCCATGTAGCCCTCGAGGATGCGCGCGATCTGGATCTCGTGGATCTCGACCTCCTGCTCGCGCACGAGGTGCAAGAGCAGGTCCATCGGCCCCTGGAACACGCGCTCCAGGTGGATGGTGTAGTCGGTGGCTTCGGGCCTCACCATGCCCCGCCGAGCGTGACCATGGCCTCGATGCCGCGCAGCATGAGCGCCATCGTATCCCCCACCAGCCCCATCACCCCCGGCACGAAGTAGACGAACAGCACCACCAGCGGGAGACCCCAGCGTTCGAGCGAGGAGTAGGACTCGCGGATGCCCTTCGGCAGGAGCCAGGTCATGACCCGCGAGCCGTCCAGGGGGGGGATCGGCAGGAGGTTGAACGCCGCCAGGGCGAGGTTGAAGACCACGGCCTGCTCGAGGACTCGCTCGCCGAGAGTCTCGGGCCCCCAGAGGCCGAGCTCGTGGACCACGATCTTCAGGCACAGGTAGAAGAAGCCGGCCAGGAGGAAGTTGGAAGCCGGTCCGGCGATCGCGACCAGCGCCATGTCGCGCAACGGACTGCGCAGGTTGTAGTAGTTGACGGGCACGGGCTTCGCGCCACCGAACATGAACCTCCCCCCCGACCCGAAGTACATCACCAGCGGCAGGAAGACGGTCATGAAGGGATCGATGTGCTGCAGCGGATTCAGCGTGATCCGCCCGAGGTCCCGGGCCGTCGTGTCTCCGCACTGCAAGGCCACCCAGCCGTGGGCCGCCTCGTGGATGCCGAGCGATAGCACGAGCAGCCCCAGCACGACCGCGATCCCGATCGGCGGTAGATCGACGAAGGCCAGGCAAGGGAGGACGAGAGGAGGCACGCGCGGGCCGGGCGTTATAGCTCGACCTGTGCGGGACTTCACGCGGCGCTCGCCTCCGGGTTGAAGCTCGCTCCGCGAGCCGCATAGAATCGCCGCGTTCGGCGCGAAAAACGCCCCGCGACGTCGGAACCCGCAACAGCACCACGACTCCCACGACCGCAACCGCGATGGCAGGAGCGCACAAGGGCGATCGGCTGGCCAGGGCGGCGGAGGTGATCCGGCTCGAGGCGCAGACGATCGCGGGGCTGATCGAGCGCCTGGACGGGCGCTTCGAGGAAGCGGTCGAGCGCATCCTCGGCTGCCGCGGACAGGTGATCGTCACCGGCATGGGCAAGGCCGGACTCGTGGGCGCCAAGCTCTCGGCCACCTTCGCCTCGACCGGCACGCCCTCGATCGCGCTGCACCCGGTCGAGGCCATGCACGGCGACCTCGGCCGCATCCGGCCGGACGACGTGGTGCTCGTGCTGACGAACTCGGGCAACACCGAGGAGCTCAAGCACCTCCTCCCACACGTCCGGCGCATCGGCGCCGCGATCGTGGCCGTGACCGGCGAGCCCGACTCCGCGGTCGCCAAGCTGTGCGACTGCGTGCTCGACCTCGGACGCGTGGACGAGGCCTGCCCGCTCGGACTCGCGCCCACCGCCTCGACCTCGGCCATGATGGCGCTCGGCGACGCGCTCGCCATGGTCGTGCTGGCCGAGCGTGGATTCAGCCGCGAGGACTACGCGCGCTACCACCCCTCCGGCTCGCTCGGGCGCAGGCTGATGAAGGTCGGCGAGATCATGCGCACCGGCCCTGAGCTGCCGCTCGTGCCGCTCGGCACGCGCGTGGTCGACGTGATCCTGACCATGTCGCGCACCGCGGGCCGCCCGGGCGCCGCGCTGATCGTGGATCGCGCGCAGCGGCTCGCCGGCATCTTCACCGACGGCGACCTGCGGCGCCTGCTCGAGCGCGGCATCGCGCAGCTCGAACAGCCGGTCGACGCCTTCATGGGCCGCGCGCCGAAGACCATCGGCCCCGACGCCCTCGTCGACGACGCCGAGCGCCTGCTGCGCGCGCACAAGATCGACCAGCTCGCCGTGGTCGATCCCTCCGGCAAGGCCGTCGGCCTGGTGGACGTCCAGGACCTGCTCGACACCCGCATCGGGTAGCGAGCCGTGGCAGCCTCCTCCTCCTCCGGCGGTACGGCGGCGGCGAGCGCGGTCGAGCGGGCCCTGGGCGCGGCGCGCCTGCTCGCGCTCGACGTGGACGGCACGCTCACCGACGGTCGCGTGAGCTACTTCGGCACCGAGGAGCTGGCAGTGTTCCACGTCCACGACGGGCTCGGGCTCGTCTGGTTGCGCGAGGCCGGCGTGCAGCTCGCCTGGATCTCGGGGCGCGGCTCGCGCGCGGTCGAGCGCCGGGCCAGGGAGCTCGGGGTGCATGAGCTCCGTCTCGGCGTGCAGGACAAGGCGCGCGCGCTGGACGAGTTGCAACGGCAGCTCGACGTCGCGCCCGAGCACACCGTGGCCATGGGCGACGACCTCTCGGATCTCCCGATGGCGGCCCGCGCGGCGCTGTTCGTCGCACCGGCGAACGCGCGCCCCGAGGTGCGTGAGCGCGCGCAGCTCGTCACGCGTGCGGCGGGCGGAGCGGGGGCCGTGCGCGAGCTCGCCGAGCGCATGCTTGCCGCGCGCGGGTCGTGGCCGCCGAGCGGCGTGCATGTCCCCGCTGGCACTCCCAAGGCCCTCTCCGAAGGTGCTCCCGAGGCGGCGGAGTGAGGAAGCTCCTCCTCTTCCTGCTGCTCCTCGGCGCCGGGCTCTTCCTGCTCTACTGGCTCGATCAGCGCAGCCGCGCGCGCGGACTGGGCGAGCCCGTCGAGCCGGTCCCGCCCTTGCCCGAGGCGAGCGGCGAGATCCAGGGGTTCCAGCTCGGCGGCCGCTCGCAGGTGACGCACTACGACGACGAGACCAAGCTACCCGTGTACCGCATCGAGAGCGCGGACACGCGCACCGAGGGCGGGGTCGACGTCCTGTCGGGCGTCACGGTGGAGTTGCTCGACCCGCAGGCTCTGGGGGTCGTGCAGCTGCGCCTCTACGCCGAGCGCGCTCGCCCTCGGCGCATCGTGGCGGACGGGCTGCAGCCGCAGTGGGAGCGACGGCTCCCGCTGGAGGGCGTGCGGGCCGAGGTGCTGTCCGGCATGTCGCTGGCGCCGCTCACCTTCGAGACCGCGACGGCCCTGATCGACGTGAGCGACGCCACGGCGCGCCGCGTGCAGAGCGACGCGCCCTTCGAGGCGCGTTCGCCCGAGCTCACGCTGGCGGGGCGCGGCTTCGAATGGAACCTGGACGCGGAGGAGCTCGTGATCCACCACGCCGGGCACGTCGAGCTCCTGCGCACCGGAGCCGCGCCGGCCACCTTCACCGCGGGTGGCGACGGGCCGCTCCAGGTGCGCCGCATCGAGGGCAAGGAGGGACCTGTGACGCTCGAGGCCTGGCAGGGCGTCGTGCTCGAGCCGGGCACCTCGACGCCCGGGCGGCTTGCGGCGCAGCACGTCGTCCTGCGCGCGCGTCCGGGCTCGGGTCCCGACGAGCCGCTCGCGATCGAGAGCCTCGAAGCCGACGGGAACGTCGACTGGACCTCGGGCGAGGCGCGCTTCCAGGGCCAGCGCCTGAGGGCCGCGTTCGCCGAGCTCGGACGGCTGGAGAGCGCGCGCCTCGAAGGTGAGCCGCGCGCCGAGCTGGCACTCCCGCTCGCGTCCAGCGTCCTGCCCGCCGCAGGGCCCGAGGAGCAGCGCCTGGTCGTGCTCGAGGGCCAGGACGCGCTCGACATCGCCTGGAAGGACGGTGGCTACGAGCTGCACGCCGAGAGCGCGGCCGCGCTGCCCGGCGGACCCGCGCCCACGCGCGTGCCGAACATCGTGACGCGCGACTTCCGCCTGCAGTCCGCGTCGACGATCGACGGCTGGCTCTCGGAGGACCAGCGCACTGCGCGCTTCCGGGCCGGCGGCGGCGTGGTGGTGACGAGCGGCGAGGCCTCGCTCGAGACCGCGACCTTCGAGGTGGAGATCAGCCCGGATGCGAGGGGCGAGACGGTGCTCACGGGCACGGCCTCGGGCGGCGCACGCCTGGAAGGCAAGCTGCCGCCTGCTCTTGTCGAAGACAGGCCGGGCGCCGCGACCCCTCCCCGGATCTTCACGTTGACCTCGCCCGACGGCCTCCAGATCGAGCGCACCGCCCTCGGCTGGCGCGTGATCGAGAGCACGCGCGTGGAAGTCTCGCTGGAGAATCCCGGCGGCTTCCGCGCGCGCGCCGAACGCGTGCGCGACTTCGTCGTGCCGCGCGCCGGCACCGGTGAGCTGGCGCCCGAGGGCCTGCGCTTCGTCGCCAGCGGCGCGGTGCGGGTCGAGCTCGCGAGCGGCCGCTTCGGCGGCGAGGAGCTCGAGGTGCTGGCCGTGGCTCCCGTGCCACACTTCCTGCTCCGCGGCACGCCCGCCGCCAAGGCCTTCTTCCAGGGCGAGCCGGGCGAGGCCAGCGCGCTGGACGTGGAAGTCACGGGCGATACCTTGCACGCGCGCGGCGAGGTCAGCGGCTCGGCCGAGTTCGGCGCGCGCGGCGGAGCCGGGAGCGTGCGCACGACCTTCGCGGGCGACGACCTGACCATCGATCGCTCCGAGAGCCCCGAGCTCCTGCCGGGCGAGCGCCTGCGCACGCTGCGCGCCCTCCTGGAAGGCCACGTGCAGTGCAGCGTGGACAGCGGGGAGCAGACGCTGGTGGTGCGCTCGGCGCGCTTCTCGGCCGAGAACCGCGCGCGTCTCGTCGCGGGCACCGAGACGCCGCTCGAGCTCGGTTCCTTGTTCATCGCCGAGGGCCAGGTCCACGCAGACTCCTTGACCAAGGACAGCGAGCTCTCCGTGGATTGCGAGCGCTTCGAGGTCGAGCGTACGGCCAGCGACGTCGAGCGCGGTTTTCGTCAGGTCACGGCCAACGGCAACGTGCGCTTCCGCGCGCACTCCACCGGCCGCTCGGGCAAACGGGATCTCGACCTCGGCGGCGAGTGCGAGATCCTCGTGCTGGACTCCGCTCGCAAAGGCAGCCTCGAAGCCGGCCCACAGGGACGGGTGTTGCTGTACGGCCGGGCGCCCGGGCACCGCGGCCCCTTGAGGCTCACGGCCGAGCGCGTCGACTTCGAGCTGCCCGAGCCGGACGTCCTGCGGCTGCTCGCACTGCGGCCAGAGCTGCGCATGCTCGGCCTGCGCGCGCGCGCCGAGCACTTCACGGCCGACGAGAAGAGCGGCGTGATGCTGTCCGGATCCGTGCGCGTGAGCGGGGCCACGGAGTCCAACGTCCCTTTCACGCTCGACGCCGAGGAGGTCGTGCTGGTGGGGCGCCGCCGGCCGGAGGGCGCCGCCGACGCCGTGAGCGAGGACGCGGGCGAGGCGGCGCCGGAGCGCGCTCTCGCCGACGAACTGGACGCGCTGACCGCTCGGGGCCGCGTCGTCTTCCACCTGAGCGACGAGCTGAGCGCGCGCGGCGAGCGCCTGTCCATCCGTCGCTCGACGGGTCTCCTGCGCCTGGACGGCGCGCCGGCGTCGTTCGAGTTCGGCACGACGCTCCTCGAGACCGAGTGGGTGGAGTTCGATCCAGTGCTGCAGATGCTGGTCGGGACCGGGAGCGGGCGCCTGCTCGAACGAGAAGCTCGGGGCGCGCAGTCCGGCCCGGACGCGTGGGCGCTCGACTTCCTCTCGATCTCGACGAAGATCGAGCTCGACTCGGTGATCCTCGTCGTCCAGGAGCCGTTCTTCCGCACGGCGCAGTTCGAGTCCGCGCTGCGCGCGAGCTGGGCGATCCTGTGGCTCAACCGCCAGGGCTTCGAGGACACCGATCGGCGCGGCCAGCTCCTGGACAGCTTGCGGCAGGTGTTCGAGCGCCTGCGCACGATGCCCGAGAGCACGGACGAGAAGCTGGCGCTGTTCCGCTCGGCTCCGATCTCCAGCCTCCTGCGCGAGGTGTACTTCGAGGGCCCGGTCGAGGTGCTGGCCGAGAACGAGCTCCTGGCGCGGGCCGACGCGATCTACCTCGACACCACGCCGGAGAATCAGCACGGCTGGCTGGCGGGCGCCACGGTCAACCTCGGCGGACAGTTCCTGGGCCAGCGCCAGGAGCGGCTGATCATCAAGGCCAAGTGGCTGCGGCTCTCGGGCAACGGCTCGCTGCGCGCCGATCGCGCCACACTGACCTCGTGCACCTTCGACGACCCACACGTCAGCGTCGTCACGGGCGATCTGCGCATCGACCCGGTGCGCGACCCGGGCGCGGGACACTACCAGTTCCGCCTGAAGGACAACCGCGTCGAGCTCTACGGCAAGCTGCGCATCCCGCTGCCCACCATCGAGTTCGCCACGGACGAGGAGCTGAAGCCGATCCTGCCGACGCTCAGCCTGGCCAACTCGGCGCGCTTCGGCACCCTGCTCGGCTTCGCCTTCACGCGACCGGCGGACAACGTCGGCCGCGCCTTCGATCGCATCGCGCGCCCCGACGCCGGCGACGACGCGTCCGCGCCAGCGGCGCCCGCGGCGCAGCCCAGGCCGCGCTCGGACGTCGACGCGAATTACAAGGTCGACGGCTCCTATCTCGGCTCGCGCGGCGCCTTGCTCGACCTCGGGCTCGAGATCGAGGCCAAGGAGGATTACTGGTTCGACCTGTGGCTGGGGCTCGCGCTCGACCGCGGCGAGGACAAGGGCTTCATCCGCGTCGACGAGGACGACCGCGACAGCCTGCGCCGCTGGCTGCGCTCGCAGGCGTACTTCGACCGCGGCAAGAGCGCCTGGACCTTCTCCTACAGCGACCAGAGCGATGCCGCCGTGCAGTCCGAGTTCTTCGAGGGCCAGTTCCTGCGCTACGAGCGCTCCGAGACCTACCTCCAGTGGCGCCGTGCCCGGGGCGAGAACTTCGTGCAGGCTTCGGCCAAGGTGCGCGTCGACGGTTTCCGCTCCGACGTCGAGGAGCTACCCTCCCTGAGCGCCTACCGCGGTCGCTTGCCGCTCTTGCGCTTCGGAAACCTGGCGCTGCTGCACACCGGCGACGTGCGCGCCGAGTACCTGCGCCGTCGCACGGGCAGCGAGCCGCACAGCCCCTTCGAGCCGTCGCCGGTCTTCGCGGACGTGGACGAGGCCGCCTTCGGCGGGCTGGACGGGCTCGGAGATCGGGAAGTCCTGCGCGTGGACACGCGTCAGGCGCTCGAGCTGCCGGTGCCGCTCGGCGCGGGCTGGAAGCTGACGCCCTTCGTCTCGGCCCGGGCCAGCGCCTGGAGCGAGGGCGTCGACGAATCCGATTCTCCGACGCGCACCCTGGCGGAGGGCGGAGCGCGCCTGGGCAGCACGTTCTGGAAGCGCGCCAGCGGAGGCAGGCTGCACCAGGTCGCGCCCTTCGTCGAGTACCGCGCCGAGCTCGATCGTTCGGACGAGGACGGCGCGCCGGTCGTTTTCGACCAGGTCGACCGCCTGCTCTCGGGAGACGTCCTGCGCTTCGGCGCACGCTCGCGCTTCGCAGCCGACGCCGAGGGCGCGCTCCTCGATCTCGATCTGGTCGGGAACTACGGCCGCAACCTGTCCGACGGGCGCGCCGACGGCTGGCTGCCGCTGGAGGTCCTGGGGCGCATCCTGCTCGAGCCCGCGGGGCACGAGTTCGAGGTCTTCCACGACGCACGCTACGACCTCGAGCAACACCGCACGGTGTACTCGCTGGTCTCGCTCGGCACGCACTTCGGCGAGGAGTGGGGCGTGCAGTTCTCGCACCAGCGCGGGCTGGACGCCGACGCCCGCGCGCTGTTCGAGGCGGCCTCGGTCGCGGGGCTCTATCGCTGGAGCGAGAAGTGGGAGTTCGAGGCGCGCGAGTCGTTCTCGCTGCTCGAGGATCACGGCCTGGACACGCGCTTCGGGATCCGGCGCTACGGGCACGACATCGTGTTCGAGCTCGAGGGTGGCGTGCGCGAGGGCGAGGGCACGTCGGTCGGGCTGAGCGTGAAGCCGCGCTTCGGCTACCACCCCCCGCGAGTCGGCTACGTGCCTTGGTGAGAGCCTGAGAAAGAATCCCCCGCCAGGCGAGAGCCGGCCGGATGCGTCGTGGCAAGGCGCGGCGACGCGCATCCGGCTGAGCTCGTGAGCGGCGCGGGATTCTCTCTCGGGCTCTGATCGCCACCGCCGCGTGCGCTACCATCGAGGCGTCCATGCTGGCCTTCCTCAACCTCGGCTTCTCCGAGCTCCTGCTGATCGCGGTGGTCGCGGTGCTCATCTTCGGCAAGAACCTGCCCCAGGCCGCCAGCAAGGCCTACCTGCAGGTGCGCAAGCTGCGCAACGCCGTCGACGACCTGCGGCGCGACTCGGGCATCGAGCGCGAGATCCGCAACATCGAGCGCAGCATGCGCGAGGCCGAGTGGGAGGTGAAGAAGGCCGAGAGTCTGGCGCGGTCGGAGCCTACGGCCGCGACGCGCAAGGCCCCTCCGGAAGCGAGCAGGACGAACGCTCTCGCTCCCGATCCGGCCGCCGCGCCGGTGCCGCAGGTCGAGTCCGGCGACAGCGGGACGCCGCCTGGCCCAGGTCGGGCTACGGACGCTTCTTGAGCCCGAGACGCACGGCCTCGTCGCCGGCGTCGAACAGGTTGCCCCAATCCCCCTCGGCGCCGAGCTGGAGATCGATGGTGCGCGCGGGCGCGCTGGCCGGCCCCGGCATCGGCGCGCGCGCGTCGAACGCGGGCTTGCCCGGTGCGGGCGCATGGCGAACGGGGGCCGCCACCTTGGCGAAGTTCTCCTCGAGCCAGCGACGGTTGCTCACCACCGAGCCCACCACCGGCAGGACGCGCCCGTTCTGACCGGGGCGCAGGCCCTCGAGCACCTCCGAAGGAACCAGGCCGGGCATGATCACCGTCACCAGGCTGCCGAAGCGATCGAGCGGCACCAGCGCGAAGTGCCGGAGGTAGGCGAGGTCGTAGCCCTCCAGCGCGGTGGACGAGGGCGGATAGTGATCGACCGTCAGGAAGGGCAGGTGATAGATCTCGCACGCGACCCGCGAGACCTCCCAGTCGGAGACCAGGTTCTCGCGCACGAGTACCTCGGGCAGGAGCACGCGTGACGCGTTCACCTGGTGCAGGACGTGGCTCAGGACCTCGCGGTCGATCAGGCCGCGCTCGATCAGCGCTTCTCCGAAGCGCGAGTAGTCGAAACGGTGGGCGCTCTTCACTGTGCCTGGTGGTGAGTCCTGCTGCCTCCGGGGTGAGGCTGGCCCGGCCTCTATCGGCCGCGTACCCGAGGCGACTGCACGAAAAGCTGGCGGAGGGGGGGTACTTTCTTCGCGCCGAGGAGGGGACTTGCCCGGCTCGATCGCTCGCACCCGAGCAGCGCCGCCGCGTCGGAACGACGCGGCGTTGCTGCTCGGGCGCTCACACGTCCAGGTTGGTGGCTTCGAGGGCGTGGCGCTCGATGTACTCGCGGCGCGGCTCGACCCCGGTGCTCATCAGGATGGTGAAGATCTCGTCGGCCAGGAACTCGTCCTCGAGGTGCACGCGATAGAGGCGGCGCCGGGCGGGGTCCATGGTCGACTCCCAGAGCTGGTCGGGGTTCATCTCGCCCAGCCCCTTGTAGCGCTGCACCTCGACCTCGGCGTGCGCCGCGCGGCGCAGCGCGCCGGCGAGCTCCAGCAGGTCGTGCACGACGCGCGTCTCCTTGGTCGAGCGCACCTCCCAGTGCCCCCCGCCGCGGAAGCGCAGCCCTCTGCTCTCGAGCGCGCGCAGCGCCTCGGTGATCTCGGGGCGCTTGGCGACGTGGCTGGTGACGACGTCGGCGTCGTCGCGGGCCACGCTGCTCTCGGGGCCCGTGTGGATCTTGAGCTCGCCGCGCACGGCGCGCTTCTCGAGCTCGAGGAAGTCGCGCAGCTCGCGGGCCGAGAGGAAGAAATGGTCCTGGCCGCGCACCCAGGCCCAGTGCTCGGGCAGGGCCGTTCCGTCCCAGCCGCGCAGGACGCGCGCGGGATCGACGCCGGTCCACTTGGGCACCATCTGGTCGGCCAGCGCCTCGAGGCGTCGCAGGTCGTCGGCCAGTTGCCGCAGCTCGGCCCCGCTCCAACGCTTGGACGCGGCTGGTTCGTCCTTGGCGGGCACCTGCAGCACCTCGAGGTTGCCGAGGCCGTGCTCGACCAGGTACTGGCGCAGCTCGGGATCGGAGGCGAGGTAGCGCTCGTCCTTCTTGGTCTTCGCCTTGTAGAGCGGCGGCTGCGCGATGTAGAGGCGCCCAGCCTCGATCAAGGGGCGCATGTGCCGGAAGAAGAAGGTCAGCAGCAGGGTGCGGATGTGGGAGCCGTCCACGTCCGCGTCCGTCATGATGATCGTCTTGCCGTAACGCAGCTTCTCGAGGTCGAACTCCTCGGCGATGCCCACGCCCAGGGCCGAGATGATGGTCAGGATCTCGCTGTGCCCGAGCATCTTGTCGAGGCGCGCCTTCTCCACGTTCAGGATCTTGCCCTTGAGCGGCAGGATGGCCTGGAAGCGCCGGTCGCGGCCTTCCTTGGCGGAGCCGCCGGCCGAGTCGCCCTCCACCAGGAACAGCTCCGACTCCTCGAAGTCGCGGCTCTGGCAGTCCGCCAGCTTGCCCGGCATCGCGCCGCTCGCGAGCGCCGACTTGCGGCGCACGAGATCGCGCGCCTTGCGCGCCGCCTCGCGCGCCTGCTGCGCGTTGATCGCCTTCTGGACGATGGTCTTGGCCGGCCCGGGGTGCTCCTCGAGGTAGGCGCCGAAGCACTCCCCCACCACCGACTCGACCAGCCCCTGGGCCTCGCGGTTGCCGAGCTTGTCCTTGGTCTGGCCCTCGAACTGCGGCTCGGGCACGGCCAGCGAGAGCACGGCCGTCAGACCCTCGCGGTAATCGTCGCCACCGGGGACGTCCTCCGACTCCTTCAGGAGCTTCTGCTGCTTGATGTAGTTGTTGAGCGTGCGCGTGAGCGCCGCTTTGAAGCCGGCCAGGTGCGTGCCGCCGCCGTGCGTGTTGATGTTGTTTACGAAGGTGAAGACCGACTCCTGGTAGGCGTCGGTGTACTGCATCGCGAGCTCGATCACGTACTCCTGGCCCGGTCGCTCGGTGGAGGGCGCGGTGCGCACGAAGTGCACGATGTCGGGGTGCAGCGCCTCCTTGTTCTTGTTGACGTGCTGGACGAAGGTGCGCAGGCCATCGGGGAAGGCGAACAGCTCCTGCGCGCCGGTGCGCTCGTCTTCCAGCGTGATCTGCATGCCGCGCGAACCCATCAGGTAGGCGGTCTCGCGCAGGCGCTTGCACACCGTCTCGTACTCGAACTCGGTGGTCGAGAAGATCTGCGCGTCGGGCTTGAAGCGCACCGAGGTGCCGGTGTGGTCGGTGGACCCGAGCACCTTGAGCGCCGTGACCGGCGCGCCGCGCTCGAGG
>Ga0247727_10016049_pt1 | contig 12162 bp, 14 predicted proteins | sample WisWelCaveWW1625_FD_202498 | JGI IMG/M metagenome (GOLD analysis project Ga0247727, IMG submission 202498) | Biofilm microbial communities from Wishing Well Cave, Virginia, United States - WW16-25 | ecosystem: Environmental > Aquatic > Deep subsurface > Groundwater > Cave microbial mat | place...
CCCAGGCACATGGTCGTCTCGTCACGCCCGAGGAGGTGGCCGACGCGATCGCGTACCTCGTCTCGCCGGCAGCAGGGTCGACGATCGGCGCCGCCTTGGTCGTGGACGGCGGCTACTCGATCCGGTAGCCGACGAACGCCGTGCCAGCGCCGGCCGCAAGTTCCTCGAAGCGCTCGAAGCCGACCTCCCCGAGCCGCTCCCGGAGCGTCTCCGCCGGCACGTAGATCGGCGTCTGCGCGCCCCACGAGAAGGCGAGGACGACCCTGCCGGCTGGAGCCGTGACGCGCGCGAGCTCGTCGAAGAAGGGGATCATGTTCTGGAGCACGACGAGGTCGAACGCGCCGCGCTCGTAGGGAAGCGCCGACGCGTCCGCGACGCGGAAGCGAACGCGTCCGGCGAGGTCAGGCGGAAGGAGACGCCGCGCCTCCTCCACCATGGCCGGAGCGAGGTCGACCGCCTCGACCTCCGCCTCGCGGAAGAGCCGCGCGGCGACCCGGGCCGCCTTGCCGGTGCCCGTGCCGAGGTCGAGGACGCGGGCAGGCGGGATCTCGATTCGCTCGAGCGCGGCGGCGAGAGGGACGAGAGCCTCGGGGCCGGCGCGCCGCTCCCACACGGGCGCGAGCCGGTCGAACTGCGCCCGCAGCGGCCGCCGGAACACGCGCCAGAGCCCGGGCCGTGCGACCGAGGCCTGCGTGGCGAGACGCGCGAAGCGCCTGCCCGCCCTCTCGAGCCACTCGCTCATGTGCCGGCCTGCGCGAGCGCGGTCTCTCGGCCTATTCGAGCCGGCGACGCCGCGACCTCGAGGTAGGCAGTCAAGAGGATGATGAAGCGTCGCCCGATCCCGCGAGCTTAACCGCTTCCACAAGCCCGTCGAGGTCGCTCGTCCGGGCTTCCGCGAAGACGCGCAGCCCGTGGCGGCGGGCTTCCGCGGACGTCAGGGGCCCCATCGAGACGCAGGGACGGTCGAGCCCGAGCGCGGCGAAGCTCCGAGCTGCCGAAGCGGAGGCGAGCACGACGAGGTCGGCGTCCGGGAACCGCTCCGGCCGCACGTCGACGGTGCGGTAGAGCACGAGGACGTCCGCCTCGAGCTCTCGGGCGAGGAGGTCGCGAGCGTCCTCGGCGCCGGCGAAGAGCACGCGCCCGGCGGGCCGCGGAAGCTCCTCGAGAAGACCCTCCTGGGTCGAGCGCCGCGCGACGAGCGACGGCTCGAAGCCATGGGCGCGCAAGGCCTCGGCCGTTCCGGGCCCGATCGCCGCAACGCGGGGTAGCGGCCCCTCGATCCGGCGGAGAAGCTCCCGCACGGCGATCCTGCTCGTAAGGACGACCCAGTCGTAACGCTCGGCGTGGACGGGCGGCCCGTCCATCCGCTCGATGCGGACGAGCGGACACTCCTCGACGTCGAAGCCCTCGGTGCGCAGCCGCTCGGCGAGCCGTCCCAACCCCTCGGCGGCCCGGGTGACGACGACCTTCACGGCAGAACAGCGAGAAGGTCGTCGGCGACCTGCAGCGGGTCGAGGCCGCGGCGTCGCTGCACCCAGCTCCCGTCTTCGGCGGCGATAAGGGCGGTCAGGGCGTTGCCGTCGTGGTAGGCCGCGACCGGGGCGAGGCACCCCCCGCCGATGCGAGCGACGCAGGCCCGCTCGGCCTCCACCCGGCGCCGGGTCTCGGCGTCGTCCACGCGGGCCACGAGGCTCTCCTCCCCGGCGCGCACCTGGAGCGCCAGCGCGCCCTGGCCCGCCTCGGGAACGAGCTCCTCGGGGTCGAAGCGGTAGCCGATCTCGCGCTCGAGCCCCAGCCGGACGAGGCCCGCGGCCGCGAGCACGATCGCGTCGAGCCCGCGCTCGTTGCGCTTCCGCAGGCGCGTGTCCACGTTTCCTCGCATCGGCTCGATCGAGAGCGACGGCTCGAGCGCGAGCAGCTGCGCCTTGCGTCGCGCGGAGGCCGTCCCCACGCGCATCCCGGGTCGGAGCTCGCCGGCGCCGCAGAGCGCGTCGCGCGGGTCCTCCCGAGGGAGGTAGGCGCCGACGGCGAGCCCCTCGGTCGCCGTCGAGGTCATGTCCTTGGCCGAGTGGACGGCGACGTCCACCCGTCCCTCGAGCAGAGCCTCCTCGATCTCCTTGACGAAGACGCCGCGGGCGCCGAGCTCGCCGAACGGCTTCGAGCGGTCGCGGTCGCCGGTCGTCGTGATCGGCACGAGCGCGACGGCGAGCGACGGGTCGGTCTCCCGCAGGCGGGCGGCTGCGATCTCCGCCTGCGTGAGCGCGAGCCTACTGCCGCGGGAGCCGAGCCGGATGAGCACGGCAGCGTGCACGCGAGAGTAAGCGCGGCTCCCCGCAAGCCCGCGCGGGAGGGCGCAGGCGCACGAACGAGTAGGGAGCCTGGACGGGCAGTGGCCGGCCAACGAGGAGGCGCGCCTGCACCTTCATCGCTCGTCCTCGCCGAGTCCGAAGAGATGCCTCACGGTCTCAGCATAGACGACCCCCTCGGCTGCAGCAGCCGCCTGCTTCATCCGTACGGTCGGGGGGTGGAGGAGCTTGTTGACGATCTGGCTCGTCAGCGACTCGACCGCCTTGCGCTCGCTCTCCGAGAGGGAGGCGAGCCAGCCGCGGGCGCGATCGAGCTCGCCGGCGCGGATGTCCTCGGCGAAGGCGCGGAGCGAGGCGATGGCCGGGACGACGTCGAGCGACAGCCGCCAGGCGCCGAACTTCTCCGTCTCCTCGGCCACGATCTCCTCGGCGCGCACGGCCTCCTCGCGGCGGCCGGCAACAGTCTCCTTGACGACGCGCTCGAGGTCGTCGATGTCGTAGAGGTAGCAGCCGTCGAGGTCGTTGATCGCCGGGTCGAGATCGCGAGGCACGGCGATGTCGACGAAGAAGATCGGGTGTCCGCGGCGGCGGCGCATCGCATGCTCGACTCGGTCTGCCGTGAGGACGAGGCCCTCCGCGCCGGTCGAGGCGACGACCACGTCGGCCCGCTCGAGCTCCTCGTCGAGCGCGTCGAGCGTGAGGGCGCGCCCGCCGAAGCGCTCGGCCAGCCGCTCGGCGCTCTCGAGTGAGCGGCTGGCGACAACGGGGCGCTCGGCACCGCGCAGAACGAGGTTGAGGACGGTGAGCTCACCCATCTTGCCGGCGCCGATGACGAGGACGCGCTTGCCGCCGAGGTCGCCGAAGACGCTCGCGGCGAGCTCGGCCGCGGCGGAGGAGACGGACGCTGGGTTCTCGCCGATGCCGGTTTCCGTGCGGACGCGCTTCCCGACCTGGAGCGCCTGCCGGAAGAGCCGGTTCAGGACGACGCTCGTCGTTCCCTCCTCGGCCGCCGCCTCCCAGGCTGCGCGCACCTGGCCAAGAATCTGCCCTTCGCCCGGAATCATCGAGTCGAGGCCGGCGGCGACGCGAAAGAGGTGGTGCGCCGCCTCCTCGTCCACCTTCACGTAGAGCGCCTCCTCGAGCTCGTCCGCCGCGAGCCCCGAGAGGCCGGCCAGCTCCGCGACGGCACGCGAGCGCGCCTCCTCGACATCGGCGTGCACGAGGTAGACGCAGGCCCGGTTGCACGTGGAGAGCGCGACCGCCTCGCCGCCGCCTGCGGCCAGCCGGGAGACGAGCCCGGCTCCGACCCGCGAGCCGAGGGCGAGCCGTTCCCGAAGCTCGACCGGAGCCCGGTGGTGCGAGGTGCCGACGAGGACGAGGTGCGACATAGCTAGAAGTGACCGACCGGAGTGAGACCGATCCTTACCACGAGGACGACGAGGAAGCCCGCCAGCACGAGGTACGCGCCCCGCCGGCCGCGCCAGCCTGCCTCGTAGCGCAGGACGAGGTAGGCCGCATAGAGGACGCCAGCAAGAAGCGTTGCGGCCATGGTCGCGTCGAAGCCTCCCCCGTCCGCTTCGAGCCGCCCGAAGCCGATGCCGATGCCGACGACGAGCGTCGGCAGGGAGACGGCGATCGTCCGGCCGGTGAACGCGTCGAGCGTCGCGAGCGCAGGAGCGCGCAACCGCAGCACGCCTGGCGCGTGACGCTTGAGCCGCCGTTCCTGCCAGAGGTACAGCCCCGCAAGAGCGGCCGCGACCGTGAAGCCGGCGAAGGCCGCGAGCACAAGGCCGACGTGGAAGGCGAGGAAGAAGTCGCCGAAGTCGCTCCGGCGCGTGTCGCCCGCGCCGCCGGCCGCCCAGGCGAGCACGAAGAGGGCGAGCGCGAGCGGCATGACCACGAGCCCGAGAAGGCGGAAAGAGGCCCGGCAGCCCCAGATGAGGTACGCGCCGACGGTCAGCCAGACGAAGAGGTTGAGCGAGCCGGCCCAGCTCGCCCAAGGAAAGCCTTCGGCACGCACAGCCTGGGCGGCGAGGAGCGCCGTCTGCGCAAGCCAGCCGAGCCGGACTCCCCAGACGGCGAAGCGGGCCGTCCGGCCCGGCCTGATCGTCTCGCCGGCGTAGGCGAGCGCAGCCTCCGCGTAGCCCGCGAGCGCCGGCCAGAAGAGAAGGAGAGCGGCCTCGCCCACCTACGCTGCCTTCTTGCGCTGCGCCAGCTCGGCGAGCTCGGCGATCTCTCGCTCGAGCCGCTGCAGCTTGAACGTGTAGATGACCACGTACAGAAGGATGACGGCGAGGACGACGAGATAGGCGGCCGTCACGTACTTCTCCGCGGTCGTCACGCGAGCGCCTCCCTCAGGTCTCTGAGCCGCTCGTCGAGGCGCTTGCCGAGGAGCTCGTTCGCGTACAGCGACCCTGCGAGCGCGAGGGTCCCGGCCAGGCAGACGCAGAACGTGAAGAACATCGACCCGGACATCTGCGGCCCCTCGCGGGTGAAGACGACGGGGTGGATGAAGTTCTCGGCCAGCCGGATGGCGAGAAAGCTGATCGGGATGAGCACGACGCCGAAGAGGGCGTAGACGGCCGACATCCTCGCCCGCCGCGGACCCGGCTCGGTCGAGTAGCGCAGCATGAAGTAGGCCGAGTAGAAGAGGAAGAGGACGAGGAAGAGGACGAGCTGGCGCTCGCCCCAGCTCCACCAGACGCCCCACGAGATCCTGGCCCAGATCGAGCCTGTCACGAGGGTGAGGACGCCGAACATGACGCCGACGTGGACGGCGGTGTAGCTCTCGAGGTCGTAGCGCTCGTCCCGCCTCCACAGAAGCCGCAGCGCCTTCCAGGCGGCCCAGCCAAAGCTGGCGTATGCCGTCAGCGCGACGGAGACGTGAATGTAGAAGATCCGCTGGCTGAAGCCCTGGTCGGCGTCCTCGGGCGCCCAGTAGAAGGCGAGCGCCACACCCGCCAGGAGAAGGGCGGCCGCGGCGAGGGCGAGCACGCCCAGGCGGTTATTCCGTAACGACATACTCAAAGCTGGCCCAGGAAAGTATCGCGAAAATGAGGTCGTAGAGCCCGAGAAAGCCCAGGTAACGGGCAGGATCGTCGGCGACGGAGGCGCCGACGCCGCCCACGATGACGGGGATGGCGAGGGGGAGGAAGAGGAGCGGCAGGAGGAGCTCCCGGGCCCGGCTCGCGGCGGCCATGGCGGCGAGCAGCGTGCCGACGGAGGCGATGCCGAGGTCGGCGAGCAGGATCCCGGCCACCATCTGCCCGCTCACCGGCTCGAAGAAGAGCGCGTACGCCGGGAGCGCGACCACCTCCGCGAGGAGGAGGAAGACGACGATCGAGAGGCCCTTGGCAAGCCAGATCGCGCTCCGGTCGCACGGCGCGAGAACGAGCCCGTCCATGAGCCGCTGCTCGCGCTCGGCGACGAACGCGCGCGTGAGCCCGAGGAGCGCCGTGAACACGATCGCCACCCACAGGAGCCCGGCCGCGGCGATGTCCGACGAGCCGGAGGGCAGGGAGAAGTGGAAGACGACGAGCGTCGAGACGACGAAGAGGAGCATTGCCGGCAGCGTGTCTCGCGAGCGCAGCTCGAGGAGGAGATCCTTCTTCGCCAGCGCGGCCACGTCGGCGAGGTACGTCATGCCAAGGCGAGGCGGGCGGTCGCCAGCGCGGCGAGTCGCTCGGGATCGTGGGTCGACACGACAACCGTGCGTTCGGCTGCGAGAGCGCGAAGCTCCGCATCCACGAGCTCCGAGGCCTCGGCGTCGAGCGCCGAGTATGGCTCGTCGAGGAGGAGGAGCCTCGGCTCGTGCAGGAGCACCCGACAGAAGGCGAGGCGCTGGGCCATCCCGCGCGAGAACGTGCTCACGCGCTCGTGGCGTGTATCCCAGAGGCTGAAGCGCTCGAGGAGCATACCGATGCGCTCGCGGCGCTCGGGGACGCGGTAGAGACGGCCGTAGAGCTCGAGGTTCTCGAGGGCGGTCAGCTCCCGGTAGACGAGCGGCTCGTGGGCGAGGTAGCCGAGCTCCCTCCGCTCGGCCCGCACGTCGAGCGTTCCCTTCGTCGGCGCGAGAAGGCCGGCGCAGAGAGAGAGGAGCGTCGTCTTTCCGGAGCCGTTCGGGCCGGTCACGACGACGAAGGCGCCTTCCGGCACGTCCAGATCGATCCCAGCGAGGACCCGCTTCGAGCCGAAGCGCCGCTCGAGCCCGCGGGCGACGATCACGGTCATGTGAGCACGTCTGCGAGGACGAAGGCGAAGAGGGAGATGGAGATGACGCCGTTCATGGTGAAGAAAGCCGTGTCGAGGCGCCGCCAGTCGGACGGCGAGACGAGCGCGTGCTCGTACGCGAGGAGCGCGGCGACCACACCGACGCCGAGCCAGTAGAGAGCGCCCACAGGGAGGCCGAGTCCGGCGGCTGCGAGGGCTGCCACGGTGAGGGCGTGGCAGGCGCGAGAGGCCCAGAAGGCAGCCCGGACGCCGAATCTGGCCGGAAGGGAGCAAAGCCCCTGCGCGCGGTCCACCTCAAGGTCGAAGAGCGCGTAGAGAATGTCGAATCCAGCGACCCAGAAGGCGACCGCGACGCCGAGCGCCCAGGCCTCCCACGGAAGCTCCCCCGTGAGCGCCACCCAGCCGCCCACGGGGGCGAGGCCGTCGGCGGCGCCAAGCCAGAAGTGGGAGAGCCACGTCGCACGCTTGAGGTATGGGTAGATCACGAAGCTGAGCACGGGGATCGGCCAGAGCCAGCGCACCAGCGGGTCGAGTTGGTAGACGGCGACGAGGAAGAGGGCCAGAGAGCCGGCGCAGAAGAGGACGACCTGCCGCGGGACGAGGGCGCCGCGCGGGAGCTCGCGCCCGGCCGTGCGAGGGTTGCGCGCGTCCACGCCGGCGTCGATGAGCCGGTTCAGCGCCAACGCGAGCGAGCGGGCGCCCACCATGGCCACGGTCACCCAGACGAGGCCGCCCGCGGCGGGGACGCCGTCCACGGCAAGGAAGGCGCCGACGTAGGCGAAGGGAAGCGCGAAGACCGTGTGCTCGACCTTGACGAGGGAGGCGAAAAGCCGCGGGTAACGGAGAAGCGTCTCCGTCACACGCCAGCCCTCCCCGCGGCCCGGCAGGAAGTTGCGAAGTTCTGACACGTCGTGGGACAATCGTCACATTTGTTGCGATATGGTAACGAGGGAACGCGGGTCCCCCCACCCGGGTGGGGGAATGCGCTCATGGGTCGCCCCCCGCACCACACTCCTCCCGCGCGAAGCGAAGGGACGAGCTTCCTCCGCGGAGAATGCGACGCATCTTTCGCGGATAGCTCACGTCTGGCGGTGCGCCGTCGGCTCGCCTGTGAGCAGATCGAGAGCATGCGCGATGGCCGGCCGGAGCACGGCGAAGCCGTCGCGGCAGCCGCCCGGAGAGCCGGGCAGGTTGACGATCAGGGCCGAGCCGGCGATCCCCGCCGCCCCCCGCGACAGGAGCGCGTGCGGCGTCTTGGCGATGGAGTCGGTCCTGATCGCCTCTGCGAGTCCCGGCACGACGCGCTCGACCACGTCGAGGGTCGCCTCGGGCGTGACATCTCGCGGCGCGACTCCCGTCCCGCCTGTCGTCAGCACCAGCCGGGCCTTTTCGGCCAGTTCCCGCAGCGCGGCCGCGATCTCCTCGCGTTCGTCCGGAACGACCCGCCGGACGACATCGTAGCCCTCGGCGGCGAGCAGCTCCGCGAGCGCGTCACCCGAGAGATCCTCCCTCGTCCCATGATGGACGCCGTCCGACACGGTGAGAACCGCGGCTCTCATGCGATCGGCTCCTTCGTCTTCTCCACGAGCCTGAGCTCGGTCACGACCATGCCCTTGTCGATCGCCTTCGCCATGTCGTAGACCGTGAGCGCCGCGACGGCCGCCGCCACGAGCGCCTCCATCTCGACTCCCGTCTGGGCCGCCGTCTGGGCGCTCGCCTCGATTGCGACACCGTCCGGCTCGACCTCCAGTCGCACGCCGACGACGGAGAGCGGGAGCGAGTGGCAGAGCGGGATCAGGTCCGACGTCTTCTTCGCCGCCATGATCCCCGCGAGTTGCGCGGTTGCGAGCGCGTCGCCCTTCGGAAGCGAGCGCAGGGCCGCCGCGGTCTCGGGCCGCATCGAGACGAAGGCCCGCGCGACCGCACGGCGGCGCGCGACAGGCTTCGCGCCCACGTCGACCATGCGGACGCCGCCCGCCTCGTCGACATGGCTCAGGGATTCGCCGCCAGAATCGCGCATCAGGCCGGAAGTGTAGTTCCGGTGCGCTCCCGGGCTTCGGCGAGATCTTCGAGTTGACCCGCAATCCAGAGCGCGATGTCGTGGCCACGAACCTGCGCCCGGATCGCGTCGATCCTCGCCCGCCGCTCCGTCGGCGCCATCGTCAGCGCCCGGTGGATCGCCTCCGCCTGGCCGGCGACGTCGAACGGGTTGACCGTGAGCGCCCACTCCCCGAGCTCTTCGTGAGCGCCGGCGTTCTCGGAGAGGATGAGGACGCCGTCACGCTCGTTCACGAGCGGCGCCTCCTTGGCCACGAGGTTCATGCCGTCGAAGATCGCGTTCACGAGGAGCGCGTCGTACTGCTTGTAGGCAGCTACGGCCTGCAGGAAGTTGTCCGCGATCTGAAGGTCGACCGGCGCCGGGCCGGGCCCCTGGAAGCGGTCGTTGACGCGCCGCGCCTCGCGCTGGATGGCACCGATGTACTCGGCGTACTCGGGGATGTCCTGTCTGGACGGGTCGAGCAGGGCGAGCATCCGGACGCGTCCGAGCATCTCGGGGTGGGCCTCGAGGTAGAGCTCGAAGGCGCGAAAGCCACGGACGACGTTCTTGGACGGATCCGTGCGATCGACGCGCAGGACGAGGAACTCGGGCCGTTCCGCCTCGATGGCCGCCTCCTCGCGCAGCACGGCCTCGCTCCGGCTGAGCTCGTCGAATTCGAGCGGGTCGACCGAGATCGGGCGCGCCCGCACGAGCGTGAGCCGGCCGCCGTGGCGCACCTCCGACGCGTCGAAGTCCACGTCCGCGCCCGCAATCTCGTCGCAGCCCCGCAGGAAGTTCCGTCTCCAGCGACCGGTGTGGAAGCTGACGACGTCGTTGGCGAGAAGGCCGTCGTGGAGCGCCCGGCGAATCGGCGCGGGCAGAACGCGCCAGTAGTCCGGCTGCGGCCAGGGGATGTGGACAAAGTGCGCGAGCGTCGCGCCGGGCGCGCTCTCCCGTACGAGCGCGGGCGCCAGGTAGAGGTGGTAGTCGTGAAAGAAGACGGCCGCCTCAGGCTCATGCGCAAGCTCCTCGAGCACGGCGTCCGCGAAGCTCCTGTTGACGACCGCGTAGCCCTCGTTCCAGGCATGGTGCAGGCCGTGATCGACGTCGGGCGCGCGGGCGAGCGCCCAGAGGTAGTGCTGGGCGAACCAGAGCACGGGGTTGGCGACGACGTTGTAGTACCAGTCGTAAGCCTGGGGATCGTGCGCGACAAGGCGCAGGCGGTAGTGCGAGCCGTCCCGTGCCGTCTCGACGACTGCCCCGCCGCCCGCCTCGAGCGAGACCGCCCTGTCTTCGGCGGTCATGGCGCTCGCTACCCAGGTGACGTCGTGGTGGCTTACGAGACTCCGAAGCGCGGTCACCAGCCCGCCTCCGCCGCGCCGCGCGACCCGCTGTCCGTCAGCGTCGCGCACGAAGGAGACCGGCCCGCGGTTCGAGACGACGATGAGCTTCCGCCGGGGCGGCATCGTGGAGGTGAGACTACTCGCGGCCGGGTGCGTTACAAGGGGTGGGCTACGGCGAGCGCCGCGCGACGACGAGCTTGGCCGTGCCCGTCTCGTTTCCTTCGAGACGATTGAAGAGCACGAGCCAGTCGCGTAGGAGGCGCGGCATGAGGAAGTGGTGGCGGACGTACTCCTTCCCGCGCAGCGCCATCTCGCGGGCCGCGGCGGGGTCGTCGAGAACGGCGCAGCACGCCTCGGCGCACTCCTCGACCGAGGACACGAGGAACCCGGTCTCCCCGTCGTCGACTTGGTCGAGGATGCCTCCCACGGCGCCGGCCACGATCGGCTTCGACTTCCAGAGCGCCTCGGTGACGGTGAGCCCGAAGCCCTCCCTGATCGACTTCTGAACCAGCACGTCCGAGTGCACCTGGAAGGCGTTCACCTCGACGGAGCCGACGTTGTTCAGGTTGGAGAGGATGAAGACATCGGGATCGCCGGCCACCGCCTCGACGGTGCGGTTGTAGTACTCCCAGCCCTCGGGGTCGTCGTGCGCCATCGAGCCGACGAGCGCGAGCTGGGTGCCGGGATGGCGGTCCCGAACGAGCCGCCAGGCGTCGATGACGCCGAGCGGGTCCTTCCACGGGTCGAAGCGGGAGACCTGCGTCATGAGCGGGCGCTCGACGTCGATGCCGAACTGGTCGACGATGTAGGCGGCGTCCTCGGGGGAGAGCGCCATGTTCTTCGGGGCGAGCGGGTCGATCGCGGGCGGCCAGATGTACGCAGTCGGGATGCCGTTCCACGCCGGGACGTACTGGCGACGATGGAAGATCATCGCGTCGTAGAGGCCGAACCAGCGCGTGAGGAAGCGCAGGACGTCTCCGTTCGGCGTCGAGAGGTCGATGTGGATGCGGTTGATCCAGTGACGACCGGCCTGCCGCGCGCTCTGGATCATCGCGACAGGCTGGGGATCGTGGACGACGACGAAATCCCAGCCTCCGCCGAGCGCGTCCGCGTTCAGCCGGTTGTAGCGCTCGAAGATCGCCTCCTGCTCGGCGACGAGGCCCTTCGGATCGCCCTGTAGCCCGTTGTGGATCGTCTTCGTGACCTCGAAGAACTCCTCCTGCCCGTGGATGACGCGCCACTCAGCCTCGAGCCCCGCGTCGCGCATGAGCGGGACGAGCGTGTAGTTGATCTCGGCCACGCCGCCGCCGAACGCGGTCGCGGAGAGATGAAGCACCGACCGGCCCTCCAGGGGCGCGGCCAGCGCACGGATCTCCTCCATGAGCCCGCGGCCGGAGATACTCGCGTAGTCCGCGAGAGATTTATGGCCCACGTTCACCTGCTGCAGCTGCACGGCGGGCAAGGTTAGCTGCTCGCCTCCGTGCGCAGCTCCGCCAGTCGCTCGCGCGCCACGGCCACCGCCTGGGGATTCGAGTCGATGAGGACGAAGTGTCGGCCGAGCCCTCCCGCCACGGCGCCGAGCGTTCCGCTCCCGGCGAACGGATCGAGACACCAGTCGCCCGCCTGCGTCGAGGCCTGCACCATGCGCCGTAGAACGCCCTCGGGCTTCTGCGTCGGGTAGCCGGTCTTTTCCTTTCCCGTCGGTGAGACGATCGTGTGCCACCAGACGTCGGTCGGGAGCTTGCCGCGCGCCGCTTTCTCGGCCGTGACGAGCCCGGGGGCCAGGTAGGGCTCTCGCTCGACCTCCTCGGCATCGAAGTGGTACCGCTCGCGGTCCTTCACGTAGACGAGGATCGTGTCGTGCTTAGCCGGCCAGCGGCGCCTCGCGCGGGCGCCGTAGTCGTAGGCCCACACGATCTCGTTGAGGAAACACTCGCGGCCGAAGAGCTCGTCGAGGAGGAGCTTGCAGTAGTGAGCCTCGCGGTAGTCGATGTGGAAGTAGAGCGTGCCGCTCTGCGCGAGCAGCCGCCGCACCTCACGCAGGCGCGGCTCGAGGAAGGCGAGATAGTCGTCGAAGGCATCACGGTAGGACGACTCGGCGAGGAGGCGCGTCCGGTAGCGGCGGCCGCCGAAGCCCGTTCGGTCGCCGGCCGCGTCAGTGGCCGTGGACAGGGTCCTGCGCCGCTGCTCGCGGCCCGAGTTGAACGGCGGGTCCAGGTAGGCGAGCCGGAAGCTCCCGTCCGCG
>Ga0247727_10016050_pt1 | contig 12161 bp, 14 predicted proteins | sample WisWelCaveWW1625_FD_202498 | JGI IMG/M metagenome (GOLD analysis project Ga0247727, IMG submission 202498) | Biofilm microbial communities from Wishing Well Cave, Virginia, United States - WW16-25 | ecosystem: Environmental > Aquatic > Deep subsurface > Groundwater > Cave microbial mat | place...
CCACCCAACAGAACGCCTGCCAAACAATGTGAACATCTCATTCATGGACATCGAAGGAGAAGCGTTGCTGCTCTACATGAACGAGCACGGCATCTGCGCAAGCACAGGAAGCGCGTGCACAAGCAAGAGCCTTGACCCAAGCCACGTCATACTCGCGCTTGGACTGCCATACGAAGCATCGCACGGCAGCATAAGGTTCACGCTGGGCAAGCACACAATTGAGGCAGGCATTGACAAGGTCATCGAAGTCCTGCCTGGCATAGTCGCAAAGCTCAGGCACTTGTCACCAGTAAACATCAAGATGGAAGACGTTCTACCAAAGGAAAGATTGCAGGAGGCACGAATATCATGAGCATTGAACTAAAACCGGTTATTCACGCTGACGTCAAGGCAAAGAAGGATGCTGCAGAGCTTGAAGAATGGTTTTACACAGACATCGTGAAAGACCATTTCTTCAATCCGCGCAATATCTTCCGAACACAGAAAGAAGTAGATGATTACAAGCCAGACGGCATTGGAATGGTGGGAAGCCCTGCGTGCGGAGACATGATGAAGATGTGGATTAAAGTCGATAAAGCATCTGACAATATCACAGAATGCAAATGGCAGACATTTGGCTGTGGTTCTGCGATAGCGAGCACAAGCATGCTGTCAGTAATGCTTACAGAGAACGGCGGCATGAAGATAGACCAGGCATTGCAGCTCAAGCCCCAGGACATAGTCAAGCGACTGATAGACCTGCCTGCGCGCAAGTTCCACTGCTCTGTGCTTGGCGACAAGGCATTACGTGCGGCTATCAATGACCATTTCCGCAAGACAGGCCAGGACAGCCGCGTCGTGGTCGAAGGCGCCAAAGTCATAGACAAGATACTGAAGATAACAGACAAGGACATCGAGGAAGCAGTGCTCGAAGGAGCCGTGAACTTTGAGGACGTGCAGAAAAAGACAAAAATCGGCATACAGGACAAGAGCTGCATCCCTGAAGTCGAGCAGCTTATCAGGTTCTATCGCGAGAAATTTTTCGGGGGCCAAGCATGACAGAGCAGCAATTGATCACAAGGGAGATGACAATCGGAGATGTTGTGCAGAAATACCCTCAGGTGACTGAGACTTTGCTCGCAAATGGAGTTCACTGCGTCGGCTGCGGAGCCAGATTCTTTGAGACCCTGGAGATGGGCTTCAAGGGACACGGAATGAGCGACGAGCAGGTAGACAATGTCCTCGGTCAGCTCAATGAGGCAGCCAAGCAGAATCCTGCAGAAGGAGAAATAATCGCGGTTACTGAGAAAGCAGCTGGCAAATTGAAGGAAATCCTTGCGAACGAAGGCAAGGCAGGCCATTCATTGCGCGTACAGGCAGTTAGCAATGAGCATGGCTTCAATTATGGCCTTGATATCACGGACGAACAATCACCTGATGACAAGATCATCACTGCCCACGGACTCAAGCTCATTGTCTCGTCTGAATCATTGCCGCTTGTCAGCGGAGCACGGATAGACTATGCAGAAGGGGAGAACGCAGGCTTCCGCATAAGCAACACCAAGAAAAGCGGCGGCTGCGGGTGCCACTGAGAACATGGAAACGAAAAACTCTGTAGCAGACAAGCTGAAAATCCTCGCATTCAGCGACACGCACGGCAAAGACCTGCGCAAGATGGTAGAGGAAGCAGAGAAGCAAGGCGTGACTCATGTCTTCGCATGCGGAGACTGGAGCCAGCTTGACGAGATGCCGCCGTACCTCGTAAGCCAGTTCACCAAGAAAGGCATGAAGATGTTCATCCAGGCAGGCAACCATGAGACCTTTGCGACGACAGATTCGCTCGCAGAACTGTATGGCATCAAGCACCTGCACGGCGATGGCGTTGTGTACAACGGCATCGGATTCTTCGGCGCAGGCGGCACCACACAGATCGGACCGCACTCTGTCTTGGACGAGGACGAACTCTTCGGGCTGCTCAAGCAGGGCTTTGAGAAGGTCAAGCATGCCAAGAAGAAGGTCATGCTCGTGCACGAGCACCCGGCAGGATCGCTATTCGAGATGGGACGCTTCCCTGGCAGCAAAGCCATCAGGCGGGCGATTGAGGAGTTCAAGCCAGACATAGTCCTCTGCGGCCACATCCACGAATGCGCAGGCGTCGAGGAGCAGCTCGGCAGCACGCGTATCATCAACGTAGCCAAGGACGGCAAGATACTCGAGCTATGAGCAATATTTAAATACCAGTGAATACGCTTAAGGTAAAAACCCATTGGAGGTATCAATCATGCAAAAGCAACTTTCGATCATGATGAGCCTGGCGGTAATAGCCATGATGCTCTTCGCAGCAGCAGCTGTAGCCAAGCCAGATCATGGCAAGCGAGTAATCGCGCACACAGCCGAGGAGGTCGCTGCGGCGCTCGCAGAAGGATGCGAGATCGTCCGCGAGACGCACGGCATGACCGCCTTGCTTTGCCCACCTGATGCAGGCGCAAACCTGCAAGAGGACATCAGGGTATTCAAGCAGGATGCCCCTGGAAACATCCAGATCAAGGCAAACCTTGTCCATACGGCAGGTAACACCGGCGCGGGCAGGACCATCGCTGTCCTCGACACAGGCTACAACTACAACCACGTCGACCTTAGCTCAAGCTACAAAGGCGGAACAGACCTTGTCAATAACGACAATGATCCGCTGGATGACGAAGGGCACGGAAGCCACGTCGCAGGCATCATCACCGGCGACGGCCTCAACTCCAACGCGAAGGGAGTGGCGCCTGGCGCAGGAGTCATCGCGGTCAAGGTGCTTGACGCGCAGGGCTCAGGGTTCTTCAGCGACGTTGTCGCAGGCATCTACTGGGTAGTTGACGGACCTGACGGCACCCCAAGCTCTGGCGACGAACAGGCAGTGGACGCGATCAGCATGAGCATCGGCACAAGCGCGCCATACCTCTACAAATTCGGGTGCGACACTGTCTATCCGGACCTGACAACCGCCATCAATTACGCGCGCAGCAAGGGCATCCTTGTGGTAGTTGCCGCAGGCAACAGCGGCAGCGCAGGAGTCTCGCTGCCTGGCTGCATCGGCAGCTCGTTCACTGTGGGCGCAGTCGATGACGTTGACAGGATTGCCAGCTTCTCAGGCCGCGGCACTTCTGTGGACGTGAGCGCGCCTGGCGTGACCATCCTCTCCACAGTGCTCGGACAGGACTATGCGAGCTTCAGCGGCACCAGCATGGCGACGCCGGCAACGAGCGGCACTGTCGCTCTCATCAAGTCAGCGCATCCTGGCTACAGCATCTCGCAGGTCGAGACCTCGCTGACCAAGACTGCCAAGGACCTTGGCAAGAAAGGCAAGGACACGAGCTATGGCTGGGGACGCATTGACGCGCAGGCGGCTGTGAACTACAACGCCTGATTTCTTCTTTTTTTCATTATGTTTTGACCGCATGATTTTTATAGACCAGGCTTCGTGAGAGTGCCCATGGGGAAATACGACGTCATCATTGTCGGTGCGGGCGCTGCAGGACTCACTGCCGCGATCTATACATGCCGGAAGAATCTCAAGACCGCCATCTTCTCTGTCGATGTCGGAGGCCAGACAAACCTCACCAACCACATCGAGAACTATCCTGGCGTCGATGCGATGCCAGGACCGACATTGATGCAGAAATTCCTTGACAATGCCAAATCCTTTGGCGCAGAGATGATAATGGGAAAGGTCGCAAGGATAGACAAGAAAGACAAGGGTTTCACTGTAACGCTGGCAGAAGGCACGACTTATGAATGCCGCGCAGTCATTGCTTGCTCTGGCACTGTGCCGCGCGAGCTAGGCATCCCTGGCGAAGCCAAATTCCTGGGCCGCGGACTCAGCACTTGCACGACCTGTGACGCGCCATTGTTCAAGAACAAGGTCACTGCTGTCATCGGCGGTGGCAATGCGGCTGTGGAAGGCGCGCTTGAGTTAGCGCACGTCGGTGCGAAAAAGGTATACCTTGTCCATCGCAGGAATGAGTTCAGGGCAGACGAGATAACCATGGAGAAAGCCAAGAAAAACAAGCTCATAGAGATGGTCACGCCATATGAGCCGGTTGAAATAGTCGGGGACAAGTTCGTTTCTGCCCTTAAGACCAAGCACGCAGAGACAAAGCAGGAAAAGACGCTTGAGCTCCAAGGAGTGTTCAAGGAAATAGGTCACGTTGTTGACATCAGCGCGGTAAAGCATCTTGTCAAGGTCAATGAGCGCAATGAAGTGATAATCGACGACAAGAACCAGACATCAGTGCCTGGCTTGTTCGCAGCAGGCGACCTGACAACCGTCCCTTACAAGCAGACAGTGATTTCCGCAGGAGAAGGAGCAAAGGCAGCACTGAGCTGTTATCAATGGCTCAGCAAACAGAAAGTCACCCCCATTGACTGGGACATCAAGGGAAAGAAGTAATCTTTATATACGCACCTTCTGACGCATCTAGCATGCCAAAGTATCGTTTCCTCGAAGGCATTGTCACCGCTGACCTCGCTTTTGAGGCCACTGGCAAAGACCTCAATGACTTGTTCACCAACGCTGCGCTTGCTGTGCTTGAGTCGCAGGCAAGGCTTGAGACGATCGAACCAAAGGTCACGAAGAAAGTCGTGCTTGAGCACGCGGACATCGAGGAATTGCTGTTCGACTTCCTCAACGAGATAATATTTTTCAAGGACGCAGAGCAGCTCATCTTCAAGACCGTGAAAGTGGCTATCACAAAGGACGGCAAGTACAAGCTGACTGCCCAGTTCAAGGGCGAGAAGATAGACCAGAAAAAACACAAGCTCGGCAATGACCTGAAAGCTGTGACAATGCACCAATTCAAGGTCGAGGAGACAACCAAAGGCTGGCGATGCCAGGTCGTGATAGACATATGATGAAAATGCTTACATTTTCAGCATCGTCGACAACCTCCTCAATTACTGATGATTCCAGGAGGTTGTCGAGATGAACGAAGGGAACCAGGAATCCGGGACATCGGGAATGCGCGCGCTCGCCAAGAAGGTGCGCGAGAATGTGTGGGATATCCCCACCAGCGCTAAGCCAGGCATGCTTGTACCAGGAAGGATCTTCGCTAGCGAAAAGCTCATGCAACTCATGGATGATGCTGTCTTTGAGCAGCTCACCAATGTCGCCTGCTTGCCAGGCATTGTCAAATACGCTCACTGCATGCCAGACGCTCACTCAGGTTACGGGTTCCCAATCGGTGGCGTCGCTGCATTTGATCCTGAGAAGAACGGAGTGATATCGCCTGGGGGCATTGGTTTTGACATAAATTGCGGCATGCGACTCATCACAACAACGCTCACTGAGAAAGATGTGATGCCAAAAATCAAAGAACTTGTTGACACATTGTACAACCGCGTGCCAGCAGGGGTCGGCGGCAAGGGGTTCCTGAAACTCAGCAAGGGAGAATTCACTGAAGTGATGCGCGCAGGCAGCAAATGGTGCGTGGAGAACAGCCACGGCTGGGACGAAGACCTTGAACGCACAGAGGATTCTGGCTGCATCGCCTGGGCAAACCCTGACAAGGTGTCTGATCGCGCGCTGCAACGCGGCATCGCGCAGCTCGGGACCTTGGGTTCTGGCAATCATTACCTCGAGATACAGGTCGCAGAAAAGATATTTGACGAGAAAGTCGCGAAAAAGCTCGGCATCACCAGCAATGACCAGATATGCGTGATGGTCCACTGCGGCAGCAGGGGATTCGGACATCAGGTCGCCACTGATTACCTGAAGGTTTTCCTGAACAAGATGAAGGATTACGGGATAACCGTGAGAGACAGGGAGCTTGCCTGCGCGCCATTCAACTCAAAAGAAGGGCAGGACTATTTCCAGGCGATGGCTTGCGCTGCCAACGCTGCTTTCGCGAACAGGCAGGTCATCCTGCACCGCGTAAGGGAATGCTTCAGCAAGATCTTCAACACGCCAGCAGATGATTTAGGCATGCATCTGGTGTATGACGTCGCGCACAATGTCGCGAAAGTGGAAGAACACAAGGTCGACGGCAAGACACGCAAGCTCGTCATGCACCGAAAGGGCGCCACAAGATGCTTTGGTCCTGGACGCAAAGAGATTGCTCCGATCTATCGCGATATTGGCCAGCCTGTCATCCTCGGCGGCTCGATGGAAACCGGCTCATATCTCTTGCTCGGCACTGAGAAAGCCATGGAAGAGACATGGGGCAGCACTGCACACGGCTCTGGCAGGACGATGTCTCGAACAAAAGCAAAGCACATGGTCCGCGGAGAGAACCTGCAGAAAGAGATGGAAAAGCGCGGCATCTATGTCAGGACAGTATCTTACTCAGGGCTGGCAGAAGAAGCAGGATTCGCTTACAAGCCGATCTCAGATGTGGTCGACGTCATGCACAATCTCGGAATCAGCAAGAAGATAGTGTGGCTGACCCCTCGCGGGAATGTGAAAGGGTGATCACTGTTTCTTCGGAATCTTCTTGAATTCGGGCTTGGTAGACCACCACTTGCCAGAGCCCTCCTTGTAGCCGCATTCAAGGCAATAATGGACAAGCTTGCCTTCCACTTCATCAGCATCGATATGCCTTGAGCCGCACTTCGGGCACTTCCAATTGCCAGCCCCATGCATATGAACCATCGCTGGAATGGTGATGCATTAAGTATTTAAATCGTGCGCAGGGACGCCAAGCTATGGACTTCGAGAGCTACAAGCATCGCGCGGCGATAGAGAAGGCGCTGAAGGAATTATTGCCAGAGAAAATCACAAGCGCATGGGTTGAGAATACAGTAGGCAAGGCACGCTGGACCCAAGATGCTCACGCGATGACGCACGCGATAAGCAAGCCAGTCTGGGACTTCATGTCACGCGGCGGAAAGCGCTGGAGGCCCATGCTCATGTGCATCTGCTGCGAAGCAGTTGGAGGGAGTCCGGAGAAGATAATTCCTTTCACAGTGATTCCTGAACTGATACACAACGGCACACTCATCGCAGATGACATCGAGGACAATTCTGACCTGCGCAGGGGCAAGCCAGTTCTGCACAAAGCATTCGGCATTGATATCGCGCTCAATGCAGGAAACACAATCTACTTCCTGCCTGTCCAACTCATCACCAACTCTTCCCTGCCTGACGACATAAAGCGCAAGGCATACGAGATAATCAACACGCAACTGCTAAAGTGCCACTTAGGACAGGCGATAGACATCTGGTGGCACCAGAAGACAAATGACGTTCCTGCAGAAGACCAGTACTTGCAGGTGATTGCGAACAAGAGCGGTTCACTGGCATGCATGGCTGGCCAGCTGGGTGCATTGCTGGGCGGCGGCACTGACAGGCAGATAGGCTTGCTTGGCAGGTTTGCGGAAACCACAGGCGTTGTCTTCCAGATACAGGACGACATACTCAATATTTCCCAGAACCAGAGCATCGGCAAGGAGCTGGGCGATGACATCAAGGAAGGCAAGCGCACATTGCTGGTCATCCATACCCTTCACCAGGCACCTGCAGAAGAACGCGAGCGGTTGATTGAAATCCTCAACATGCACACGAGCGATGAAAAGCTGCTCAGGGAAGCGATAGACCTTATCACAAAGCACGGTTCGATAGAATACTGCAAGAAGATCGCTACTCAGCTCGCAGAACAGTCCTGGAAGGAAATCGAATCAGCGCTGCCAGAATCAGAAGCAAAGAAACAGCTCAAGGAGCTCGCAGAGCTTTTGATCCACAGAGTTGTTTGAGAAAGTATATATAACACCTTTTCTCAGCGAATAGCATGAAAGAGCTTCTCTTCGGAACAGCAGGAATCCCGCACAGCGCCAAAGGCATGGGCACTGCCGCTGGAGTCAGGAAAGTCAAGGAGCTTGGCCTTGGCGCGATGGAGCTTGAATTCGTGCAGAATGTAAATGTCAGTGAAAGCGCAGCGCCTGAAGTGCGGAAAGCAGCAGAGGAAACAGGGATAACTCTCACTTGCCACGGCCAGTACTATGTGAATCTCGCTCCGACTGACGCGACCAAACTCAAGCCGAGCATGAACCGCATGATTGACGCGGCCACGCGCATCCATCAGGTAGGAGGATGGAGCATCACGTGGCACACCGCATTCTACCTCGGCAGGACAAAAGAACAAACTTACGATATCGTCAAGAAGAATTTCGCTTCAGTGCTCAAGACACTGCGCGACAAAGGCGTTGACAAGCTCTGGCTCCGTCCTGAGACAACCGGCAAAGAGACACAATGGGGAGACCTAAAGGAATGCATCAAGCTCAGCCAGGACCTCGACGGAGTTTTGCCTTGCGTTGATTTCGCACACCTGCATGCCAGATATAACGGCATCAACAACAGCATACCTGAATGGCGGCAGATAATGACAGAACTTGAGAAAGGCCTTGGCAAGGAATGCCTTGACAACATGCACATCCAGGTCTGCGGAATAAATTATGGGCCAAAAGGAGAGAAGAACCACCTCAACCTTGAGGAAGGAGATCTTGAGTGGCGCGATCTGCTCAAGGTATGGAAGGAATTCAAAATCAAGGGCGTGGTCATAGCAGAGAGTCCGAATATTGAAGGCGACGCAATGCTCTTGCAGAAGGCATGGAAAGCGCTTTAGAGCTCTGCGCGTGAAAGGTTTGGAGTGATTCAGGGAAAAAGACCGCGACTTTTGACATAAGCAGGGTAAATCACAGGCGCAATATAAAGATTTCTCGGGCATAAACCTTATATAGAGCTGCAAAATTCACGCAACCATGGTCGATATTCTCACAGACAAGCGCAACTGGAAGGAAAGCCCTGCAGAAGCTGTCATCCTTGGCGCATTTGAACCGAATCCTGACGGAATCCTCACAGAACTCAACAAGCTTCTTGACAAGGCAGTCGAGCCGCTCATCAGGAAAAAGGAATTCACAGGCGAATTAGGCCAGATGAAGCTCATCAACACGCTCAAGAAACTGCCGTGCGAGAACATCCTGCTGATCGGTCTTGGAAAACGCGACGAGTTTGACCTTGAACGGTTGCGCAGGGTCTCAGGCAGCGCAGCCAAGGCATTGCGGGACGACGGCATCAGGACAATCGCGACCACACTGCACAATGTACCGACAAAAAAAGCGACATTGCGCGAACAAGCGCAAGCAACAGTAGAAGGCGCAATACTTGGCCTGTATCAATTCACAAAATACAAGACGCTCAACAAGGAAAAGATAAAGAATGTCAAATCCCTCACTCTGCTCGAGGCAGACAAGGCCACAGAAGAAGGCTCTGCTGCAGGAAAAATAATAGCAGATGCGCAATGCAGTGTCAGGGATCTTGTCAACGAGCCAGCAATGACACTCACCCCTGAAAAACTAGCAGAAGCAGCGCTAGAGCTCAAGAAACTAGGAGTAAAAGTAACTGTCTATGACAAGAAAGGCATAGAGAAGCTTGGTCTGAATGCATTGCTCGCTGTCAATCGCGGCAGCACGAACGAGCCGAGGTTTGTGATAATGGAATACCGCAAAGGCGCTGGGGCGCCGGTCGCCATCGTCGGCAAAGGCATCACATTTGACTCAGGCGGGCTTGACATCAAGCCTGCGAACTACATGCTTGACATGAAGTCAGACATGGCAGGAGCTGCTGCGGTCATCGGCACGATGAAAGCGATAGCCGCACTGGGCCTGAATGCCAATGTTGTCGGTGTATTCGCATCCACAGAGAACATGCCTGGCTGCAATGCTTACAAACCCGGCGACGTCGTAGTTGGTTATAACGGTCGCACAATGGAGATCGGAAACACAGATGCAGAAGGCCGCGTCGTACTTTCTGATGCGCTGGCATACACAGAGAAGACTTTCAAGCCCAAATTCATGGTTGACCTCGCAACTCTCACTGGCGCATGCGTTATCGCCCTGGGTTATGCCGCAGCAGGTGTGATGAGCAAAGATGCTGCTCTTGTCAACAGGCTCAAGCTCGCAGGAGACTCATCAGGAGAAAGGCTTTGGGAGCTGCCGATGTGGGATGATTACAAGGAAGGCATCAAGAGCGATATCGCTGACGTGCTGAACATACCTGGAGGCAAAGGGTATGAAGCAGGCGCGATAGCAGGCGCATTATTCTTGCAGCATTTCGTGGAAAAAACACCTTGGGCTCACATCGACATCGCAGGACCTGCCTGGAGCATAGACCGCAAGCATTACATTGAGCGCGGCGGAACAGGATTCGGTGTCAGGCTGCTGGTGGAATTCTTGAAGAACGTCAGGTGACATGTCGAAAACTGCTCTTGACGTACGCTGCTGACTTCAGTCAGTAGAAAGGACTAGCAGTTTTCGAGCATGCTCAAGAACCACATGCCTTCGCTTTCTGAATGAATTTATCGTTCACGCCACCTGCTTTAGCAGGTGGTTCTTGACAGGCGATTGTATCGTCGCCAGACGCATAATCCTTATAAACCACCTGCGCGTCTGCGACCGCATGCAGCGCAAGACTCATTTCACCCTCGACGAGGCTGAGCGCATCCTGTCGAAAGTCAAGCGCCTGCTTGCGAAGCTGCACACCCTCAAGGCACAAATCAATTTCCTGGCAGAAGAAAAAGAAGCGCCTGTCCAGCTCACAGAGCCATTCTCAGAAGACGAAATCTACAGGTTCGCGTTCGCGCAGGAGATCAAGATCAACCGCGAACTGCACAAGCACACGTACGAGTTCTTCAAGACGCTGGACCTGATGAACGAACTGGGCTGCGTGGTGAAAGAGCTTGACGAGGGCCTGGTTGACTTCCCTTACAAGCTCAATGGCCGCGATGTGTGCCTGTGCTGGAAGGAAGGCGAGGACAGGATCTCGCACTGGCACGAACTCGAGACAGGCTATTCTGGCAGGAAGCCAATCCTTGATCTGGATGACTTGATGAACCCGAAGGACTCTCAAGTTCGTCGCAAACCAAAGGTTCGCGAGAAACTTGTATGATACCGCTTGATCCAAAGACGACAAACACGACAATGCAGCAGACTGTAGCGGTGAAGGACAAGAACGGCAACAAGAAGCGCTACAAGATAATATACGACCGCGAGGGCTGCATAGGTGCCGCGGCCTGCGTCGCGGCATACCCTGAGCGCTGGAGCCTGGAAGACGACGGCAAGGCAGATGTCAAAGGCGGAACAAAGAACGACGACAACACAGAGCAGACCCTTGAATTCACAGAAGAGGAATTCCAGAAGATGATGGACTCTGCGCAGGCCTGCCCTGTGAACGTGATACACATAATAGATCTTGAGACCGGAGAGCGCTTAATCTGAAGGAGAACTGCTGTTATTAGTATTTGTAGTCGTTGAGTGCGTGCAGTTGGTTCTCGATTGGAATACCCTGATGTAGGACATTAGCGATGGCTTTCGCAATATGTGCAGGAGTCATATCCTTCTTCGGATTGTTGTATTTGTAAACGATGAAGATTCCGGAATGAGCTTTCTTCGCGGTTTGCCAGTCTGAGTGCAGCGCTTTGAAATCGTTGCAGTTGTAGGTAAGTATCGCCGCCCTTTCTTTTACAGCGCGCTCGAGATGAGCAAGGTCATCTTTATGGCGCATGTTGAGAGCGCGTGGACTTAGAACCTGGAAGCCGGCCGAGGTCAGCGCGAGAATAAGCAAGTTTCCATCAGCGTCATCATCCAGATAAACCTTCACTCCTTTACACCTAGTCGTCTACGCTCCTCGCTGCACATTGCGGTTACAACGTCATTGTTCTTGGTGTACCAGTCATATGCTTCACGAACAGCGTCAACAGGCAGGTCCCTGTCCGCGGCAAGATCCTCAAGCCGCTTATAATCCCATGCACGATACTGAATCATCAATGTACCTACGTCTATTGCGGTGCCTCTAATGCGGGGGATTGCACGCCCCTCATAAAATTCAAGATGTTGGTATCCATTCTGACCGTTAATCATAGACATCTCTATAATTTTGTGCTATTTAAACCTTGCGGCGTCTTGGATAATCTGCCGACTGCTCGCAAAACCCTGCTTCGGTTTCTGTTTAAAAGTGAGTAACATTTAAATACCTCATTCTCGACAACCGACTGAAAAGAGGTGCATCACGTGAAACTTGCGGTACCGTTTGAGTTGCGCATTTTCCTTGTCGTTATTCTCGTTAGCATGATATCTGTCATAGTCATACTTGACACGCCAGAGCCTGCTGTCGACATGAACGCTTACGTCATCCAGGGTCTGCAGCAGCC
>Ga0247727_10016051_pt1 | contig 12160 bp, 13 predicted proteins | sample WisWelCaveWW1625_FD_202498 | JGI IMG/M metagenome (GOLD analysis project Ga0247727, IMG submission 202498) | Biofilm microbial communities from Wishing Well Cave, Virginia, United States - WW16-25 | ecosystem: Environmental > Aquatic > Deep subsurface > Groundwater > Cave microbial mat | place...
ACACCAAATACAGACATGGCTGAATGTTATTAGGCAAATATGGCGTCGCCTGAATGTTCCACACCACTATATACGGCCTCTGCCTAACACCGACCGCCAAATGTGTTTCAAATGCGATTGCCCTACCAACAAAGACCGCGTCATCGCGGTCTTTTTATTTTGGGGATACAATATGATTTGGATAAAAAACATCGCATCATTCGAGGCTTTGAATGGATACCGTTCTAAAAAACTTCACCCTCCTTGACGGCGCCGGGCGCGACCCTGTTGAAGGCGCGGTCATCGCGATTCGGGAGGGAAAGGTCATTTATGCAGGATCAGGCAGCGGGTGGAATGATGCGGATGGCGATTCCGTCGCGCTCGATCTGCGCGGCAAATTCGTCCTGCCGGGATTGATTGACGCGCATGTCCACTTATCGGGTTCAGGGGAGGCTGACAGTCAATTCTACGCGCCGACGGGACAAATGGCGTTGAAGATTTTATCGAACGCGCAAAAGAATCTCGCGGCGGGAATCACGACTGTGCGTGATCTCGGCGGCTGGAGCGAATTGGAGTTCGATGTGCGCCGCGCGATCCAACGCGCCGACTTCGCCGGTCCGCGCATGTGTCTGGCGGGGCGATTCATTTCGATCACCGAAGCGGGCGCGGATTATTACACGGGCATGTATCGCGTGGCGGATGGCGTGGATGAAGTGCGCAAGGCGGTGCGCGAGCAGGTGAAGCACGGCGCAGACCTGATCAAGATGGGTGTGACCGGCGCGGCGCTGGTCGAAAGCGGGATCCCCGGCACGACACATTTCAACGAAGATGAAGTGCTGGCGCTGATGGATGAGGCGAAAAAATTTGGCAAGCGCGTTGCCATGCACGCGCACGGCATGGATGGGATTAGAAAAGCCGTGTATGCGGGCGTGAACACACTTGAACATGGAACGTATTTGTATCAAGACCCGCTCGTGATTCAACACATGGCTGAGCATGGAATCTTTCTTGTGCCGACTCTTAAAGTGGGTTGGGATATTATTCTCGCGGAGAATTCAAACATTCCCGACTGGATCATGGAAAAGAATAAAGCCTCACAAGGAGAAGCCGCGCTCAGTTTGAAGATGGCGTATGAGGCTGGAGTTCCCATCGCAATGGGATCGGATGTTGGCACGCCGTTGAATTATCATGGTGAGAACGCGCTGGAAGTATATTGGATGCAACAGGCGGGTTTATCAGCGATGGACGCGTTAGTTTCAGCAACAGGCAATGCGGCGCGTGCGTTGGGCTGGGATTCGTGGCTGGGGACTCTCGAAGCGGGCAGGGTCGCCGATTTGATCGTGCATGCTAAGAATCCGCTGGAGGATTTGCGCGCGCTGGCGGATAAACAGAGTTTGTGGTTTGTGATGAAGGATGGGAAAGTAGTTGCATCCCATGCGGGGGATGTGTTGCCGAAGGAGATGTTTGCGGGGAAGGTGTTGAGGATTTGACGAATCGGTTGCTATAAGACAGATTAGCTTAGGAACAAGTATTAAGGGAGTGGTTAAATTTCGACTTACCTCTTCAAGAAGAACAATATCATCTCAAGAAACTGCATTGTCGCCCAAAAGAAAACCAATCCACCCGCAAATGCAACACCGAAATATTTACCCTTGTTTGGGCTTAACACCAATGCGTCAATTGATATATCTATTTTTGAATGCCTTCCAAAAAAGAACAACAGATACATCGTAGCAACACCCAAAACTCCTTTGGTTATGATTCCATAATATCTATGAGTAATGAATGCAATAGAAACGGTAAGAATGTATAAGGCTATTAATGAAGCGAGAAGTATATATCGTTTGATTTGGATATTATTTTTCATGATTATTCCCTTCTAAAGTTTGGCTTTGTGCGTAAGAGCCTTGCTCAATACTTTGCATTATAAATCCTTCTCCATCAAATCCCCCACCGTTTCTCTTCGCAGAATCACATCCACTTTCCCCTCTTCCAGCATCAACACCGCTGGTCGGCGCGCACCGTTGTAATTAGACGACATGCTGAGGTGATACGCGCCCGCCACAGGGATAGCGATCAGTTCCCCTTCTTTCAAATCTGGCATCGGAAGATCTTCAATAACAACATCGCCTGATTCACAATATGGACCGGCGATAGAAACTTTCCCGTTTCTTTCGCGATTAACTCCTGTCACCGGCACACACGAATATCTCGCCCCGTACAACGCAAAGCGTGGATTATCCGCCATGCCGCCGTCAGTGAGTACCCAAACTTTTTCGCCGCGGCGTTTGATCGCGCCCACGCGATAGATCGCCACACCTGCGCGCGCCACTAAACTTCTGCCGGGTTCCAAATGCAAAACGGGGAGGTTAAGTCCGCGTTGTGCGCAACCTTCGATGACCGCTTCCGCAATCCCCCGCACATAACTTTCAATGGACGGGTTCGGCAGTTCATCCTCGTGGTATGCCACGCCCCATCCGCCGCCGGGACAAAAATGCCACTCGCCTGAAAATCCGATCTCTTTGGCGATATCCAATGCCATGTCAATCGCCGGGATCAATGGCTCAGGGTCACGAAAGTTCGAGCCTTGGTGGAAGTGAATCCCATTTATTTGCATATTTGCTGATGCTTGCTCATTTGCTCTTTTGCTGATTTGAATGGCTTGCAATATCTCTTCGCGTGTCATCCCAAACTTACTGTCATGTTGACCGGTCTGCGTGTGCGCGTGGTGCGTGTCTACTGCAACGCCGGGGAGCAGGCGAAGCCAGAGATTTGGAGTAGTAACGACTTCAGTCGTCTTCTGCCGGGCAACGACTGAAGTCGTTACTACGTTTTTTAGTTCCGTCAAATTATCTACAACAATCGTGCCTGCGTGTTCGATTGCGGACTTCAAGTCCGCTGTTGATTTATTCACCCCATGCACAAGGATATGTTCACGCGGCACTCCGCCTGCAACTGCGATTGCAATTTCGCCTTCGCCGGTGCAATCAACGAAGAGATTATGGTTTTGAGTCCACTCGGCGATGGCTTTGCAGAGGAAGGCTTTTCCTGCATACGTGACATGAGATGCGGCGGGATAATATGTTCGTAGGGCGGATTGGTAATCCGCCACTGCAATGTCTAACGTGGCGCGGTCGTAGATGTATAACGGAGTCCCGTATTCGGCTGAGAGAGAGGCGAGGGAATGTCCCGCGATGAAAAGTGAGTCGTCACGGACGCGCGTCGATTCGGGGAAGAGCGAGAGTCTGTTTGTGATCCAAAAGGGATCGTTAGTTTTCACCGAAAAACAAGTCCCACCAGGTTTGCCAGTTTGTTTTTGGGGTCGGCGCGGGCGCGGGCGTGCTCAACTCGACGAGCGCCGCGCCGGGCTGTCCGATCGGCACGATGGGCAGGTCGCCATCCTGGATGTAATGCCCGTCGGTGCGCGCCCATTCCTCGACCGCGTTGACTGAGCTTGCATACGCGACCTTTGTTTGCAACGCCATCTGTGTTTGAACCGCCTGTGTTGCCTGAGTCTGTACCAGCTCATTTTGCTTGTTGAGGAGTTTTAATTCTTCAAGGCGGCGGTTGAACTCAAGCACAATAAATACCAATGCAATGATTCCAACGATCACTGCCACGCGGCGGACGTTGAATGGAAGGGTGGGCATGGGTTAATCTTAATCGTTATCAGATTCTATGGCAAGCGGATATAATCAACAAAACAATCAGACTTCGGAAGTCTCGAAGACTTCCGAAGTCTTTGATCCCTCGGAGACTCTCATGCCTCACGTAAAACAGATCAATCACGTCGCGGTCGTTGTGGACGATATGGAAACAGCCCTGTCCTTTTGGCGCGATGCGCTGGGGATGGAACTGCATGAATTGCGCGACGTGCCTGCTGAAAAATCGCAGGTTGCCTTTTTGCCTTTACAGGGTACGGAGGTGGAACTGGTGCAACCCACCACGGATGATTCAGGCATTGCAAAATATCTCGCCAAGCGCGGACCCGGCATGCATCACATCTGCCTTGAAGTGGATGACATCGAAGGCATGATGACTCAGTTAAAATCAAAAGGCGTGCGCCTTATCAACGAAGAGCCGCGCACTGCCGCAGATGGAAAGAAGTACGCGTTCATCCACCCCGAAAGCGCTTCAGGTGTGCTGGTGGAGTTGTATCAGATATAAAAACTAAACCTGACATGTCTTTGCGAGTTGTTTGTTAATTGTGTTCATCGTCCACGCAAGCATTGATGACGATTGTGTCGCGAAGGAGACATGTCAGGTTTGTAACTAGCCATGCTCGATCACATTGAAACCACCCTCCTCGAACAATGCGGGCTGACCAAAGACCGCCTCATCATCGCAGGCATCTCCGGCGGACCGGACAGCCTGTGTCTGCTTGGCGTTCTGCAAAAGGCGGGATATCGCATCATCGTTGCGCACTTCAATCATAAACTGCGTTCCGATTCAGATGCCGACGCCAACATCGTCGAACAAACGGCAGGGCGGCTCAACATTGCTTCTGTGATCGAAAGCGGCGACGTGCGCGCGTTTGCCGAAGCTGAAAAACTTTCCATCGAGGAAGCCGCGCGCATTCTGCGATATCGTTTCCTCATGGAGCAGGCGCGGCGGTTCAACGCGCAGGTTGTCGCGGTGGGTCACACGGCAGACGACCAGGTTGAAACCGTGCTTATGCACTTCATCCGCGGCGCGGGTCTTTCGGGTCTCAAAGGCATGAACCATCGCACGATCATCCGCATGTTCGATCCTGAAATTCCCATCGTGCGCCCACTGCTGGATGTGTGGCGCGAAGAAACAATTATCTATTGCGCGGCAAACGGCTTTCGTCCGCGGCATGATCCGAGCAATGCGTCGCTTGATTTTTTCCGCAACCGATTGCGTCACCTGCTCATCCCAACGCTCGAATCGTACAATCCGCGTTTCCGTGAAGTCATTTTTCGCACATCGCGTTCGCTGGCTGGCGACCATGAAATCGTTTCACATGTTTTGGATGACGCGTGGAAGGAGTGCGTCGCGCAGGAAAAACAGGACTTCATCGCCTTCGACTCTTCCGCGCTGACCAAACAGCGCCTCGGACTCCAACGGAACCTGATCCGCCGCGCGATGGAACGACTCCACCCTGACAATTTGGACTCGGGCTTCGCCACACTCGAACGCGCGGCAAATTTCATCAACGACTCCAGCCGCCAATCGCGCATGGATTTAATCGGCGGATTGCATTTGCTCCGCGAAGGCGGGTTGATCTACGTCGTTGCGGGGAATATCACTCTGCCCATCGAACGCTGGCCCCAACTCCCTGAAGAGACTCATGTGATTCCGTTGAAGATTCCCGTGCAAGTTGAATTATCCGGCGGCTGGAAGTTAAGTTGCGAGCGTTGGAATATTGCATCCCTCGCGCTGGAAGAGGCAAGATCAAATGACAATCCATACCAGGTATGGCTTGATGCAAATGAAATTTCTGATGCGTTGGAGTTACGCGTGAGGCAGGAGGGGGATCGCTTCGAGCCACTCGGCATGGATGGGCGCGAGACCAAACTTTCCGATTTCTTCATTAACGTCAAACTTCCGCAACGCGCGCGTGACAGATGGCCCCTGTTGTGTATGGGAAGTAAAGTAGTGTGGATTCCCGGCTATCGCCTCGCGCATTCGTTCCGGTTGACGGAGTCCACACGGCAGGCATTGTATTTTTCGATGACGAGGGGCTAATGTCGTTGCGAGGGCGGCGTTCGTCCGCCCGAAGCAATCTCCGTCTCGATGAGGCGATTGCTTCGTCGGGCTAAAGCCCTCCTCGCAATGACATAATCAATTCCCACTCAACTGCTTCAACTTAATAAACAACTCCCGCCATTGGATCTTTGAAACGCCCAGTTTCTGGCGGATCTTATCGGGTTCTTCGCCCGCGCGGTAATCGTTGAGGGCGCACGTCCAGCGGCACATGTCGAAGGAGAGATGTTTGGTCAGCGCGGCTTCGTTGCCGATGTCTTCGAGCAGATATTCCAGCCGCCGCGGGGACCAGGGGAAGAGATTCTCCTCGGGCTGGTCCACAGGACTGCTTCGCTTGTATTGGGCGAGGTATTCGTTGTAGGCGGGGATCCAGTCCTCGGGCAGAACCAGCTTTCTCTCTTTGTAACGATTCGCCGGAGTCGCATATTTGATGAAGACCTGCGGTCCATTGGGGGAATCCAATTCAAGATGTTCGAGTTTGATTCCCAACGTCTCACTCTTTTTGATTCCGGTTGTCAATAAAAGATAAACGAGGGCATACGGACGCGCATCGGGTTTGGCGCCGCGGCGGTGACGATCTGCCGCGAGCAGGACTTCGTCATATTCTTTTTGAGTCAGCACGGTGGGGATGGGGCTGATGGCGGAGCGTTGCGCGACCTTCTCGGCGGGGTCAACCATGAGGACGCCGTATTGGTGCAACCAGCGGAACAGGGACTTGGTGGCGGTGATGCGCCGCGCCAGTGTCTTGGGACTGCACGGCACGTCGCGCTCCTTTTCCATCCATTCGAAGTAGCGGTTGAGGTCTTTCGTGGTGACCTTGCCGAGGGTGGTATCTTCGGGGAGGAACGAGGTGAGCAGGCGCACGTCGGAGAGGAAGGCTTTGATGGTGTTCGGCGAACGACCCTTATCCGCGAGGAAGGCTTCCCACGAGTTGACGGCGGAGGGAAGGGATGTGTTTTGCGTCAGGTGTGAGGTGAGTTTGTTGTCAGGCATGACATTCTCCTCTTCTTTTCTCTTTCGTATAGTTTAGCGGGAAAGAGGAGTGATGTCAACACCCATATAAATAGTTTGGTTATTACAAACATTTATTCCTTAAATAAATCGTTACATGTTAGAATTCGCTACCGTGTAAAAAGTAAATTTGGAGACAATAATGCCTTTTGAAAAATTCACTAACCCATTTCAGTATCCAGCCAATGTTCCAATTGAATATAAAACTCATGCAAGCTTGAGCAAACTATTTCAAGCTGATGGTACATATACGCGCTCAAAGGAAGATCCTGTGACTATATGGGCAGTTGATATGTTATACCGCCAATACAATGTGCCACTTGACGCAATGGATTTGGAAATCTCGGTTGATTTTTCAGAAGGTTCTCACCAAAGTGGAAGCGGTCGCCGTTACATGGCACGTGTGGATTTGGTAATTTATGATGACCGCTATAAAGACGCAAAGGGAAATTTAGATGTCGCTTTTATTGCGCTTGAAGCAATGGAACCAGGTATTGATATAGATAGCGAAGGGGATGACCAATCAGGCGTAGGGCATTTCAAGCGACTGAATGCTTATGTAAGTGCGTCCGCGTCAGTTCGTTATGCAATTTTGACAAATGGAGTTAACACACGCATTTATCGGCGTGATTTTGAATATCCACGCGCTTTACAATCTGTTGGTGACTTGCCGAAATATGAAAGTGCGGCTGAGGCGGCGAAGCATAGCCCATATACAGTTGTTTTGAATCCTACAGAACCCGATGGCATTCAAACGGGTTTGGTGCCACTTACGCGTGACAAGTTCCGTGAAGTACTCGGCGATACTCGTTCTGGTTGTCATTCGATTCTTCGAGACAATGAAGGTTTGCAACCACAAGAAGCAGTTGACGCAATGGTGAAATTCTTGTTTGCAAAATGGTATGACGAGCAAGCCACGATTGATTTGGCAAAACAAACAGGTGAAGCGCGCGCCTATGTTTTTAGCGTAAGTGCTTCCACTGATCCAGAACGTTTGCTTGTGCAGGTAAGTGAAACTTTTGAGCAAGCCAAAAAGTGGGAGCAAGATAATTTACGAAGAAAATATGGCGACAATATCGCTATTCGAATGGCTTTCAAAGACAGCGACGCACTATTGTTTAAACCACATACTACAATGGAGATTGTCAAGCGTTTGCAACCATATAGTTTGCGACGTTCATCAGCAGATATCAAAGGTGGAGTTTTTGAAGATTTTCTTGGAAAAACTTTCCGCGATGATCTTGGGCAATACTTTACTCCAACACCTGTAATTAACCTGATGGTGGGTATTTTGCAACCGACTGTGAATGACTTTATTGGCGACCCTGCCTGTGGGTCAGCGCGGATGCTTACTCATGCACTTGAACATGTGCGGAAACAGGAATTTAGGAAAGCTGTTGCCATAAATGATGAAAAGGTTGAAGGAATTAATCCTGAAGAGCCAACAACAGAATTTGTCCGTTTCCGTGACAATCAATTATTTGGCTCGGAACTTGCACCAAATGTTATGCATATTGCACGTGTAAATACATTGATGAATGGTGCACAATATGCGGATTTGAAAATCATGGATAGTCTTGCCCCGCTCGCAAGCATTACAGGTGGGCAAATAGAAGGATTGCCCAAAAATCTAGGATTCTATCCAGGCGGATTGACTCTTATAATGACTAATCCTCCATTCGGAGCAAAAGTTACAGATCAGCGACTACTCAATGATTTTGCGGAACGTGACGGTGTTAGCAAAGCAAATGGAAACGGAAAAGTTGCAAAAAGCCTCCCGCAAGAAGTAGCCTTTGTAAATCGATGTCTAGAATTCTTAGCCGCAGGGGGTCGAATGGGCATTGTTTTACCTGATGGTGTATTAGCCAATGATCGTATGCAAGATGTGCGCGACTGGATTTTGCGCTGGGCGAGATTGAAAGCAGTAGTGAGTCTCCCATTAGAAACTTTTACCCCCTTCGGTGCTGGCGTGAAAACTAGTGTGCTCTTCTTGGAAAAGCGTGAGCGCCCACTGCAAGTTGGTGAACAAGATACTGAAACATGGACGCGGTACGAGTACAGGTTTGACTTGGATGGAAAAATAAGCGTCATCCGAGCTGTCCAACAAAGTAGTGCAGACTACCCCGTATTCATGGGGAAATTAGAAGCGATCGGTTATGACGCCACTGGAAGAGAAGCTGGATTAGATGAAACACCTGAATTGATAGCTGATTTTCACAAGCGTATTGCGTGGTGATATGAAGTCTGTCTTGCTCAATTCACGTCGAATAATATCCTCTGGGCGTTGGGATTATGATTACAATCAAGAGAGTTATGTTGAGTTTGAACAATTACTTGAGTCTTTACCCACTGCACCTCTTCAAGATTTAACTAAGTATCCAATCACGAAAGGTGAGACACCTTTGTGGAAAGGTGATAAATACGTTAACGAGGATGAAGGTGTCTTATTCATACGAAGTGAGAATATTCGGGATCATGGACTTGATTTGGGTGCAAAAACTTTCATTCCTCAACTTGTCCATAAACGGATGAAGCGTTCTCAAATAAAACCCAAAGATATATTGCTCGCAATTGTTGGAGCTACTATTGGACAAGTAGCGGTTGTACCTGAAGACATTGTAGCAGCTAATTGTAATCAAGCTGTCTCAATTATCCGACTGAAGGATGACATCAACCCTCTTTACATTCAGACTGTTTTAAAATCAAGTTTCGGGCAGACCCAGATTCGGCGGTTCAGCGGTGGCTCAGCACGTCCAAATCTTGACCTTTGGGAAGTTCGTTTGTTGCGTATTCCTCTCCTTGCTCGTAAAGTACAGGATCGCATAGCACAAATTATGCAGGCTGCGTATGAGACTCGAAAACAGAAATTATTAGAAATAACAACTGTAATTAAAGACATAGATGACTTTGTGTTTGCCGAATTAGGCATTAATGTTGACAAGATAATTCGCCCTAAATCGTCGTTCAAACATATTAGTGAGATTGCTGGAGGACGTTTTGACTTTGAAGCCGTTATGGCAAACATAAATCTCGAATTTAATGGAATTACATCAACCTCTTTAAATACAGTAGCAAAGAAAGTAACCGAGCACATTTTGCCACCAAAAGAATGCCCTGACGATGATGTTAATTACATTAGTTTGGGGCATATTGAAGCAAATACTGGCGAAATAGTTGATTTTGAGCCAGTGAAAGGTACTGAAGTTTTAAGTAGTTCAACAAAATTCAGTAAAGGTGATATTCTTTTTGGTCGAATGCGTCCATATCTCAATAAGGTTTGGACTGCAGAATTCGATGGCATTTGTACAGGCGAAGCGATTGTTCTTCGCCCTGATTTAGAAAAAGTAGATACTGCCTTCTTACATGCTTTATTAATGAGCCGTTTAACCCTAAACCAAATAATTCCTTTTCAAAGTGGAACATCGTTGCCGCGTGTTTCGCCATCACATATCCTTGATGTCAAATTACCAATTCCTGAAGATTTGAATTTCCAAAAAAAAATAAGCGCAGAGATCATTCAAAGGCGAAATAAAGCGAAGCAATTGAAATCCGAGTTTGAACAACTTGTTATCTCTTCAAGAAAACAAGTTGAAAGGATAATATTAGGAGAAGCGATTGAATGAAGAGTGGCAGTAAATATTATCCGCTTTATGAAAAGATTTTGCGAAATGGCAAAGATGAGATTGTTTTGACCATTTCCGAAATTGAAAATATTCTCGGAAGTTCTTTACCGCCATCAAGCGAAGATAAACCTTGGTGGAGCAATCGAGAAAATGCTTTGCAATCTGGCGCATGGTTAGAGGCTGGTTACAAAGTTTCTGATTTTGACTCCAAAACAAAAGAAGTTACATTTTCAAAAATAAAAGCAAAGGCAAGTTATAAAATTCGAAAAGACGAGAGCGGCACAGTTTTATGGAATGAAGAATTAATTAAGGGCTTGCGTGAACACATGGGATTGACGCAAGCACAATTTGCCGAAGAGTTAGGGGTGCGCCAGCAAACTGTTAGTGAGTGGGAACAGGGAATCTATACACCCACAAGAGCAAGCGCAAAACACTTAATGCTTGTTGCTGAAAAAGCAGAGTTTTACAAAACAAAATAAAGTTTAAGATTGCTGATTGACAAAATATCCTCTAGCGTGTAAAATGTAAATACGCTATGATATTTGATTTAATGAGGTAAACATGAACAAAACAAATGGACAAGCCAAAGCATTATTTATTGCTCCCGATGGAAACGTCTACCCTGATTATTTAGTTTGCTCAGGAAAACTACTTCTTGATATGGGTGGTGAACCTTGTCCATTTTCAAAAGATGGTCATTTGCCTGAACCACAACCGCTTGATGAGAATTTACCAACATATAGTCAAGACATGGGCAAACATGGTGATATGTGTCCGCCATGTGTAAAACAGCAACTTGGAAATCTTGGTCATTGGGATGGTCACAGAGGACAAAAGTTTCCAGAAGATCTAAAACCGCTTCGATTATTCAAGTGTAACAAATGGCTGTGGCTTGTCGTTCTTGGTCTTAAGCATGAAACACCTACTCAAATTACAAATGAAAATGATGGGGAGGCGGCAAAACAGGAAGCTCTTTGAGTGTATGCCAGCATTTTCCCTATCGCACACTCGCATCGTAACAGACCTCACCCCGATTGTGACGATTGATCGGCGTGTCCGTTGGGACCTATCCCCCCGCCCTTCCCAAATGGGAAGGGGGCTGGTGGGTTGATGATGGCTGTGACGGTTTTCCAAAGCAATGCTTTGGTTTAGAGAGGGCATGGCTCATTCAAATGGCAGGACTCTCACTCGTGCCTTCGCCTCATCCACTGTCAACAACGCGCCCTTCTCTAATGTTGCCTGATGTTCCTGCAAAACCTTTACCAGCCTGTCTCCTAAAACTTCAGGGAACACATCCTGCGTGCGGACTTGAATCACACTCGGACTCTCCGCCTGTGTCAATGCCAGTAAAACGCCAAAATCCAAATCGTGTGTGAAAACGATATAACCATTTTCACGCGCCCAAGACATGATGACATCGTCTGTGGCGCGCATATCTCCCACCGTTGACCAGTGAACGGATTCCCAGCCCGCATCCGCCAGCACTTTCACCCAATCAGGTGAAAGGTTCATATCAACGACAATTTTCATGCGCCTGCCAGCGGCAACTCAATCTCTTCCACGCGCCATGCGGCATAAGTCAAAGCTTCGCGAATATCTTCTGCTTCAAGATATGGGTAAGCCTTGAGAATCTCCTTATTGTCATGTCCCGCGGCGATGAGGCCGATAATCATCCCCACCGTTACGCGCAGACCGCGAATAGTGGGCTTGCCACCCATTACGTTGGGATCAAAGGTAATGCGTTTCAGGTTTTTCATATTCGTACTCCTGCCCGTATTTTACCCCACTACCCTTACAGTCCCAACGCTTTGAGTGCATGT
>Ga0247727_10016052_pt1 | contig 12160 bp, 14 predicted proteins | sample WisWelCaveWW1625_FD_202498 | JGI IMG/M metagenome (GOLD analysis project Ga0247727, IMG submission 202498) | Biofilm microbial communities from Wishing Well Cave, Virginia, United States - WW16-25 | ecosystem: Environmental > Aquatic > Deep subsurface > Groundwater > Cave microbial mat | place...
GAGTTGCCAGTTTTTCAGCACTGAAAGATCGAAAAATGGGCATTTTTGACGTATTTCAGTACCCCCTGACTGACTTTCAAAAAGTGCCCTCCGAAGTTAGCGAAACGTCAGCTGAATGTCATCACTTCGCCCCTGCCGCCCAGTTGACCACGACCGTCTACGGTACATCTGGTGAATTAAAGTCTGTCCGCGTGAACGCGTATGAACATTCCTGAAATCACTGCTGTCTATCATCCGTCGCCGCTGCTGACGACGGATTTCAATGACGAATCCTGGCGTCGCGCGCCAGTCCTGACTATCAATCGAAACTGGCGCGGCGAAGAGGCTCCGGTCGAATTGAAGACGACTGCGATGGGGTTGTGGAGCGAGCGAGAGATTCTTTTCGGCTTCGAATGCGGTTACACCGAACTGGACGTTGACGAAGAGTTCGATGTGAACGAGGAACGTTACGCGTTGTGGGATCGCGACGTGTGCGAAGCTTTCGTGCGTTCGCCGGTCGAGCCTCACGAAAGACATTATCGCGAGTTCGAGGTCGCGCCTACGGGGCAGTGGTGCGATCTGATCGTTGACCGCTCGCGGATGTGGAGCGACTGGGAGTGGAAAAGCGGGATGCGAACCGTGAGCGAGATCAACGAGAGCGAAAAAATCTGGCGCGTGGCGATGGCCGTTCCGTTCGAGGCTTTCGGCTGCAAGCCTCAGCCGGGCGACGTGTGGCAGGCGAATCTGTTTCGCATCAGCCGGCTCGGCGGCGAGCGGCAATACCTGACGCTTTCACCTACCTTTACTGAACAGCCCGACTTTCACGTCGCCGAAGCGTTCGTAAAACTGCGTTTCATCGCGTCATGATAAATTTCGACGTTCGTGATGGTCGGGCAGGCTTTGGCCGCTTCGATGTTGAATCGCAGCTTGCCGGTTTTGACTGTAGGGAAGCGCAGGATGCGTTTATATCCGATGGTCGTTTGCTGCGCGATGGTCTCCCAATCCCTTCCATTCCAGATTTGCAGCGAGAACTTTTTGACGCGCTGCCCCAGAGCGATGTTCTCCTGCGCGAGGAAGTTGTTGAACTCGGTCTCGCGTCCGAAATCGAGTTCGAGTGAAGCCGAAGTCACGCCGTCATTCGTCGCCCAGTAAGTCTTCGGATCGCCGTCCAGAATCTTCTCCGCGCCGAATCGCGCGTCGTTGCCGCGAACGTCGCTCGCTTTGACCTTTCCCTTCGCCAGATTGGTTTTGAAGGCCTCGTCTCGCGCCCGCTTGAACTCCATCAATCGCCGCTCGTCGTTTTCGTTCACCAATCCGCGACGATCAACGCCGAGGTTGAGCAGCAGATTGGCGTTGCGTCCCACCGAGCCGTGGTAGATGTTCATCAATTGCTCGACCGATTTCAGCTTGTCGTCTTCGTTGGCGTGATAGAACCAGCCCGGACGGATCGAGACGTCGCATTCCGCGGGAAGCCAGGATGTTCCATCTTCATCACCAATGTTCAGAGCCTTCTCGTCAGCGAAGCCAGGGAACGTGCCTTCGTTGTCGCGCGGCGACCAGTTGGTCTCGCCCGCGAAGCCTCGCTCGTTGCCCACCCAGCGGATGTCGGGGCCGGCGTCGCTGAAGATCAGAGTGTTGGGCTGAAGTTTCTTGATCGTCTCGAAGAAGCCGTAGAAGTCGTAGACCATCCGCTTCTTGCCGTCGCTGGCCCCGTCGAGCCAGGATTCGAAGACTTCACCGTAGCCGGTCAGAATCTCGCGCCACTGGTCTTTGAAGACGCGGTTGTATCGCGGCGTGCCGTAGAGCGGGTGATTGCGATCCCAGGGCGAAATGTAGACGCCGAATTTCAAGCCGGACTCGCGGCAGGCTTCCGACAACTCCTTCAACACATCGCCTTTGCCGTCGCGCCACTTCGAGTGTTTGACCGAGTAGACGGTCGTCGCCGACGGCCACAGGCAGAAGCCATCGTGATGTTTGGCGGTGATGATGATGCCGCGCATCCCTGCGGCTTTCGCGATTCGCGCCCATTGCCGGCAATCGAGCGCGGTCGGATTGAACGTGTCAGGATGCGCGCGGCCTTCGCCCCACTCGTGGTCGGTGAAGGTGTTCATCCCGAAATGGATGAAGGCGTAGTATTCCAGTTGTTGCCAGGCGAGTTGGGCGGGCGACGGAGTGGGAGCGATGGCTTTGGGTGGAGCGATTTTGGCTCCGATCGCGAGCGCGGATATGGGAACGATCAAACAGAGGCAGAACAGAATTTTTCTCATCACGGTTGGGGATCGGTTGGTGTTTCGTCGTCCGGCTCGACCTCTTCCGGTGGAAACGCGATGCGCTCGAAGACTTCCGCCAAAGGCAGGCGGCAATCTATCGAAGGCAGGTAAATCGCGTCTTCAAGCCCCGCCGCATCGGTGAAGAGCCAGCCCTGGTGATGACGCGAGTAAAGTCTGATCCACGGAATCGTTTGCGACACCAATACGTAATCCTGCAAAGATTCAATGTGTGTGCGATAACGGCGGAACTTCTCGTCCCGATCATATTCTTCCGTGGAAGTTGAGAGTATTTCGATGATGACCGTCGGGTTGAGCAGAACGTCGCGGTGTTGATCGTGAAATTGCGGCTCGCCGTAAACGATCGGAACATCGGCGTAAGAAAACAATCCTTTTCGTGTTTTCTGCTCTTTGAAGAACGGGCCGCTCCGCACTTTCATATTCGGCGATAGAGCTTCGCAGGGTTTGCCGAGCAATTGTGTGCTGAGAATCCTGATGAGATTGACGTTGATTCGGCTATGTTCAAGACTTTCGCCCGCCATTTTGTAAATGTGCCCGTCAATATACTCGTGCCGCTCTTCTGCGGCGCGCTCGAATTCCAGATATTCTTCGACGGTGAAGAGCAATTTATCAGTGTTGGTCATAAGCTCCGAGGTATACGGTCGAATCGTAATCAATGATCGCCAGCCGAACTTTTTGCAACCAGCCAACACGGCCAAGCAGGTTGCGCTCGAGGCCGTAATCAGCCGCGAAGTAGACCACCGAATCAAATTCCAAGCCCAGCGTGTGCAAAGTCACCGAATGACCGAATGCGATCAATGAACCGCCGGTCAATGAGCCAAGTCTGATTCGGTCCCCACTCTCGATATCAATTCCCAGTTGTTCTCCGATCTCACGTTGAAAGAGACAGACCTGCGCGCCCGGGTCAATCTTGGCCTGAAAAGAGGCGATAATATTTCCCAGGATCAAGACTGTTGGAATCGTGATGCCCTCCTCAATAGAGCTGTATACCTGTTGTATATCGAAGGTGATGGAAAACGGCATAGCTCAACCCAAGTTGATGGTAGGGTAATCGCGCCTGGGTTCGACCAGCACTACCAATACTTCCAGCGGCCCGACTGCGTCAGCGGCGGCGAAGACTTCTTTGGCGTTTGTGCTGTGATGAATGAGTTGATCGCCTTTGAGCGCGACCCATTGACCGGCGTATTCGTCACGGTGCTCATGAAGCCATTGATGCTCGGCGGAAAGATCGCGCAAGCTGGCCGCGCGCGCTTTGGCCCGGAGCGATTCTGCTTCAGCGTCTTTATCTTGAGCGGCGGCGGGAGCCTGACTCTGTGTGGCGTCGAGAGCTTCGCGCAATCTCGCCACGTCTTCCGCCGGCCAGAATGAAATGCTGTTGATTACCTGATCGCAAGTGATCTGAGACATAACTCGATCTCCTTTCCTGTGAAATGCCGCAAAGGGAGTTTAACACAGTCTCGGAAACCCTGAACTCGCCACGCAGCCGCAGTACGCTCTCTGCTTTTCTTACCAGAGATAACGCCCCGCTTCGATCATCGCGCCGGCGATATTGCGACGCGCGGTGATTGCGTTGATCGGGCGCTGCGGCGCAAGGCGTTCAAACGCCGCATAAAGCTTCTCCGGCTTGCTCAATGCTGCGGCCAGGTTGCGCGCGCTCAATGCGACTCGATCCGCGGCCTCATTCGTGTAAGCCCGCGCGATGTCAATCGCCGTCCCGCAAGCCTCTTCGCCTTTGGTTACGACGAGCTTTTCGGTTCGCAGCAGCGCGCTTTCAATCGCGTAAGCTTCGATGACGATGTCGGCAGCCAGCGCCACGGCCTCTTGTTCTTCGCCGATCTTTTCGCCGCAGTTCTGCTGCACGGCGGCGAGCGAGAGTTGAGCGGTCTCTTTCACGTAGGCCAGAGTGCGTCGCACGTAGTCCAACCCGGCGCCGGGTATCTCGATCTGGGTGCGGTCGAGGATGTCGCTGACGGTCTCTTCGACGTTCGGCAAACGGTCTTTCGCCGCGCCTTTCAACAAGCGCGTCGGGATGATCATCCGGTTGATCTCGTTCGTGCCTTCGTAAATCCGCGTGATCCGCGCGTCGCGGTAGGCGCGCTCCGCCGGATAATCTTTCGAGTAACCGTAGCCGCCGTAAACCTGCACCGTCTCGTCAACCACGTAACCCAACGCTTCGCTGGTCCAGACTTTGATGATCGAACATTCGACGGCGTATTGTTCGATGGCTTTGAGCGCCTGCATCGGATCGTTCGCGTCAACGGTTTCCAGCATGCGGTCAATCATCCCCAGCGTGCGCCAGACCAGCGCGTCGCCCACGTAACAGCGGATCGCCATCTCGGCCAGCTTGCGTTTGATCAAGCCGAAACTCGAGATCGGGCGACCGAATTGATGGCGCTCTTTCGAGTAGGCGATGGCGTGGTTCAGCGAGAATCTCGCCCCGCCGATGTTGCGGCTCCCCAGCTTCAACCGGCCGAGGTTGAGAATGTTGAACGCGACGATGTGGCCGCGTCCCACTTCGCCGAGCACATTCTCGACAGGCACGCGAGCATCCTCCAGCATCACCGCCGTCGTCGAGCTGCCATCCAATCCCAGCTTCTTCTCTTCGTGCCCGGGCACGACGCCTGGCCCGCGTTCGGCGATGAAGGCGGTGAACTTGTCGCCGTCGACTTTGGCGAAGACGATGTAGACGTCGGCGAACCCACCGTTGGTGATCCACATTTTCTGGCCTTTCAGGATGTAATGCTTGCCGTCTTCCGAGAGCGTGGCTTTTGTCTTTGCGGCCAACGCATCAGAGCCAGAGCCTGGTTCGGTCAGACAATAGGCCGCGATCCATTCGCCGGTCGCCAGCTTCGGCAAATACTTCGCGCGCTGCTCAGGAGTGCCGAAATAGACGATCGGCAGCGTGCCGATGGCCGTGTGCGCTCCGAGCGATGCGCCGAATGAAGGCATCACCGCGATCTGCTCGCCGACGTAGGCCGAGCTGACTTTATCCAGTCCCAATCCGCCGTAGCTTTCGGGGATGTCAATGCGGAGCAGGTCAAGCTCTCCGGCTTTGAGCAGCAGCTCGCGCGTCAACGGCCAGTCTTTCGAGTAAATCTGTTCGGCGCGCGGCAGGACTTCTTTCGCCATAAACTCTTCGGCGACGCGGGCGAACATCTGCTGCTCTTCGCTGATGTCTTCGCGGGTGAAGATTTCGTCGGGTTTGCGGTCCTCGAAGAGAAAATTGCCGCCTTTGATGACTTTGGTTTCAGCGACCATAAAGACGTTGTCCTTTCAGTTTGGGTTGAATGGGCGTGACGGTCGGAAGTTGTAACGCAATTTGCCGAATTGCGCCATGCTTTTCCGTTCAAATGTGCGCCATATTCACAGCTTCAATCGGAAATGGCGCGCATCAGGCCGCGATCACGATAGTTGCTTTCTGCGGGGCGCCCTTTCATATTACGGGCTGTAAATGAAGTTCGGACGGTCCGAACCGGCAACGACTTTATAAAAGCCAACCGAAGGCAGGTCAAGGAACCAGTTAAGATGCGCTTTGTTTACAGCCTCTTTCTCGCAATTGCATTCGTTGCGCTGCTGCCATATTTTGCCTGCCAGGCTGTCTTCAAACGCAAATATCTGAGCAATCTTCGTGAGCGGTTGGGATGGTTGTCCGATGAGCTGAAATCCGATTCGCGTCCGGCGATCTGGCTGCACGCCGTGTCGGTCGGAGAGACGCTGGCTGCGAGGCCATTGATCACGGCCTTGCGCGCGCGTTTTCCTCAGCATCGTTTGATCATCTCGACCACGACTGCGACGGGACAATCGGTCGCGCGCTCGAGCGTCGCCGAAGCCGGCGGATTCTGTTATTTCCCGTTCGACTGGGGATTCACTGTCCGCCGCGCACTGGACGCGATCAGACCACAAATCGTGATCCTGATGGAATCGGAATTGTGGCTCAATTTTTTGAGCGAATGCGAAGAGCGAAAGATTCCCGTGATAGTTGCCAACGGGCGGATTTCGGACCGTTCGTTCGCGCGTTCGCGGAAGTTCGGATTTTTCGTGCGCCATCTGTATGGCCAGGTCGCTCGCTTTGCGATGCAGAGCCAGGTTGACGCCGAACGGGCAATTGAGCTTGGCGCGCCTGCTGATCGGGTGATAGTGAGCGGCAACCTGAAATACGACCTCGGCGATTCGGGCGAATCGCAGAAGAACGCCGAGACGGCCCGGTTGCTCGATGAGACTTTCGCCCTGATCTCTGAGCCGCTCGTTGTCGCAGGCAGCACGACTGGTGGAGAGGAAGAGATCGTGCTGGCCGCCTTTGAGCAATTGCGAAAAGAAAGAAACTTTGCGCGGGTTCGGCTGCTCCTCGCTCCGCGACATCCCGAACGTTTCGAGCTTGTCGCGCGCTTGCTCGCGTCTTCGCAAATTGATTGTGCCCGTCGTTCAGCGCCCGGAGCGGAAGCCAGGACAGCCGGCGTGATTTTGCTGGATTCGGTCGGAGAGCTGGCTGCGCTTTACCGGTTCGCTTCGGTTGTTTTCGTCGGCGGAAGCATAGCGCCGAAGGGCGGTCACAACCTCCTGGAACCGGCGCTGTACGCAAAACCGATCGTCGTCGGGCCGCATATGGAAAATTTCCGCGAGATCGCCCGGGAATTTTTGCGGCGCGACGCATTGGTTCAGTTGCGCGGCGCGGATGATCACGATCTGACCGTGGCGTTGCGCGACGCGTGGGCGAGTTTGCTCAGCGATCAAGCTCGCGCAACGACGCTCGGAGCGAATGCGCGCAAGGCGGTTGATGATAATCGCGGCGCGACTGAGCGAACCGTTTCAATCGTCTCCGCGCTTCTCTCGTAGCTCGTTATGTTTCTGCCGCCTCTGACACGCCCCATCGTTTACGTGCCCGCCAAGCTTTATGAGCTGGGCGTGCGCGCCCGCATTGCGCTTTACGAAAACCAGCTTCTCAAACCACGCCGTCTGAACGCGCCCGTCATCAGCGTGGGCAATTTGACCGTTGGCGGCACGGGCAAAACACCCTGCGTGGCTTTTCTCGCGCGGCTTTTGCGCGATGAAGGTTGCAGCGTCGCCATCCTGAGTCGCGGTTACAGACGCGCAGGCGAAGGCCGGGTCGAAGTGTCGGATGGAAAAGAGGTCTTGTGTTCGCCCACGGAGTCTGGCGACGAGCCTTACCTGCTGGCGAAATCCTGTCCCGGCGTGCGCGTGGTCGTTGATCGTGATCGTTACGCGGCGGGCAGATGGCTTGAAGCGCGCGCGCCGGTCTCCGTCTTCATCCTCGATGACGCCTACCAGCATCTTCGTCTGGCGCGCGATCTGAATCTGCTCTTGATTGACGCGACCGAGCCGTTGGCCGGAGCGAAGATGGTTCCGTTCGGAAGGTTGCGCGAGCCGCTCGCCGAATTGCGCCGCGCCGGCGCGGTGATCGTCACGCGGAGCGATCAATCGCTCGACCGCGACCTGCTGGAAGAGACGATTCGGAGATTCGCGCGCGCGAACGCGCCGGTTTTTTATGCCCGGCACGAAATGACGAGCCTGATAAACCTGAAGGACGGCGAGGCCGTTGATCCCGCGACGTTCGCGCGCAAACCTGTCGCTGCCATTTCGGGCATTGCCCGCCCCGGCGCGTTCAACGCCGATCTCGAACGCTTCGGAATGAAGATTGTGCTGCGGCGCGATTTCGATGATCATCATCGCTACACGAGCGGGGAATTTTTTGAAACCATCGGGAATGCTCAAGCGGCGCGGGCCGAAGCTGTCATCACGACAGAAAAAGATGCGGCGAATTTGCCCGATCAGATCGTCAGCGGATCGGCGATCCCGGTCTTTGCCGCTCGCATTGAATTCAGGTGTGAAAATGAAAGGGCGTTGAAAGACCTGGTGCTGGGAGCGGTAAGCCGAAACGAGGAGAAGAGACGATGAAAAGAATGATGCACCGTTTTGGACTCTGCTGATGAACGAAAACCTATAGATTTCAAGAAAATGTTTTGCCGTTGGCAGGTAGGGCAGGTTCCCAACCTGCCCTACCTGCCAACGGTCATCAAATTGGTTTTCAGTCTGCGGCGTGGTGTGGGGCAGGTTGGGAACCTGCCCCACACCACAAAACATTATCTTGAAAGCTATAACACCCAACCCCCAAAACCTATTAATTCAATTCTTCCTCTTTCCTTTTTCCTTCAAATTTCCTTCAAACCCTGCAGTTGATCGAGGCCGCGGGAAGATTGAATTAATAGGTTTTGGGGGTTGGGGGTTAGGTTTTAGATTTTGTGGAGATCGTTCCTGATGACTTTGCAAAAGCCCTGGCTCCTGGAGCAGGTTTGTCCGCTGCTGATCTGAAACACATCGCCGGACAATGCGCAAGATTTGCCAAGCGTCCTCCTGGCCAGGGGTGTTATGCTACCGCTGTGTTCGAGCAGGAGTATCGTAACCGCATCAACAAAGTCATCAAAGCCATCATCCGGAACCCGGATGGAGATTGGGCGACACAATCACTGGCTGGCCTTGCTGGGATTTCAGCCTTTCACTTTCACCGCATCTTCCGGGCGCTGACCGGCGAGACGATGTTCGCCTTCCTGCAGCGGCGCAGGTTGTTGCGGGCGATTGAGTTGATCAACGAAGACGGATTCACACTGACGGAGATCGCCCTCGAATGCGGCTTCGATTCCGGCTCGTCGTTGTCGCGGGCGTTCAGGAAACATCTCGGCTGCTCGCCGACCGAATACCGCCAGCGACACCCTCACTGCTGTTGCCGCCGCCGCACCCGCGCTCGAACGGGAAAAACTCCATGCAGATTGAAATCAGAGAGACACGCACCCGCCAGGCCTTGATCGTCGAACGCAAAGGGATGATTGAGCAGAATTTCAACCAGGCGGCAGCGGAGGCTTTCCGCGCGCTGACCGGCGAAATCAAACGGGTCAATGGCTGGAGCGCCATCCGCGACCGTTTCGGGATGTGCCCGGATGAAGCCGGGATGGTTCCGGATGCGGAAGCGCGCTATCAGGCAGGCTTCTTTTACGAAGGCGAATTGCCTGCCCTGGGAACCGAAGTGCAACGCGTGACGGTTCCCGGCGGCAGATGGGCAGTATCAATTCATCAAGGCTCGTATGAAACGCTCTGGCAAAGCTGGAACCGGCTGTACCGGGACTGGCTGCCCGCGTCGGGGCTGGCCCTGCGCGACGCCGCGCCATTCGAGATTTACCTGAACGACAAGAAAGAAACGCCGCCGGAAGAATTGCGGACGGAAATCTGGATACCGATTCAATGAGACCGGAATCTTTTCAAACAGGCCAGGCGATTCTCCTGGGAGGATTGAGCGCCGGCGCGCTCGATCTGATCGCGGCGTGCGTCACCAACGCTCCGCGCGGAATCACACCGTTGCGGATAGCGCAATCCATCGCCAGTGGTCGTTCATGACGCAAGCGACGCCCTGAAACAATGCAAAGGTGGAACAGACTTCAGTCTGTTCAGAATGCGAACAGACTGATGGTCTTTGAAAATTAAATCCGATCATGACTGCAACAAGTGGTGCGCCCGCGCCCTCGCGGGCAGGCTCACTCAGGCGCTCGCTAGCTCGTGAGCGGACACCTCACGAAGCCTGCCCGCGAGGGCGCGGGCGCACCACTTAGGCGTCGCTGGCCGGATTTAATTTTCAAAGACCATAAGTCTGTTCCACCTTTGCGGAGGAGAAAGTTTATGAGACAGGCAACTTTACGCTCGCTGGTTTTGGCAGGCTTCGTCGCGACGCTGCTGTCCGGGGCCGCTGTCATCCAGCCGTTGGACACGCCGCCGCAAGTCCGCCCCGAAAACAAAAATTCAGGAGGAAGCATGAAGATCGTAATCACCAGCGTTATGGTCAGCGACCAGGAGAAAGCTCTCAAGTTTTACACCGAAGTTTTGGGCTTTGTGAAGAAGACGGATATTCCGATGGGCGGCCCCAGATGGCTGACGGTGGTTTCACCCGAACAGCCGGATGGCCCGGAACTGCTGCTTGAGCCGATGGGCTTCGCGCCGGCCAAGACTTATCAGAAAGCTTTGTTTGACGCCGGGATACCTTTGACTTCTTTTGCCGTCGCGGACATCGAAAGCACTTACCAGAAACTGAAGAAGCAGGGAGTCGTGTTCCGCGGCGCCCCAGCCAAAATGGGGCCAGTGACCACCGCAGTCTTCGAGGACACCTGCGGCAACCTGATCCAGATCGCGCAGACATGACGCCGCCACAGACCGGTATGCAGCGAAACTTTCCACTCCTTGTTGTAGCCACGGCAGCTCTGCTGGCGTTTGCCGCCGGCTCAGCAAATGTGCAAGAAAGGAAGCCTCAAATGTTCAATGCGCTGATTGCCAACGGCCCGTCGCCGGAGATTCCAACCGAGGATCGTATCTACGATTGGCTCATCGGCTCGTGGAGAGCGCGTGTCATTGACTACCCCGGGAATGATCAAAAACGCGAGAGCACGGGCGAGTGGCATTTCGCCTGGGTTCTGGAAGGGAGGGCAATCCAGGACGTGTGGATTTCGCCGCCGCGCGAGCTTAGAACTCCGAACACGCCGAAACCGGGCAACCGCTATGGAACATCAATTCGTTCGTTTCATCCCGGCGACCGGAAATGGCGCGTCACGTGGATCAACCCGGTGAGCGGCGCGATCAATTTGCTGGTCGCGCGGAAAGAAGGAAACGACATCGTCCAGGAAGGATTGGATGACGAAGGGAATAAGATGCGCTGGGGATTCACCGACATCAAAAAAGACTCTGCGCGCTGGTACGGCGAACGCTCAAAGGATGGCGGCAAGACCTGGAACCTTGAGGCTGAGTTCTTTCTCGAGCGCAAGTGAAGATCGAGACGCTGAACCATTCATTCCAGCGGGCGTTTTTGGCGCCGCTGAATTCAAACCTAAGGCGTCACACGCTGGACGTTCGTAGCGCGTGACTTTCTGGAGGACACATGGGCATCAAAGCCAGGTCTACTGAGCGAGCCGGCATTTTTCTACCTCCCGGCGAAGGGCGTTCGTATCCGATGGGGCGCATCAGCGCCGTCTTCAAAGCAGACGCGGATGAAACACAAAAAGGGTACTCCATCTCCGAGTGGTGGCTGGAAGCCCACACGCAAGGCCCCGGAGCGCATTCCCACGCGGAAGACGACGTTTTCTACGTGATTGAAGGAACGATGAGCTTTCTCGTCGGTGATCGCTGGATAGATGCCCCCAAGGGTTCCTTCGTGCTGGCGCCGGGTGGAATGACGCACGATTTCCAGAACCGAAGCTCGGAGCGCGCCGGCGTCCTGAACTTTTCGGTTCCGGGGGATTTTGAGGAGACTATGCCCGCCATCGCGGAATGGTTTGTTGAGAATCCCCCGAAGGACGCTTAACAAACGTTAGGCGGAGACCGAAAACAAAGGAGACACACAGATGACCAAAGTAACACCTTTCCTGATGTTCAACGACCAGCTCGAAGCTGCCATGGCGTTCTACACTACCACATTCCCGGACTCTGAGATCAAGAAGGTCGCTCGCACTGGCAAGGACGGCCCAATCTCTTCCGCCGAATTCGTTATCGGTGGTCAGTTCTTCATGGGCTACAATGCCGGTGGCGCGTACTTCACATTCTCCCAAGGTTTCTCGCTCTTTGTCGACTGCAAAGACCAGGAAGAAGTTGACGAGTACTGGAACAAACTCATCAGCGCCGGCGCAACCCCATCGCAGTGTGGCTGGATCACCGATCAGTTCGGCATCACTTGGCAGATCGTCCCGAGACGTTTCATGGAACTCATCAGCGACAAGAACCAAAAGAAGGTACAGGCTGTGATGGAAGCGATGATGAAGATGGTCAAGCTCGACGTGGCGGCACTGGAAAGAGCGTACGATGACGCATAACAGACCAAGGCGGCGCTTGCCGGCTTGCCCCGCCTA
>Ga0247727_10016053_pt1 | contig 12160 bp, 12 predicted proteins | sample WisWelCaveWW1625_FD_202498 | JGI IMG/M metagenome (GOLD analysis project Ga0247727, IMG submission 202498) | Biofilm microbial communities from Wishing Well Cave, Virginia, United States - WW16-25 | ecosystem: Environmental > Aquatic > Deep subsurface > Groundwater > Cave microbial mat | place...
GCGCGCTCGGTGACGACTGGCTGCTGCCTGCGCTCGACGCGAAGAACCGGGCGTGGTTCACTTCGGGGACGCTCGCGCTCCAGGCGTGCGCGCGCTGCGCGGTCGTGCAGTTTCCGCCCGAGGACGCCTGCCGCAGCTGCGGCAGCTTCGAGCTGGGCGCGCGCACGAGCGCCGGGCGCGGCGTGGTCGAGAGCGTCGCCGTCGTGCACCACGCCGTACACCCGCTGCTGCGCCCGCGCGTACCGTACGCGGTGGTGCTGGTCGCGCTCGACGACGCCCCGCACGTGCGCCTGCTCGGCAACGTGCTGAACCGCGCGTACGACCAGGTGGCGATCGGCGACCGCGTGCGCGTGGTCTTCGAGGAGGTGAAGGATCCCGAGAGCGGCGAGCTGCTTCGCATCCCGCAGTGGGAGGTCGTGACGTGAGCGCGAACGCTCTCTCGCACCTCCGCATCTGCGACTTCACCGGCCAGCTCGCGGGCGCGGGCGCAACGAAGTGGCTCGCGGCTCTCGGCGCCGAGGTGATTCGGATCGAAGATCCGGTGAAGCAAGGCACCTGGGACATCCTGCGCATGATGCCGCCCTTCGTGGACGAGCGGCGCGGCGTCGACTTTGGCGGTGGCTTCAACAACCACAACGTCGAGAAGCTCGGCATCACGTTGAACCTGCGCACCGAGAAGGGCCGCGAGCTGCTCTACGAGATCGTGAAGCGCTCCGACGTCGTGGCCGAGAACTTTGCGGCTGGTGTGCTCGCAAAGATGGGCCTCTCCTACGAACGTATGAAGCAGCTCCGGGCAGACGTGATCTATGTCTCGAACTGCGGCTTCGGGCACACCGGCCCCTATGCGTCGTTCAAGACCTGGGGCCCGATCGTGCAGGCCGTCTCGGGCCTCACCTTCACCTCGGGGCTCCCGGAACGTGAGCCGGCGGGCTGGGGCTACTCGTTCATGGACCACACCGGCGCCTACGTGATGGCGACGGCGATCCTGATGGCGCTCTTGCACAGGCAGCGCACCGGCGAGGGCCAGTGGGTGGACCTCTCCTGCACCGACGCGGGGCTCACGCTGCACGGGCCCGCGCTGCTCGACTGGACCGTGAACGGCCGGCCCACACGGCGGCCGGGCTCGCCGCACTCGAACCGCAGCGAGTACCCGGCCCTGGCGCCGCACGGCATCTATCCGGCCGCGGGCGACGACGAGTGGCTGGCGATCGCGTGCCGCAGCGATGCCGAGTGGCGGGCGCTCGGCGGCGTTGTGAAGGAGCCGTGGGTGCGCGAGGCGCGCTTCGCGGCGCTCGCAGGGCGGCTCGCCGCGCAGGACGCCCTCGACGCGCAGCTCGCGCGCTGGACGCGCGGTCGCGAGAAGGCCGCCGCCGTCGCCGCGCTTTCGGCCGCGGGGGTGCCTGCCGCGCCGGTGGCGAAGCCCGCCGAGCGCGTCGATCACGACCCGGCGACCGCGGGCTTCGGGCTCTGGCCGACGGTGCGCCACAGCAAGATGGGCGAGGTGCGCGTCGACGGGCTGCCGGTCCACTTCTCGAAGACCGACTGGCAGATCGAGCGCGGCGGGCCGTGCCTCGGCGAGCACACCGAGCAGGTGCTCACGAGCCTGCTCGGACTCTCGCAGGGCGACGTCGCCAAGCTGCGCGCGGAGGGGGTTGTGTGACCGCCCTCCAGGGGATTCGAGTCGTCGAGCTCTCGCACGAGCGCGGCGCCTTCGCGGGCAAGCTGCTCGCCGACATGGGCGCGGACGTGATCGTGGCGGAGCCGCCCGAGGGCAGCGCGCTGCGGCGCTGGGGACCGTTCGTGGACGACCGCCCCGATCCCGAGCAGAGCCTCGCCTGGTGGCACTACAACACCAGCAAGCGCGGCGTCGTGCTCGACCTCGACACCGCCGAAGGCCGCGCGGGCTTCGGGCGTCTCGTGGCGTGCGCCGATCTCGTGCTCGAGTGCGAGGACCCGGGCCGGCTGGCCGCGCTCGGCCTCGACTACGCCGACCTCGCGCGCCCGGAGCTGATCTGGGTCTCGATCACGCCCTTCGGCCGCGCGCAGCCGGGCCGCGCCGACCTCGCCACCGACCTCACGGTGCTCGCGGCCGGCGGCCCGGTCTGGAGCTGCGGCTACGACGATCACTCGCTGCCGCCGGTGCGCGGGCTCGGCTTCCAGGGCTACAGCACGGCGTGTCACTTTGCGGTGATGTCGGCACTCACGGCGCTGCTCTGGCGCGGCGCCTCGGGCGAGGGGCAGTTCGTGGACGTATCGATGCACGCCGCCGCCAACGTCACCACCGAGATGGGGTCCTACTGCTACCTGGTGGCCGGCACGACGGTGCAGCGCCAGACCGGGCGGCACGCGCTGGAGACGCTCTCGATGCCGAGCCAGGTGCGCTGCGCCGACGGCCGCTACGTGAACACCGGCGTGCCGCCGCGCCAGCCGAAGGAGTTCGCGGGCCTGTTGCGCTGGCTGCACGAGCTCGGCATCGCCGAGGATTTCCCCGAGGCAGTCTTCCTGGAGCTGGGCGCAAAGCGCGACTTCGTGGATCTCTCGAAGATCGGGCTGGACGACGAGATCACCGCGATCTTCGGCGCCGGCCGCCAGGCGCTCGAGTTCGTTGCGACTCGGCTCTCGGCCTACGACTTCTTCGTCGGGGCGCAGCGTACGGGCATGCCGGTCGGCGTGATCTACGCACCCGAGGAGGCCTTCGAAGACTTGCACTTCGTGGCGCGCGGCTTCCAGACGCCGGTCGAGCACCCCGAGCTCGGCCGCACGGTGCGCTACCCCGGCGCGCCCTATCGCTTCGAGAAGACGCCCTGGCGCATCTCGCGCCGCGCCCCGCGGCTCGGCGAGCACACGGACGAGGTGTTCGGCGAGCTTCCTCGCGGAACGAGTTTTCCTCGCTAGCGGAAGCCGCGTTCCGCGGCGCGCATCCTGGCGCCGACTCCCGAGCCGAGCCGATTCCGTTCAAGTCCGTGGATCTGTTGCGAAACTCTGACTTCCCCAGGAGTTGCGCGCGGGTTGGTCCGGAGGTTGCTTAGGAATCGACCGCCTAGGAAGGGCGACCGCGGGTGCGGCGCGCTTCCACGTTGGAGATCGACGCTCGAAGAGGAAGCCGTGAAGAAGTTGCTCCTGGCCTCGGCGATCTGGGCGTTTGCTGCGCCCGCGCTGGCTCTGCCGTCGCTTCAGCTGGGTGCAGGCTCGGGTAGCTGGACCTACAACGTCACCACTGGCACCTGGGAGACCCCGGACAACCCGCTCGAGCTGTTGGCCTTCGCGAACGCGACGGCGGCCGACGGCGGCATCGGCGACTACGCCTGGAGCACGACCGGCACGAGCCAGATCGCATACCTCGTGGTGTCCGCGGTGCCCAAGATCCCGGCCACCGAGCCCCCGTCCCTCTTCGACATCACGGTCGACAACGACTCCGGCACCCTCGCGCTCTACACCTCCGGCAACGGCGCGCCCCCGCTCTCCGACCCGAACGACCTCGCGCCGCACGGTATCTTCACCACCTACTTCGAGGTCTACGAGTTCAACTTCGACGGCGGGCTCACGGGCATCTACAACACGCAGACCGGCCTCGATCCGGGCCAGGGCTACACCGAGCTGTTCGACATCACGATCAACTCCTTGGACGCCAGCGTCGAGCGGCTGCACTTCGATCTCTTCACGATCATGGGCTCCGGCTCGCTGGGCGCGACCGACCAGGTCGAAGCCTTCGCGCCCTTTACGCACGACGCCGAGACGAGCGAGGTGCCCGAGCCGGCTGCCGCCGCGATGCTGCTGATCGGCCTCGCCGGCCTCGGCTGGTTCGGGCACCGCAGCCGTACGCGCTGAGCGCAGGGTCGGGCTCGAGCTAAACGGCTTCGAAGTCGATCGGTAAGCGCTTCGGCCCACGCAGCAGCATCGAGTCCATCATCTCGGGCGGATCCACGGCGATCATCATCGGCGAAGCGAGCAGCCGGTGGCCCGCGAGGGCCCCCGAGTTCGGGCCCATCGAGACGGCCCCGCCCTGGCTGAGGATCTGGAGCGCCGTCGAGGAGTAGGTCTCGGGCGCGTGGATCACCTCGCTCACGTGCTCGTGCCGCGTGACCGCGAAGAACGGCACCCCGGGGAGGATGCGGTGCACCGGGGCCTCGCGGCGCAGCACCTCGTAGTAGGGATAGGGATTCGCCCGCACCAGCGGGTCGAGCGGCTTGTAGTCATCGGGAGTCAGTGAGGCGGGGGTTGCGACCGGAAGGCTCGCCATGGTGTTCTCCGTCGGTGTGAGTGGCGCGGTCACGCGAGGCCGCGGCTCCGGAACTCGAGCTGTCCGTAGCGCTCGCGCGCCTGTTTCAGGGTGGCGCTGGTGCGATCGTGGAGCGCACTGCGTCCGGTCCAGAGCCACTGGCCGGGCGCGACCGGGCGCAGATCGCCCAGCGCCGTGAGATCCTGCACGTAGGCCGTCGCCTCGTCGTGCGCGATGGCGAGCCGGTGGAGGTTGCGCCCCACTTTCCAGAGCGGGAGCCCCTCGGCGCCGCCCGAGGCCAGGTCGATGACCCGCAGCGGCCCTGTCCGGTGCTCGGCGAGCACGGCGTAGACGCCGTCGAGGCGCTCGTCGAGCAGCTCGAGGTCGCGCATCGCCATGCGCTTCGGGTTCTGGAAGATCACCTCGTGGCTCGGGTAGGAGAGGCACTCGTCCAGGTCCGAAGCGAGCAGCCGCTCGTTCGACTCGAGGTAGCGGAGCAGGCCGAAGCGATCCTCCGGAATGCCCGAGAGCGGGCCCAGCGTGCCCGGCGTGACCAGCGAGGTCGTGCCGGGCAGCCACATGTCGCCCGTGATCAGATGCCGGCCGTCCACGAGCACGCAGAGGTGGCCGGGGAGGTGGCCGTCGAACCTTAGTACGCGGATGCGTCCGTTCGCGCGTTCGACGCTGCCGGCTTCCGGGTCGACCTCGAGATCGACGCGGAGCGCTCCGTCCTCGGCGGCGCCCCAGGGCGATTTGGCGAGGTCGATTCCGCTCGTGCTAGCGAGGCGCAGGAAGTGGTCGCGGATCTCGGCGGCGAGCGCGTCGAGGTCGCCTTCTACACCGCAGTCGCGCAAGAAGCCTTCGCGCGTGCGCAGGAAGCCCTCGCGTTTGCCGACCAACGCCGCGAGCCGCGCCGTGAAGGGATGCGCCAGCGTGCGCGCCGCGCCGTCCAGCGCCTCGACGGCCCGGTGGCCACCCGCATGGTCGAAGTGCGCGTGCGTGTACAGCACTTCGATCGGCCGCACGGCCAGCGCGCGCCCTTCGTGCCGAGCGATCGCCTCGAGGGCGCCCGGGAAGACCTCGGGCGCCGAGCTGCGATAGGTCGAATCCGTCACGAACAGGAGGTCCGGGAGCGACACGACGTGGCACGCCACCGAGAACGTGCTGGCGCCGACCGGAGCGCCAGGCTCGGAGAAGCGCTCTTGCAGGCGGCGCAGGTGCGTGGACTCCGAACGCGCGAGGATCAGGTCGAGCGGGCTCAGCATCCCCCGTGCTCCACCCCCGCCGCCGAAGGCGTCGGCCTCGGCATCGACGCGGTAGAGGCGCAGCCCGTCTTCGCCCGCAGCGACCTCGCGCCACGTGATCACGGGCGCTCCTTCTTCGGCTCGAGCGCGGCGACGAGCTCGGGCCAGCGCTCCGGCCGGAGCAAGCCGTGGAGCAGCAGCCGCTTCACCTCGCGCGAGAGCCGCTCGGTCGCCTCGGCAACCTCGTCCTCGTCGTACTCGACCCGTACGCGCAGCGACCAGAGCAGGCCCGCCGCCATCAGCACGTGCGCGAGCATCTCCACGTCCACGCCGTCCTGGCTGCGGCGGCTCTTCGCGAGGCGATCGAGCTCGCCGACGTAGCGCTCCCAGCCGCGCCGCGGGAACGGGTTCTCGGCGAGCAGGTGATGCAAGGTAAGGCGCGCGATCTCCGGGTGCTCGACGAAGAAGCGCGCCATCTGGTCGATGCGCTCCCCGATCGGCATCGGCGCCGTGAGCATCGCGCTCACCTCGTCGCCGAGAGCGCCCATCACCGCGCCCACCAGCTCGTCGCGCGTGCGGAAGTGCTGGTAGGCGGTGGTGCGGTTCAGGGCGGCGCGATGGGCGACCTCGGAGACGGTGAGCGCCTCGGGCCCGCGCTCCGCGATGATGCGGCGCGCGTGCCGGAGCAGCGTCTCGCGGTTCTGCTCGAAATCGCGTCGCCGCCGCGGGGCCGGGGCGCGATCGGGTCGAGGCATGGGGGTCCGGATAGCGCGTCTCTGGATCAAGTTCAACAGCGGTGTTGACTTTATCCGTTCTGCCCTCGTATGTTCCGAGCTGAGCCCAGCTACCCTCGTTTCGACCCGAGATCCGGAGGTGCCATGCGTCGCTTCATCCACCACTCGGAGCTGGCGCGCGACAGCCGCTTCGTGCGTCAGGACAACGCCCAGGCCACGGTGCTGGCGCAGTTGCCCGACGACGTCGATGCCGTGGTCGAGGTGTTCGACAAGTTCACGCCGATGATCGAGCGCTCGGTGAAGGGCACCGCGGCCGAGCCGCTGTTCGAGGCGTACGGGCCGGGCTTCGCGCTGGTCACGCTGAACCAGGCGCTGCGGCCCGGTGCGCCGGCCGTCGAGACGCGGCTCCGGCTGCGCATGCACGGCATCTACGTCGGCGAGCTGCAGGCGCTCGAAGGTGCGGGCCGCTCGCTCTGGGACTTCCCCGACGCGCCTTGGGAGTTCAAGCTGAACATGGCGCGCCAGTGCTGGGACGAGGCGCGCCACGTGCAGATCTTCGAGAAGCTGCTCGAGCACGTGGGCGGCACCCCGGGCATGTTCCCCGAGAGCACCTTCTTGTTCGAGTGTGCGTGCAGCGACGACCCGGCCATGCGTGTGGCGGGCGTGAACCGCGGCCTCGAGGGCCTCGCCTGCGACGTGTTCCGCGACATGATCCGCTACGCGGAGCAGGCCGGCGACGAGAAGATGCGGCAGGCCATCGACTTCGTGCTGGCCGACGAGCTGACGCACGTGCGCTTCGGCAGCGAGTGGGTGAAGGAGTTCACCAAGGACGACCCCGAGCGCTTCGAGCGCACGCAGGAGTTCCGAAAGCAGGTGGACAAGCAGTTCAGCTTCGGCGGCGCGCGCTCGGATCGCCCCGACGCGGCAGTTCCGATCGCGTGGGAGGACCGCAAAGAAGCCGGCTTCAGCGAGGAGGAGCTGCGCGAGTTGGCGCAGCTCTCCGGCGGTGGGCCCTCGAAGCAGACGCTGGTCGAGGCCGTGCGCATCCTGCGCGAGCGGCACCTGGCGCGCCGGGCGGCGGCCCAGACGGAGCGCACGCAGTGAGCGAGCCGCGCCTCTACCCCGGCAGCAGCCCCGAAGAGCGCACGCCGTTCACGCCCTATGGCGCCTTCGAGGTGCCGGCCGATCTGCGCGAGCTGTTCGGGCGCTTCGACGTCGAGGCCAGCGCGCGCCGCGTCCGCAACTTCCGCTACGCGGAGGAGTGGACGATGCTGATGCTCGGCGGCTGGCTCGCGACCATCCCCGAGGTGCCCGTGAAGACGGGGCTCGGCAAGATCACCTGGGAGTGCGCGCAGGCGGCCGACGCGCTCGGCAAGCGGCTGCCCGAGCTGCGCTGCGGGCGCGCGTCGGCGCGCTCCTCGGAGTCGCCGAACACGGGCTTCGCAGCGCTGATCCAAGGCGTCGCCGAGCCCGAGCGGCCCGACCTCACGATCGAGAAGCTCGCCGGGCTGTTCGACGTGCTGAAGCCACATCTGCTCGCGGTCTACGAGCGCACGTCGCGCGAGACCGACCCGATCGCGGACGCGCCCACGATCGAGCTGCTCGAAGACCTGGTGCGCCGCACGCGCCGGCACATCGCCTGGGCCGACGAGGTGCTGGAGCGGCTCTGCGACACCGACGGCAAGCGCGAACGGCGGCGCCGCCGGGCCAACGAGGTGCGCACCCAGCTCGAGGCCTGCGGCGGCGTGACGGGCGTGCTGGCCGACGAATCGGCGCCGTCGCACTGATGCCCGATCCGCGCGCCATCGAGGCCTACGACCCGACCATCGCCGCGGCCTTCTTGAAGGCGAACGAGAAGCTGTGGGGGCTGCCGGCCTTCCTGGGCGTGCGCTTCACCGAGTTCCAGCCCGGCGTGCTGCGCGCCGCGCTCGAGGTGCGCGACGAGCTGCTCACGCCCTTCAAGAACCTGCACGGCGGCGTGCTCTCCGCCGTCTGCGACCACGTGCTCGGCTGCGTCTGCTATCCGCACATGAAGCGCGGCCAGTGGGCGGCCACCACCGAGTTCAAGCTGAACCTGCTGGCCCCGGTGACGCAGGGGAAGCTCGCGGTCGAGGCCGAGATCGTCTCCCTCTCGCGGGCGACCGCGGTGGTCCGCATCCAGGTCGAGAACGAAGGCCGGCTGGCCTGCGTCGCCCAGGGCACCGTGCTGATCCGGGACCCCAGGCCGGCCTGAGCGCCCCGCCGGGAATTTCCCCTCGGGGAAGGTCTCCAGCTCCTTGTGGTGTGTGTCGATTCACACATTAACGGGAGCGAGGACCCGGGGGGGACTGTCATCCGTCGCAGCGGAACAGGGTGGGCGTGGCTTTTCTCGGTGCTGCTTCTCACGGCGGCGCCGGCGCTCGCCACGACGATCTCGAACCCGACCTTCCTCGACGCTTCGAGCAGCAGCTTCGATGACATCGGGCCGACCGGCTCGGTCTCGGGGTCGGCCGCAAGCCTCACGTCGAGCGACCCCGGCGGCTTCTCGCTGCGCTACGAGGCGGTCGTGGGCGCGGACCTCGGCGGTGCCGGCGGCAGCCAATTCACGGAGAGCTTCACCGGCAGCCTCAGCCTCAGCTTCGAGGTGACCGAGGTCGCCGGGGTGAACTGGTGGGTGGGCATCGACGTGATGCGCGCCGGTGCCCTCAGCATCGTGAGCGATGGCAGCGGCAGCGCCCTCGTCACGCTGGACGCGCTCACGGTCACGCATGCCGGCGCGGGCGCGCTGGTCGGGAGCCTCTCTCTCGCTGCAATCTCGCTCGGCAACGGCGCCGCGCCGGCCGGATCACCGGACCTCCCCTTCAGCCAGAGCGGCACGGCCACGATCGCCGGGGTCGGCAGCGGCTCGGCCCAGCTCGTGACGCTCGTCTTCACCTTCACGGCCAGCGCCGCCACGCTGGATGCGCCGGCCGGCCTCGTGCACGGCGACGAGGCTGCCCTTCGCATGGGGCGTGACAGCTCGCTCAGCAGCTTCACGGCCGACGACTACCCGGGCGCCGGCGGCCGCAGCCTGGCGGCCGACGGCTTGTTCGTGACGGCCTACCTGCCGCTCCCCGAGCCGCGGGCCGAGGCGCTGCTCGCCCTCGCCTTGATCGCGCTCGGCTGGTTCGACCGGAGGCAGCGGCGGTAGCTGGCGCGCGGGGAGAATCCGGCACACTCACGGACCGGGTGCCGCGGATCCGCCGCGGTCCAGCCCCGTGGAGGAGCGCATGGGCGCACTCGCATCTGCCCTGCTGTTCGGGGTCCTTGCCTGCAGCCCAGTCCGCGCTTCGACGGAAGAACGGGAGCTGGCCGACGCCTACGCCAACGGTCTTCGCGCGTTCGAGCAGGGCGACCGAGCTGCGGCGCTCGGCTTCTGGGCGCCGCTGTCGGAGCAGGGCGACCCGAGGGCCCAGTTCGGCCTCGGGTTGATCTACGAAGCGGGTCTCGGCGGCACAGCCGACGAGGAGGCGGCGCTCGCTTGGTATCAGCGGGCCGCTCGACTCGGATTCTCGCCCGCGCAGAACAACCTGGCGCTGATGTACGCCGAGGGCCGTGTCGTCTCGCGGGATCTCGCGCAGGCGGCGAGGCTCTGGCGCCAGGCGGCGACGGCCGGCTTCGGGCGGGCGCAGCACAACCTGGCGCTCGCGTTGGCGAACGGTTCGGGCGTCGAGCGGGACGAGCGCGAGGCCGCGGAGTGGCAGCACCGGGCCAACGCACAGCGGCTCCTGGCCGCGAAGCTCGGCCGCCAGGGGCCAGCACGAGAGGACCCTGCGGTCGAGGGCGAGGGGCCTCAACGGGAGCGCGACCCCGTCGCGATCGTGCGCAGCGCGGCACGCTCGCTGCCGCCGACGCTCTCCGCGCCCGACGCGCCCGCTCCGGCTGACGCCTTCTGGGTCCAGCTCGCATCGCTGCGCCGGCACGAAGACGGCGTCCACCTCGGCCAGGAGCTCGCGCGCCTGCATGCGGATCTGCTGGCGCTGTGGCAGCCGACCGTCCGGACCGTGGATCTCGGCGGGAAGGGTGTGTGGCATCGCGTCCTGTTCGGGCCGATCCCCGGTGGCGAGCAGGCGGCTCTGCTCTGCGCCCAGATGCGAGCACGAGTCGGCGCCTGCCTCGTTGGAAAGGGCCCCCGGACTACCCGACGATCGCCTCGTCGACCTCTACCCCCACCGGCGCATGATCGGAGCCGCGCACCGTGGGCTCGATGAAGGCTTTGCTCACGAAGCGCATGGCCTCGGGCGAGGCCAGCACGTAGTCGATGCGCCAGCCGACGTTGCCGGCGCGCGCGCCCGAGCGCTGGCTCCACCACGAGTAGTGACCGGGCGCCGGCTCGAAGGCGCGGAAGGTGTCGACCCAGCCGGCGGCAAGCCAGCGCGAGAGCTCGCGGCGCTCGTGCGGCAGGAAGCCGCTGGTCTTCTGGTTCTCGCGCGGGCGCGCCAGGTCGATCTCCGTGTGGGCGGTGTTGAAGTCGCCCATCACCAGCAAGTGTGCGCCGTCGCTGCGCAGCTGCTCGAGCCGCTCGAACAGCGTGCGGTAGAAGCGCAGCTTGAAGGGCACGCGCGAGTTGTCGCGGTGCTTGCCGTTGCCGTTCGGGAAGTAGACGTTGGCAAGGACCAGGCGGCCGAAGCGCGCGAGCTGGAGGCGCCCCTCGGCGTCGAAGCTGCGCTTGCCGAGCGCGCTGTCGAGCGCGTCGGGGGCGCGGCGCGTGAACAGGCCGACGCCGCTGTAGCCGGCCCGCTCGGCGGGCGAGAAGTGCGTGTGCCAGCCGCGCGGCGCGGCGAGCCGCCGCGGCAGATCCTCGCTGCGCGCGCGCACCTCCTGCACGCCCACGACGTCTGCTCCGCTCCGCTCGAGCCAGCGCCGGAAGCCCTTCGCATCGCAGGCGCGCAGCCCGTTGACGTTCCAGGAGACGATTCGCAAGGTGGGGACGTTCATACTTGTTGACTCGTTGGCCTGCGCGTGAGAGAAATCCGCCTGAACGAGTCAACAAGTATGAACGTCCCCGCTCTCAGCTGCGCGGGTCGAGGTAGGTGTAGTCCCAGAGGCCCTGGTCGTAGCGGCGGCGCAGGCGGGTGGCTTCTTCGAGCGTGATCTCGCCGCGCCGCAGCGCTTCTTCCGAGAGCCGCCGCACCTTCTCCTTGAGCGCGTTGGGGTCGTACTCCACGTAGGCGAGCACGTCCTTCACGTTCTCGCCCTCGACCACGTTCTCGACCACGTAGCCGCCGCTCTCGTCGAGGCTCACGTGCACGGCGTCGGTGTCGCCGAACAGGTTGTGCAGATCGCCGAGGATCTCCTGGTAGGCGCCGATCAGGAAGATGCCCATGAAGTAGGGCCGGCCGTCGAAGGGATGCAGCTCGAGGACGTTCTTCACGTCGTGCTGGTCGATGAACTGGTCGATCTTGCCGTCGCTGTCGCAGGTCAGGTCCGCGATGATGCCGCGCCGCGTGGGCTTCTCGTTGAGGCGCTGGATCGGCATCACCGGGAAGAGCTGCTTCACCGCCCAGTGGTCGGGCGCACTCTGGAACACTGACAGGTTCGCATAGTAGGTGTCGGCGAGGCCGCGTTCGAGCTCCTTCAGCTCCTCGGGGACCTCGGGCAGATCCGCCGCCACGCGCTGGATCTTCTCGCAGCAGTCCCAGAACAGGCGCTCGACGCGCGCGCGAGTGGGCAGGTCGAGCTGGCCCACGTTGAAGAGCGTGCCGGCGTCCTCCTTCAGCTGGAGCGCGTCGTGGTAGCACTCGATCACGGTCTTCTTGCTGATGCCTTCCCAGACCTCCGCCAGGTCGCGCAGCAGCTTCGGGTCCTCGGGGCCGACCGGCTCGAGCTTGCGCTTGCCCGAGCGCACTTCGTTCACGCCGAGGATGTCGAACACCATCAGCGAGTGGTGGGCCACCATCCAGCGCCCGGCCTCGGTGACGATGTCGGGGTGCGGCACGCCGAGC
>Ga0247727_10016054_pt1 | contig 12160 bp, 14 predicted proteins | sample WisWelCaveWW1625_FD_202498 | JGI IMG/M metagenome (GOLD analysis project Ga0247727, IMG submission 202498) | Biofilm microbial communities from Wishing Well Cave, Virginia, United States - WW16-25 | ecosystem: Environmental > Aquatic > Deep subsurface > Groundwater > Cave microbial mat | place...
GATGGAATGAGATGGAGCACAATCTTCTGCTTGCCCACAATAAGCGTATGCCCGGCGTTGTTGCCACCGTTGTAGCGCGCGACAACATCCGCTTTCTCTGAAAGAAAATCAATAATCTTGCCTTTGCCCTCATCCCCCCATTGCATTCCGATGACGGCAAGCGTGTTCATACTGCCCGAGAGCTGGGGCGGTTATTTAAATGTTTTGAAGCATGTTTTCTATGGTTTTATATAGATGGGGGCAACCACCATCTTATGAAAATTGGCATCTTTATCGGGAGGTTCCAGCCATTCCACAACGCTCATTTGAAGGATGTGCGGGATGTCCTGAAAGAAGTGGACATTCTCCATATCGGCATTGGCAGCGCGCAGGAAAAAGGAACAGAAGAAAACCCGTTTTCTTTTGGAGAACGCAAAGAGATGATTGCTCATGCACTGAAGGAGGCCAAAATCAAGGGGTGCAGGTTTTTTCCTGTCCATGATGTGGGAGATGATGAGCTGTGGGCGAATGAGATTGAGCGCAAACTGCACATCAAAAACAGAAGAAGCGAGGTCACCATCTTTAGCGGGAATGACTGGACATTGGAATGCTTCAAGAAGAAAGGCTTCGCTGTTAAAAAAATCAAGCTTGTTGATGACATGAGCGGCACGATAATCAGGGGCTTGATGAAAGAAAACAAAGAATGGGCATCAATGGTGCCGAAAGCAGTAGAAACGTACATCAAAAACAAAAGGGCTGATGAATCAGAGTCAAAAGGCTCAAAAAACTAATCAAATATCTCCTTGAAAAATCCCTTCTTTCCCGATTCTTTCTCAAATTCCCTGAGAAGCTCCTTCTGCCTCTTGCTTAATTTATCAGGAACAGAAATGATGGCTTCTGCGTACAAATCCCCTTGATGTTCATGTTCGACATTTGGCATTCCTTTCCCTTTCAACCTAAAGACGGTGTTGCTTTGAGTTCCTGCAGGGATAGAAAGCTCTGCTTTTCCTTTCAAAGTGGGAACTTCAATCTCGCCGCCAAGCGCTGCGATGGTGAATGGGAGCTGAACTTTAACGTGAAGATCATCCCCATCACGCTGGAAAGTCTTATGGGCTGCGACATGGACAACAACATACAAATCCCCTGAAGGGGCGCCTTTCTGGCCAGCCTCGCCGCCGCCGCGCACACGCAAGCTCATGCCATTGTCAGCGCCAGCAGGAATCTTGACCTCGATTTTTCTCTTTTGCTTCACAACCCCCGTCCCATCGCATTCTCTGCACGGATGAGTGATGCGCTTTCCTTCTCCCCCGCAGCTTCTGCACGTGGTTTGGGTTTGAAACATGCCAAAGGGCGTTCTCTGGACGCGCACTTGGGCGCCTTTCCCATCGCAATCAGGACATGTTTCAATTTGTGAGCCGGGTTCTGCTCCTGAGCCCTTGCACACGTCGCATTTTTCGAGGCGGGGAATGGTGATTTCCTTTGATGTTCCGCTGGCAGCTTCTTCAAGTGTAATCTCTGCATCATATCTCAAATCGTAGCCCTGCTGCTGCCGCCTTCTTGACCTTCCAAATCCTGCTCCACCGAAGAATGTGTCGAAAATATCATCAAAGTTGAATCCGAATCCTTGGGATTGGTTCATGAAATCAGAAAAATCAAATCCGGAGAAGCCCTGCTGCCCGCCAGCGCTATCCGCGGTTCCAAAGCGGTCGTACTGCTCGCGCTTTTTCGCGTCTCCCAGCACAGCAGCAGCCTCGTTTATTTCCTTAAACTTTTCCGCTGATTTCGGATCCTTGTTCAAATCAGGGTGGTATTGCTTTGCGAGCTTCTTGTAGGCTTTCTTGATTTCCTCGGTTGAAGCGCCTTTTGCGACACCTAACGTGGAATAATAGTTTTTTGTCATAACCGTGCACCAAGCTGTTCCAGCTCTTTTTCGACGTTTTCAGCGTAATCAAATTCCTGCCTAATTTCTGGGAAGTTATATTTCTTTCTGATGTAGTCAAAACGCTGCTCCAATGAAACGATTGAGGCGTTGTGCAGGCGCTTGTCCGCATAGAAGACGATTTTCTGCTCAATGGTCCTCGGCAAAAAGGAATCATCTGTGAAGTTCTCAAGGCCGTGCGTCTTCACGACAGCCGCAATCTCAGGATACCCTAAAGAAACGAGGAGGCTGTAGCCTGCCTTGGCATGCTCTGGCTTGAGCTTCTCTATATCGTGTAACATTGCTGCTGCTTCAATGAGCGGCTTGTTGACATGAATGCCTTTTCGCTCCAGCTTTTCAGCCAAAGAAACAGCGAATGCCGAGACAGCCGTGCAGTGCTCAATGATGTTTTGGGGGGTGTTGTTTCTCTTCAACAGCCCAATGCATTCCTGCTTGGTCGGTATGTTCATGTCTTTAAAATAAAAAATCAGTTCTTCTTTTCCTTGAAATCCGCATCTACGACCTTCTCGCCTTTTTTCTTGTGCGAGTGGCCGTGGTTGTCGTGCTCTTGACTGCCTTCTGAGCCATGGTCGTGGGTGTGACCGTGCCCTGCATCTTGCTGCGGATGCTCCTTTTGGTATTCCTCGGAAGCGTGCTTGTAGAGCTCCTCGGAAACTTTCTGGAATTTCTGCACCAAGGCATCCTTCGCAGTCTTGATGGTCTCATAATTGGCTTCCTTGTCTTTCAAAAGTTCTTTCAAACCTTCAATGTCTTTCTCAATGCCCTCAAGCTTACTCTTGTCAACCTTGTCGCCAAGATCCTTTAGGGTTTTCTCGTATTGGAAAGCCATCTGCTCCGCCTCATTAAGGGTTTCAATTTTTTCCTTGCGCTTCTTGTCCTCGTCAGCGTGGATTTCCGCGTCCTGCTGCATTTTCTTGACTTCTTCTTCGTTTAATTTATGCGAGGAAGTGATGCGGATGCTCTGCTCTTTTTTGGTGGCAAGGTCTTTTGCCGCTACATGCACGATGCCGTTCGCGTCAATGTCAAAAGAGACCTCAATTTGAGGGATGCCCCTTGGCGCAGGCGGGATGCCTTCCAGGTTGAAGCTGCCCAAAATCTTGTTGTCATTGAACATTGGCCTTTCGCCCTGCGACACACGGATGGTAACCGCAGTTTGGTTGTCAGCCGCTGTAGAGAACACCTGGCTTTTCTTTGTCGGGATGGTGGTGTTGCGCTCGATGAGCTTGGTGAAGATTCCGCCAAGAGTCTCGATGCCAAGGCTTAATGGAGTAACATCAAGCAAGAGGATGTCTTTCACTTCTCCTGCGAGCACACCAGCTTGGATAGCTGCTCCCTGAGCAACGCATTCCATTGGATCCACGCCTCTTTCTGCCGGCTTTCCGATGAAGTCTTCAACAAATTTCCGAACAATTGGCATTCTGGTGGGGCCGCCAACAAGGATAATCTTGCCCACGTCCTTTGCGGACATTTTTGCGTCCTTGACGGCCTGCTCCATGGGGTGCTTGCAGCGCTTGATGATGGGATCAATGAGCTGCTCGAGCTTTGCGCGGGAGAGCTTCATCTGCATGTGCTTGGGCCCGTCGCTTGTTGCCGTAATGAACGGCAGGTTGATGTCTGTATCGAGCACGGTTGAAAGCTCTATTTTCGCCTTCTCGCCTGCTTCTGCGATGCGCTGCATGGCAGTCTTGTCTTTCGACAAGTCAATGCCTTCTGCTTTCTTGAAATCATCTGCAATGTAGTCAATAATGGCCTTGTCCATGTCCCTTCCACCGAGCTTGGTGTCCCCTGAAGTGGATTTGACTTCAAACACGCCATCGCCGAATTCCATGATGGTGACGTCCAATGTGCCGCCGCCCAGGTCAAAGACGAGGATTTTTTGCTCCTGACTTTGCTTGTCCAGGCCATACGCCAACGAGGCTGCGGTTGGCTCGTTCACGATGCGCACAACCTCCAAGCCGGCAATTGTGCCCGCATCCTTGGTTGCCTGTCGCTGGTCATCATCAAAATATGCAGGAACAGTGATGACTGCTTTTGAAATTGTTTCCCCGATGAACTCTTCTGCATCCTTCTTGATTTTCTGCAGAATGAACGCGGAGATTTGCTGTGGCGTGTATTCTTTGCCAAGCACCTTATACTTGTCGCTCGTGCCCATCTTTCGCTTTGCTCCGGAAATGGTGTTTTCCGGGTTTGAAACAGCTTGCCTGCGCGCGGGCTCTCCGACGAGAAGCTGGCCGTCTTTGGTGAAAGCCACGATGCTCGGGAATGCTTTCCCGTATGCAGTTGTCCCTTCAGCGCTTGGTATGATGATGGGCTTTCCACCCTGCAACACCGAAGCTGCGGAGTTCGATGTCCCTAAATCAATACCGATAATTTTTTCCATTTTTGTCTTGTTTGTCATAGTGAACCACCTTGGTTGTTTTTGTTTTTTGCTTGTTTTTTATTTTTTAGTTGTTGTTTAGTTATTGTAATGAGTCGGCCTATTGTTTCTGTTTCGTGTTTGTTTTGTTGTCTTTTTGCTTGTCTTGGGTAAGCTGCTGCTTCAATGCCTCTTTTCGGATAATCTCAACTTTCTCGAATGTTAAGAGCGGCTTTGGGCTTCTTGTGAGATCCCGATGAGGATAGACATCAACAACCTCGAACAATTTCGAGAGCTTGGTTGGCTTGAAATCGTCATATTTTGCAATGCAGCCAATCGCTTCATACAGCTCCTTGTCGGTTGTCATCATGGGCTTGTTGCCAAGGATGATGAGGTCGCTAAGCTGCGCATCTTCCCCCACCAAATAGCGTAAAATTGTTGGCGCATTGAGGTAGATTTTTTGCATTGGCTGTCCCTGTGAAGGGTTGCTGCTTGGGTTTCCCTGCGGAATCCCGTCACCCGAGATGTTGATTCCCTGAGGCGTAACATTGATATCAATTCTTACCATTTTTTCACCGCTACATTTTTGTGTTTTTCTTTGGGCTGTTTGATTTTGTTTTTACTTGATTTTACTTGAGTGTGCTGTAATTGAGCGTTTTTTTCAATTGTTCTTTATTACCAATGAGTTCGCTCAGTTGGCCGCCCCGGATTGTTTTGCCTCCTGATTTGAGGTAGTTTGCGTATTGCCGCACGCTCTCTGCATCCTTGAGGTTGATGACATGGTTGAGCATGAACCATTGCATCAGCTCATCCCCATAAGGCTTGCATCCCATGGCGACCTTGCATTGCAATGGTTTCGCTTCATGCACCGTGCATCCTCTTTCTTCGTCGAAAAAAGTGCATTGCCCATACGGTTTTCCTTTGCGCAGGAGCTTTGGCCGGAGGAGCGTTTGATTAAACTGCTCTGTTTCTTCGAGGAACTTTTCCTTCGTTTCTTCCTGAGTTAATTTAAGGAACGCTGCCAGCGTTTGCAAGTCTCCTTTTGCAAGGACCCCTGAGCCCATCCTGCAGCCATGTTGGCATTCTTTGCAGCTGCACGCAGGCGCAAGCTCAAGGATATCACGTTGGGAGGTGTTTTTGGTGATTCTCATTTATTTTCCTGAAATCTTGACTTTGCTGTGCCTCAGTATTTTTTTGTGGAGCAAATATCCCTTCTGGAATTCTTCCAAAATTGTTCCGTCTTCTTTGCCGGAAGCTTCTTTGAGCAGGACTTCGTGATAATGAGGATCGAATTTTTTTCCTTCGCAGATGATGGGCAGCAATCCTTCGCTGCGGAGCACGGACATGAGCTGCGCGTGCAAAAGCTCCAGCCCTTTCACATACTGAGGGTGTTGATTGTCTTTCGTTGCATTTTTGATGGCAACATCCAATGTGTCAAGCATCGGAAGGAATTTTGAGATGAGGGATGCGTTGGCGAATGTGATAAACTCTTTTGTCTCCTTATCAACGCGCTTCTTGTAGTTCTCGAAGTCTGCCTGCAATCGCTGCAGGGTGTCCGTGAGTTCCTGGATCTTGAGTTGCTCTGAAGTTAGTTTTGCTTCCTGTTTTGCTTCCTGCTGGACTTGCTCCGGAGCTTCGCTAGGCTCCTGATGCTCCTCTTGTTTTTTGGCTTTGCTCATATGTTCCTTCACGATTTACGTTGACTTAAGCTCAACAAAAACAAGCTAACATAAACATATATATAAACATTTCGGGGAAACATTATATAGATGGGCCCATATAATAGGGGTTGGAGACCGTATGGCTTATATCAGACAGCGAATCACCATCATCAATATCCGCAAGCCGGATGCTGTCAACATCAATAGCGAGCTGCAATGGCTGGCAAGCTCTCTTGGGCTCATCAACCTTCGGGACAAGGACAAGAGCTGTTTTCGGATTTTTATCGAGCTTCTCAAGTCTTCCAAGGAAAAGCATGAATTGTCAAGCGATGAGCTTGCCTTCAGTTTGGGGCTGTCAAGAGGAACTGTAGTGCATCATCTCAACAAGCTCATGGAATCCGGCCTTGTTGTCAATGAGCATAATAGGTATGTACTGCGTGTTGCGACACTGCATGCGTTGGTAGACGAGATTGAGCGGGATTTCAAGCGCGCGTGCGAAGAGCTGCGGGACGCGGCAGAAGAGATGGACCGCAAGCTCGGCTTGAGAGAGCCGCAGTGAACACTCCCTAATGGTAAACATAATGGTAAATTATATAAATCCGCTTTCGAGTAGAAAGATTATGCTGTTGTTTCACATTGCAGTTATTTCTCTGATGATGCTTCTTCCGGCTGTAGCTGGTGAAATTGATATCTCTTTGGAGCAGGATTATTTCAATATCGGTGATACTGTAGAGATATCATCTTCTATCGATGCCGAGCAGACAATGTCCGGGTTCATGAAGTTCACTGCAGTGTGCGGTGGATTTTCCCTGCCATACTTCCTCACCCCTGTTGAGGCTCAAGAAGGGTTCAGAACCCAAGTGGATACGCCAAAGTTGAAAGTATCTCAATCGATGAAAGGCCAGTGCGCAATTGAAGCAGAGCTGGTTGACGAGAACGGCGCTACCGTGGATGAAGGTGTTTCGAGCAGTTTTAGTGTGAGCGATGGCTTGGACATTGTACTGGTGACAGAGGATTTAAGCACACTTCCAGGAGTTGCGAAAAAAGTCGAGGGCATTGTGCGAGGCGCAGGGGATAAAACCGTGAATGCGGACATTGTGTTCACCTTTGATGATGAGGCATACACGATTTCAACGTTCAACGGTAAGTTCATTGCAATGCTCGATGTTCCATCAGACGCAAAAACAGGGAAACACCCCATTAAGATTGTGGCAGAGGATAGCCAGCAGAACAAAGGAAGCGCCACGGGAGAGGTTGAGGTGATTGCCGTCCCTTCCCGCTTGGAAATCGCGGTCCAGCCTGAAGCGCAAAATCCTGGAAGCGAGATAACCTATACTGCCACGATTACGGATCAGGCAGGGGATTTGTTGAATGAAAATGTTGCTATTGCCATTATGCAGCCAGATGGGGTGTACATGTACAAGGGAGAGGCGAACAGCGGCGAGCAAGCTGTGTATACGCTCGGACAATACGCTGCCCCGGGAGAGCATGCTGTTTCTGCATCCTACCGCAACCTTGGCGCGGAAGCAAAGTTCACCATCAACACCATCAAAGATATCAGGATGGAGCAACAGGGAGAATCTGTCTCAGTGGAGAACATCGGAAATGTCCTCTATGAAGAAGAGGTGTCCATCATTGCAGAAGGAGACGGGAAAAGCTACTACATCAAGAAGAAGATGGAGCTTGAGCCTGGAGAAGTCGGCATGATTGAGCTAAGCAAGGAAGTACCTTACGGACATTACAATGTGCTTATCCCCCAGCTTACCGCGCAGCTTCTGGCGGAAAATGAGACTGCTGAGGAAAACACGCTTCTTGCGGAGGGTGTTGAAATTCATGATGGCAGGTCAGCATTCAAGAAAGCAGGCTCTGGATTGAAAGGCATCACGGGCAACATTGTCGGCTCGGATGGCGTTATTACAAGAAATGGATGGACAGCTCCCGTGCTTCTTGTGGGAGTTGTTTTGCTTATTGGGCTGTATTATACGAGAGACATTTGGCTGTTGCTGCTCATGAGAAGGAGATAAAGTTACTTTCTTTCCTGATAGAATTCAGCTTCCGATAGTGCCTCATCAATGAGGTCCTGGGCGCTTTGTGCCTGCCTTACCGAGCCTTCCTTGTCGCAGTACGGGCATTTCTTAGGGATGGCCTTCAATGAGAACTTGTACTTGCACCGCTCGCATTCAAGGGAAATCATGGGCATAACCAATCTTTAGCGCATTCAAATATTTAAGATTTTTGATTTTACAACTGGGCAGTAGGTGGCTAAGGGGACAAAAGAAAGTAAATAAGGAAAAATGGATATAAGAAAAACAAAAAAAATAATCCCCTTATTGTTTAGGGAACATCAACCGCGATTTCTTGGCTGCCATGGTTAATCCCCTGTTGGCCCTTCCCCTTCGCGCAGCTGCCTGGCTCAATTGCTTGTCTGCAAGCACAACCGGGTGGGTTCTATCAACCAGAATGATTTCATACCAATAGTAGTCGCCGTCTTTGGCCACTTGGTAGCTGTTGAGGACTTCGCAGTTCGAGTATTTTTCGTTTGCGCGCTGCTCTGCAACAACCTGATAGCTAATGAGGAGGTTTTTTCTCCTGCCAAAGTGCTTCGGTCTCCTTCCACCGGTTATTTTCGGCCGTTGGCGTCCGCCTCGGTCTACCCTTTGACGCACAAGAATAATGCCTTGCTTTGCCTTGTATCCCAAAGAACGAGCTGCATCCAGCCGAGTTGGGCGCTCAATGCGCACCGTTACCGGCTCGCGCCTCCATTGGATAAGGCGCTCCTTGTATAATGCCCCTAGATTTTCCTTCGGGCTTTTCCAGACTTCCCTGATGTATTTGTAGATTCCCATTATAGCCTCCGTTGTCTTATTTAGTGAAAGATTCAGGCGAGCTAAGCCTACATTTCTTTCAAGAAAGTGGAAAAATTAGCGATTTATAAAAGTATGCTGCATTAGAGCCACTTTTCTTTTGGGCCGAGTAATGCCCTTAGCTTCGTGATAGCTTCTTTCTTGATTTCGCTAACACGTTTGTCTGCTTTGTTTAGGGATACCCCTATACTAGCGAGAGAGATGTCATCGAAATAATGTTTACGAAGCACTTCCTGCTCGACCGGAGAAAGAAAGGCAAGATAAGGCAGTATCTTGTATGGCAGTAAGCGCTCAAATACTACTTCTTCTGGGGAAGGGGACGATGAAGAAAGAATGCCCGATAATCCTCCTTCCATAGTATGCTCCGGAGAAGACAAGTCAAGTGACTCAGGATAACCGCTCCGATCATAGGCCTGCAATCTTCTGATTTTTTCTGAGGTATATCTGGGCATTATGAAAGGGGAAGGAAAATACGCATTTAAATGTTCTGATAAGAAGGCAGTTACAGCAAACTATATAAACAAAATAACGAGAGGAAAAAGCATGGGCTTTGACGACCATAACATGATGAAGGTTCTTGAGGATTTTCCAAGGCAATGCCGCGCGGCCATGGAGCTGCCAAAGGGGATGTTTGTTTCTGGAGAGATTCATAATATAGTGATTATTGGAATGGGCGGCTCTGGCATTGTAGGGGATTTGATTAAAACAGTTCTTCATGATTCAAAGCTGCAAGCGCATGTGGTGCGCGATTATAGCTTGCCCAGCTTCGTGGATGAGCATTCTCTTGTGTTTGCGGTGTCCTATTCTGGCAAGACAGAGGAAACAGTTGCCGCGTGCAAGGAAGGTTTGAAAAGGGATGCGAAGGTTGTTGGCATAGCCTCTGGCGGCGATATTCTGCAGTTGTGCAAGAGAAGCGTCAAGATTCCAGCAGAGATGCAGCCACGGTGCGCGCTTGGATACTTGTTCTTTCCCATCTTAGGAGTGCTTGCCAATTCACAGTTGATTGAGGTGAAGAGCGCTGATGTTACTGAGATGCTGAAGATTCTGGAGAATAAGGCAGAGTATCAGGAGCGGGCGAGGACCATTGTGAAGATTCTGAAGGAGCGCACGCCCATTATCTACTCTTCCGAGTTCCTTAAGCCAGTGGCCATGAGATGGAAAACCCAATTCAATGAGAACGGCAAGGCGCCAGCGTTCTTCAACACGTTCCCCGAGATGAGCCATAATGAGATATGCGGCTTTGAGGAGATGAAAAGGCAGCAGTATGTTGTACTCTTATTGAAGGATGTGTTTGACCATGAGCAGGTGCAGAAGCGCATGGACTTGGCAAAGGGAATGATGAAGGAGTTTGTTGATGTGGTTGAGATTCCCACTAAAGGGCAATCTTTGCTTGCGCGGATATTCTCCACCGTTTACCTTGGCGACTGGGTGTCGTTCTATTATGCGCTGGATAAGAGGAAAGACCCTACACCTGTGAAGGCTATTGAGAAGCTGAAGAAGCAGATGAGTTCTTAGTTATTTGAGCGTTTTATAAGGAATTGATAGAGGGTATTCTTTGCTGGTTGATGAAGACGATAAGGACGCAGCGTACCCTATCAATATTCCGACTCCTGCTGCTAAGACTAGCGGAGCATATTTCTTCCCTACAGAAAGAATAGCATCAATAGAAATCCCATATTGTTTGGATCTTCTAGGCATTCCTGGACCTAGGCTCCATTCCTGAGCAGGAGTATTAACACGCGGATCATCCATCTTGAATGGGAAACAAGGATAGAATATAAACCTTAATAAAAAAATAAAGAAAAAAGCCTTACTTGGCTTTTCCCAGAATCCTAAAGACAGCTGTGCCGCATGCGCCGCACTTGCCCTTCATGGCTCTCATGCCGTTCTTCATGGTAACTTCCTTGCCATCCTGTATCTGGACACTCTTCCTGCACTTCATGCATCTTCCTTCTACCATACTGCTCACCTCAAGGTTGTTTTTCACTCGTAAATGCGAGTACTATGCTTTACGAAAGGCTTACCTATATAAAGCTTTTTAAAAATAGCCGTTTTTGGATACTGGTATAGGCCTCACTCGTAATATTTTTCATTATAGAAAATTAATAATATGATGGATTAATGGTGTTTTTCAACAATAGGGAGCAGTTCCTCGATATCCTTAATCTCATAGTCAGCTCCTGAATAGGTCTTGACTTTCTCATTGCCGTATTTTGCAAAGCACGTGACCATGCCGAGCTGCTTTGCGCCTTTGACATCCCTATCCGGGCGGTCGCCCACCATAAGGCATTCACTTGGCTTGAGGTTGAGTTTCCTCAATGCAGCCTGGAAAGGGAAAGAGTGCGGTTTCAGCTGGAGAGTGTCTTCAAACGCGATAACGACATCAAAATAATCTGCGACTTTCATGGAAGTCAACCGAATCCATGCCTTCATCGCCGGAGCGTCTGTGACTATGGCAAGCTTGATGCCTTTCTCTTTGAGCTTCATTAATGTTCGAACAACATGAGGGTATGGCTCGAGAAAGCCCGCGCGCACTTTTCGATAGGCGACAATCCCTGACGCAAGGATTTTCATGTCTATTTTTTTCTGGTGCTTCACAAGGAATTTCTGGAATATTTTTGGGTCCTCCAACCCTTCCTTATCGTAGAGCTTGAAGAGGAGCTGCATGGCTTTTTCCTTTTCCATCTGCAATCCGGCATCAATCATCGCAGAAATCGCAGCTTCGCATGATAAGCGCTTCATCTTCATGAAGTCTATCAGCGTGTTGTCCAGATCGAAGATGACTGCTTTGAGCATTGGAAAAAGACATTGGACGTTTTATTTAAAACCATCGCGCGCATTTGGGGCGCGCCAAGAATTTGCGGAGCGTGATGAATCATTTCATCATTTCAAAAAGGTTTAAATAATCCAAACGCATAGTTAACCAATGTTGGGGAGGGAAAAGCGAACCAGCCGTAGCCAGAGTTCTATAAATACGTAAGCTTTATAAATAACCCCCTTATCCTCATGAATGATGGTGGGTAATTTTTCTTGTGACACTGCGCTATAAGTCACTTATTCGCATTCCCAAAGAAATTGCTCTGCCATTCATGCCCTGGTAGTGTAGTGGCCTATCATTCAACCCTGTCACGGTTGCGACCCGGGTTCAAAGCATTCCTGGCAAAAACCAGAGTGGTGAAAGTCCCGGCCAGGGCGTTTCATTTCCCGGGCCGGTAGCTCAGCCTGGACGCAAGAGGCAATAGAGCACCTGACTTTTAGCCCAAAAGGCAGGAAATCAGGTGGTCACGGGTTCGAATCCCGTCCGGCTCATTCCATTTAACGACGACAGAAAAGGAAGAGAACTGGAAAAATGGCAAAGAAA
>Ga0247727_10016055_pt1 | contig 12159 bp, 9 predicted proteins | sample WisWelCaveWW1625_FD_202498 | JGI IMG/M metagenome (GOLD analysis project Ga0247727, IMG submission 202498) | Biofilm microbial communities from Wishing Well Cave, Virginia, United States - WW16-25 | ecosystem: Environmental > Aquatic > Deep subsurface > Groundwater > Cave microbial mat | place...
GCCACGAGCTGAACCACGTGTCCAGCACGTCGGGGTCTTGCCGCAAATTGGCGCTGCCACAAGTACTACACTTTTCCGGCGTGGAGGTTGAAGCGGTGAGGTGCTCTTTTTCGCAATAATAAATCGGAATGCGATGACCCCACCACAGTTGCCGCGAGATGCACCAATCACGGATGTTCTCCATCCAATGCTCGTACACTTTCACCCACCGTGTGGGGCGAATTTTAATTCGCCCATCCCGCACCGCAGCCAGTGCCGGATCAGCCAGTGGTTTCATTTTCACAAACCATTGCAGAGAGAGATACGGCTCCACCGTGGTGTTGCAGCGATAGCAATGGCCCACCGGCCGCGTGTGTTCTTCAATTTTGGTAATGCGACCTTCATTTTCCAATTGCGCCACCACACGCTTGCGGGCTTCGAGACGATCAAGGCCTTTGTACGCGCCGGCGTTTTCGTTCATCGTGCCGTCTTCGTTCAACACGAGAATGGGCTCGAGCTGATGGCGCTGGCCCATGAGAAAATCATTGGGATCGTGCGCCGGCGTAATTTTCACGGCGCCGGTGCCGAATTTCGGGTCGACTGCCGCATCGGCGATGATTTTGATTTTGCGATTCAAGATCGGCAGCATCGCGGTTTTGCCGATCAGGTTTTTGAAACGCTCGTCATCGGGATGCACGGCCACCGCCACATCGCCGAGCATGGTTTCCGGCCGCGTCGTGGCCACGGTGATAAAATCGTCGCCGCTTTCGAGCGCGTATTTGATATACCACAAATGGCCGGTGGTGTCGCGGTGCTCGGCTTCTTCATCCGAAAGCGCGGTCATGCAGCGCGGGCACCAGTTGATGATGTATTTGCCGCGATAGATCAATCCTTTATTATATAGACGCACGAACACTTCGGACACGGCTTGCGAAAGGCCGTCATCCATCGTGAAGCGCGTGCGCTCCCAATCGCAGGCAAAGCCGAGTTTTTTTAATTGCTCGATAATGATCGAGCCGTACAGTTCTTTCCATTTCCACACGCGGCGCACGAACTCTTCGCGGCCAATGTCGTGGCGGGTTTTCTTTTCGGTTTTGGCTAAATCTTTTTCGACCACGTTTTGCGTCGCAATGCCGGCGTGATCGGTGCCGGGCATCCACTCGACCTCGTAGCCGCGCATTTTATGGAAGCGAATCAGAATGTCTTGCAGCGTGTTGTCAAACGCATGCCCCATGTGCAAGCGCGCGGTCACGTTCGGCGGCGGAATGACGATGACGTACGGTTGTTTCGCGGCGTTCATCTCGCCGTGAAAATAATTTTGCGCCAGCCAAAATTGATAGAGCTTGTCTTCCACCTCTTGGGGATTGTAAATTTTTTCCAATCCGCCGCGGTTCGATTCGATTTTGCGTTCTGACATAAAACAGATTCTCGAAATTAATGTTTGCCGGTTGGCCAGTTCGCCCATTTGCTAAAAGAAAACCCTCTACGGGCGCAGCCGGCTAACCGGCAAACGAGCAAACAGGCCAACATTTTTATAAATCTTTACAATATAAGCATTAGAACAGCAAGAATCAATAAGCAGTCTTAATTTGTGTATTGTGGCGACGATTAAAAGCAAAAACGCCGCTTGCTCGGTAGGGCTGAACAAGCGGCGTTTGGGTCGCAAGCAACGTCATTTCACAACAGATAATGCTCGTTGTCTTCCTGGCCGACTTTTTTCTTGATGAACTTTTTGATGATGAATGTACTCGCGGAGAGCTGCGTTCATTAAAGAATGATAACCTTTGACGCCGGCATTTTGAACCCGTTGTTTAAACCATTTTACGATATCTGCATCCAAGTTGATGGTGACACGGGTTTTCTGGCGGACCAACGCCGGGAAAACTTCGCTCAGCGGCCGCATTGAAGCGAGTTGGACATCGCTAAGGGGGGGAAGATCAGAATAATCAATATCAGCGTCCAACATTTTATCGATTCTGTTCAGATCGCTTTTGGGTATGCTTATTTTGCTCACGTTGATTGGCCTTTCGCATTGATATGATTCGAATAGTGTCATTTCTAAACGTAAACACAATTACAACCAAACGCCCAAACAAAGGACCGAAGAGAATGAATCGATTTTCATCATAATCCTTCCGGAGATCTTCAATAACATACGCCTCATCATTGAATACAAAATGAGCGTCTTGAAAATCAAGCCCACGCTTTTTTATGTTGTCGAGGCGTTTGGTTTCATCCCACTCGAATTTCATAAGTTAATAATACGTATTGTTCGCATACAATTCAAGTGAAATTTTAAAAGTTTGAACGGACAAAACAAGATTTGGAGAGAGAGGCTGTGACGCCAACGCCCATAACGGTTAGTTGCGGTCAATCCGAGGGTATGCATACGCCCCAAAAAATTTTACTTGCCAAATTACAAAAAAATGTTTATTATTACTGGTACGCAATAAATCGCTGGGACATAGGAGGTTCCGTGAGAAAAACGCAGTTTTACAAAATTCCATATGTGCATCTTTAAATTCGGGAGCACGAGTGTCCCATTAAATGAGAAGCGTCCATGAGTACCTCAAAAAAACTTGTGACGCTTTTTTTTATGTTTTAAGGAGAGACGCAATTTCAGTATCGGCTAAAACCCTGCAACGCTTTTGCCGGCGTTGCGCATCACACTTAATCCTTATTAACTGGAGTGAGGAAACTATGCAGAAAGTGACTAAACTGGGTTGTCTCGTTGCGTGTTTGTTCCTGCTTCCGGCATTGTTGCACGCGCAAGGTGTCACCACGGGAGCTTTAAACGGCACCGTACTGGACAACAAAGGCCAACCGTTGCCAAGCGCCAATGTGGTGGCCGTGCACGGTCCGAGCGGTTCGATTTCCGGAGCTGCTTCGCGCGTGGATGGCCGTTTTAATATCCCCGGCATGCGCGTCGGCGGGCCATACACCGTGACCGCGACCTTGATCGGCTACAAGCCGCAAAAGCGAGAAAACGTGTATTTGACGCTGGGTCAAGATTTGAAAATCGCGTTTGTGCTGTCCGAAGAAGCGGTCGAGGTTGGCGCCGTTCAAATTGTGGCCGAACGCGACGCGATCTTAAGCGCGTCACGGACCGGCGCTGCAACCTCCGTGAGCAGCCAAGCGATTGCAACACTTCCAACCATCACTAGAAGAATTGGTGACTTTACCCGCCTGACACCCCAGGCCAGTGGAAACTCTTTTGTCGGCCAGGATAATCGCCTGAACAACATCACCGTCGATGGTTCTTATTTCAACAACTCCTTTGGTTTGGGCGGCCAGCCCGGCGAGAGAACCGGCGTAGCTCCTATTTCTATAGACGCTATAGAACAGGTGCAGGTCAACATCGCTCCTTACGATGTGCGTCAGGGTAATTTCGTCGGCGCCGGCATAAACACGGTAACCAAAAGCGGCGGCAACGAATTCTCCGGCTCTATCTATACCCAATTCCGTGATGAAAGCCTGGTTGGCACTGAGGCGAAAGATTTAATATTTAATCCGGGCACATTTAAGTATAACCAGGTTGGCGCCTTCATCAGTGGTCCAATCATTAAGAACAAGCTGTTTTTCTTTGCGGACTATGAAGGCGACAAACTAACCCAACCGGGAACGACATTCCTGGCCAATGCCGGCGGTCAGACCGTGGCAGGAAGCGTGACCAGAGTATTGGCTTCCGACTTGAATCGGCTCAGCAGTTTTTTGAAAGATAGTCTGGGATACGACGTAGGTCCTTATCAAGGTTATGATCATGAGACTCCTGCCAAGAGATTTCTGGCGAAGCTGGATTATAGCCTTAACGCTCGCAATAAGTTGAGCTTGCGTTATACCCACCTTAATTCGGATACGGATGTATTGTTGTCAAACTCTGCTTCGTTGGGTTTTGGCACGAGAAGAGAGGTTTCAACTGGCCTGAACTTCCAGAATTCGAATTATATCATTCTGGAGAATATTCGCTCCATCGTGGGTGAATGGAACTCAACAATTGGCGACAACATGGCCAACAATCTCATCGTTGGTTATACTTACAATGATGAAAGCCGCGACTCGCGCGGCGAGTTCTTCCCCTTTGTCGATATCCTGGAAGCCGGCTCCGTCTATACTTCCTTTGGTTTTGAGCCATTTACCCCGAACAACGAATTACGCTACAAAAGCCTCCAGTTGCAGAATAATTTTACCTTATATCGCGGCGATCATAATCTGACGTTCGGCGTGAGTGCGGAACGATACGAATCCGAGAACGTGTTCTTCCCCGGCTCGCAAAGTGTTTACACCTATAATTCGCTGGCCGATTTCTACAGAGACGTCAGAGGCTATTTTGCCAACCCCAACCGAACAACCTCTCCTGTTAGCTTGCGTCGCTTCCAGGTTCGTTATAATAATATCCCGGGCCAGGAAAAGCCGGTGCAACCGCTGGAAGTGCTTTATACCGGCGCTTATGCGCAGGATGAGTGGCAGGTCAACGAAAATTTACGCTTGACGGCGGGGTTGAGACTTGATGTTCCATTCTTTGGCGAGACCGGGTTTACCAACACCGCTGCGGATGCGCTTTCGTTCAGAGATGAAACGGGCGCCACGGTTAAATATTCGACCGGCAAGCTTCCGGATGCGAATATCCTGTTTTCACCGCGAATTGGTTTCAACTTGGATCTACAGGGCGACCGCAGCACGCAGGTTCGCGGCGGCACCGGCGTATTTACCGCTCGTCCCGCTTATGTATGGATTTCCAACCAGATTGGCAACACCGGCGTGTTGACTGGTTTTGAAGAATTGAATAACACGACCGCAAGGCCGTTCAACCCTAATCCGGATCGTTACAAGCCGACCAATGTCACCGGCGCTCCGGCTGCAAGCTATGAATTGGCCTTAACCGATCAGAATTTTAAGTTTCCCCAGTTGTGGCGAAGCAACATTGCGGTTGATCAAAAATTGCCCTTAGGATTTATTGGAACCGCCGAGTTTCTTTACAACCGTGATGTCAACGGGGTTTATTACATCAATGCCAATCTGGCGCCGGCGAACACCAGCTTCAGTGGCGCTGATACACGCCCGCGCTGGACGACGGGCAACAGAATTAATGCCAATATCGCGAACGCCGTCGTTTTAAAAAACCAAAACGAGGGCAAATCCTGGAACCTCGCGGCCTCTTTGGAAAAACCTTTCAGCAATAACTTATTTGTCAAAGCTGCCTATAGCTATGGTGAAGCCAAGAATACAGTTGACCCCGGCTCTATCGCCTTTGGTTCCTGGAATGGCAATCAACATGCAGGCGATCCGAACAATCCGGGTTTAGGATTCTCCGCTGGTTCGCCGGGACACCGAGTTTTTTCGGCGCTATCCTATAGAAAGGAATACCTTAGCTTTGGCGGCACGACGGTGTCATTATTCTTTGAAGGTCGTTCCCCCGCTAATTTTAGTTATACGTACAGCGGCGACTTGAACGGCGATGGCGGCACCGGCAACGATCTGGTTTATATTCCGCGCGACGTTTCGGAAATGAATTTTCAGCAATATTCCGTCACCATATCCGGCGTCACCACCACTTTCACCCCACAGCAACAAGCCGCGGCCTGGGACGCTTACATTCAACAAGACGAATATCTCAGCGCCAACAGAGGAAGAACTGCCGAACGGAACGCCGTTTCCCTGCCGATGGTTTACCGAGCCGACCTGAGCATTGCGCAGGATTTGTTTACCAATATTGCCAACAAACGCAATACCCTGCAATTTCGAGTTGATTTTCAAAATGTTGGCAATCTGCTGAATAAGAATTGGGGCGTCGCGCAGCGCTTTGTCAATGCCCAGCCTTTAATCGTGCCGACTGCTGCTCAGGGCGGTGCCGCCGATGCGCAAGGAAGAGCTCAATACAGATTGAGAAATATCAATGGCCAGTTGGTATCGAAAACCCTGGAACAATCTCTTCTACGCACTGACGTTTTCCAAATTCAGTTTGGTCTGCGATATAACTTCAACTAAACTGAGCGGTCGATAAACTCGATTGCATAAAAAAGCCGATCCGGTATTAACCGGATCGGCTTTTTTCATTTTATGGAAACAGCAAATTTATTTTTTCTTTTTACTCAGGAAAAATATCTTTCACGGTGATTGAGAAACCGGGCAGCAACTCCGGGCATGTCAGCGTATCGGTTACCCAATGCCTGCCGTCGGGAGTAATCACCATGACGCCTTTTTGAAAGGGGTCAACAATCCAAACCACGCGACTGCCGTTTTCCAGATAGAGCCTGGCTTTCTCAAACAGAGCATTGCGGTCGTCGTCGCGCGAGAGAATTTCAATCGCCAGGTCCGGCGCGCGGCTACCGTATCTTTCTTGCTTAAAATTCTCCTTCAAAATCACCGACAAATCCGGCATGCGCCCCTCGTACGGATTTTCCGGCCACAGGCGGAGCATATATTCCGGGCGAACGCGGCCGATGGGATTGGCCTTGAAATAAATGCCCAACTCAATGCACAAAGCACCCTGAGCATCTGCATGTTGATCATCCGGCATTTTGAATATCATCCTTCCCTGAATGAGTTCGAAAAGACGCCCGTTTGCCAGCCTGGTGGCTTGTTCAAAAGTCAATCTGGTCGTTGCCGGCGGCTTGGGAGAGGCAAAGGATTCTGTAATCATTCGCTCGTTCTCACGAACGGCTTGTGGTTCAGCAACGGCTGCCATTCTTTTTTCCTCTTGTTTTGGTTATCTTGACAAAATTGGCTCAAGTGAAAATACAAATTTATTGAGGATTTGTCAAGCGAACATTACCGCCTCATTCTATCGTTTTCGCCAGCGCTGCCGGCCAGGCCAAAATGTCTTGCACGTTCACCGAAAAACCGGGCAACAACTCGGGGCAGGTCAGTACGTCTGTTACCCAATGCCGGTCATTGGGAGTAATCACCATAACGCCTTTTTGATGCGGGTCGATCATCCAAACCATGCGGCTGCCTTTTTCAAAATAAAGTTTGGCTTTCTCAAAAAGCTCATTCCGGCTATCATCGCGAGAGAGAATCTCTATCGCCAAATCCGGCGCGCGGCTGCCGTATCGTTCTTCTTTAAAGCTTTCGTTCAAAATCACCGACAGATCAGGCGTGCGTGCCTCGTAAGGATTTTCCGGCCACAGCCGGAGTGAGAATTCGGTGCGAACGCGACCGATGGGATTAGCCTTGAAATAATTGACCAACTCCGCGCCAAGCAGCACCTGGGTATCTGAATGTTTATCATCCGGCATTTTGAAGACCATCCTTCCCTGAATGAGCTCAAAAGATCTCCCGTTTGCCAGTTTGCATGCCAGTTCAAAGGTCAATTGGGTTTTGGGCGGCGCCGGCCTTGGGATATCCAGAAACTCTGTTATGAGCCGCTCTTCTTCAAAAACGGCTTCTTGTTCAATAACGGCTGCCATCTTTTTCCTCGCTATTGGTTGTCAAGCTGAATTTGTTTTAAATTTGTTTTATCGCTTTTTCGGCAAAGAAATCGTCAGCTCATTTCGCCGCATTTACGGCTGCCGGCCAGGCCCAAATGTCTTGCACGTTTACCGAAAAACCAGGCAACAATTCCGGGCAAGTCAGCGTGTCCGTTACCCAATGCCGTCCGGCGGCAGTAATCACCATCACGCCTTTTTGAAACGGATCGACAATCCAAACGACGCGGCTGCCGTTTTCCAAATAGAGTTTGGCTTTCTCAAACAGGGCATTGCGGTCGTCGTCGCGAGAGAGAATTTCAATCGCCAGATCCGGCGCGCGGCTGCCGTAGCGTTCTTCTTCCAAATTCTCATTCAAAATCACCGACAGGTCGGGCATGCGGCCTTCGTATGGATTCTCCGGCCAAAGACGAAGCATAAATTCCGGACGCACAATCCCAATCGGATTGGTTTTGAAATAAATGCCCAGTTCAATGCACAATATGCCTTGCGGATCAGCATGATATTTATCCGGCATTTTGAATACCATCCTTCCCTGAATGAGCTCGAAAAGTCGCCCGTTTGCCAGCTTGGTGGCTTGCTCAAAAGTCAATCTGTTGGTCGGCGGTGCCGGCTTTGGAGAGGCGAAAGATTCAATGATCATTCGCTCGTCTTCCCGAACGGCTGATTGTTCAATAACGGCTGCCATTCTTTTCCTCTTTGTGTTGGTTATCTTAACAAAATTGGCTCAAGCTAAAATACCAATTTATTGGGTATTTGTCAAGCCCGCATTGGCGCGCGGGCTCACTCAAAACCGTTCTCAACTTCGCGCCGGCGGAATGGATCGAACTCGCGTTTGCGCTCAAAGAGTTTCACCAGCAGCACGCCCGCCACAAAGCCGCCGATGTGGGCGAACCACGCCACATTGTCGCCGCCGATGCCGGCGCAGCCGCCCAAACCGTTGGTCAGTTGCGTCAAAAACCAAAAGCCCAAAACAAACAACGCCGGAATGCGAAACGTCGTGAGCAAGATGATGATCGGCACCAAAATCAAAATCCGCGCGCGTGGAAATTTGACCAGATACGCGCCGAGCACGCCGCTGATGGCGCCGCTGGCACCGATCATCGGTTCGGTCGAATTGGGCATCATTGCAATGTGCGACATCGTCGCCGCCACGCCGCACAGCAGATAAAAAACAATATACCGCTGGTGCCCCATCAACCCTTCGATATTATCGCCGAAAATCCACAGATACAGCATATTGCCGAGCAGATGCATCCAATTGCCGTGCAGAAACATCGCCGAAAGCAGGCCGGGCAAATGTGTGCCAGCCATGATATCGGCCGGAATCGCGCCATATTCACGCACAAAAATATTCAAATCCGGCCGCGAAAGCTGATAGAAAAAAATGGCGATATTGCAGAAGACCAGGCCGTAATTGAAATAGGGCGTCAACACCCGCGGGTTGTCGTCTTTGAGCGGAATCAATTTTCCCTCCTCGGAGAAAATGAAGCCTCACCGCTGCGAAATTTTATTTGGGCGGACCGTCGCGCTGTGGGTGAAGCGGAAAGCATTGCCACCACAGAATAGTGATTTTTTGATTGGAAAACAAGGGGATTTTTCCGATGAAAGCAATTTATACTTCTGTATTTCAGCGTTTTGTCCGGTACTAATAACCAGCCGGCTTACGGCGTTAAATTTTTCTAGGCGCAAATTGCATATCGAGGCCCGGCGACGCGCTGTAGAATTGAATGAAATTTTTCTCAAATATCAGAAAGGAAGTCCCCATGTTACGTTCCTGTGATCGATTGCATACCTTAATAAATTTCTGGTCCAATTTACTGAAAACTTCAAGCCTCGCCCTGTTTGCCATGGGTATAACAATGTTGAGTTTTACCGCTGCCGCGCAAACCATTCCAACCACCATCTCCGTCAACTCAAAAGTCAGTACCGGCGCCGTGAAAGGCGACGCGGATGATCCGGCGATTTGGATTCATCCCGCCACGCCGGCCAAAAGCGTGATCATTGGCACGGACAAAGACGCCAGTGGCGGTTTGTATGTTTGGGATATGACCGGTAAACAAATTCAATACGTCGCGCTCGGCCGGCCCAACAATGTTGACGTGCGTTACGGCATGAAAGTTGGCGGCCAGCCTATCGATATTGCCGTCACCAACTCGCGCAGCAATCCCAAACAAATCAAAGTCTACAAAATTAACCCGAATGACGGCACCTTGACGGACCTCACCACCGGCAGCGGCATCCTGACCCCGGAGTTGGATGATCCGTACGGCGTCTGTCTTTACCAACGTCCGAGCGATGGCGCCATGTTTGTCATTGAGAGCACGCAATCCGGCGCCAAAAGCAATCTGCATCAATATCGCCTGGAAGACGACGGCAACGGCAAAGTAAAAGGCGCGTACGTCCGGACGTTTGGCAATAACACGATTAAAAAATTTGTCGAAGGCCTGGTCGCCGATGATGAATTGGGTTATGTTTATGCCTCCGACGAAACCAACGCGATTCGGAAATATTACGCCGATCCGGGCCGCGGCGATGACAATCAAATCGTTGCTTTTGCGCTCGGTGACGGTATCTCCGGGGATCGCGAGGGTTTGGCGATTTATAAATGCCCCAATGGCGCCGGTTATTTGCTCGCTTCCAATCAGAGCGGCACGAATGTCAAAGTTTATCGCCGCGAAGGCGAAGACGGCGATCCGCACAAACACACCTTGCTCACGACCATCAAGACCAACGGCTCCAGCGCCACCGACGGTCTCGACGTCACCAATCGGCCGACGTCCGCTCAATTTCCCAAAGGTTTTGTAATCACGCACAACGCGCCAGGCAAGCAGTTCAAATTATACGCGTGGGAAGAAATTGCCCAAAACTATTTGAGTATCTGCACGGGCACGATAACCGATGTCACCGGGAACACAACGGCGCAACCGAATGAATTTCGGCTCGAGCAAAATTTTCCGAACCCGTTTTTGAGCGGAGCGCAATCAAATCTCGCAAGAAATCCTGCAACGACAATTCCATTTCACCTTGAAAAAGCGGCGTCAATTAAGCTGACGGTAATCAATTTAATGGGGCAAACCGTGCGGACGTTGTCCGCCGGGCCGATGGCCGCCGGCAATCATCTCGTGCAATGGGATGGCCGCAACGACGCGGGCGAAATCGTCGCCACCGGCACGTATTTATTCCGGTTGGAAAACGGTTCGCGCGTGCAAATCAAAAAACTGCTTATGGTCAGATAGACTTGATCAATAAAATTTTCGTCGGCAAAAACAGAATTCTCACTGGAAAACCCGTTTCAGCGGGAATTCTGTTTCTATCAATTCCATGCAAATTGACTTTCATTTTGGGGCTTGACTTTTAAAAAAATATCTACAATATTGAAAACGAGATAGAAACCATAAAAAGATTCATTCTCGATAAAACCTGATGAACCAAAGCCGGTGTGGCGCGCAAAAAAAGATTTTATGCCGACGATTCTTTACATACGCGGTTGGAGGTTTTTCTTTTACGCGAACGAGCGCAACGAGCCAATTCACGTACATTGTGAAAAGGCGGAGATGGAAGGCAAATATTGGATAGATCGCGAGAATTTTGATGCGCTAGAGGACTTTAGTCATAATATGGGACCGCGTGATCGTCGTGAAGTTAAACGATTAATCTTTGAATATTTCGAAGATATTGAACGTTGTTGGGATGAATTTCAGGCGAGGAAAAAATGAACAAACATCATGACGTCTCAAATATCCGTTTTGAAGAAAACTTTATTATAATGACGGTTGATGGCGCGGAATATCGAATTGACTTGCGGGAACATTCTCCCCAGTTAGCCGCACGCGATGAACGAACAAAAATAAATTTTAGGCTTTCGCCTGCCGGCTATGGTCTCCATTGGCCGGAGATCGATGAAGATTTATCGATTGATGCGATGATTAAATCCGTCGCGACCGGCCGTTCGTCGATGCAAAATTCGGCGAATCCGCAATAAGTTTTTCAAACCAATATTGACCTTTCACCTCGCGGGGAGCTATGCTTTCAAAAGTTTTGAGTGCCGCAGTTCTAGGCATTGATGCGTACATTGTCACCGTCGAAACGCATTTGGAAGGCCAACTGCCGGCCATTGCGACGGTCGGGTTGCCGGACGGCGCGGTGCGCGAATCGCGCGAGCGCATCAACGCCGCAGTGAAAAACTCCCAATTCGAGTTTCCGCAAAAACGCATCACCATCAATCTCGCGCCCGCGGACGTTAAAAAAGAAGGCTCCGGTTTCGACCTGCCGATGGCGATCGGCATTCTCGCGGCCGCGGGCACGGTCAAGCCGGATTTGCTCGAGCACTATTTGATTCTCGGCGAGCTGTCGCTGGACGGCTCGCTGCAGCCGATTCGCGGCGCGCTGCCGATTGCGCTCTCGGCGCGCGAGCAGAAAAAACGCGGCATCATTTTACCCCGCGAAAACGCCAAAGAAGCGGCGATGGCCGACGGCCTTGATGTTCGCGGCGCCGACACGCTGCGCGAAACCGTCGAATTTTTAAACGGAACAACGGCGCTGCCAGGCTTCGCACTCGATATGCGCGAAGTATTTTCCGTGGCGCGGCATTATCATATCGATCTCAGCGACGTGCGCGGACAAGAGCATGTCAAACGCGCGATGGAAGTTGCAGCCGCAGGAGGCCATAATCTCATCATGATCGGGCCGCCGGGCTCGGGCAAGACCATGCTGGCGAAACGCTTCCCGACGATTCTGCCCGATCTCACGCTCG
>Ga0247727_10016056_pt1 | contig 12159 bp, 12 predicted proteins | sample WisWelCaveWW1625_FD_202498 | JGI IMG/M metagenome (GOLD analysis project Ga0247727, IMG submission 202498) | Biofilm microbial communities from Wishing Well Cave, Virginia, United States - WW16-25 | ecosystem: Environmental > Aquatic > Deep subsurface > Groundwater > Cave microbial mat | place...
TTGGACATTCGAGCTGAGAAAAATGAATTAGAACCAAAAGATGTGAAACTCGAAACCAAAAAGGAAAAGCAAAAATAAAATGGAAAACGAATTCAGAGGTTTCGATCGAATTACCATTAAGATTGCTTCCCCGCAGGTTATCCGTTCCTGGTCGCATGGAGAAGTTAGGAAGGCCGAGACCCTTAATTACCGCACTCTGAAGCCGGAAAAAGACGGTCTTTTTTGCGAGAAGATTTTTGGCCCCGTGCGTGATTGGGAATGTAATTGCGGTAAGTATCGCGGAATCAAGTTTAAGGGAATCACCTGCGATCGCTGCGGTGTCTTGATCACGCGCTCATCGGTCAGACGCGAGCGCATGGGACATATTGAGTTGGCTTGTCCCGTGACCCATATTTGGTTTTTTAAGTCCGTTCCCAGCCGTTTATCCGCACTCCTCCAGATGTCCTTAAGAGATTTAGAAAAAATTATTTACTATGAAGAATATGTTATCCTTGATCCCGGTGATACTCCCTTAAAGAAAAAAGAATTTATCAGCGAAGACAAACATCAAGAGTATCTCATTAAATACGGCGGTGCCTTTAAAGCGAAAATCGGCGCTGATGCCATCCTTGAACTTCTTCGTGAGATTGACGTTGACGTCCTGTGTAAAAAACTTCGCAAAGAATTGGAAGCGGCCAATCCCGCCGGCACTAATGCCAAAAAAATTGCCAAGACGTTAAAGATCTGCGAGGATTTTAGAAGCTCCGGAAATTTGGCCGAGTGGATGGTCTTGGAAGTCTTGCCGGTGATCCCGCCGGATTTAAGGCCTTTGGTCCCTCTGGAGGGAGGCCGGTTTGCGACTTCTGATTTGAACGATTTGTATCGCCGCGTGATCAATCGGAACAATCGTCTTAAAAAATTGATTGATTTGAAAGCCCCGGAGATCATTATCCGCAACGAGAAACGTATGCTTCAGGAGTCCGTGGACGCCCTTTTTGATAACGGCCGCCATGGACGCCCGGTTTTAGGCTCGGGAAATCGTCCTTTAAAATCCTTATCCGACATGCTTAAAGGAAAGCAAGGGCGTTTCCGCATGAACCTTTTGGGAAAACGCGTGGATTATTCCGGCCGTTCGGTTATCGTCGTCGGTCCGGATTTAAAATTACATCAATGCGGTCTACCGAAAAAAATGGCGTTGGAACTTTTTGAACCTTTTATCATCCGCAAACTGCGCGAGAAGGGATTTGTTCATACGATCAAAGGCGCCAAAAGGATGGTCGAGCGCGCCAAGATTGAGGTCTGGGATATTTTAGATGAAGTCATCAAAGACCATCCCGTGATGCTTAATCGTGCGCCGACTTTGCACCGTTTAAGCGTTCAGGCGTTCCAGCCGGTGTTGGTTGAAGGTAAGGCCATAAAATTGCATCCATTAGTTTGTACGGCTTTTAACGCCGACTTTGACGGTGATCAGATGGCTGTCCATATTCCTTTGTCTTTGGAAGCTCAAATGGAATGCCGCATAGAACTTTTATCGATTAACAATATTTTTTCACCCGCCGATGGGCGGCCCATTCTTTCTCCGACGCAGGACGTTATCTTGGGACTTTATTATTTGACCAAGGACAAAATCGGCGGACAGGGGGAAGGAAGATTATTTGCTAATAGCCAGGAAGTTTTGATCGCTTACAATGACGGGTTGGTTGATTTGCATAGTCGTATTAAACTTAAAGTAGACCAAGTCTGGGGTGATGAGAAACCGTCTTTGGTGATTTCGCAAGATAAGATTTTAGAGACGTCGGTGAAGGCAACGACAGTGACAAAAGAAGGCAGCTATCGGACCAGGCAAACCGTTGAGACGACTGTCGGACGCGTTATGCTCAATGAGTTGCTGCCGGTAGAATTCGGTTTTGTCAACCGGACTTTGGATAAAAAACAAATTGGTTCGGTGGTCTCGGACTGTTTTAAGCGTTTTGGACAGCACCTGACGGTTATTTTGCTCGATGCGATTAAAGACTTGGGTTTTAAATTTGCCACGCTCGCCGGTATATCCATCAGTTTGTCCGATCTGGTCGTTCCCTCTCAGAAACAAGACATTATTAAAAATGCTAAACAGGAAGTTTTGAAAGTCGAAGACCAATATCGCAAAGGCATTATTACTGGCCGTGAACGATACAATAAGATCATCGACTTGTGGACGCATACGACCGAAACATTATCCGACCTTGTTTTCAAAGATATGGATCCCTTTAATCCGGTTTTTATCATGTCGCATTCGGGCGCCCGGGGAAATCGGCTTCAAATCCGTCAGCTTTCAGGTATGCGTGGATTGATGGCGAAACCATCGGGTGAAATCATTGAGAGTCCGATTACCGCCAGTTTCCGCGAAGGCCTAACGGTTTTGGAATATTTTATTTCCACTCACGGCGCGCGTAAGGGTTTGGCCGACACGGCTCTGAAGACGGCCGATGCCGGTTATCTGACCCGTCGTTTGGTCGATGTGGCCCAGGAGATTGTTATTTACTCATTGGATTGTGGGACGCTTAATGGAATTACAGTCTCGGCGATCATCGAGGGTGATGAGGTGGTGGTTCCTTTAAAGGAAAGAATTGTCGGCCGCGTGGCTCTGGATAATATTGTGGACGTCATTACGGATCAATTGATTGTTACCGCCGCCGAGGAAATCACTGAGGAAAAAGCGGAAGTCATTGAACAGCTTGGCATTGAGAAAGTGCGTATCCGCAGCGTCTTGACCTGTGAAGCGGAGAGGGGCGTTTGCGTGAAATGTTACGGGCGTAATCTCGCTACCCAACGGTTAGTGGAGCTCGGTGAGGCCATCGGCACGATTGCCGCTCAAAGTATCGGTGAGCCGGGTACGCAGCTGACCATGAGAACGTTTCACATCGGCGGTACGGCATCGCGCACGGTTGAGCAATCTTATATCCGTTCCAAAAACAAAGGTCTTGTTAAATATCATCGGCTCAGAGTCGTTCAAAAGGGCAGTGAATATATCGTCCTTAACCGCAACGGTTCTATCAGTATCAATGATGAATTCGGTCGTGAATTTGAACGTCATCAGCTTCCCCAGGGCGCTTCCATCGCCATCGCGGACAATGAAGAGATCAATAAGGGTGTGATTTTTGTCAATTGGGATCCGTATACCATTCCGATTATCACCGAAGTCAGGGGAATCGTTAACTACGAGGATCTCAAAGAAGAAGTCACCGTGCGTCAGGAACAAAATTCGGTGACCGGTGTTATTGAACGGGTGGTTGTCGAGCATAAACAAGAATTTCATCCCCAAATCATTGTCACCGATGAGAAAAAAGAGGTTTTGGGAATTTATTCGATTCCCGTTGGGGCGCATATCTTGGTCAAGGATAAACAGATCATCAGCGCCGGCGAGCTTTTGGCGAAAATCCCGCGGGGTGTGGGGAAGACCAGGGATATCACCGGAGGTCTACCGCGCGTGGCGGAATTGTTTGAAGCCCGACGACCCAAAGACCCGGCGGTCATCAGCGAGATCGATGGTTTTGTGGAATTTGGCGAAGACAAAAAGGGAAACCGCAAAATTATTGTCCGCAGCCAGACCGGCATGGCCAAAGAATATACTTTGCCGCACGGTAAACACCCCAACGTTTACAAAGGTGACCGTGTTTTTGCCGGACAGCAGTTGACCGACGGCCCGGTTGTTCCTCAGGATATCTTAAGGGTCTGCGGCGATAAAGTTTTGCAGGAATATCTCCTAAACGAAATCCAGGAGGTTTACCGGCTCCAGGGAGTCCGTATCAATGATAAACATATTGAACTTATTATTTCACAAATGTTAAAGAAAGTAAAAATTGAGGAATCCGGGGAAACCCATTTTCTTATCGGACAGCAAGTCGATCGCGTAGAATTTAGAAAAGCCAATCAGGAAGTGATTAAGAAAAAAGGGAAACCAGCTTCGGCCACGCCGCTGTTATTGGGAATCACCAAAGTTTCTTTGACGACCGAGAGCTTTATCTCGGCGGCAAGTTTTCAGGAGACAACAAGAGTCTTGACAGAAGCGGCCGCTTCAGGTAAAACTGACTACTTGCGCGGGCTCAAAGAGAACGTTATCGTGGGCCATTTGATCCCGGCGGGAACAGGTTTTCTAAATTACAGTGAAATCGAGTTAGAAAAATATGCCGACCATACAACAGTTAATCCGCAAACAGCGACAGCAAAAAATAAAGAAGAATAAATCACCAGCCCTGACGGGTTGTCCGCAAAGGCGAGGGGTTTGTCTGCAGGTAAAAACTATGACCCCTAAAAAGCCTAACTCGGCTTTACGAAAAATCGCGAGAGTCAGGTTGTCAAATAAAAATGAGGTCACGGCTTACATCCCCGGGGAGGGACACAATTTACAGGAACATTCGATTGTTTTGGTTCGCGGCGGCCGCGTTAAAGATTTGCCGGGTGTCCGATATCACATTGTGCGCGGGACTTTAGATACCGCTGGGGTGAAGAATCGAAAACAATCGCGTTCAAAATACGGTGCTAAAAGAGATAGTGGTGGTAAATGAGACGACGTGTCGCGGATAAAAGAGAAGTCTTACCGGATCCGAAATACAATAATCCTTTAGTCGGCAAGTTCATTAATATCGTCATGTTCGAGGGTAAAAAGGCCCTGGCGGAGCGAGTCGTATACGGGGCGTTCGATATCTTAAGGCAAAAGACTGCCGAAGAGGATGTGATTAAGGCTTTTAATAGGGCCTTGGAAAATGTCCGTCCCCGTTTGGAGGTCAGGCCTAGAAGAGTTGGCGGCGCGACTTATCAGATTCCTATTGAAGTCCCGGCGGCGCGAGGCAATTCCATCGCCATCCGCTGGATCAGAGATTTTGCCCGGGCGAAAAAGGGAAAATCCATGGTCATCAAATTGGCTGATGAACTTTTCGCGGCGTATAAGGCCGAAGGTCCGGCCATGAAGAAAAGAGATGAAACGCATAAGATGGCGGAAGCCAACCGGGCTTTTGCCCATTTAAGGTGGTAGTGCCTCGACAAGCTCGGTATGGTTCGAGGTATGGTGAGCCTGTCGAACCACAAGCGACGAGTGAAACGAGGAGCGCGTCGAAGGAATAAATTTAAAATTAGGACAAAAAATGTCAAATAATATTCCATTAAATAAAGTTAGAAATATCGGGATCATCGCCCATATCGATGCCGGAAAGACGACAACGACCGAGCGTATCCTTTTTTATACCGGGACGATTCATAAAATGGGAAACATTGACGACGGTAACACCGCCATGGACTGGATGCCTCAGGAACAGGAACGCGGGATCACGATTACCGCCGCTAGCACAACTTGTTTCTGGAAAGACTGCAAGGTCAACGTTATTGATACCCCGGGACACGTCGATTTTACCATGGAGGTTGAACGTTCGCTAAAAGTTTTAGACGGTGCCGTGATTGTTATTTGCGCCTGCAGCGGTGTCCAACCGCAGACGGAAACCGTCTGGCGCCAGGCCGACCGCTACAAGGTTCCGCGGCTGGGTTTTGTCAATAAAATGGACAGATTAGGCGCTAATTTTGATGAGGTTTTAGTGGAGATGCATGAGCGCTTAGGCGCGCATGCCGCGGCCATCCAAATGCCGGTCGGTTCCGAAGACAAATTCCGAGCGATTATCGATATCGTCGATGAACAATATCTTACCTATACAGATGAGCAGGGGATGGATATCAAGAAAGATTTAATCCCCGACGAATTTAAAGAACAGGTGGCGAAATACCGCCACACCCTGATTGAAAAATTGGCAGACGTGGATACGGAAATCATGGAAAAATTTGTCCATGAACAGCCCATCACCAATGTCGATCTAAAAGCGGCTATCCGCCGCAGTGTCATCAGCAATCAATTTGTCCCAGTGTTAGTGGGGTCTTCCTTAAGAAATAAAGGCGTGCAGATGGTTTTAGACGCGGTGTGCGAATATTTGCCATCCCCGTTGGATTTACCACCGGTCACGGGAACGGATCCCAAAACGAAAGAACCGATTCAGCGTTTTCCGAAAGACGAAGAGCCTTTAAGTGCTTTGGTGTTTAAAGTGGCCTTGGATCCTTTTGTCGGGAAATTATTTTATACGAGAATTTATTCCGGCAAAATCGTCTCCGGGAGCAATATTTACAATTCCCGCCGGGGCGTCCGGGAACGCATTGCCAAGATGTTAGTCATGCACGCCAATAAGCAGGAAATCATTACCCAGCAGGGCGCTGGTGAAATTGTGTGCTTGGTCGGTCTGAAAGATACCAAGTCCGGTGATACCATTTGCGATCAGGATAAAGTCATTCTTTTAGAAAGCATGCGAGTGCCCGAGCCGGTCGTGTCCATGGCCATTGAACCTAAGACCAAGGCTGATCAGGATAAAATGGGGTTGACCCTTAAGAAATTTCTCGATGAGGACCCGTCGTTTAGAGTCTTTTATGATCAGGAAACGGCCGAGACGATTATCTCCGGGATGGGCGAACTGCATTTGGAAATTATCGTTGACCGTATGAAACGCGAATTTAATCTAGATACCAATGTCGGACGTCCTCAAGTTGCTTATCGAGAAACTATCACGCGAAAAGTAAAAGACGTGGCCGGAAAATTCATTCATCAATCCGGCGGTAAGGGACAGTATGGTCACGTTGTTATCGATGTGGAACCCACGGAAGAAAAGGGTGAGGGAGTTTCATTCGTTGACAAAATTAGGGGTGGATCTATCCCGCGGGAATTTATCAAACCCGTTGAGGAAGGAATTTTTAAAGCGGCGCTGAACGGCGTTTTGGCCGGTTATCCAGTGACCGATATCGTGGTCACGTTAATAGATGGTTCATATCATGATGTTGATTCCAGTGAGTTGGCTTTCCAAATGGCTGCAAAGTACGCTCTCCAAGAGGCCCTTCGCCAAGGGAAGTCTGTTTTCTTAGAACCGATCATGGACATCGAGGTGGTCGTCCCTGAAGAATTCATGGGAACGGTCATCGGTGATCTTAATACGAGAAGGGCCAAAATCGTTTCAATGGGGACGAGAGGAAAATTGAAGACCGCCCGTTGTGAAGTCCCCTTAGCAGAGATGTTTAATTATGCCAATGCGGTGCGTTCTCTTTCTCAGGGACGGGCATCCTTTTCGATGGAGCCGGCATTTTACGCTGAAGTCCCGCATCACGTGGCAGAGAAGATTTTAGGTCAAAAAGTCGCAGCAGCGGGTGAAAAAAAGTAATAAAAAATTTGAATTAAAAAAGGGGGGTAAATCATGGCTAAGGGAAAGTTTATCAGAAACAAACCACACTTGAACATAGGAACCATCGGGCACGTCGATCACGGTAAGACAACTTTAAGCGCCGCGATTACGATGGTCCTGCATCAAAAAGGTCTGGCTTCCGAAGCAAGAACATACGATTCCATCGACAATGCTCCTGAAGAAAAAGAGCGCGGCGTCACGATTAACATTTCCCACTTGGAATATGAAACCGAAAAGAGACACTATGCCCACATCGACTGTCCCGGCCACGCGGATTATATCAAGAACATGATTACCGGTGCCGCTCAGATGGACGGTGCGATTCTCGTTGTTTCCGCTACCGACGGTCCCATGCCCCAAACGAGAGAGCATATCCTCTTAGCCCGTCAGGTGAACGTTCCTTCGATTGTTGTGTTCATGAATAAATGTGATCAAGTTGAAGATAAGGAGTTGCTGGATCTTGTTGAACTCGAGATTCGTGACCTCTTGACCAAATATAAATTCCCCGGGGACAAGACCCCCATTATTAAGGGAAGCGCCCTTGAGGCGATGAATAATCCAACCGACGCGGCCAAGACACAGCCCATTGTCGATCTGATGAAGGCTGTCGATGATTTCGTTCCGACACCGGTCCGGGATTTAGACAAACCATTTTCCATGGCCGTTGAAGACGTTTTCTCGATATCAGGCCGTGGAACAGTCGCCACGGGTAGAGTTGAGCGCGGCGTGGTCAAAGTCGGCGAGGAAGTTGATGTCGTTGGTCTTCGTCCTCAGATTCAAAAGACCGTCGTTACCGGCGTTGAGATGTTCCGCAAAGAGCTTGATGAAGGGCAGGCCGGAGATAACCTCGGTGTTCTTTTAAGAGGTATGGATAAAAATACAATGGAGCGCGGCATGGTTTTGGCTAAACCGGGTTCCATCACCCCGCATACGAAATTCAAGGCTTCGACGTATATCTTAACCAAAGAAGAAGGCGGCCGGCACACTCCGTTTTTCAAAGGGTACAGACCGCAGTTTTATTTTAGAACAACGGACGTGACCGGAACCGCCGAACTTCCCGCCGGTGTTGAGATGTGTATGCCCGGTGATAATGTTACTTTGGAGATCGAATTGATTTCACCGGTAGCTATGGAAAAGGAACTGCGCTTTGCTATCCGCGAGGGTGGACGTACCGTCGGCGCAGGTGTTATCTCTGAAATTGTTAAATAGGAAATTATCAAGCAGGGAAGATTCATCCTGCCTGCCGCCGGCAGGCAGGATGAATCTTCCCTACAGTTGCCGGGAATAGGAATATAAAATTATGCAGAAAATACGTATTAAATTAAAGGCGTACGACCACCGGTTGATCGATCAATCGGCCCAGGAAATCGTGGACACGGCTGCCAGGACCGGTGCTAAAGTCGTTGGGCCCATCCCGTTGCCGACGAAAAAAGAGTTGTACACGGTTCTCAGATCTCCGGTAATTGATAAGAAATCACGAGAACAGTTTCAATTAGCTACGCACAAGCGTTTGATTGATTTGATTGAACCGACATCAAAAACCGTGGAGGCTTTAAGGAAATTAAACCTGCCGGCCGGTGTTGATGTGGAGATTAAACAGTGACATGAACACCTAACACTTGACACTTAACACGTGTTAGGTGTCAGGTGTTAAGTGTTTTGGAGTTAAATATGATTAGCGGTTTAATAGGAAAAAAGGTTGGCATGACCCAGATATTTGATAAGGAGGGCAATCTCATTCCGGTAACAGCCCTGCAGCTGGGACCGTGTTTTGTCTTGGAGTTGAAAAATTCACCTTTAAAGGTGACACTCGGATTTGATCCGGTGAGAGAATCCAGGGCTAATAAACCGCGGTTGGGACTTTTTAAAAAAGTGGGAGTTTCTCCTTTAACGATAATCCGTGAATTTCGTTCCAGTGACAATAAGGATTATAAAATCGGCCAGGAGCTCAAGGCCAATGTTTTTAAAGCGGGCGACTTTGTGAACGTCACGGGTATTTCCATCGGTAAAGGTTTTCAGGGTGGTATGAAGAGATGGAATTGGAGTGGTGGCCCGGACTCTCATGGTTCCATGCATCATCGCAGAGTCGGATCCATCGGATCCAGTACGTTTCCTTCGCGCGTTCATAAAGGACATCACATGCCCGGTCACATGGGTGCCAGCAGGGTAACGATTGAAGGTCTGAGAGTTATGGATGTTGATGTTGAGAAAAATATTATTCTTTGCCGGGGAGCTGTCCCGGGACATAAGAATGGCTATATTATGGTTAACTTGTCGCGGAAAAAGAAATTTAAATCCTTAGATGAAGTCAAGCCAGTGATGGCAGCAGTAAAAAATCCGATGAAGCAGAGCAAAGCGGCCGTCAAAGGAAAGTAGGCGTAACAAAAATGCCCAATATTACGGTCCACAATTTGGAAGGAAAAAAAGTCGAAGACATGAATGTCCCGGATACGCTTTTTAGCGGTCAGGTCAATCAGGATGTCCTGCATCAGACGGTTGTGATGTACCAGGCTTGTCAGCGACAGGGGACAGCTGCAACCAAGGAAAGAGGCGTTGTTTCCGGTGGCGGTATCAAGCCTTGGCGTCAAAAAGGAACTGGTCGGGCCAGAGCGGGTTCTATCCGATCGCCGCTTTGGAAGGGTGGCGGTACGGTTTTTGGACCGAGTCCGCGCGACTTCAGTTATTCCATCCCGAAGAAGATTCGGACTGCCGCTCTACAGGCCAGCGTCCATTCGAAATATCTTTCCAATGATTTGTTCTGCGTGGATAAATTGACGGTCTCGAAACCGAAGACCAAAGAATTTATTAAAATTTTATCAGCCCTGAAACTTAAAGGAAAAATTTTAGCTGTGTTAGATAAACAAGATAAGGATGTACTCTTGGCCTCGCGCAATGTCCCTTTCTTTAGTTTCCTGCGCACGGAAGATGTCACGGCCTACGATATTTTAAGAAATAATAAGATCCTGATCACCAAAACAGCCTTAAACCATCTGATCAAACGGATAAAATGATTACTTGTTACGATATTATTAAAACGATTATTCGGACAGAAAAAGGGGCTTCTTTAGAACCCGAACGCAAATACTTTTTCCGTGTCGCCCGTCATGCCACCAAGATAGATATCAAGAGGGCGGTGGAAGAGATTTATAAAGTTAAGGTTGATGATGTGAATACATCTATTATGCATGGGAAGCGGAAGAGAGTCCGGCAACAGTTTGGATTAACACCCGATTGGAAAAAAGCCACTGTGACCCTTAAAGAGGGTCAGAAAATAGAGGTAACTTAAGATGGGCGTTCGTCGATTTAAACCAACAACCAATGGTCTTCGCCACACGGTGATTTCTGATTTCGTTGAAATTACCAAATCCAGGCCGGAGAAATCCCTTATGGAACCTTTAAAAGGCTCAGGGGGACGCAATAATAACGGCCGCATCACCACGCGGTTTCGTGGCGGTGGACATAAACAGATGTATCGTTTGGTTGATTTCAAAAGAAAAAAAGATGATGTCGTGGCGAAAGTTATCGCGATTGAATACGACCCCAACCGAAACGCGCGTATTGCTTTGATTCAGTATGCTGACGGTGAGAAGGCCTATATTTTAGCTCCTTTGGATTTACGGGTCGGTCATGAAGTGATCAGCACCAGGACAGCCGATATCGAACTGACCGCGGGTAATTGTTTGCCGTTAGCGAAAATTCCTTTAGGGATGCCGGTTCACAATATTGAACTGCGCCCAGGTAATGGCGGGCAGATTGTCCGTTCGGCCGGAACGTCGGCGCAGATTATGGCGAAGGAAAGCGGCTATGCCCATCTTCGGCTTCCGTCCAGTGAAGTCCGGATGGTTAGCTTAGAATGCCGGGCTACCATTGGTCAGATTGGGAATGTGGAGCATGAATCCCTTTCCGTTGGTAAAGCCGGCCGAAGCCGCTGGTTAGGCCGCCGGGGCCATGTCCGCGGTGTTGTTATGAATCCCGTTGACCATCCTCACGGAGGCGGCGAAGGTAAATCTCCTCAAGGAAATCCGCATCCGGTGACCCCCTGGGGAAAACCAACCAAGGGTTATAACACCCGCCGGCCCAACAAGTATTCCGAGAGATTTATCATTCATAGACGGAAAAAAGGAAAATAATATGCCGCGTTCCATTAGCAAAGGACCGTTCGTAGACGAACATCTTTTAAAAAAGCTCAGAAGAATGCAAACGAGCGCCCAGCGACAGCCGCTGAAGACCTGGTCGCGACGTTCGACGATTACCCCGGATTTTGTCGGCTATACGGTGGCTATTCATGACGGACGAAAACACATCCCGGTTTTTATCACAGAAAATATGGTCGGACATAAATTGGGTGAATTCGCCCCATCACGGACTTTCAAGAAACATGGCGGCGTAAAATCAAAGAAGGCGCCGGATAAAACATGATCGCTACAGCTAAGGGAAGATTTATCAGGGTTGCTCCAAGGAAGGTGAGACAGGTCATTGATCTTATTCGAGGACAGGATGTTGCTAATTCTTTGACGGTTTTGGGTCAGGTGAATAAATCCCCGACCATACACATCAAAAAAGTTCTCAATTCCGCCGTGAGCAATGCCAAACAAAAAGGTTTCACCGAGGATCAACTGGTGATTTCCAGAATCATCGCCGATGAAGGTCCGATGTGGAAAAGGTTTCGGGCGGCTTCTTTCGGCCGGGCGACTCCGATTTTAAAAAGAACAACACATTTGACAGTGGAACTGGATTTAAAGGCTAAATAAAGGGGGAAGTCAAAGTGGGACAAAAAGTAAGTCCATATCTGTTAAGGCTTGGTTATATCAAAAATTGGCGAAGCTTGTGGATTGCCGATAAGAGAGAATTTGTTCAGAATATTGCCGAAGACGTGAAAATCAGAACTTATATTAAAACGAAATTTGTCCAGGCGGCGGTTTCAGATGTGATTATTGAA
>Ga0247727_10016057_pt1 | contig 12159 bp, 16 predicted proteins | sample WisWelCaveWW1625_FD_202498 | JGI IMG/M metagenome (GOLD analysis project Ga0247727, IMG submission 202498) | Biofilm microbial communities from Wishing Well Cave, Virginia, United States - WW16-25 | ecosystem: Environmental > Aquatic > Deep subsurface > Groundwater > Cave microbial mat | place...
GCGCGGGACAGGGATACAGCGGCGCAACGGATCTGGCTGAGACCGTCATGCTCACCTTTGGCTTGAGCGCCGGGGTTGCCCATCGTATCCTCGGCCACGCGGTGCGACTGGCAGAGGCGGCCTCACACACCCTTGACGCCGCGCTCCTGGATGAAGCCGCCCAGGCCGTCATCCAACGGCCTTTGCGCCTCTCCGATCAATTCATCGCCGACTGCATGGATCCACAGAGAATTGTGGAGGCGCGCACGGTCGTCGGGGGGGCCGCCTCTGAACCGGTGCGGGCCATGCTCTCTACCTTCGCCGCCGGGTTGGCCGCTGGCCGGGCCTGGGTTGCGGATCAGAAACAAGCCTTGGCCGACTCTGAACACAATTTGCTTGCCACTGCGGAGGCCCTATGCCAACGCACATAATGGATTCTCCCATCTATGGCAATGCCTGGAATACCGACGAGATGCGCACCCTCTTTGATGACGGGCCGCGTTTACAGGGCTGGCTGAATGTCATTGTAGCCCTGGCCGAATCTCAAGCTGAACTTGGCATCATCCCCTCGCAGGCGATCCCGGAGATCAAACGGGTGTGCCGGGTGGAATTGTTGGATATGGCCGCCCTGCAACGTGGCTATGCCGAAACCGGCCATTCCACTTTGGGCTTGATTCGTGAATTGAAAAAGTTGTGTCAGGGGGACGCCGGAGAGTGGATTTACTACGGCGCGACGGTGCAGGATATCACTGACACCTACACCGCCATCGCTCTACGCCAGGTGTGGGCCATCGTCTTGCGCGACCTGCGCCAAATCGAGTCGGATTTGTTAGCCCTGGCGATCACCCACCGCGATACGCCCATGACCGGGCGCACGCACGGCCAACCCGGCCTGCCGATCACCTTTGGCTATAAAGTGGCGGTGTGGCTCAGCGAAATCGGCCGGCACCTGGAACGCTTGAAGGAGGTCGCCAAACGGCTGGGCGAGGGACAATTGGCGGGCGGCGTCGGTTCCGTCTCATCCTTTGGGGAACGTGGTTTTGAATTGCAAGCGAAGTTCCTGGCCCGCTTAGATCTGCATCCGCCCCTCATCTCGTGGACTTCCGCCCGCGATACCCAATACGAGTTCCTGAATTTGCTGGCGATGATCGCCGCTACCTTTGACAAAATCGGCCATGAGATTTACAACCTGGGACGCCCGGAGATCGGCGAGGTGCGAGAGGGGTTTGTCTCAGGCACGGTGGGCAGTATCACCATGCCCCACAAGCGCAACCCGGAAATCGCCGAACACCTCGGCACCCTGGCCCGTTTGATCCGCCACAATGTCAATGCGCTGGCCGAAAGTCTGGCCCACGAGCACGAGCGCGATGGCCGCTCGTGGAAAGTGGAATGGGGCGTGATCGGGCCGGTGTGCGGGATGATGGGTGCGCTTCTGCGTTTAAGCAAAACAATGTGCGCTCATTTGGAGGTGGACAGCGCCCGAATGCTGGCAAACCTCGACGCCACACAGGGCGGCGTGCTTTCCGAAGGCGTGATGCTGGCCCTGGCTGAACGGGTGGGCAAACAAACCGCGCACGATCTGGTCTATCACATCGCGCTGGCCGCCGCGCAGAGTCGCCGCTCTCTCAAAGAGGCCCTGCTCGAAAATCCCGCCATCACTCAGCACCTCCCAGCCGCCGAACTTGATACCCTGTTTGACTATCAGCGGCAGATCGGGCTGTGCTCACAGTTCGTGGATCGGGTGGCAGCCTTCATCCATAGTTCGCAAGCGGCAGACGCGGCGTTCCTTGGTTCGCAATTCTTTGATCCAGAAATGTCCTGATGCCGCGACAATTTTAGTCTGCGGAGTCCGCAGGCCCGGGTGCGGCGAGAAGCGAGCCGCATCCTTCGGCTAATCTGAGGCTTCAACCTCCACCGGCCACTCCGCATACAACGTCACTGCCTGCTTCAAAATGATGCCGAGGAACGGCTCCACGTCTTATTCCTTCACATCGCGTTTGCGAAGCACGCGCCGGGCGGCGGCGCGCACGGCGGCTTTCACATCCTCACGGTGGGGTTTCGTCCAGTCCACTTTCAGGTTAGCGTATTGACTGTTCGATTATATTGGTTAGAATATAGATAACCCCCCCGGAGATAGCATCTCCGGGCCGACGCCCACCCGCAAGGGTGGGCTGTCCCTTTAATGAGGAACAATTCAATGGAACGAGTGATTGCCTATGTGGACGGCTACAATCTGTATCACGGCCTGCGCGCTAAAGGCTGGAAGCGGTTTTACTGGCTGAACATCGAAACCCTAGCCGAACAATTGTTGAGGCCGCACCAAACCCTCACCACGACGAAGTATTTCACAACCATTATCAAACAACCCGACGACAAGCGCAAACGGCAAGCGGTTTTCCTCGAGGCGCTTCAGACCCTCCCCAATTTCCACATCTATTACGGCCAATTCTTATCCGACGTCGTTACCTGTCGCAAGTGTGGCCATACTTACACGACCCATCACGAAAAAATGACCGACGTCAACATTTCGGTGGAGTTGATGACCGATGCCTTTCAAGATCAGTTTGACACGGCGCTTCTAATCTCTGCTGATAGTGATTTGGTCGGGCCGGTTGAGAGTGTGCGCCGATTATTCCCAGCCAAATGCTTGATCGCGGCCTTTCCGCCCAAACGAACTTCTTTTGCTCTGCAAAACGCGGCGAATGTCACCCTGCATATCGGCCACAATGAGTTGTCCAAGAGTCTCTTTCCCGACCAGGTCACGACGCCTAAGGGCATCATTCTGCATCGTCCCGCCAAATGGCGCTAATTATCATCATCATCATCATTGGGGGCCGCCTGGCAACTCCAAACTCTCTCGAATGATCTTCTCCAGTTGAAGGGCGGATTGGCCAGAATGTAGTCGGCTTTGAGCGCCGCGTGTTTGTCGTCGGTACACTCTCTTACACCCGCAACGCCGCCCACTTGCCACTGCGCCAGCGCAGGCCGAAGAGAATAGTGCGCAGAGTGAAATCCACGCCGACGGCAAGCCAGGCACCCAGGATGCCCAAGCCGAGAACCCGCCCAACGAAATACGTCACGATAATACGCAGTCCCCACACCGACAGCATCGTGATCACCATCGTCGCCCGGGTGTCGCCCGCGCCGCGCAGTGCGCCGCCGAAGACAAACGACTGTGACATGATCGGTTGAATGGCCCCGGCGATGCGGATTGCCAATGCGCCTTCGCGGATCACTTCCGGGTCGGCTGTGAAAATGCGGACGATGGGTTCGGCGAAGAGCACGAGGCCCACGCCGATGGCCGTCATCACGACGAAGGCAAACTTGCGGGCGGCGGTCGTCGCTTCGCGCGCGCCATGTGGATTCTTCCCTCCCAGGGCCTGCCCCACCAGGGTGGTAGCCGCGATGCTGAACCCCCAGCCGGGGAGGTAGGACATGGCCGAAACGCGAAGCGCAATCTGGTGGGCGGCATAGGCCGCCGTGCTGAGTGAAGAGATGATGGCCGCCTGATAGCTCAAGGCGAGTTGCAAAAAAATTTGCTCCATGCCTGCCGGAAGGCCGACGTTGAGAATGCGTTCGATGAGGGCCAGATCGGGTTGGAGGTCGGAAAGAGAAAGGTGCAATTGCAGGCGGCGGGCAAACAAGACCACCACGACGGCGACCCCGCCGATGAGATGCCCGACCGATACGCCAATCCCGGTGCCGATCACGCCCCAATCGAAAACGCGAGTCAGTGTCCAGGCGACGGCGACGTTGATCAGGTTGGCGGCGATCATGATCATCAACGGGGTGCGAGTATCGCCGACACCGCGCATGATGGCGTTGCCGACCAGAATCAGCCCCATCAAAATAAATGATGGCCCTGAGGCCCGAAGCCAGGTTGTGCCGGTGACGACCACGCCTGGCTCACCGCCGAAGGCGGCAATGATGGGTTGGGCGAAGCCAAAGCCAATGAGCGAGGCGGCGGCCCCGATGATCAGCGCCAGCAGCAGGCCCTGTCCGGCGACGGCCTCGGCCTCTTTCTGATTTTTGCCGCCAATGGCGCGGGCGACGACGGCGGTGGCCCCCACACCCAGCGCCCCGAACAGGGCGGCGATCAGATTCAATATTTGTCCGCCCAGGCCTACGCCGGCAATGGCCTCTGCGCCGAGATGGCCGACGATGTAGGTATCCACGAGTCCCACCAGGGTAATGAGCGACTGCTCGGTGACCGAGGGCCAGGCGAGGGCAAGAACGCGATAAGAGGGACTCTCCGGCGTGAAGACCGGGCGCGAGAGTTTGAGGAGAGGGTGGGACATGGAGGGTGTAAGTTGCTGTAATTGAGATTGGAGGTGGGAGCGCTAATTATAGGCGGGATTGGGGGTTAAATAAAAAGAGCCGGAGTTCAACTCCGGCTCTTGTCGCATTTCGGTATTTAGTTAGGCCACGACGGCGGCGAGCAACTTCTCCACCCGGGCTTTGATCATGGGGTGGGGGGCGGCGCCGACCATCTGATCCACCACTTTGCCATCGCGCACGAAGAGCATGGTGGGGATGCCCCGCACACCGTACCTCATCGCCCATTCGGGGTTGTCGTCGGTGTTGACTTTGGCGACGATGATCTTGCCATCGTACTCCGCCGCCAGCGATTCGAGGATGGGGGCCACCATCCGGCACGGGCCGCACCACGGGGCCCAGAAATCCACCACTACCGGGGTGGGCGACTTGAGCACCGCCTGCTCGAAGGCGGCGTCGGTTACATGAATAGGTTCTGCCATTTTAACTCCTTGAAATTTTTTTGAACGGGCCGTTAGGCAATAACGACTTCCGTCTCCTCGACTCGGTAATGACTGTTAATTTTCACACTATCTTGGAGTGTGGCGTTGACCGAGCAATACTTGGTCAGCGAAAGTTCAATCGCTCGCTCGACCGCCTTTGGGTCAACGTTGTGTCCGCGCACGACATACTCAAGGTCTATCTCCGTGAACTTCTTTGGGTGCGTAGAGGCCCGCGCGCCGACGACGTTGACTTCGAACCCGGCTACCTCTTGTCGCTTCTTGCGCAGGATGTCAATCACGTCCATCGCCGTGCAAGCGCCAGAGGCCAGGGCGACCAATTCCATCGGGCTGGCGGCGTTTGGGCCGGAGGTTCCGCCAAACCGTAGCGAAAACCCCGAACCGCCCGTGCCGGTGAAGTTCAAAGCTTGCCCGTCCCATTTGAGGGTTGCCGTCTTTGGTTTTGCCATTCACCTTTCTCTTTCACGGCGCTTTGCCCAACAGCCCGATCAAATCTTCCACCAACTGCTCGCGAGTCTGTTTGTCATCTGAATCAACATTCATCAAACAATCCGAGGCATACTCACGCATAAACATCAGGCTTGCGCCCTGCACTGCCGACCGTATGGCCGACAATTGCTGAACCACCTCGCTACAATCGCGATCCTCGACCAGCATCTTCTGCACGCCGCGCACCTGCCCTTCGATGCGGCGGAGTCGCCTCTGAAGGTCGTCCTTTGTGGCCGGAGTGGGTAGTTTCTTTGGCATATACTGTAGGGGAGTATAGCATTGCTTTCGGCGGCGTCAAATTAGAAATTCGTATGAGTTCACCTGCTCGCCGCCTGCCAGTCCATAATGCCCCCGGCCAGACTTTTCACATCGCCATAGCCCTGGGCCAGCAAAAACTCGGCGACGTGAACGCTTCGCACACCGGCGGCGCAATAGGCCACAATTGGTCGGTCGCGCGGCAGTTCAGCCAACCGCGTCGGGATAAACCGCATCGGGATGTGAACCGAGCCGGGGACGATGCCGTCGGCCAACTCGTAGGCTTCGCGCACGTCCAGCACCAGCGGCGGCTCTGGCGAGGCCAGGAGCTCTTTCAATTGCTTCGCCGTGATCTCCGGTACCTTGGGCAGTTCCGGTTCAGGCGGTGGGGGAGGCGGCGTTTCCTGTTTTTTGGGTTTCAGCCAATCAAACATCATAACCTCTCATGAAAATGGGATGCGACAATTCTACCCATCATTGTATACTTTTCCAAAAGGAATCTTGCCATGCGCCACGTCCCGATCATTGACCTCGCTCCCTTCCTCGCCGGATCCGCCGCCGACCGGATCCGGGTCGCCGCCTCGGTGGGGGAAGCCTGCGAACAAATCGGCTTCCTTACCCTCGTCGGCCATGGCCTCTCGAATGAACTGACGCAAACGATGGTTCACACCGCCCATCAGTTCTTCGACCTGCCCGACGTTGAAAAACGAAAACTGCCAATGACTGCTGCTGGCGCTGGCTACAGCCCGCTCAAAGGCGAAACCCTTTCCGCCAGTTTGGGCCAGACCGCGCCGGCCGACCTGAAAGAGTCTCTCAACATCGGCCCCGACTTCGCTCAAAACCCCTGGCCTGATATTCCAATGGGTCTCAAACCCGCCGCCATCGCCTACTTTGAGGCCATGGCGACTCTGGCCGCCAGCCTGATGCGCCTCTTTGCCTGCGCCCTCGACCTGCCGGAGCATTTCTTCGACGACAAAATTGATCGCCATCGTTCCTTCCTGCGCCTCATCAATTACCCCAACCAGGACTCTGATCCGTTGCCCGGCCAACTGCGGGCCGGTGAACACACCGACTACGGCACGCTCACCATCCTGCGCAGTGAAAACGCGCCCGGCGGCCTTGAGGTTCGCAGCCGTGACGGGGAGTGGCTGGCCGTAGAATCCGCCCCTGACTCCTTCGTCGTCAACCTCGGCGACCTGATGATGTATTGGACGAACGAGCGCTGGATTTCGACTCTCCATCGCGTGGTCAACCCGCCGCGCGATCAACGACTGGGCAGTCGCCGCCAGTCCCTGGCCTTCTTCCACAACCCCAACCCCGAGGCCCTCATCACCTGCCTCGACAGTTGTCAGGGCCCCGGCAACCCGGCCAAGTATCCGCCCATCACCGCCGGTGAACATCTGGCGCTGAAGGTGAACAAGGCATATAGAAAAGGCGCTTTATGAATTGTTGCGCTCACAACCGGGACCTCAACACCCTCTTCAACGACACCAACGCCCGCAATGAAGTCAGGGATTACTGGAAGAAGGGGATTGACAAGCGCACCCGCGCTGTGGTGGAGGCAGTGAGCGCGCGGGGCGTGGCCGGGGCCACCCTGTTGGAAGTGGGAGGCGGCATCGGCGGCCTCCACGTCGAGTTGCTCAAGCGCGGCGCGAGCCGGGCGACGGACGTGGATGTGTCCTCGGCCTACGTCGCCGCCGCCCAGTCCATCACCGAAAAATTGGGCTTGCGGGATCGCGTTGATTACCGGGTGGCCGACTTTGCCAGTGAGGCCGATACTGTGCCTGAGGCCGATATGGTGATTATGCACCGCGTCGTCTGTTGCTACCCTGACATGCCCCGCCTCGTGTCCGTCGCTGCCAGCCACGCAGGCCGGCTCATGGCCCTCAGCTTCCCGCGCGGCGCGTGGTATATGTGGCTTGGCGAAAAGCTGATGAACTTTGGCCTGTGGCTCACCCGTTCCGGCTTTCGCTTCTACGTGCATCCGCCGCAGAATATCAAAGACACTGCCGCCTCTGCCGGGCTAAAGCCGGTGCAGGAAAAATTTTCCGGGGTGTGGCAGATTGTGGTGTTTGAACGCGTTAACACCTGACAGGTTTTAAGAAACCTGTCAGGTGTTAGACCATTGGTGACAAGTTAAGCTGTCTGGCCCGATGTCAAGGGCGAAAGCGACAAGGGCGAGGTTTTGTTCTTGCGTTTGCGTTTCACGAGGCCAAAGAGTTTAGCGTTGGCGGCCAGATAGGGAATGACCTCGGTCGCCTGGCCGCGCTGAAAGGCCCCGGTGAAATAGTAGAGACTGCGAGAGACCATTTCCATGGACACAGCGGCAAAGGGTTTCTGGAGGGCGTCGGCCACGGCATCCGTCAGGTCAACCAAGACCGCATAGACGGTCCAAGTCGCCCAGAGTTGCAGGGCGACCCCATTCTCGGAGCCATTCCAGAAGTAGGCCAGGCCCAACAAGCGTTTGACGATGGCATAGGCGTCTTCAATGCGCCAGCGTTGCCAGTAGAGGGCCACCGCATAGGCTGGGGGCAATTTCTGGGGGTCGAGGTCGTTGGTCAGATACCGATACCCCGTGCCGTGGTATAGCACTTCAATCAAGCGAACCAACTGGTGCTCGTCGCCTTGACCAATCCAGATGAGGGTATCATGGACAGTCGCCGTCCGGAACAATGACCGTTCGACCTGATAAGCCAGATTGCGTTTGGCGCGGGTCAGCCAGGTGACGGAAGCGGCGGTGAGTTGGGCAAAGCGGAAACGACCTGAGCCTCACCTTCAGCGGCGTGCAGGCCGACGAGGCGCAGGGCAGGGCGCATTGGGAGGTGCGCTACACCTTCTCGGCGACGGGCCGCAAGGTTCACAACCTCATCGAGGCCGAATTCCAATTCAAAGACGGCAAAATCGTCCGGCATCGTGATCGTTTTGACTTTTGGAAATGGACGCGCATGGCGCTGGGGCTTCCCGGCCTCTTGTTGGGCTGGACGCCGCTGGTGCAGAACCGAGTCAGGCGTATCGGGCGCGCCAATCTGGACAAATTCATCCGGGCGCACCCGAAATATCAATGACAGGAGCACTCGCTATGGAAATAAATGATAAGGCCCCAGCTGTTGCTCGTCATCAAATCATGATCAACGCTCCTATTGGAAAAGTCTGGCAACTCCTGTCAGAAAGCGACCACTGGAGTGTTTGGCAAAAAGATATTTCAAACGCAAGACTTGATGGTTCTCTTGCGCCAAGCTAGGAGTCCCGATGAAAAACCCAACTCTCTCTGTCACCGCCTTCGGCATCTATCTGCTGGCAACCGGTCTGGGCTTTGTGCTCACTCCCAACCTGCTCCTGCCTTTGTTTGGCTTCCCGACTACGACCGAGGTTTGGGTGCGCCTCGTGGGATTGTTGTCGGCGATATTGGGGATGTATTTTCTATATCTTGCTCGTCCCGACCAGCGGCGCTTCATGCAAGCCACCGTGTACGCCCGGCTCATCTTCTTCACGGGCGTCACTGCCTTTGCCCTGCTTGGCTTCGGCAGCCTGTTGCTCATCGCGTTCGGCCTGATTGATTTAGCCGGCGCGGCGTGGACGTGGCTGGCCCTGCGCGCCACGTAGTAGAGGAGAGAAACGATGAAATACTTTATCACTGGCGCGACCGGCTTCATCGGCGGGCGAGTCGCCCGACAGTTGCGGGAGGCCGGGCACGCGGTTGTGGCTGTTGTCCGCGACCCGGCCAGAGCGAAAGACCTGACGGCTTCCGGCGTCAGCGTCCATCAGGGCGATGTGACCGATAAAGAGTCCATGCGCGCGCCGATGACGGGTGTGGATGGCGTGTTCCACATCGCTGCCTGGTATAAAGTTGGCGTGCGCGACAAGAGCGATGGAGTCAAGGTCAATATTGAAGGCACGCGCAACGTGCTGGAGTTGATGAAGGAATTGAAAATCCCCAAAGGCGTGTACACCAGCACCCTCGGCGTCAACGAGGATACGGGCGGCAAACTGGTGGACGAGACTTATCGCTACAACGGCCCGTTCTACAGCGAATACACCCGCACCAAAGCCGAAGCCCACCGCCTCGCCGACACGTTTATCGCTGGCGGCTTGCCGCTTGTCATCGTCATGCCCGGTCTGGTATATGGGCCGGGCGACACCAGCGCCGTGCGCGTCTCGCTCCTCCAATACCTTCAGCGCCAATTGCCGATGATCCCGCAACAGTCGGCCTACTGCTGGGCGCACGTGGACGATATGGCGCGGGCGCACATTTTGGCGATGGAGAAGGGCAAGCTCGGCGAAACGTACATCATCGCCGGGCCGATGCACACCTTTGTGGACGGGATCAAAATCGCGGAGCAAATCACCGGCGTCCCCGCGCCGAGGGCGGCCCCCGCCGGAATGTTCAAGGCCATGTCGGTCGTGATGGGCCTGATCGAAAAAATTATCCCCCTGCCTGAAGCCTACACCCGGGAAGGCTTGCGCGGAATTGCGGGCGTGACGTACCTGGGCGACAACCGCAAGGCGCGGCGCGAGCTGGGCTACAATCCGCGCCCGCTCAAGGAGGGGCTGGCCGAAACACTGCGGCACGAAATGAAATTACTGGGTATGAAGGAGTGACCGTGAGACATGCGCGCCTCCTCAGCACCGGCAGTTACGTCCCTGAACGCGTCGTCACCAACGTGGAGGTGGATGCGCTGATTGGAGAGCCGACCAGCGAGTGGTTGATTGCCAATGTCGGCATCCGCGAACGGCGCTGGATGGCCGCCGACCAGAACACGAGCGATCTCGTAGTGGAGGCCGCCACGCCGCCCTTGACCGCGCGGGCATTACGCCGCAAGACCTCGACCTGCTCATCGTCTCTACCGATACGCCCGATTATCTTTCCCCGTCCACGTCCGTCGTCGTACAACACAAACTCGGCGTGACGAAGGCAGGATGCTACGACGTGAACAGCGCGTGTGCGGGCTGGGTGACGGCGCTTGACCAGGGCGCGCGCTATCTGCTCACCGAGCCACAGGCGCGCTACGTGCTGGTCGCAGGCGGCTACGGCATGAGCCGCTTTATTGACGTGAAGGACAAGAAGACGGCGAATCTATTTGCCGATGGCGCGGGCGCGGCGGTGCTGGCCTCGTTGCTGATTGGAGTCGTCATTGCGCTCATCAAAGGTGTGGTGGGCTTGCGGATTAAGGGCCTCTACTTTGCGCTGTTCACCCTGGCCTTTGCCCAGGTCTTCTATCTGCTGGCGGGCAATCGCCTGCTCACCAACATCACCGGCGCAGAAGATGGATTTACCTTCGACGTGCCCGACTGGCTGAACCTCACCCAGAACCGGCTGTTCTTTTACTATCTCACGCTCGCGGCGCTGGCGCTGGCCTTCTGGCTGGTGCGCCGTCTGATGAACTCGCCCACCGGGCGGGTGCTGGCCGCCCTGCGCGACAACGAGAGCCGCGCCCAAATGCTGGGCTACAACGTTTTCTACTTCAAGTTGATTGCCATTATCGTCGCCGGGCTGATGGCCACCGGGGCCGGGGTATTGCGCGGCATCGCGCTCAAGGGGGCCAGCCCCGAAGTGTTGAGCCTGACCTATACGTTTGACCCGCTCCTCATGACGCTGGTGGGCGGGTAGGGCACGTTTCTGGGCCCGGTGGTCGGCGCGTTCGGCCTGCACCTCATCGAAGATTTCCTGCGCGACACGGTGCTGAACATTGGCGGGGTCGAGGTGAACATCGGCGAGCGATGGGCGCTTATCCTCGGGGTACTGTTCATCCTCAGCGTGATGGTCTTCCCGTACGGCATTGTGGGCACGGTGCGCCTGCGCTGGCAGAAGTGGCGCGGCGCAGACCGGGCGTTGAGGCGCGCAAAATCAGTTAGCCTTCGTAGGCGTGCCCCTGTTGGCAATACCAGCTTGTTGGATGAGCTGTTACTTCCTCTTGCGGTCGGTCAAATTGACCGTTCGTTGCAAAGTAATCCAACGTTCTTTCGCTTTTACGTGCATCCGCCACAGAACATCAAAGACACAGCCGCCTCGGCCGGATTGAAGGCGGTGCAGGAAAAGTTTTCCGGGGTATGGCAGATTGTGGTGTTTGAACGCGCTTGAATCAGAACCCCGGTTTCTCAAGCGCCACGCGCCAGAAACCGGGGTTCTACCTCAGGCTGCAACCCGCCTCAACTCCGGTGTGAGGACGTGAATCAAAATCGCCGAAAGCAAACATGCACTCCCGCCGACGGTGGCGGCCGCGGGCGCGCCCCAGGTCTGCGCCAGCCCGCCCACCAGTAAACTGCCAAACGGCGCAGTGCCTTGCAAGCCCCATAGATAGGTGCTGATCACCCGTCCCCGCAAATTGTCGGGGACGATGAGTTGAATGAGGGTGTTGGTCAAGGCCAACTGCGTCACTGTCCCCCAGCCGATGCCGGCCATGAGCAGCAGTGAGAGCGGGAGCGAGCGCGACCCCCCCAGCAGCGCAAACGCCAGGCCCGATACGATTTGACCGGCCATCAGGGCCGGCCCTTTGCGCTTGAGCCGGGTGCTGAATGCCGCCAGAAAAGCGGCCGCAATCAAGGCGCCCATCCCTTGCGCCGTGACCAGGGCGCTGTTGCGGGCCGCCACCGCCGATTGGGCCTCGCCGCTTTGCCCCAACACCTCACGCGCGAAGACCGGAATTTGTTGGGCGATGGGGAT